>Ga0307940_1000182_pt1 | contig 40382 bp, 34 predicted proteins | sample OrgLakmetagen124_FD_201835 | JGI IMG/M metagenome (GOLD analysis project Ga0307940, IMG submission 201835) | Saline water microbial communities from Organic Lake, Antarctica - #124 | ecosystem: Environmental > Aquatic > Non-marine Saline and Alkaline > Saline | place: Antarctica: Organic Lake... | reverse complement strand
AGTGGCGCAAACTCGACGGCCAGAACCGACTGCCCGAGATCATCCAAGGGGTTGAGTTCCGCGACGGGCTCCGCCAACTTCAAGCTGCCGTCTGATAAGGCGTCACCAACTTCTGCGCATATCTCATGGATGGCGCATCGATCGATCTTGATATCCGCTACGGCACAGGTGACTGGCCGGAGCCACAGATCTGGTCGCTTGGGATCGAGCGGGCAACGGTGGTCTGCCACCCCGACTATGCCGCCGGCTTCAGGGATGGGCCAACCATCGAAGCACTTGCGGCGGGGGATGTGGTGCAGGTGACCGGATCCGAAAAGGACTGGGACAGGTTGTCGGCCCGGTTCGACCTTGACCTGCCTGTGCCGGCACAGCGGATCAAGGCCGACTCGTCGCTGATCGCGCTGCAGATGCTGGCCAGCGGCCAAGGATCGGCGATCATCATTTGGCGCTTTGCGCAGCGCTATCTCGATCAGGGGCTGCTGGTGTCGCCTCTGCCTTATGAATTGCAGATGGACCAAGGGTTTTACCTGATCGCCCGAGAGGACACGAAACGATCGATCGAGATCGACCGCTTCCGGGACTGGCTGACAACGTCGGTCGCGCGGGCCTGAGATAACCTTCGCGTGATCCGGCGCGCTTGCAATTCAGGACAACAGGGGGTCTAACGCGGGGCGTGATGTAGGTCCCGTCCGCATCATAGCTTATCACAGGATCTTGAAGGGACGTGTCATGAGTGACGCCGCCAAGTTCATACGCATTCTCATGGCCGTCGCAGGAATCGCGACCGGCCCAGTGGCGGCGCAGCAGGCACAAGATCCAGTGCCGGTCACCACCGTCACGGTCTCGCCACAGGATGTGACGCTGACATCGCTATTGCCGGGACGCGTCGCCGCCTCGGCCGAGGCAGAGGTGCGCCCGCAGGTCAATGGCATCGTGACCGAGCGGCTTTTCGAGGAAGGGGCCGACGTACGCGAAGAGGCCCCGCTCTACCAGATCGACACGGCAAGCTACGAGGCCGCAGTTCGGCAGGCGCGCGCCCGCGTGGCCCAGGCCGAGGCGCAATTGCGCGCCGCGGAGCGCGAGGCGAACCGCCTTACGGAATTGCAATCGCGCGCCGTGGCCAGCCAGCAAGCGCTCGACGAGGCCGTCTCGGCGCGCGACTCGGCCGAGGCAGGGCTGGAACTGGCTAAGGCGGAACTGAACTCCGCCCAGATCGAGCTGTCGCGCACCACGATACGCGCGCGGCTTTCCGGTCGCATCGGCCTGTCGCAGACCTCGCAAGGTGCGCTTGTCACGGCAAGCCAGGCACAACCGCTGGCGGTCATCCGCAAGATCGACCCGGTCTACGTGGATGTCACGCAATCCGCCGCTGACCTTCTGCGGTGGCGGCGGGGTGAAACGGAAGAGGAGCTTGAAAGCGCGGACCCCACCGTGCGTCTGATCCTTGCCGACGGATCGGAGTATGACCAGACCGGGCACCTCAAGGCCGCCGAGCCGAATGTCGACCCGCAGACCGGGGTGGTGACGCTGCGCATGCAGTTCGACAATCCCGACCTTCTGCTTCTGCCCGGAATGTATGTGCAGGTGGACATGCCCGTCGAGGTAGCCAAGTCGGTCTTTCTCGTCCCGCAGGAGGGGGTCATCCGCGACCGGCGCGGACGCCCCAAGGCATGGGTCGTGAACGAAGAGAACGTGATCGAGGAACGCCCCCTCAACATCGTGCAGGATCAGGGCAGCAATTGGGTCGTGGATGAGGGGCTCAACCCCGGTGACCGCATCGTCGTGGCCGGGTTCCAGAAAACCGCACCGGGCGCGACGGTGATCCCCGAGAACCGCACGGAATAATCAGGCAAGGGACACGAGGCGCATGGCAAGTTTCTTCATCGACCGCCCGGTCTTCGCCTGGGTCATCTCGATCATCATCATGGGGATCGGCGTGCTGGCGATCCAGCTTCTGCCCGTGTCGCAATATCCCGAGATCGCACCGCCATCGGTTAGCGTCTCGGCCAACTATCCGGGCGCGTCGGCAGAGACCGTGGCCAATACCGTCACACAGGTGATCGAACAGCAGATGACCGGGCTCGACGGGCTGCGCTATTTTTCCTCGAGTTCCACCTCGCAGGGCACAGCCCAGATCACCCTGACCTTCGAGACGGGGACCGATGCCGATATCGCGCAGGTGCAGGTGCAGAACAAACTGGGGCAGGCCACGCCGCTTCTGCCCGAGGTCGTCCAGAGGCAGGGTATCACGGTCGAGAAATCATCAGCCGGTTTCCTGATGGTCGTCGGCCTCATCTCGACCGATGGCAGTCTCAACCAGGTGGACCTGTCGGATTACATGACGACCAACCAGGTGGACGAGTTGAGCCGGGTCGAGGGTGTCGGATCGGTTCAGGTCTTCGGCGCGGAATACGCGATGCGCATCTGGCTCGACCCGGCCAAGCTGGCCGCGTTCGAGATGACGCCGTCGGATGTGGTGCGGGCCGTGTCGGCACAGAACGCGCAGATCACGGCCGGCGCGTTCGGCGCGCGCCCTGCCGTCGAGGGCCAGCAACTCAACGCGACAATCACCGCGCAATCGCTGCTGAGCACGCCCGAGGATTTCCGCCAGATCGTGCTGCGGGCCGAAACCGATGGCGGGCTGGTGTTGCTCGACGATGTGGCACGGGTCGAGATCGGCGCGCAGAACTATGCCACCACGGCGCGGTTCAACACCGACCCCGCGGCGGGCATGGCGATCACGCTGGCTCCCGGGGCCAACGCGCTTGATACCGCGGAGGCGGTCAAGGAGCGCATGCACGAATTCGCGCAGTTCTTTCCCGAAAACGTGGAATACGTGGTCCCCTACGATACCACGCCTTTCGTGGAAATCTCGATCGAGGAGGTCGTCAAGACGCTGTTCGAGGCAATCGGCCTGGTGTTCCTGGTGATGTTCCTGTTCCTGCAGAACCTGCGCGCGACGCTGATCCCGACACTGGCTGTTCCCGTGGTTCTTCTGGGCACGTTCGGGGTGCTCGCCGTGGCCGGCTTCTCGATCAACACCCTGACCATGCTTGCCATGGTGCTGGCCATCGGCCTGTTGGTCGACGATGCCATCGTGGTGGTCGAGAACGTCGAACGGATCATAGAGGAAGAGGGGCTTCCCCCGCGCGAAGCGACGCACAAGTCCATGGGCCAGATCACCGGCGCGCTGGTCGGCATCGCCATGGTCCTGTCGGCGGTCTTCGTGCCGATGGCGTTCTTTCCTGGCTCCACCGGGGTGATCTACCAGCAATTCGCGATCACCATCGTGTCGGCCATGGCGCTGTCGGTGGTGGTTGCGATCACGCTCACGCCCGCGCTATGTGCCGCGCTGCTCAAACCCAAGGGGCATGGCGCGAAACGCGGACCCTTCGCTTGGTTCAACAAGGGTTTTGGCGCGCTCACGAACGGCTATGCCGGCACCGTGCGCTGGTCGGTTCTGCGTCCCTTCCGCGTCTTTGTCGTCTACACCGTGCTTGCGATCGGCATGGCGTTCCTGTTCATTCGCACACCGACCGGGTTCCTTCCCGAAGAGGATCAGGGCATTCTCTTCACCCTCATACAGACCCCTACGGGAGCAACCGCCGAACGCACGCTCGATGTCCTGAAAGAGGTGGAGAATTATTACCTGAACGAAGAATCGGACATCGTGAAGTCGACGTTCGGCGTTGTCGGGTTCAGCTTTTCCGGCAACGGACAAAACATGGGCCTTGCCTTCGTGCAGCTCAAGGACTGGAAGGAGCGCACCGAACCGGGACAAAGCGTGCAGGCCCTCGCCGGCCGCGCGTTCGGCGCGTTCAGCCAGATCCGCGATGCGCAGGTTTTCCCTGTGGTCCCGCCATCGGTGATCGAGCTGGGCAACGTTTCAGGCTTCGATTTCTACCTTCAAGCGCGAAGTGGTCAGAGCCACGCCGATCTCATGGCGGCGCGCAACCAGCTTCTCGGGGCGGCGGCACAAAGCGATCTCATCGCCTCTGCACGCCCCAACGGGCTGGAGGATGCAACACAGTTCAACCTCGAGATCGACTGGCGAAAGGCCGGGGCGATGGGGCTGACCCCCGACGATGTCGGCCAGTTGCTGCAATACGCCTGGGCCGGAACGTATGTGAATGACTTTCTGGATCAGGGCCGCATCAAGCGTGTCTACGTTCAGGGCGAGGCAGAGGCCCGCGCCACGCCGTCCGACATAACCAAATGGCGCGTGCGCAACGCCAGTGGCGGGTTGGTGCCTTTCTCGAATTTCGCCGAAGGCACGTGGGATTACGGCGCACAGGGGCTTTACCGCTACAACGGCATCCCGGCGGTTCAGTTGCAGGGATCCCCGGCGCCGGGTACCACAACCGGCGAGGCGATGGCCGAAATGGAGCGCCTTGCAGGGGAACTCGGAGCCGGATACCAGATCGCATGGACCGGCCTGTCGCTGGAGGAACGCGAATCCGGCAGCCAGGCGCCGCTGCTATACGCGCTTTCGCTGGCCGCCGTATTCCTGTCGCTCGCGGCGCTGTACGAAAGCTGGTCGATTCCCTTCGCGGTCATGCTGGCGATGCCGATCGGCATCGTCGGCGCGCTGACCGGGGCGTGGCTGGGAGGTTTTGAGAACGGCGTGTTCTTCCAGGTGGGCCTGCTCACGGTGATTGGCCTGACCGGCAAGAACGCAATCCTTATCGTGGAGTTTGCCCGCGAGCGGTACGACGCCGGCGACCGGGTGATCGAAGCCGTCGCGGTGGCCGCGCGTCAACGGTTCCGACCGATCATCATGACCTCGATGGCGTTTTCGCTGGGTGTCCTGCCACTTGTTCTGAGTACTGGTGCAGGATCCGGCGGGCGCACGGCGATCGGATCCGGCGTACTTGGCGGAACGATCTCGGGTACGGTTCTGGGGGTGATCTTCGTGCCGCTCTTCTTCGTGATCGTGACGCGCCTTTTCCGGCGAACGACGACCAGTCCGTAAGCGTTCCGACGAAACACAGACCAGCAAGAGGCGGGCGCTGTTTCACTCGGCGACAGAAACCAGATGCCAGCGTAGCGCATCGTTGGGCACCGCATCGAAATGCGTCACGCGGTTCGACAGGACCACGAGTTGCGTGACGTGAAACGGGATCAGCGTGCCGGATGTCCTGGAAAGATATTCCTGCGCCTTGATGTAAAGCGCCCGCCGCCTCTCGAAGTCCGGCTCTGCCCGCGCCTCTTCCAGAAGGCGATCGAACTTGAGGTTCGAATAGCCCGTTTCGTTCCACTTGGCCGAGGAATGAAACGCCTCGTTCAGCGCCTGATCCGCGGGGCGTTCGCCCCAGCTCGTGGTGAAGGCCTGTTTCTTCATCCAGACGGTCGACCAGTAGCCATCGGCGGCGGCGTTGACGATATTGACGCGAATGCCGGCGCGCGCCGCCTGTTCCTGGTAGGTCACACCGATCAATGGCCAGCTTGGATCGAGCGACGACACGTACACGTCGACATCGATCCCGTCGGGATACCCGGCCTCGGTCAGAAGCGCGCGGGCGCGGTCGGGATCCGGCGGGCAGCGCATTTCGGCGCGGTACTGGTCGTTCGGCGCCACCGGCGTGTCACACGAGACGATCCCGCCCCCGTTAAGCGTAAGATCCAGCATTTCCTCGCGATCGACAACTAGGCGCAGAGCGCGGCGCACGCGGGGATCGTCAAACGGTCCCACATCCGTGCGGAACGCCACCCCCATCCAGTTTCCCGTGGGGATCTCCTGCAACCGGAAGTCGGGCGAGTCGTCCAGCGCGCGGCGCAGCACCGGGGCGATGCCGCGTTCCATGTCCAACTGCCCGCCAAGCACTGCCTGCAGCCGCGCCTGCGCGTCGGGCACCCCGATCACCTCGATCCGCGCCAGCGCCGGCGGACCTTCCCAGTAATCCTGGAACGCGGTAAGCACCGTGATACCGTCAGGATCGAACTTTTCGACCCTGAACGGCCCGGTTCCGATACCGGTCTGGCCCACCGTGTCGGCGGATCCTTCGGGGATGATGCGCAGCCGGGGATCCATCAATTGCAGGGGCAGATCCGCAAAGGTCGAGTCGAGGGTCATCCGCACCGTCAAGCGATCGGCGGCTTCGATCCGGTCGATCATCTTGACGGCCGCGCGCGCGGGACTGCCGTGATCGGGGTCGATCACCCGCCTGATCGAATAGACGACGTCACCTGCATCGAGCAGGCTGCCATCATGGAAGCGCACGCCATCGCGGATCTGGAACGTCCAGACGGTGCCTTCGGAGTTGGGCTCCCAAGCAGTTGCAAGCTCAGGCTGCGGTGTGCCGGAAGGCCCGGGGCGCACGAGGCGGCTCTGGATCTTCTCGATGATCTGCAAAACACGCCCCGTGGAGGCAGCATCCAGGCTCGACCGCGATCCGAAGCCGACATTGTGGGCATGACGAAACGTACCGGCAGGGTCAGCCTGCGCAAGTGATGCGAGCGACACGACGATTGCCGCGATCACCATATGCCCTGGCAAATGTTTTCGTGACCCTATCATGGCGCGACTGTGCCAAGCTCTGCGGTCTAAAGCAAACCATTGAAAGCGCGCATGGCGCGCCAAAGATACGATTCCTTCAGGGAAGGCTGCAGAACGACCGCAGCGACAGCTTCACGAAAAACCATCAAGGCAACTGGCGCGGTTGACGGGGCTCGAACCCGCGACCTCCGGCGTGACAGGCCGGCACTCTAACCATCTGAGCTACAACCGCCCGTTGCTTGCCCGATCTCTCGGACATGGCGCGCTTCTATGCGCCGGTATGAACGCCGTCAAGCATCTCAAGGACGAATTCTGATTTTTGTGACGCGCATTATCGGTAGCACGAGGAACTTGGCCTGCACGACCCGTCGCGGCGATATCGAGCGCCCGAATTGCCTCAAAAAATCACGCGACCAGCTTTCTTATCCCGGCAATGTCGCCTATCTGTGATCCTCAACACGTTGCCGGAGGCATGCATGACTGACGCCCGCCACACGAAATGCCTGATCATCGGGTCGGGACCAGCCGGATATACCGCCGCGGTCTATGCGGCGCGCGCGATGCTCGACCCCGTGCTCGTCCAGGGGATCGAGCCGGGTGGGCAATTGACCACCACGACCGAAGTGGAAAACTGGCCCGGCGACACCGAAGTACAGGGGCCCGACCTCATGGTGCGGATGGAAGCGCATGCCAAGGCCATGGGCTGCGACGTGATCGGCGACATCATCACGGATCTCGACGTGGACACCCGCCCGTTCAAGGCGACGGGTGACAGCGGGGCCGTGTATACTGCGGACGCGGTGATCCTTGCGACCGGCGCACGTGCAAAATGGCTGGGACTGCCGTCTGAAGAGGCGTTCAAGGGGTTCGGCGTCTCGGCCTGCGCCACCTGTGACGGGTTCTTCTACCGCGGCCAGGAGATCGTGGTGATCGGCGGTGGCAACACCGCCGTCGAGGAGGCGCTGTTCCTGACGAATTTCGCGTCCAAGGTCACGCTGATCCATCGCCGCGACGAGCTGCGCGCCGAGAAGATCCTGCAGGACCGGCTGTTCAGGCACCCCAAGATCGAGCCTCTTTGGTTCCACACGCTCGACGAGGTTACAGGCACCGACAATCCTAAGGGTGTCGAAGGCGTGCGGGTCAAACATGTGGAAACCGGCGAAGTTACGGACATTCCCTGCAAGGGCGTGTTCATCGCGATCGGCCACGCGCCCGCCTCGGAACTGATCAAGGGCAAGGTCGAGATGCATCATGGCGACTACGTACGGGTCGAGGCGGGCAGTACGCGCACCTCGATCCCGGGGCTTTTCGCCGCGGGCGACTTGACCGATCACCTTTACCGTCAGGCGGTGACAAGCGCCGGGATGGGGTGCATGGCGGCACTCGACGCCGAGCGCTTCATCGCCGATCAAGAGGGATGAGCCGCGTCTGATCCAACGGAGTGACTGCGCCACACGGCATCAGACGAACGCGCCTAAGGGCGCGTCGGCTCAGTCGCTGGCCGCAGCGAATATTACTACAGGTGCTGCGCTTTATTTGACGTTGTCCGAAGCGTTCGTACCGCGCGTCGCCGAATGGGCTGACTGCGGAACCAGAGCTATCCGAATTAGGTTTCATCCTCGTCCTCGAGCAGCGTGATCTCGTCCGCAGACTCCAGCTGTCGGATCACGTTGATGACCTCGGTCATCGCCGCTTCTGCATCGCGCGCCCGTACCGGTCCTTTCTCGGAGATTTCCTCGCGCAGCGCCTCGGCCGGACGCTCGCCCACGTTCTCCAGTATGAACTCTGCGCTTGGTGCGAGATCGCTGGCCAATGCGCCGCTCAGGGCCTTGACCAGAACAGGCTGATCCACCTCGCGAATGATCCTCAGTATATCCGCCGGATTGATCCGCTCGGGGATATGCACGAAGGTGAAGATCGCGCGCCGCACCAGTGCCGCGAAATCCTCGTCGGTTTCCTCGAGACCTTCGATCAATTCGTCTCTGGTGAACCTCGTGGAAGAGTTCAGGATCGCGCCGACGCGTTCCACGGCGTCCTTTGCGAAAGCGGTTTCGGGCACCTCGTGAAGCTGTGCTGCCAGTGCCAGCCCGATCCGGTCGACCGCCTCGGGGCTCACGGATCCAGTCTGCGAGATCGCGTATGTGATCCGCCGTGCCACGGCCCCCGGCAGGCGACCGAGCAGATCGGCCGCGCGACCCACGTCGAGCTTGGATAGGACGACCGCCGCCACTTCCGCGCTCTCGCCTTCGAGAATAGGCAGGAGGGTCGCCGGTTCGGCGCTTTTGACAAGGGTCCAGGGATCGCCGTACTGGCGCACGCCGGCCTCCTTGCGCAGGCGCATCGCCGTCTGCGGGCTGATCCGTCCGTCAAGCGCCGACAGCGCTCCCGCAACGCCATGCGGGAATGTCAGGCCCAACCCCTCCAACTCGTGGGCAAATTCGCTCACGACATCGGCGAGCGTATCGCGATCGACGTAGCGCATCGAGCCCATCTGCGTGGTCAGCCGCGCCTGCAAGTCGTCGGGCAGATCGGTGAGGGGCACATCCGTCCCGTCGTTGAGCAGGAACCGCACGATGATTGCGGCCTTTTGCGCACGGCTAAGATGCGCCGACGCTCCTTTCGGGGCAGGAGGATTGATCCGTGCCGGTGATGCACCCATGACCGCGCCTTTTCCCGTTGCGTGCCGTATCCAACGATCACTAACGCGAAGACGTGAAAAAACGCTGAACGCAAGACAGCCACGCCCACAGTGCATCACCATGTACAGAAAACGGGCGTGTCACTCTGCCAGGTGACAGGCCACCCGCGTCTGCCCGAGCTTGCGCATTTCCGGGCGTTCCACGCGGCACCGTTCGACCGCGAACGGACAGCGGGGGTGAAAGGCGCATCCGGGCGGCGGGTTGATGGCATCGGGGATCTCGCCCTTGGGCACGTCGATATCGCGCCCGAAGGCGTCCATGCGAGGCGCGGCCTCGAACAGCATCTGCGTATAGGGATGCTTGGGGGTGTCGAACAGCGCGGCGCGCGGCGCCTCTTCGACCAGCCGACCCAGGTAAAGCACACCGATCACGTCGGCCATGTGCTGCACCACGGTCAGATCGTGGCTGATGAAAAGATAGGTCAGGCCGTATTGCTCGCGCAGGTCGCTCATCAGGTTGAGCACCTGCGCCTGCACCGATACGTCCAGCGCCGACGTCGGCTCATCGCAAACGATCACCTTGGGCTCCGACGCGAGCGCGCGCGCGATGCAGATCCGCTGGCGTTGACCGCCCGAGAACTCGTGCGGGAACTTGCCGACATCCGTTGCCGACAACCCGACCTGTTCGAGCAGCCGTTCTGCCAGCCCGGACGTGTCGCCGCCCAGGACCTTGACCGGTTCCTCGATGATGTCGCGCACCCGCCAGCGCGGGTTGAGCGAGGCGAAGGGATCCTGAAAGATCATCTGGATATCGGCGCGTACTGCGGCGATTTCGGCCGCATCCTCGGAGTTGGACAGGTCCACGCCGCGCACCTCGACGGTGCCGTCCGAGGGCGACACGAGACCGACGACGATCTTGCCGATGGTGGATTTGCCCGAGCCGCTTTCGCCGACAAGCGCATATACCGACCGGTCCTCGACATCGAAGGACACGTCAGACACGGCCGTCAGAAGCGACCTTGGCAGGCGTTCGATCACGCGATTGAGCCAGGGTTTCGAGACGTCGAACACGCGCGTAAGGTTGCGGACCGAGATCAGCGCGCTCATGCCTCTGCCTCCTTCAGCGGGCGGCTTTGGGTCAGCGGAAACCAGCAGGCCGCATGCCCGTCACAGGAGGCGATATCCGGTCCGGGCGCGCGGCGGCATTTGTCCTGCGCGTAGGCGCAGCGCGAATGAAAGGCGCAGCCGTCGGGCAGCGCCTCCAGCCGGGGCATTGATCCGGGGATCTGCCGCAGCCGCGCGCGGCCCTGGCTGGCCAGAGGGGTGGAGGCCATCAGCCCCTCGGTATAGGGGTGGCGGGGCGTGGTTAGCACATCGCGCACCGGGCCTATCTCGGCCAGACGTCCCGCATACATGACCGCCACGCGGTCGGCGGCCTCGGCGATCACCCCCATGTCATGGGTCACCAGCATCACCGCGACGCCGCGATCCCGGCAGAGCCGCTTGAGCAGCGCCACGATCTGCGCCTGCACCGATACGTCGAGCGCAGTCGTGGGCTCGTCGGCAATCACAAGGTCCGGTTCGGCGCACAGCGCAAGCGCGATCACCACTCGCTGACGCATCCCGCCCGAAAACTCGAACGGATAGCTGCCGATGCGTTGTTTCGCTGCGGGGATGCCGACCTCTTCGAGGGCGGCTATCGCGCGCTTGTGGGCCTCGCTCTGGCTGACATCGAGATGCTCCAGGATCGTCTCGGTCAACTGGTCGCCGATCGTCAGGAGCGGGTTGAGCGATGTCAGAGGATCTTGGAAGATCATCCCCATCTTGTTGCCGCGCAGCGTGCGCAGCCGGTCGCGCGGCAGATCGTCGATGCGCTGACCCGACAGCAGGATCTCGCCGCCCGTGATCCGGGCCGGCGGATCCAGAAGCCCGATCACCGCGTTGCCGGTCATCGACTTGCCAGCACCGGATTCGCCCACAACGCCAAGGATTTCACCAGCGGCAATATCCCAGCTTATCCTATCGACCGGGCGCAGCACGCCGCGGCGGGTCGGGATCTCGACCACAAGGTCGCGGACCGAAAGGACGGGTGTGCTCATTTCAACCTCGGGTTCAATGCGTCGCGCAGCCAGTCCCCCAGAAGGTTGACCGACAGCGCCAGTGTCAAAAGCGTCAGCGCCGGGAACAGCAGGATCCACCATTCGCCGGAGAACAGGAACCCCTGCCCGATGCGGATCAGCGTGCCGAGGCTGGGTTGCGTGGGCGGCGCGCCGACCCCGAGAAACGACAGCGTCGCCTCGGCGATGATCGCCAGAGCCAGCGAAATCGTCGCGATCACCAGCACGGGGTTCAACACGTTGGGCAGGATATGGCGCAGCATGATGGCCCCGGGGCGGCGGCCGATCAGCCGCGCGGCCTGCACGTATTCTCGGTTCTTCTCGACCAGCGTGGCACCGCGCACGACGCGGGCGAACTGCACCCAATCGCTCAGGCCGATGGCCAGGATCAGAACCCAGATCGCCACCTCGTTGCGGTATTCGGGCGGGGTGATGCCCTTGGCGATCCCGAATATCAGCATCGCCACGAGGATTGCCGGAAAGGTCAGCTGGACGTCGGCCGCGCGCATGATCACCGTCTCGGTCCAGCCGCCCAGATAGCCCGCCAGCAGCCCCACCGTCACACCGATCGCCATGGCCAGACACACCGCCGCGAAGCCGACGAAAAGCGATATGCGCAACCCGTAGAGGATGGTGGAGAACACGTCGCGGCCCTGATCGTCGGTGCCCAGAAGGAAGATCTGACCGGTGAACTCGTTCTCGGTCATCGGCGGGGTGAAGCCGTTCATCAGGTTCAACGTCGCGGGATCGAACGGATTATAGGGTGCGATGAGCGGCGCGAAGAGGGCCGCCAGCACCATAAGCGTGACTGTCAGCGCCGCCACCACGGCCACTGGGGACCGCCGGAAAGAGTAGAGGAAATCCGAGTCCCACGCACGCCGCAGGCGTGACTGGGGCGCCGATGAAAGGCCGGATGCGTGGATCTCGGTTTCGATATCGCTCATCTCGGTGTCACCCTTTCGTGTCGAGCCGAAGCCGCGGGTCGATGGCGAAATACAACAGATCGACGATCAGGTTGATGCCCACGAACATGACCGAGATCAGCATCAGGTACGCGGCCATGACTGGTATATCGACGAACTGCACCGCGTTGATGAACAAAAGCCCCACTCCGGGCCATTGAAACACCGTTTCGGTGATGATGGCAAAAGCGATGATCGATCCCAGTTGCAGCCCCGTCACGGTAATCACCGGCACCAGCGTATTCTTCAGCGCGTGGCGGAAATTCACCGATTTCTCGCGCAGCCCCCGCGCCCGGGCAAAACGGATGTAATCCTGCCGCAGCACTTCCAGCATCTCGGTGCGGACCAGCCGCATGATCAGTGTCATCTGGTAAAGCCCCAGCGTGATCGAAGGCAGGATCAGCGCCTGAAGCCCCGACACGGTCAGGAAGCCAGTGGTCCAGCCGCCGAGGTCGACCACCTCGCCGCGCCCGAAGCTTGGCAGCCATTGGAGCTCCACGGCGAACAGGTAGATCAACAGGATGCCGATCAGGAAGGTGGGCAACGACACCCCGATCAAAGAGGCCGACATGATGATGTTCGCCGAGACCCCGTTGCGCCGGATCGCGGTGAATACACCAAGACCGATCCCGCCGAACAACGCCATAAGCCCCGAGACGAAGGCCAGTTCCAGCGTCGCGGGCGCCCGTTCCAGCAAGATTTCCGAGACCGGGCGCCCCTGCCGGTAACTCATCCCGAAATTACCCTGCACCGCCTCGCCGAGAAACTTCGCATATTGCACGAAGAAGGGCTGATCGAGGCCGAGCCGTTCGCGCAACCGCTCGACATCGGCCTGCGTGCGCTCCTGCCCCAGCATGTTGTCGATCGGATCGCCGATGAAGCTGAACATCGAGAACGCGACAAGCCCGACGATCAGCAGAACCAGCGCCGACTGCAGGATACGGCGGATGATATAGGCAAGCATGCGGTGGCCCCCGTCAGATCAGACCGCGCCCCGCGTTCGTGGCGCGGTGGATACCGGGCGGCACATCTGCCGCCCGGCGCATGGGATCAGTTCATCGTGAAGAACTTCATCTTCGGGTCGTCCTCGGGACTGACCTCGATGCCGACCTTGTCGGCCATGCCCCAGTTCAGCACCTGGTGGTGCACCGGCAGGTAAAGCACCTCGTCCTGCACCTCTTCCCAGATCTCGGCAATCATCTCGTTGCGCGCCTCTAGATCGGTTTCCGAGGCGAGGCTGACGATCTTCTCGTCGATCTCGGGGTTGGAGTAGCCGGTGTTGTTCCAGCTGCCGCGCTCGTCGGTGCGCGTATGCACGAGGAAGTTGAAGATATAGGCCGAATCGTAGGTCGGAACCCCCCAGCCCAGCATGTAGAAATCCGTGGTGGCGTTGGTGATCAGCGGGAAATGCTGCGCCTTGGGCTTGGCGTCCAGGTTCACGGTCACGCCGATCTGGCCCATCATCCCGACCACGGCCTGACAGATTGCCTCGTCATTGACGTAGCGGTCATTCGGGCAGTCGAGCTGGATCGAGAACCCGTCGCCATAGCCCGCCTCTTCCATCAGGGCATTCGCGGCATCGACATCGGTGCTGACGGAACTGTCCATCTCCTCGGTCCAACCATTGACGAAGGGCGGCGCGATCATGCCGGCCGGCTCGCTCTGGCCGCGCATCACGACCTGCTGGATGGCTTCGCGATTGATCGCCATGTTCATGGCACGGCGCACCCGGACATCGGCCAGCGGGTTGGCGCCCTCGACATTGTCGGTATCCAAATCTTCTGACTCCTGGTCCACGCCAAAGAAGATGGTCCGGTTCTGCGGCGCGGTCTTGACCGTCAGCCCGTCGGCATTCTCGACCCGCTCCAGATCCTGCACCGGCACGTCCTGGATGAAGTCGACCTCGCCCGACAGCAAGGCTGCCACTCGGGTGGATGCGTTCTGGATCGGGGTGAAGATGATCTCGCTGACATCCATCGGGAACTGGTCCATGCCCCAGTACTCCTCGTTGCGCTCCAGCACGGTGCGCACGTCGGCCTCGCGGCTGACGAGGGTGAACGCCCCGGTGCCGTTGGCGTTGCTGGCCGCAAACGTGGTCTCGCCGCCCTCGACATCCTGCACCTCGACCGAATCATTGGCCTCGGTCCAGCCCTTGTCCATCATGAAGAGGTTGGTCAGGTTGGCCGGCAGGATCGGGTTGGGCCCGTCGGTCACGAACTCGACGGTGTAATCATCGACCGCGCGCACCTCGACGATCGAGGACAGCAGTTCTTTCATGTTGGAATTATCGGACTTGGCGCGGTTGATCGAGAACACCACGTCTTCGGCGGTGAACTCTGCCCCGTCGTGATAGGTCACGCCTTCGCGCAGGTTGAACACCCAGACATCGGGGTTGTCTTCCTTGGGGGCCCAGTCGGTGGCAAGTGCTGCCTGGAACTCGCCATCCATGTCGCGGATGACCAGCGGTTCGTAGACCTGATGCGACAGGGTGTGCGTTGGCCCCTCGTTCTGGGCATGCGGATCGAGCGTCAGCGAATCCCCCGCGCGCGCCCATCTCAGGGTCTCGGAATAAGCGGCCATGCTGGTCGAGGCCAGCAGCGCCGCGGCCAATAGTCCGGTTGTCGTTTTCATGAATGAACTCCCTGTTCTTCTGTTTCTGGTGTCCACTGTCGGGACACTGGGCGCAAACCATAAAGATGCTGCACCGATCATCAACCGTTTTGCGGAAAAGTGACCTTTGGTCAGCGCGCACCGGCGTTGAGTATGACCTCGCCTCCGCCACGCCACGCGTTTGTTCGCAGCTTCATGGCGTAACCACAGGATCTGTCGACCGAGGATAGGTCATGCGTCAATCGTTCCAGCATATAGAATTGGCAGTCACTAAACGAATTGGCATCTTAGGTTCCCAAGCATTGACGTCGAGACCAAACCGATATTCAAGGTTAGAAACGCTCTGGAATGGAACTGAGAACTAATGAGCCTGCCATCGATCAGCGTCATCATAGCAACCCGCAATCGTCCCGAAGCACTTCGTCTCAGCCTGCCACTTTACCTGCATCAAAGCCTTGCCCCGCATGAGCTCGTCATCGTCGACGCAAGCGAGCACTCACAGCAGGACAAAGTCAAACAGGTGGTGGATGAGCTCGCGGCACAAGCCACGTTCCCTGTCCAGTTTCTGACCAGTGAACCCAGTGCCGCCGCACAGCGCAATCTCGGCGCAAAGGAATGCTCGGGCGACGTTCTTTTCTTTCCGGATGACGATTCATTGCTGTATCCGGACACGATGGAGAAACTTGCGCAGGTCTACGCGCTCGATGCCAATGGCGCCCTCGCCGGCGTTTCTTGCAGGAACGCTCGGATATCTCCCCTCGATGAACGAGCCGAAAACGAGATAAAAGCCTCACCATCCTTCTCGCCAGACCAGGCATCACGGCTTCGCCGCTTTTCACACCATATCGATAGCCGCTACCTGAAAACTCCGCTGGTGGTGCTCGGAAATGCAATCCTGCAAAATAGCAGGCTTCCTGATGTCATCGCGTCGCACAGATGCCGACTTGTAAGCTGGCAATACGGGTTCCTGATGTCATTTCGCGCGGGCGCTTTTCGTCGTGTTCCCTTCAATCAAAACCTAAAGAAATATTCGTGGGGAGAAGACAGGGATATATGCTTTGGAATGCGCGAAGAAGGCGCGTTTGCTCTGGCACCAGACGCATGGATCTATCACCATCGATTTCCCGGTCGCCGCGGCGAGGGGTATTGGTTCGGCAAGACGCTGATCCTAAACCACATCTACATCCTGTGCAGGCATACCGAACAGGGTCATCCCGCGCGCAAGCAGGCGTGGCGCTTTCTGACATTCGAACTCGGCAAGTCCCTTGTCCGTCTCTTCGCCGACGCCGACGAACGTCGACGTGGGCTTGGCACGATGAGCGCGATGCGCGGGGCCCTGCAGCTCTTGCGCGCGCGGCGTGACCAGCTTGACATGCTTTACTTGAAACTCACCGATTGAGGCATGTCAAATGATCCTTTGCCCGACCTACGGCTTCGCATTCGTTCATGTGCCCAAATGCGCAGGATCTTCCGTCCGACGACAGATTGAAGCCTGTGATCCCGAAAACACGGTGTTCGGCCGGGTGGGCCAGCACCCGGTGCTGGGCAAGATCGACTACGGTCACATTCCGCTTTCCGTGCTGCGCGAGCACTTTGCCGAAACTTACGATTTCCTGCTGAGGAATGATTGCTACGCCGTCGTCCGCGATCCGCTCGCGCGGTTCGGATCCGCCGTGCGACAGACGCTTTGGGCGTATCAGAAAAAGCCCATGACGCTATATTCCCGGCAGGAGTTGCGCGAGGAAACGGCGCGCATCATGGAGGATGTAGCAAAAGACATCGATGCCTTGCCGCATCGCCTCACGTTCTTTCAGCGTCAGCAGGACTTCATTCGAGACCGCGACCAAACGGTGGTCCAAAATGTGTACGCTATCGATCATGTCGATCAGCTTCTCGAGGAGATCGGCGCGCGGGTTGGTCAACAGCTCGACCCGCAAATGCGCGCCAACCAGAACGTGAGCCTGCGCTACAAGTCGATCGGCGGGATCGCCTATCGCATAAATGACCTGCTTTTTCGCTATGCGCCGAAAGGTCTTCACGAAACCGTCAAGAAAGCCGCCCTGCCGGTGCTTGCCAAGAAGAAGGACGCAGCATCCGAAAGCGGTATCCTTGATCTTCCCGAGGTGCGCGCCTTCGTGGCAGACCACTACGCGATCGACAGCGAAATCTATCGTGACGCTTTGGCTGCGCGGTCCGTATCAGCGGCGTCTTGAGCGAGAGGTTACGATGTCGCTAGTTCTGCGCCTTGCCGAGCTTGGTTATACGCGCGTCCTCCGAAATCGCCCGGCGAGCCTGGCCAAGGTGGGCGAGATCACCAAGGACAACGACTTGCTGTACGCCAAGACCGACAAGCTGGAGGGCGGGCGCCCTCTGGTCCGGCGGCGATCGAAGAAATAAGCCGGACGCATTCGATCTTCATCCGCCGTCGCTTCGGGATGTCCCGCGTTTGCAGGATCTGGGGTGCGCCCCGGGCAACGGTCTACTGTAGTCGCGTTCCCGGGGCTTACGCGGCCGCATCTGCGGCCACGGTCCCCGTTCACTGCTGCGAGAAAAGCAGTACAAACTCGGCACCTTAGGTTTTCAGTCCCGGCATCTGATGGATCGGATCGAGGATGAATCGATCTGGGTCTGAGGTCCAGACCTTGCAGATGTATTCGTATGGCGTGAGGCCGCCGAGGGTCTTGAGCCGCCGGGCGAAATTGTAGGCTGCCATGAAGTCTGTGAGGTGCGTGCGCAGCTGATCGTGGCTGTCGTAGTGGAAGCGCTTGACCGTCGCGTCCTTGATCGTCCGATTCATCCTCTCGACTTGGCCGTTGGTCCACGGATGGTTGGGTTTGGTAAGTGGGTGCTCGATCCCGTTCGCCTCGCAGATCATGTCGAAGCGCATCGGCCGTGAATAAGCTGTATTCCTGTTGCGCGGCTGCTCAGCGAATTGGATGCCGTTGTCGGTCAGGATCGTGTGGACCTGGTAGGGCACGGCCTCGAGCATGTGCTGCAAGAACTCCCATGCGGTGCGCCTGTCGGCCTTCTCGACGAGTTGGGTCACCGCGAACGTGCTTGTGCGGTCAATGCCGACGAAGAGATAGAGCTTGCCCTCGGCGGTCTGCACCTCGGCGATGTCGATATGGAAAAAGCCGATGGGGTATCGCTTGAACTTCTGCCGTTTCGGCTTGTCGCCATCCACGTCCGGCAGGCGTGATATGCCATGGCGCTGCAGACAGCGATGCAGAGAAGATCGCGTCAAATGCGGGATCGACGGCTGGAGGGCATAAAGACAGTCATCCAGCGGCAGCAGTGTGTGCCGCCGGAAGGCAACGATCATGGCCTCCTCTTGCTCGCGGAGAACGGTAGAGCGCGGGGCTCTCGGGCCGGTCTTCAGATCCTCGACCGCCGCCCGCTTCCGCCACTTCGCAACAGTTTTGGGGTTGATCCCCAACTCCCGGCTCAACTCCGCGAGCGAAGCCTGCGATCGCTGTATTGCAGCTCTGACGGCGTGCGTGGTCGTGGCGCTGCCATGACGAACTTGTCCCATAGTGCTTCCTTCCATTCCTGCGAAAGCATCACACCATCAAACCCTGGGATTGAACATATCTGAAACCAAAATCTCTCATTTTCGTCGAGAAGGGCGCCCATGTGGTTGTCACTCCGATCAGACTACGGTTCAGTCTGAAACTGTTGCGGCTTGTGACTGGTCGGCTTCCGGACGACGATAGTGAAATGTCGAACAAGGACCTTCTGATCGGCGCCGCTGTGGGCAGCGGGATCGCGGCGCAGACCGCCGAGATCGGCGGCGCGGATCTGCTTCTAGCCGTCAATGCCGGCCGCATGCGCAACATGGGGGCCCCGTCGATTGCAAGCATGCTGCCCTGTCATTCCGCGACTGCGATGACAGAGGCTTTCGCCGCGCGCGAGATCCTGCCCCGGGTTTCCATTCCCGTGCTTCTGGGCGTAAACTGCTGGGATGCGGAGGTTGATCCGGGGTCGATGGTCGACCGGGTGTCGGAACAAGTCTTTGCCGGCGCGGTGAATTTCCCGAACACCGCTCTCATGCCCCGCGCGATGCGGCACGTCCTCGATCGGGCCGGGCGCGGCGTGCAATGCGAGGTCGACATCCTCGCACGGGTTCAGGCGGCCGGGCACATGTCGCTTTTCTACTGTGGCACCAAGGATCATGCGCGCGCCGCAGCCGAGGCCGGGATCGACATGATCCTGCTGAATTTCGGCTGGAACGCCGGCGGCACTCTTGGTCATGCGCGTCGCGCCTCGCTTGAAGAGGTCGGCCTGATCGCGCGTGACTACGCTGCCCTCATCCGACGGATCCACCCGCGCGCACGCATCATGCTGGAAGGCGGGCCCGTGGTCTCGGCCGAAGATCTCGGGCATGTGGCGAATGTTGCGTCACTGGATGGATATGTCGGCGGCTCCACACTCGACCGGATGCCTTACGAGGAATCGGTTGCCAATCGCATCGCGAGCTACCGCCAGGCGGGGCTGCAGCGGGGCAGGCTGACACAGCGTCAACACGAGCTGCTGACCTGGGCCGCGCGCAAGGCACTTGTCGGGCGCTCGAAGCCGATGCTCGACTGCCTTGGACATCTGGAAGCGCTGTCGGGCGTAACCCGTTCCATGGCCGTCACGATCGAGTCGGGCACGCAGTTGAGACCTGTGCTGTCAGCGCTCGACCGTTCGGGATGCGACGCCCCGCAGGTCGACGCGGTTGATGATCCGGGAACGCATGTCTCTCGCCGCCTGTTCGGACGTGATCACGCGGCCGGCTACGAAGAAGGCCTGCTAACGATGCCCCAAGGCGAGACGGTGGTCGTGCGCGACATTCACCGATCCCTGCCCTCGCTTCAGCGGCGGCTGGCCCGCAGCCTGTCGCATGGCGCGCTTTTCACCTCGCGACGCCGCCGCCGCATGACGGTGACCGCGCGGATCATTTTTGTCTTTGAACGCGTCGCGGACGAACCCGCCCTCCCGGGCGAGCTGCATCCCGATCTCGCCGAGTTCCTCTCGGGCTGGGTGCTGCGGATCCCGCCCTTGCGCCAACGGATCGAAGACCTGCCAGAGGTGATGGCCGCGCTCGCATCGGGCGTCGGATTGGCCGAGGGCGATCTGCCGCCCATGAGCATCGGTGCGGTACAACGGTTACGGCGCCATGCATGGCCCGAAAACGAGACCGAACTCGAGCGTCTGATCGGCAAGCTTGTTGCGCGCGGGACCAGGGACGAGGTCAGCACGACCGAAATGCTCACGCTTCTTGATGCCGGCGAGGCCTCCGAGGCCCGTACCGAAAGCGCGTCCGATCTCGAGAAACGCCGGATCGTCGAGGCGCTTTGGCGCAACGACTTTCACAGGGGACGGACGGCAGAAGCGCTGCACCTGTCGCGCAAGACGCTTTACAACAAGATGGCGCGCCTCGGGCTCAACGACTGACGTCAGACGGCGGGCGCAGGCTGCCCGTGAGGCCACCATGGTCTTCGTGTTGCGCCCGCAGGCCGATGATTGGCAACCCGCCGGCCCGCGCGGCGATGGCCCGTTCGAGGGCGATGCGCCGGTCAAAGGCCGCCTCTCCGCCGGTAAACTCGGTCACGGGCGGGACGACGAGCAGCGCTCTGGGCCGTGCGGCAATCGCCGCGTCCACATCCCTTTCTGTCGACACCGTGGCGATGGTCGACAGACCCGCTGCGGCCAAATCGGACAGCACGCGCATCTCGCGCGAGTAATCAAGGTCGACTTCCGCGAGATACCGCCTGAACTCCTGCTCGTGCTGCCCGACGCTCGGGAAATTGCAGACCCAATCGGCCCCGCGCGCCGCCTGCCGTGAAAGACGCGCTTCCATGAGCGTCGGGTCGGCCAGGAACAGTCCGAGCCCCGACGGGCGCACATTGCCGAGATCGGCCACGACATCCTGCGCGCCGCTCGAATTGGGCAGCAACAGCGCCACAGCCGGCGGCATCTCCGCGACCGGCACCCCGACGCACGCGGTGAACAGCGCGTCCGGCAACGCGTCGGTCGGCTGGGCAATGGTGTGGATCGGCCATTTGGAGAAACTACGCATTCTGCTTCTATATTACTCAAATTTACCCAACTTTGCTTTCAACCTCGATTGAGCGCAAGCGTCTCTTTGTGAGAACGTGAGTTTGCGGGGCAGGGCATCGCCGACGCCGTTCCGCTGCGAGGGAGGAAGATCCAGGTCATATGTCCCGAGGGGCACTCCAACGGTAGCGCGGACCGCGCGCTGGCGGTCGGAGATCCTTGGCCCGGAACACGCGAGGGAGGATATGAACATGCATCCTTATCCGATCGACAGGTCGGTCCGACCATGCTGATGGAAGCACTTGCCGACATCAACTGGCGTCTTTTCGCCGTCGTTACGCTGAACGGGCTGACCCTCGCGTCGCTCTATTTTATCGTCGCCAGTGGCTTTTCCCTGATTTTCGGACTGATGCGCGTTGTGAACATGGCGCATGGCTCGCTCTACCTTCTCGGCGCCTATGTCGGCTTCGAAGTGTCCCAGGCGACCGGGAGCTGGGTGGTCGGCATTCTTGCCGCGGGCGTCGTCGTGGCGGCTGCGGGTGCTGCGTTGCAGGTGTCGATCCTGTCGTGGATGCAGGGACAGGATCTGCGGCAGGCGCTGGCGACCATCGGCGTGTCCATCGTGGCCGCCGACCTCATGCTCGCCCAATGGGGGGGATCGGCCTACCAGATCACCCTGCCGGACGCGGTGTCGACCTTCGTGCCAGTGCCTGTCGCGGGCCGCTATTCCATGGCGCGCCTGATGCTGGTCGGCTTCGCGCTGGTGATCGGGATTGGCCTGTGGTTGATGCTGAACCGCACGCGCATGGGCATGCTGATCCGCGCCGGCGTGGACGATCGCCGCATGCTCGAGGCGATGGGGGTGAACGTCCCGCTTGTCTTCGTCATGGTCTTTGCCATCGGCGCGGGGCTTGCCGGAATGGCAGGCGTGATCGGCGGATCGGTCCTGTCGGTTTCGCCGGGTGAGGATGCAAGATACCTGCTGTCCTCGTTGATCGTGGTGATCGTCGGCGGCATGGGGTCGATCCCCGGTGCCGCGATCGGTGCGCTGCTGGTGGCCATGGCCGAAACCTACGGGCTGGCCTACACGCCGACCTACGGCATCGTCTATACATTTGCGATCATGGTCACTGTGCTTGCGATCCGTCCGCAGGGGCTGCTGGGGAGGGCTGCGTGATGCACCGTACCCTTCCGCGCATCCTGCCGCTGGCCGTTATCGCCCTGATCCTGATATATCCATTTGTGGTCAACAGCTTCTGGCTCGTGCAGATCGGTGGGCGAACACTGGGCTTTGGCACCATCGTCCTGAGCCTTGTCTTCCTGACAGCCTATACCGGCATGCTGAGCCTTGCCCAGATGACCATGGCCGGCGTCGGAGGCTATGCGACGGCCTACTTCACGGCACCGACGAGCGGCGTCGGCCTGTTGCTGCCCTGGCCGCTGGCACTGGTCCTGGCACTTGGCCTTGCCACGCTTGCGGGTCTGCTGACCGGTCTTGTGGCGGTGCGGACGCGGGGCATCTACACGCTGATGATCACGCTGGCCGTCGCGATGGTATTCTATTTCCTGACGCTGCAGAATTATGACGTGTTCAACGGCTATACCGGCTTCAACAACGCCAATCCGCCCGTGATACTTGGTCTCGACCTCGGCGCGCCGCTTCCGTTCTTCTATCTCAGCGCCATACTTGCCGCGCTGTGTTATCTGGGCGTGCGGCATATCGTGCGCACACCGTTTGGCCTTGCGCTTCAAGGGGTTCGGGATGAACCTCACCGCCTGCGCGCCCTCGGCTACAACGTGGCGCTTCTGCGGGTGCTAGCCTTTGGGCTCGCAGGGTTCATCGCCGGGATCGGGGGCATCCTGAACCTGTGGCTGAACGCCTCGATCTCGCCGGGCTCTATCGGGCTGAACCCCGTGATCGACGTGCTGATGGCCGGAGTCCTAGGAGGGATCGGCCACCCGGCCGGGGCTTATGTCGGCGCATTTGTCTTCACGGTCGTCGACAATTTCGCCATCGATTTTATCGCCCGCGATCGGTTCAACACGCTGATCGGCCTGATCTTTCTGGCCATCGTGCTGTTCTCGCCCGACGGGCTCACCGGCCTTGTCCGCCGCGCGTGGGCGCGGTGGACCGGTGCGGGACGCCGAGACCACGGCGCATCCCGCAATAAAGACGACATCGGTAAATGAGGAGGTATCCCGATATGAAGATCCAACGTTTCACACTCGGCACGGTCGCGACGATGGCCACGCTGATGAGCACAACGGCGCTGACCGCGCAGGACGCCGAGACCATCACCATCGGCGGGCTGGCCACGCTGGAGGGTCCGTTCGCCGGACCGGGCGAAGACGGACTGCGCGGTGTAGAGCTGGCGATTCACGAATTCGGCGGCGAGATTGCCGGTCACGAGATCGAAATGATCACAGCGTCATCCGACGGTAACCCGGACGTGGCGCTCGAGTCGGCGCGCCGTCTGGTGCAACAGGACGGAGTCGATATCATGGTCGGACCGCTTTCGGGCTCCGAAGGTATCCGTATCGCACAATATGCCAGAGAACAGCCGGGTACGACATTCCTGAACGGCGGTTCCGCGGCGATCGAGACGACACTCGTCGATCCGGCCGAGAACTTCTTCCGCTTCAATACCGAGGGCGCCCAATGGACCGCGCCGCTGGGTGGATATGTCGTGAACGAGCGCGGCTGGGACAACATCGTCATCGTGTCCGAGGACTACTCGTTCCCCTATGCACAGATCTTCGGCTTCATGGCGACCTATTGCGAAGCCGGTGGCACTGTGCAGGACAAGTATTTCACGCCCGTGGGCAACAACGACTATTCTTCCGTCATCGCGCAACTTCCGCTGGAGGCGGGCGAGGTTGACGGCATGTATGTCGTGCTCGGCGGATCGGACGCCGTCAACTTCCTGTCGCAATACGCGCAGTCGGGTGGCCAGCTTCCCATCGTCGGCGGCACCAACGTGACCGACCAGACGGTGCTGACCACGCAGGGCCCGGCGCGTCAGCTCCTGCCCGGCATCCTGTCCTCGGGGCCGGTCTCGGATAATTCCGACCTTCAGGCATGGAAGGACTTCGTCAAGCTTTACCAAGACTATTACGGCGATGAGGGCTTGCCGTCGCCGTCGCTCTTTGCCTCGAACTACTACACAAACACCAAGGCCGCACTGCTGGCACTGCAAGAGGTCGAGGGGGATCTGTCGGACAATCACGCGGCTCTGAACGAGGCGTTGAGAAACCTCGAATTCACCAGCCCGACCGGCACCGTCAGCCTGAACGAGAACCGTCAGGCGACCGCCGCGATCTATATCAACGAGGTCGTGGAGCAGGACAATGGCAACCTTGCGCTGGAACCGCTGAAGCGGATCGAGGATGTGGACCAGTATCTGGGCCTCGGGCGCGAGGCGTATATGGAACTGGGTCTGCCATCGCGTGAAAACCCGTCCTGCCCGTCGTGATGCAGGTGGCAGCACATGAACAGGAGGAGGCCCTCGTCGTCGAGGGCCTCACCCGCCGCTTCGGCGCGCTGGTCGCGGTGGACAACGTGACCCTGCGCGTGGCCCCCGGAGAGCGCCGCGCGGTGCTGGGCGCGAACGGCGCGGGGAAGACTACACTGTTCAACATGATCGCCGGCGACCTGCCCCCCAGCGAGGGGCGTATCCGGTTGTTCGGAGATGACATCACAAGGCTTTCCCCACAAAAGCGCGTGCTGGCGGGCGTGCGCCGCACCTACCAGAAATCGCTGGTCTTCGGCGGCATGACCGTGCGCGACAACCTCTACGTCGCGATCCGCGGTGCCACCGGTCCGCGTCTGACAATCTGGAAGCGGGCCGAAAATCAGCCCGACCGCGACCGGACCGATGCGCTGGCCGAGCGCGTGGGCATTGCCGACCGTCTCGACGTCATGGCAAGCGACCTGAGCCACGGAGAGCAGCGTCAACTGGAGCTTGGAATGGCGCTGGCCCATCCCCCGAGGCTTCTGCTGCTCGACGAGCCGGCCGCGGGGCTATCGACACGCGAACGCGAGTCGCTGATGGACATGCTGGCGAACCTGCCGCGCGACCTGACGCTGATCCTGATCGAGCACGACCTCGATATCGCGTTGAAGGCGGTCGATTATGTCAGCGTCATGCACAACTCGCGCTTGCTGGCCGAGGGTACCCCCGCCGAGATTTCGGCCAACCAGGAAATTCAGGACATCTACATGGGGCGCCATGGCAAATGATCCCCTTCTCAAGGTCGAGGACCTGCACGTCTATTACGGTGCCAGCCACGTCCTGCACGGCGTCACGCTGGAAACCGGGGCCGCACCCCTGTCCCTCGTCGGCCGGAACGGCATGGGCAAGACGACGTTGTGTCAGGCGATCATGGGACTTGTTCCGTCCGCGCGCGGCGAAATTCACCTTGGCGGTCGACGTATCAGCGGACGCCGCCCACACAAGGTCGCGCGGGTCGGTATCGGCTACGTTCCGCAGGGCCGCCGCGTGTTCCCGTCGCTCAGTGTCGACGAACATCTGCGCCTTTTTGGCACGCCCGAGGGCGCGTGGACGATCGAACGGGTCTACGACACGTTTCCGCGCCTCGCGGAGCGCCGGAAGAATGGCGGCGGTGCCTTGTCGGGCGGCGAACAGCAGATGCTGGCGATCGCGCGGGCGCTGCTTTTGAACCCCCGCCTGCTGGTCATGGACGAGCCGACCGAGGGGCTGGCGCCGGTGATCGTCGAGCAGGTGGTCGAGGTCCTGCGCGAGATCGGGCGCTCTGGCGTGGGGCTTTTGCTGGTCGAGCAGAACCTGATGGTCGCGACCGAGGTCTCCGACCGGATCATGGTTATGATGAACGGCGAAATAGCCCTAGAGACGAACGCCGACGCCCTGCTCAACGATCAGGGTCTGCGCAACCGCTATCTGGGCGTCAGCATCGACGTTTAAGAAAGGAGATCCCATGGCAAAGCGCATTTACCTCGCCGGCACCTGCGACACCAAATTCGCCGAACTGGACTATGTCCGCACCCGCCTCAAGGCAACCGGAGCCGCGCCGGTGCTGGTCGACCTGTCCACATCCGGGATCGCGGGCGCGGACGCCGACATCTCCGCGCGAGATATTGCGGCTCACCATCCAGACGGCGCCGAGGCCGTCTTCACCGGCGACCGGGGCAGCGCCGTGGCGGTCATGGCCATCGCCTTTGCGCGTTTCGCTGCGTCGCGCGACGATCTCGCCGGGCTGATCGGCCTCGGCGGATCGGGGGGGACCGCGCTGATCACACCGGCGATGCGCGCGCTCGACGTAGGTGTGCCAAAGCTCATGGTGTCAACGGTCGCCTCGGGAAATGTTGCACCCTATGTCGGGCCGGCCGATGTGACGATGATGTATTCGGTCACGGATGTTGCCGGCCTCAATCGCATATCGCGCCGTGTGCTGGCGAATGCCGCGGGGGCGATCGCCGGCATGGCGCAGGTCGAAGTCACCGAAGACGCGCCGCGTCCCGCCCTCGGGCTAACCATGTTCGGCGTCACCACCACATGCGTGAACCAGACCGTCGAGCGGCTGGAGGCAGCCTACGACTGCCTTGTGTTCCACGCCACCGGCACCGGCGGGCAAGCGATGGAAAAGCTCGTGGACTCGGGCCTTGTGGAAGGTGTGATCGACACCACCACGACGGAGATCTGCGACCTGCTGTTTGGCGGCGTGTTCCCCGCGACCGAAGACAGGCTGGGCGCGATCGCACGGACGCAGGTGCCTTACGTCGGGTCCGTCGGCGCCCTCGACATGGTGAATTTCGGTGCGCCCGACACCGTGCCCGAACGGTTTGCGGACAGGCTCTTCTACGAGCACAACCCGCAAGTCACGCTCATGCGCACCACTGTCGACGAGAACGCCGAGATGGGGCGCTGGCTGGGTCAAAGGTTGAATGCTTGCGCGGGACAAGTCCGGTTTCTTCTGCCCGAGGGCGGCGTTTCGGCGCTCGATGCGCCGAGGGCCGCGTTCCATGACGACGCGGCCCGGGCCGCCCTGTTTCAGGCACTGGAGGACACGGTCAAGCAAACCGATGCGCGGCGTCTGATCCGCCTGCCTCATCACATCAACGATCCCGAATTTGCCGACGCGGCTGTCGCGGCATACCGGGATATCAGCACAGGAGGACAGTGATGCCCCGTATCCCCCGAGACGAGATTCTGGCCAGGTTTCACGACATGATCGAGAATTGCCGCCCCATCGTCGGCGGCGGTGCCGGAACAGGGCTTTCGGCCAAATGCGAAGAGGCTGGCGGGATCGATCTGATCGTGATCTACAATTCCGGCCGCTACCGCATGGCCGGGCGCGGATCCCTTGCGGGCCTTCTAGCCTATGGGAATGCCAACGACATCGTCATGGACATGTCCCGCGAAGTGCTGCCGGTGGTCCAGTCCACACCCGTCATCGCCGGGGTCAATGGCACCGATCCGTTCTGCAACTTCGACTGGTTTCTCGACCAGATCAAGGCGGTCGGTTTTTCTGGCATCCAGAACTTCCCGACCGTAGGCCTGATCGACGGCACCTTCCGCGCCAATCTCGAAGAGACCGGGATGGGGTACGGCCTGGAGGTCGAAATGGTCGAGCGCGCCTGCTCGAAAAATCTGCTGACGACGCCTTACGTGTTCGGACCCTCCGACGCCGTGGACATGGCCAAGGCGGGGGCCGACGTGATCGTTGCGCATATGGGGCTAACCACCGGCGGCTCCATCGGTGCCGAGACCGCCCTGTCGCTTGAAGATTGCGTGGGCAAGATCAACGCCATCGCCGATGCCGCCCGAACGGTGCGCGACGATGCCATCGTGATCTGTCACGGCGGCCCCATCGCGATGCCACAGGACGCGGCCTTCATCATCGAAAACTGCACCCATTGTCACGGTTTTTACGGCGCAAGCTCGATGGAGCGTCTGCCGACCGAGACCGCCGTGACCGCGCAGACCAAAGATTTCAAGGCGCTAAAGCGAGGCGCGACCAACTGACGGAGACCACCATGGCGAAAGTGTATATCAGCGACATCATCGAAGCCCCCATCGACAAGGTCTGGGCACTGGCCCGCGACTTCAACGGACATGGCGACTGGCATCCAAGGATCGCCGAAAGCACGATCGAGGACGGGCTCCCGGCAGATCAGGTCGGATGCGTCCGCAATTTCACCTTGAGCGACGGCGGCCACCTGCGCGAGCGCCTTCTTGGCTTCAGCGACCTGGAGCACGAGTTCACCTATTCAATCATCGTCTCGCCGATGCCCATCGAGGATTACGTGGCGACGTTCCGCTGCACCCCGGTGACCGAACGCAGCGCGACCTTCGTGGAGTGGTGGGCGACGTTCGAGGTTGGCGCCGAGGACGAGGCGGACATTCGCCAGGCGGTCGGGCAGGACACCTTCGCCGCGGGCATCCGCGCACTGGCGAAACGGGTGACGTGAGCCTGTTGTCAAGATGCGATCGCATCCAAAAGACGATCGTTGCGCCTGTCGATCAGCTGCTGAACGTCGTGGGAAGACGCAAACGACGAGCAGGGCCAGGCGCGAAAAGCCGGGAAACACAAGAAGGCTAGCCGCGGCGATCTGGAGGGCGTGATAGCGACGCTCTCCGAGACGCTTCAGTTACTCGCCCATTTTGACGGTCTCGGCAATTGAAGCGAGCAAGATGACGACCATTAGAGCAGGTTGCGATTTTTCGTTGACCCGCCCCGCGTGGCGGCTTCAGCAGATCCCACGACACGCCACCTTCAAAAACAACACGTCACTCAGAGTCGCGTAGAGCACGTAAAACTGCGGCCACGCGGTTTCGCCCTGGCCGTTTCGCGTCATAGAGCGCGCTGTCGGCGGTTTTCGTGATCGAGTCAGGGGTTAGCTGAACCTTGTCGACCTCGGCCAGACCGATGCTGACCATCAGCTTAAGGGCATTGCCGTCATCGAACCAGGTATTTGCCACCACACTATGCACCAGGTCGGCCCAGGCCCGCGCCGCTGCGTTGTCTGTGTCTGCCAGCAAGACCGCGAATTCCTCACCGCCCAGCCGGGCGAACAGATCGGCCCCACGGCATTGGTCGTCCACGATGTCGGCAAACTCCCGCAAGACACGGCCAACACACGGATCACCATAGGTGTCGTTGACCTGTTTGAAATGATCGATATCGAGAAAGGCGACAACCGAGTTGCGCCGCGTCGCAGCCGCGCATGCGGCCTACCTTTTTTCTGCAATTCACCATGTGCCTTTGCAGATTGCACGAAAGGTGCGACCTTGCTTGGAGTTCGGGGACCATGGGCAAAGAAGCGGCGACCTTCACCATGCGTTGCACGGGCATCGCCCACCTGCCTGATCACCTTTGACAACTGTGCGCGTGATCCAAGAGCTTCTTGGGGTATTCGACGCGCAGAATTGCAGACAGTCTGGGGCGAGAACGGACGTCCACGAGGAATTATCTTCAGCGCGCCACGCACCAGCGTCCGTTTTTGCCGAATGGCCACTCTGGGTGAAATGGCCACTTTGGGTGACACGGTCGCGAAATTTCGCAGCCGCAGCATAGTCGGTGCTGCGGCCAGGACGAACGGCAAGTATGGGTTGACTTCCATCACCTGGCGGTTTTTGTCAAGAATCTTGAGGTCGCCGACCGGCTTGGGCTGCGGCAACGCGCAGAACGCGGGATTTGCAAATTATTGACCGCCGAGCATTCGGAAAGGGCCCGACCCACAACGCGATGTCTGCCTTCAGCGATTTCATTCATTGTGAGTTCAGGCGGGCGTAACGTCCGGCGCCGACGCTCAACTCTGCGTCCGTGCCAATTTCGACAATCCGTCCTGCGTCCATGACGGCGATCCGGTCGGCATCCCGGATGGTTCCAAGGCGATGCGCGACGACCAGCGTGGTGCGGTTTCGGGACAACTCCTTCAGGGCTGACTGGATTTGCCGCTCCGTCTCGGTATCAAGCGCCGAAGTCGCTTCATCAAGGATGAGGATCGGGGGGTTCTTGAGGAAAGCGCGCGCGATCGCGACGCGCTGCTTTTGTCCGCCCGACAGCATGACGCCGCGTTCGCCGACCACGGTGGCGAAACCGTCTGGCAGCTCGGCAATCAAATCTGTCAACTGGGCGTGATGTGCCGCATCTACGATATCATCCTGCGTCGCATCGAGACGACCATACGCGATATTCTCGCGCAGCGTGCCGCCGAACAGGAACACATCCTGGCTGACGATGCCGATCTGGCGCCGGAGCGATTGCAGCGTAAGGTTTCGCGTGTCCATGCCATCGACGGTGATCTGGCCTGCGGTCGGGTCATAGAAGCGCGGGACCAGCGAGAGCAGCGTCGTTTTCCCGGCACCGGACTGTCCGACGAAGGCCACGGTTTCACCCGCCCGCACGGTAAGAGAGATGTCGCGGATCACAGGCCGATCATCGCCGTAGTCGAAATTCACGCCGCAAAACGCGACCTCGCCGCGCAGTTCGGGGGCCGGGGTGGCGCCGGGCGTGTCCGCCACGTCCGGTGTCGTCGCCATCAGGTCTAGGTAGCGGCGAAAGCCCGCGATGCCGCGCGGGTAGAGCTCGATCACGGCCGCGATCTTGTCGAGGGGCCGGAAGAACACGCCGACCAGCAGCAGGAAGGCGACGAAACCGCCGGTCGTCAGCGATCCGTCGAGGACGAAGGCCGCCCCGGCGACCATAACGACCACCTGGATAAGCCGCATACCCATGTAGTTCAGCGACGAGGACGCGGACATCACCTTGTAGGCTTCAAGCTTGGTGTCGCGATAGGCCGCGTTGTCCTTTGCAAACAGTGCCTTTTCGTGCTCTTCGTTGGCAAAAGCCTGCACGACGCGCATCCCGCCGATGTTTTCCTCCAGCCGGATGTTGAAGGCGGCGACGCGGGAATAGATCTCGCGCCATGTCCGGGTCATCCGTCCGCCGTAGATGGCGACAATGGCGACGCAAGCCGGCACGATCGCGGCGGTGATCAGTGCGAGGTGCACGTGGATGGTCAACATCAGCAGGAAGGCCCCAATGAAGGTCATGACGGCGATGAACAGATCTTCGGGACCATGATGCGCGACCTCGCCGATCTCTTCGAGGTCACGGGTCACGCGGGCGACCAGTTTCCCGGTGCGGACGCGGTCGAAGTAACTGAACGAAAGACGTTGCAGATGCTCGAAGGCGCGGCGGCGCATCTCTGTCTCGATATTGATGCCCAGCATGTGGCCCCAATAGATCACCACGGCCATGAGACCCGCGTTGACCACGTAGATCACGAGCAGGCCGACTGCGACAAGGATGGTCAGCGGCAGGTCGCCCGACGGAAGCAGCCTGTCGATGAAGGCCTGTACCGCCAGCGGGAAGGCCAGCTCCAACAGGCCCGACAGAACCGCGCATCCGAAATCCAGCCAGAAGAGGCGCTTCCACGGTCGGTAGTAGTCGAAGAACTGGCGTAGCATTGATGCGTCCTTGAAAATGGAGCCGATTTCCGGTAAGCGTACCGCGTTGCGATCCGAAGCCTGTCGTATCAGCCTTGGCCTTCAGTGTCGGGCATGAAAGTGTCGGCGACGATGCTATCGGCCACCTCGCGAACGCGCCGTCAGGCTTCCCAGTAATAGGCGAAATATCCCTCTTTCGGTCCGATGCCGAGACTGTCGCGGAACCGGGCCTTGGCTTTGCGGACAAGCGCCTTCTCGGCGGCGATCCAGACGTAGCGATCAGGTCCCTCCGGCGGATCGGCCGTTGCGAGGTGATTCCACAGCGTCTCGCCCCGATTGCGGATGATCCAGGTCAAATCCATGCCCCCAGGCCGCGGCAGATCGCAGATGTCGTCGTCGGCCCCGACTTCCATAAGAACGCGCCCACGCCGGCCAGGCCCGGATTGCGTCAGAATACGACGGACCGCCGGAAGAGCCGTTTCATCCCCGGCCAGCAGCACAGTCTGCCCCGGCGGGAAGTCACCGCCCCCGGGGCCGCTGATGCCGACAATGTCGCCGCGCTGTGCCTTTCGGGCCCAAGCCGTGACACGTCCCCCGTCATGTTCGAAAAGATCGAAGGTAAACCGGCTCCGCGCCGGGTCCAGATTGACGAACGTGTAGACGGCGCGATGCAGACGGTCGGGGCCGTCCGGCATCACAGTCCGGCCGTTGGCGTCCAGTCGTGGCCAGAGGGGCACCCGACCCTCGGGCGGTAGCAGGAGCGAGAAATGCATGCCCCGCCCTTCGGCCAGACGTTTCGTGTCAGCACAGTCCATCTCGATCCGCAGAAAGCTTGGCGCGACCCGCCAGACGCCGCGCACGCTCACGGTGCAGAAATTCAGCGGCGTCCGGTTGCGGGCAATGTCACCCTGCCAGTCACCATTTGCAGAAAGACCGGGCGCTACATGATCGAAGATGTGAAGAAAGTAGTCGCGAACCGACTGGAGTGCGCCCGCCTCCACCGCGTCGATCCGAACCTGCAGGGTCGAGTACGCGCGTTCAACGGCAACTTTGGCCAGCGGCGCAGTTACAAGCAATGACGTTTCGGTCTCTTTCACCCGAAGCTCGGCCTCGCGGGCATGGGCGGCGATATGCGGGATCACATCGTCGGGAAACGCCCCCTCGAAGGTCGCTGTCGCGTGTGCGGCGTAGGTCATGACATTGCCTCCTCGTTCGGGAAATTCGACGCCGTGCGATGCCGGCAGAGTGGCAGCATCATCGGCTGACCGGACGTCGGGTCGGTCATCACGTGGCACCGCAGACCGAAGACCTGCTCGACCATGCTTTCGGTCAGAACGCTGTCCGGTGATCCAGCCGCGTGAACCCGTCCCCGCAGAATCGCGACAAGATGGTCGGCGTATCGGGCGGCAAGATTCAGGTCGTGCAGGACCATGACGATGGTCGTTCCGCGCCCGCGGTTGAGATCGATCAGCAGGTCAAGAATTTCGATCTGATGCGCGATGTCGAGAAAGGTCGTAGGTTCGTCGAGCAGAAGGATGTCGGTCTCCTGGGCCAGCGCCATCGCGATCCAGACCCGCTGACGCTGACCGCCCGAGAGCTCGTCCACGTCCCGCTCTGCGAGATCGGCTGTCTGCGTCGCTTCGAGCGCAGAGGCGACAGCCATGTCGTCGGCCCGGCTCCAGCGCGACAGCATGCCCTGGTGCGGATGGCGCCCGTGACTGACCAGATCCGCTACCGTGATTCCATCCGGGGCGATCGGCGATTGCGGCAACAGGCCAAGTCTGCGCGCCAGTTCGCGCGGCGGGGTTTGCCGCACCGAACGGCCGTCCAGAACGACCTGACCCGCGGTTGGCCGCAGTAAACGGGCCAGGCAGCGCAGCAGGGTGGACTTGCCACAGGCGTTGGCCCCCACGATCGCGGTGATCGCGCCGGGCGGCACCGTCAGGTCGAGATCCGATAGGATCGTCCGCGGCCCGTATCCGGCCCGGAGCGCTTCGGCGGTCAGTGTGGTCATGGTTCTCTCTCGGCTCGGTTCGACCGGATGATCAGGAATATGAGGTAAGGTGCGCCGAGCGCGCCGGTCACGACACCCACGGGATACCGACCGGCCAGCAGATGCTGACCGGTGTAATCCCCCAACAGCATGAGCAACGCCCCGATCAGCGCGGCCGGGATCAGCGGCGACCGGCCCGGACCCGCGATGCGCTTGGCAATGGGGCCTGAAAGGAAGGCGACGAAAGCGACCGGGCCCGAGACGGCGGTCGCCACCGCGATCAGTCCGACGGCCGACATCACCGCCAGAACCTTCTCGCGCGCCAGCGGCACCCCGAGCGCCGCGGCCGTGTCATCGCCGAGTCTCATGGCTTCCAAGTTGCCGCGCCGTGCCAGCAGGAGCCCGCCAAAGACCGCAAGCGACAGGAAGACTGGCAGAGCCTCGTCAAGGGTTGCGCCGTTCACGCTGCCTGTCAGCCAGCGCAGGGCGTCCTGCATCGTCCACGCGGGGGCGCGCGAAAGGACAAAGGCGATCATGCTGTCGAGCATGGCCGAAAGCCCTATCCCGATCAGGATCAGCCTGGCGCCGGAGACGCCGTCACGCCAGGCCAGCAGGTAGATCAGCAAGGCAACGGCCAGTCCGGCGATAATAGCCGTGACCGACACGGCCGCGCCGCTCCAGCCCAGCACGACGATGGCGAACACTGCGGCGGCGCTGGACCCCGCACTGATGCCGATGATGTCGGGGCTGGCCAGCGGATTCCGCAGAAGCGTCTGGAAAATCACCCCGCCAAGGCCAAAGCTCATCCCGGTCAGGATCGACAGGGTGGCACGCGGCAGGCGTAGTTCGCGCACGGCAAAGCTGGCGCCCGGAACGTCGTGCCCGGCCAGAACGCGCATCAGCTCGGACGGCGTGGTCATGGTCGGCCCGGTGACAAGTGTCAGGCCAATGCCGATGGCCAGCAGGGCCATAATGACGCCGACCAGCCGCAACCGGGCTTTCCGGCGCGCACCGCGCAACGCCGCGATCCATGCGGTCGTTTCGGTATGCACGATCACGCTCACAGGTCCCGAATTCGGCGTTTGCGAACGATCCAGATGAACACCGGCGCGCCGACAAAGGCCGTGACGATGCCGACATCCATCTCTGACGGGCGGGCGACGATCCGGCCCAGCACATCGGCCGCGATCAGCAGGATACCACCGGTCAGCGCGCAAAAGGGCAACAGCCACCGGTGATCCACGCCAACCAGCAACCGGCACACATGTGGCACCACCAGCCCCACGAACCCGATGGGACCACAGATGGCGGTCGTCGCCCCGCACAGAAGCACCGCCCCAAGTGCCGCGGCCCCGCGCGCCCAGGCGACGCGCGCGCCCAGCCCGGCAGCTGCATCGTCGCCCAGGGCCAGCAGGTTCAGGCTCCGGGCGGACAGAAGGCACAGGATCAGACCGACAACAAGAAAGGGCAGGCAAGGCAGGATCGCGTCGAAACTCGCGCCGCCTATGCCGCCGATCTGCCAGGACCGGACCCCGCCCGCGATATCGTTGCGCGGCAGGATGATGGCCATCGTGAACGAAGCCGATGCGATGGACGTGGCCGCCCCGGCAAGCGCCAGCTTGAGCGGAGTTGCTCCGCCCCGGCCAAGCGATCCGATTGCGTAGACAAAGCACGCCGCGACCCCTGCCCCAAGGATCGCCGTCCAGAGGAAGGCGTGCAGCGTTTCCATTCCGAACCAGGCCATCCCGATGACCACGGCCATCGCGGCGCCGGCGTTCACGCCGAGGATGCCGGGATCTGCCAGCGGATTGCGGGTGATCCCCTGCATCACGGCCCCGGCAAGGCCGAGGGCTGCGCCGGCAAGGACGGCAAGAACCGTGCGCGGCACACGAACCGCAACCACCGCCTGCGCGACCGTGTCGTTGGTTCCCGAAACGCCCGCGACAATGTCTGCCCAGTTGACATCGCGAGTTCCGAAGCTGACCGACACCACGCAAGCGCAGGCTAGGACCAGAAGCACAGCCAAGAGCCAGAAGACCCTGCCCCGCTGCGACCGCCGCAACGCATCAGCCATCGACCCCGCAGACCCGACAGCCGTCATTCCAAATTACGCGCCACATCCGCCAGACGTGTGACGTAGGAATCCAGAACCCAGGGGATCGACAGCGGCGTCGGGTTGGCGGCCGTGCCGACGGGATCATTGTCCAGCAGCACGACAGCACCGTTTTCGACCGCTTTCATGCGCGACGTCAGGGGGTTCTTTTGCAGCCGGTCGTGTAGCGCTTGCCCGCCATAGGTCACAAGAATGTCCACGTCGGCAAGGGTGTCGATCTTCTCGGCGCTCATTTCGCCCGAGTAGCGTCCGGGAACGGTGGCGTCCAAGACGCTCTGAGGTGACTGCAGACCCAGGTCTTCCAGGAACCGGACACGGCTGTCGTTCGCGGAATAGAACCGGATCACGCTGAGGTCCCGGATGTCGAGATGTGTGACGAACATCGCGGTTTTCCCCTTGATCACCGGGTGGCGGGCGGTGACGTCCGAGATCTGCTCTTCGATCCTTGCGATGAGCTTCTCGCCCTCCGCGGCCATGCCGAGCCCCGCAGCGTTCAGCCGGATCATTTCGCGCCAGCCTGTCGACCATGGACCGTCGCGGTGCGGGATCACTGGGGCAATCTTGCTCAACGTATCGTAGTCGGACCGGGAGAGCCCGGAATAGGCCGCAAGAATGATATCGGGATTGGTCGCGGCGACAGCTTCGAAGTCGATCCCGTCGCCTTCATCGAACAGGGGCGGGACATCCGACTCGAGGCCCGCGAGGCGCTCTGCCACCCATGGCAGCACCCCGTCACCGTCGTTGTCGCCGAAATTCGCCCGAGCGAACCCGACAGGAACGATACCGAGCGCCAGCGGCACCTCGTGATTGGCCCAGGCCACGGTCGCCACCCTTTCCGGCAGGGCCGGGACCGTGGTCGCGCCGAAGGCATGCACGACGGTGACCGGAAAGTCCTCTGCCAGGGCGGGCGTTGTCCCTCCTCCCAAGCAGATGGCGGCCACGACAAACATCGTTTTCATTCGTTCAATCATGGGGAAGCATGGCCTCCGAACCTGTGCAATTAAGGCAATTGTTTTTGTCGCCTTTCATTTCGGCAACAGCGCGTCAAGCTGGCCTCATCACCGATAGCGGTAAATCTGATCGTTTTAGGCAGACTTCCAGAGTATCCGACAAAAACAGTCACTTTGTACAATACACATTCCCGGGATCCTGCGTTACGTCCCGCTGGACGCAGGGACTGTCCGGGCAAATCCCGCCCAGACAGTTCAGGCCTTGAGCGCCGAAGGATCGCAGGCCCAGGCCGGTGATCCCAGGCTGCCAGCAGCTTGTCGAACCCGGCAGCACGCCAGCACCACAGTCACTTCTGAATCATGGAACCGCATCATGGGGTCACCCGTCACAGCACACCGCCTTACTCGACTTCGTCCGGCCCGCCCAGTCACGGCCCTTCTCGGATGCACGGCGCTGATCGCCCTTCCGCTGGCCGCCGGTGCGCAGGAGGATCCTGAAACCGGCCCCTACCGGCTGGGCACGATCTTCGTGGATGCGATCGCCGAGGCGGATGACGATGCCAATTCGACCGTCGCGAAAGAGCTTTGGACCGGCGGCAAGGTTGCGACCAGTGTTCTGGACACACCGGCCTCAGTTTCCGTGATCACCCAGAAGGAGATCACGCAGCGCAATGCCGACACGGTCGAGGACGTGCTGGAATACACGCCCGGCATCGTCACGGATTACTACGGAACCGACGACCGCAACGACTATTACCTCGTGCGCGGATTCCAGGCCTCGACGTATCGCGACGGGCTGACGCTTGGCACCATGCGGGGTGTCCGGGAGGAACCCTACGCCTTTGAACGGCTTGAAGTCATGAAGGGCGGCAACTCCACCCTATTCGGCACGTCCGATCCCGGGGGCACGATAAATTTCGTGACCAAGACGCCGAAATTCGAACGGTTCGGCGAAGTCTATGGCAGCTACGGCTCCAACAACCACAAGGAGCTTGGCTTCGATTTCGGGGACGTCCTGAACGAAGAGGGCACGGTCGCCTTTCGCCTGGTCGGCAAGATCCAGGATGCCGAGCTGGAATATGACACCTCGGAGGCCGACGCGCAGTTCCTGCTCGGGTCTGTCGCCTGGGCGCCCACGGACTACACCAAGCTCACTTTTTCCGTGGATTACCTCAAGCGCGACGGAACCCCGAACAGCGGCGGGTATCCGCTTGATCAAAAATATGACCGTAGCGAGTTCTTCGGCGAGCCGAGCTTCAATTACCATGACGTAGAACGCGTGACCCTGTCTGCGGGTCTTCAGCACGAGTTCGAGAACGGGCTGAAGCTGACCGCGAATCTCCGCTACAGCGACCTGACCGACGATTTCGCCTACGTCTATATTACCGACACGCCCGGGCGGGTTGGGACGGTGGTCGACAGGGACTATTTCGGAACCGACAGCACCGCGGAGGAGATGATCGGCAACGTCATCTTGCAATACGAGACCAGCTTTGGGTCAGTCGACAGCAGCACGCTTGGGGGCTTTGAGTTTCGGGACGCGTCCACGACAAGCTCGTCGAGCTATGGCTCGCATACGCCGATAGACGTGAGCAACCCGACTTATACCGGCGCCCCCTCCGGCCTTGCGCCCTACAGTGTCGAAGAAAACGATTTCTCCACCCAGTCGGTTTTCATGCAACAGAACCTGTCATTCTCGGACCGGGTCATCGCAACCGTCGGCCTGCGGCACGACTGGCTCGACATCACGAGCACCGATAAGTTGGCGTCAACGACGGACGCTGCCGATTTCTCGGAAACCTCGTTCAGGGGCGCGCTGACATACAAGGTCACCGACGAGATCTCGACCTACGCCAGCTATGTCCAATCGGTGGCGCCGCCGTCCATCGGCACCGAGCCCGAGCGTGGAGAACAATACGAGGTCGGGATCAAGTATCAGCCAGAGAACATAAACGCCCTGTTCACCGCCTCCGTCTACGAGCTGACCAAGGATAACGTCGTCGTTCCGGTCGTGCTGCCAAGCGGTGTAATCGAACGTCAGACGATCGGCGAATCCCGCGTGCGGGGCCTCGAGCTTGAAGCGAGGGCTGATCTGGCAGAGGGTCTGAACCTGACCGGGGGCTACAGCTATCAGGAGTCCGAAGTTGTCCGGGGCAATGTGCGCGGCGTTACAGTGGACGGAAATGAATTCGCGACGGTGCCCAACCATCTCGCGTCGCTCTGGCTGAACTATGCCCTGCCGACCACTGGTGTACTCAGCGACATGTCTGTCGGGATAGGCGCCCGGTATATCGGTCCCTACTACTACAATGCCTACAACGACAACGGACAAAGCCCGTCGCAGACATATATCGACGCCTCCGCCTCCTACGCCATAGCAGAGAATGCGGAGCTGTCGGTCAACGTCAGCAACATCTTCGACAAGCAATACGTGGTAGGCCGCGGAACTGCCGACTACTACAACAATGGCAGGACAATCACCGCAACCTTGCGCAAAAGCTGGTGATTGCGCAAGGTCGCATCCGGGCTCCTCGACCGGGTTGAACCTTCAGGGCAGCGGTCAGCGATGGATCATGCTGCCCTGCCAAGATTCGCGTCATTGCTGACTGCGCCGCCAGCTTGCCGGCGTTTCACCCACAATCTGGCGAAAGGACCGGGTCAAATGGGCCTGGTCCGAGAAGCCGAGGCGATCGGCAACATCTGCCACACTGAGATCGGTCCCGGACAAAAGATCCCGCGCCTGATCGACACGTTTGTTCATCTGCCACTGGTATGGGGTCAGTCCCGTCGTGTTCTTGAAGACCTGTGAGAACCAGCTTTCCGACAGGTTCACCGCCCCCGCCATCTGCGCGGTGCTGAGCCGCCGTCCACCGCCTTCCTCGAACCGCTTCGCGACCTTCCGCATCTGGGCGGCCGTCAATCTTGCGTTGCCTGCATCCGCATCCCGATCCTCGATATCCAGAACACCTGAAATCAGGCAGTTGGCGAGGCTTTCGGGGAAAAGGTCATGGTGGGTCGGATTTCGGATCTCTTTTCCAAGCAGCCGCGCCAGCGGCTCGATATCCTCGATATTCGCCCGTTCGGCCGGTTTTTCCAGGCTTCGTATTGCGACGGATCTCGGCACCATGGTCGACAGGAACCGCACAGCCCACGCGTGGTCCAGGTGGATATCGATATGCGCAAAGGTCAGCGGCCTGGAAAAGCGCGTCCGGAGTTGCATGCCCGCAGGAACGAAAATGGCCCGCGCCAGTTTGCGCGTCTCACCCCCGGCGGTCGCGGAAATCGAGCTCATATCGTCGAAAAAGATGCTGAGCCGGGGGTTGGCGGAGATGTAATGTCCCGCGGCCCCGCGATCGGCGGCCGCCTCCCAATAGGCGATCAAGGCATTCTCGAACTGACGCCATTGCACCGGTTTGACGCAATACAGCTTCTCGGTGACGCCAGTGAAATCGTGGTTATAGCCCATTGTGTTCAGGCTCCGAGTGTCATGGTTGCGGATCTGGCTGTCAGTCGCGCAATGCTTGGTTCCAAATGCGCGATCCATACTGGCTTGGGCCACTATTGTGACGCCTGTTGTGCTGCATCACAAGCGAGAGCGCTCAGCCATGCAGGGCAAGCGGAAGAATGAGTTGGTGCCAAGCGTCTGAATTGGTCAATCAGGCGAAGTCCTCTTGATCTGACGAGGGCGGGTATTGACGAATCTCTATGCGACCGCTTCGCCAAGTTTGTTTTTTATTCGCTATTTTGACGATCCTCTGGCGGATCCGAGGCAGCGCGCCGGCGTTTTTGCACAACTCTGACAATGGAGGATTCACTTTGAGAATCCATCCCGTGAGACGCGTTGCATGAGCAAACCACCTCCCGCCCGCTATCGCACGACGAACTGGTCCGGCTACAACGCGTCGCTCAGGAAGCGGGGGTCTCTGCTGATCTGGGTCGACAAGGACATGAGCTGGCGCGCGCCGCGTGACGGGCAGCCTGGACGCCCACCGGTCTTTTCCGATGCTGCCATCCAGTTTTGTCTCTCCATC
>Ga0307940_1000181_pt1 | contig 40398 bp, 38 predicted proteins | sample OrgLakmetagen124_FD_201835 | JGI IMG/M metagenome (GOLD analysis project Ga0307940, IMG submission 201835) | Saline water microbial communities from Organic Lake, Antarctica - #124 | ecosystem: Environmental > Aquatic > Non-marine Saline and Alkaline > Saline | place: Antarctica: Organic Lake... | reverse complement strand
GAGAATCCCTGACTGACGCAGTTGTCGCTGTCCGCGAGTACTCGCCTACGGCCGTCATGCTTAACTGTTGCGATCCTGAACACATGACGGAAAGGATGCCGGACTTGATTAAACGGTACCCGAGGGTTGGCGGCTACGCCAATGCATTCAAGTCGGTCGAGGCTTTGGCCGGAGGTGGATCTGTTGATGCCCTTGAAGCACGAACGGATATATCTCCACTAGCCTATGTTGAGGAAGTCCGGAAGTGGCTGGCGGGCGGGGCGCTTGTTGTGGGAGGTTGCTGCGAGATCACCCCGGAGCATCTCCAAACCATGGTGGATGTTCTTGGTGGGGAGTTCGAGTTTATTCGATTCTCGCAGCTGCCGTCTTAGGATGAACTCGTTGCCCGTAGTTGCGAACCCAGGCTCTGTAGTTTCAGAAATGCTTCATATCTGTGCTCATGGATCTCAGATAAGGGCCCACCACAAGGTGAGTATACTGTATCAAATGAGGACATCGACTCCATGCTATCCTGCAACGACAAAAAATGACCGCTAGAGGTTGCTCCCAACATAGCGGCTCCCAACAATACCGGTTCATCAGCTTTAGAACTGACTACTTGAATACCAGTTGAATCGGCAATAGTTTGACGAATCAAAGGGTCACTACCAGCACCACCACTGATCGCAATCTTATCAACAAAAACACTTTTTTCTTCCTGTGCAGCGATGATCTGCCTTAGCCCATAACCCAGGCCGGATATGCCTGCCATGTAGAGAGATAGTAGTCCATCGATCGATGTATCCATCCCCAGCCCGGCGATTACAGCCCTCGCACTTGGGTCTGCAAGTGGCGCTCTGTTGCCCAGAAACTCGGGCACAACATGCGTGCCTTCAGCAATACGAATTGCATCGCTGAAGTTCCTACATTTAGCTTTTACCGCATCAGAAATCCACCGCGCTAAACCCACGCCCTCTTGTTCGGCCAACTTCTTGGCCTCACTGAATGCCGGACTCATTGAAATCAAGTGATCAATGGCAGCACCGGCGGCTGATTGACCGGCTTCCAGTAGCCACATATCGGGCAACATGGCTGAGTAATAAGGCCCCCAAACACCAGGGACGCTGACTTTTCCAGACGTCGTGGTCATAGTGCATGCCGAGGTACCAAAAACATAGGCAAGACACGATTCCGGATTTGCACCGTTAAGGTTAGTGGCGCCAACTGTTCCAATGCCACCGGCATGTGCATCGATAAGTCCGGCTGGCACAGAAGCACCTACAGGCAATCCTAATTCTGCTGCGGCTGATGATGTTAGTCCATTAGCAAGCGGCGTACCCGGAAGTACTACTTCGGATCCGATTCTGGCGAAGCTGTCTGCCGTTAAATCCTCAAGGCCAATCCCAATAAAGAAGCTTTCGTCCCAACGCGTTTCATGGGCGAGATATGTCCACTTACAGGTTGTCGTGCATGCAGATCGCTGTAGTGATCCCGATGCTTTCCAGGTGAGGAAGTCGGCCAAGTCAAAAAAATGACTTGCAGCCTCATAAGTAGATCGTAGGTTTTCCTTTAACCAAAGAAGTTTCGGTGTTTCCATTTCAGGTGAGATTTGACCTCCCACATAATCAAGCACCGAGTGCTTCGTGCGATTTATTCTCTCAGCCTGGTCAATTGCACGATGGTCCATCCAGACGATAACATTGCGCACTGGTTCACCGTGATCGCCGACGGGCAGGGGCCTGCCATCATCTCCAATAACCACCAGAGAACAAGTCGCATCAAAGCCAATTGACGCAATTTTCTGTGCGTCTATTCTACTTTTACTGACAGCTTCACGCACACTTATACAAACGGCTGACCAAATATCGGCACTTGATTGCTCAACGAAATCATGTCCGTATCTAAAGATTTTCAGATCTTCTTTTCCTGATCCAATCATTTTACCTGTTTCAGTGAACACCCCAGCTCGCGCACTTCCAGTACCTACATCGACACCAACAAAGTATTTAGCCATCACCTGGTCTCTCTTACAAATCAACTGTATTAGGCAACAAGACCAAGTCGCGCACAGTAACGCCACTCGAGCGGGAAAGCATAAACGTAATGGCTTCAGCAACTTCTTCCGGTTGCATCAGGCTACCATTTGCAAGTGCTTCCTTCATTTTTTCTTCAGGCCAATCGTCCAGTAGCGATGTAACAACAGGGCCAGGTGCTACTGCTCCGACGCGAACACCATACTGTGAGACTTGCTGCCGCAGGGTATGAACGAACGCCTGAATGGCGTGTTTGGATGCGCTATAAACTGGCTCCCAAACAATCGGCACCAGGCCGGCTATTGAGCTGGTAACGACGATATCGCCACTTTTTTGCTCGATAAAGTGAGGTAAAACAGCGCGAACAGATCTGAAAACGGAATTAATATTAAGTTCCAGTACTTTATCCCAGTCATCAGGATTTCCATCAACGAAGACGCCACCATTATACGCGCCGGCGTTCGCATGAAAGGCATCTAGCTGACCCCACTTTTCAAGGAGGCGGTTCAGCATCGCATCAACTTCCGGCTTGTCGAAAAGGTCAATTTTAACGCCATACGATTTTTCGCCGAGTTCATTAACTGCTTTTTCTAATGCCTCATGGCTGCGATCAATAAGGATTACTCTTGCCCCGTGATCGATCAGGTCTTTTGCACAGGCATAGCCGATGCCCGCAGCCGCCCCTGTTATTGCGATAACTTTATTTTCCAAAGATTGGCTCAAAATATGTACTCCTGTCTGGACTATGCCTTGCCGTGGGAAACTCGACTTTTACGTGCAAGGCTATCGATGATGACCGCTATGGCGAGTACTGCACCGGTGATCATGTAACGGTGAGCGGAAGAAAGGTTGAGTAATGTCAGACCATTGGATATCGACATAATAACAATAACGCCAAGTAGTGCTGCCCAGGCGGAACCCCTACCACCAAAGAGACTGGTACCACCGATAACTGCAGCCGCGATGGCGTTTAAGTTCACATCTGCTGTCCCGGCTTGCTGACTGGCAGAGGCCAGTCGTGAAGCTGCCAGTATGCCACCTAGAGTTGCAAGGGTAGAGCACAACACGAAGCCGCTTATATAGACTGCTTTAATATTGATTCCCGCTCGGCGTGCCGCTTCAGCATTGCCGCCAACTGCAAACATCGATCGACCCCATTTAGTGCGAGTAAGTGCATAATCCATTATGATGACAAACACGATAAAAAGTCCGAATATCCAGGGTACGCCCCGAGATAGGTTGAGATAAAACGCACAGCCTTGTAGAAGAATTGTGAACAATATAACTCGTATAAAAACCATTGTTAGACCTTGCGAAGATAGATTTGCAGCAAGTCTTTTCTTATGTATTCGAGCTCCCATAGCTGCAATATAGATTCCAGGTAACAGAGCAAGTGCATAAGAAACAATTGGATGCATTAGCATGATTTGGCCGAAATCAACAAGCTTTGATCCATAAGGCAAGTTGATCGATCCAGTAGACCCAAGGAGATAAAGTTGAAAACCTAATAGAGCCAATAATCCCGCCAGTGTCGATACAAAGCTGGGCATACCCAATTCAGTTCTTAACAAAGCGTAAACTAAACCAATGATTCCACCGAACACTACAGCAGAAAATATTGCGAAATAAAGCGGAAATCCAGCTTCAACCCACATAACACCAAGGATAGCTGAACCAACGCCACTCATTGACCCAATAGAAAGATCTATTTCGCCCAAAAGTAAAACGCAGACAACGCCCAAAGCGATAAGGCCTACCGTTGCACTGTCAAACAATAGGTTGACAAGGTTATTAGGTGATAGAAAAACTGGATTTAAAATTGAAAATACGCTACAGATGATGATTAAACCAACGATAACTGGCAGTGACCCTAAATCACCTGCTTTTATTCTCTGGATGAAGCTTGTTAAATAGTCACCAAGCGAACTGTCATGAGAAACACGAGAATCCGCGCGATCAAGTGGAAGCGTACCATTTTTTGCTTTGCTATTATTAGTCATAAATAATTCTCTCTTCAACGATCGGCAATAGCCTTAGCGCGACGAGTAACTGCGTTATCAGTTGCTCCAGTTATGGCTCCGATTACTTCTTCGTTAGATGCATCAGCTGCAAAAACGCCATTATTTCGACCAAGTCGCAAAACAACGATTCGGTCAGCAATTGCGCGAACATCTTCCATGTTGTGCGAGATTATTATAACGCCAAGGCCTTTTTCTTTTACTCGCTCAACAAGGTTAAGAACTTCGGCTGTTTGTGCAACACCGAGTGCTGCCGTTGGTTCGTCAAGCATGATTATTTTCGGGTTTGTCAGCAGTGAACGAGCGATTGCAACTGTCTGCCGTTGGCCGCCCGATAGCGAGGCGACTGGTACCCTGACACTTGGTATTCGAGCTGCAAGTTCATTTAGTAACATCCAAGCGCGTGCTTCCATTGTTGTTTCATCTAGATGCCAGATATTAAGTTCCTGTCCCATAAAAATATTAGAGACAACATCTAGGTTTTCACAAAGGGCGAGGTCCTGAAATACGGTAGCCATACCGAGTGCTATCGCTCGACTGGGACTTTCAATATCAACTTTTTTTCCCTCAAAATAGATTTCACCCGAGGTTGGCTGGTGAGCGCCAGCCAGTGTTTTAATTAATGTCGACTTGCCTGCACCATTGTCTCCAACCAGTGCCACTACTTCGCCAGGATAAACAGTAAGATCAATATTACTAAGTGCAGATACAGCACCAAAACTTTTTGTAACATTTTTTAACTCTAGTAGTGGTGGTGCACTATGCTGATTGTTTTCGTCTTTAGTATTATCCACGTTCAACCCACCTGTAATCAATTGAATCAATCGCGTATAGTACGCGATTGATTCCCTGGTTTACTTGATGCCCAAGTCAGCGCACCCTGATGCATAACGGCCGGTACATACATCAACAGCAGATGCTATACCAGAATCAAAAATTATTTTTTTGATGTTCTGGCGGGTCACCACCTCAGGTACGAACAATTCTGATGGCGTGTTGTATAGTTCAGTTTTAGGTTCGGGTGTTTCACCATTTAACAGTTGCACTGCAACTCGTGCAGCGGCAGCAGCTACAATTTCAGATGGCTTGGAAATGGTGTTGTACTGATCGCCCGCAATAATTAGTTGCAATGCAGCAAGGGTTGCATCGTTGCCAGTCACCGGAGGTACAGGGTTCACACCAGCCGCTTTGAATGCAGCAATCGCACCGCCACCAGTGCCATCATTTGCGGCAACAACGCCGATAATGTCGTCACCAAATCGAGCTATTTGACCACTTGCCCAAGACTGCGCGCGAGGCGGTGCCCAATCGGGTGTGTCAAACTCTGATAGTGTAGTGTAACCACTGGAATCAAGGGCAGAATCAATCCCGTCCCGAATCAGACCGGCAGCAGCGTCGGTTGGTGAGCCATTTATCTGTAGAATGCCACCTTTGTTTTTAGGAACGCCCTGGCTTTCCAAATGGTCAACTAGGCTTGCTGCGATAGCCCGGCCAATACCTTCGTTATCAAATGACACATAGAAGTCAGCTGTGCGATCAGGAATTGGTCGGTCATAGGCAATTATTTTTACGCCCTGGCTTTGACCAATATTAACAAGTGATGCAGCAGCACTGGAGTCAACTGGGTTAAGAACAATAACGGTCGCACCTTGAGCAATCACTGAATTGAACTGTTGTTGCTGGAGTGCAACATCAGCGTTAGCGTTTTGATAAATGACCTTGCAATCGGAACAAAGCTTAGCCATCTCTGCTTTGAAACCCGGAAAGTCACGCTCTTCATATCGTGTTGATGCCTGATCCGGCATTAAAAAGGCTACCGTATCGGCCGCTGCTGCAGTTGTTGCTACTGTGACGCTTAAAAGAGTAGCAGCACCGAGAGCTTTAATTATTGTTTTATTCATTGTAGTTCCTCTACTTTACGTTTCTTATGGACGAAATTAACCTCTCCGTATAAATGAATACGAAGGGCTCTTTACATCACTATGGTATGACTGGTAAAGTAAGAATGACGGTCACGTCATATGCAGCTGGGGAGGATACCTAACCAGCGGCGTACTTTACTTGTTATACCAACAAGTGAATCTTTTTATCGTATAGCAGCATTTAAGGCGGGTACGATATATCTCCGGTTAAATTCTCTTCGATCCAATAACCTCTGAATTATAGTAGGCGGGTTTGGTTTCTTTGAAGCCAGCAGCTCTGCTGTTTATGTCAATAACGGACTTACGTTCGATGATCTCTGCGGTAAGAACCTTCGACTGAATAGGAATCTTTGTTTCAGAGTTTTCTATGCGCTCAATTAATCTTGTCCAGGCGGTCGATGCGATCTCTTTTACGGGTTGTCTGACGGCTGTTAAACCTGTCAGTCTTGCTGACATCCAAAGATCATCGTCAAACGCGACAAAAGAAATATCCTGGCCAACAACTAGTTCCAGCTCTGAAAAAGCGGATAAACTATCTAGAGTTGTCATATAGTTGAGAGCAAATACGGCAGTTATACTCGGGTTTTCCTGAAGCTGGTTAACAACTTCCTGGTGACCGTTGCGATGTTCATCACCCAGTTCCACAACTTCAACTTTATCGTCCGCAGCAGAAAAAGCTTCCAGAAATCCTTCAAGCCGAGACGCAATGGGTGGGTAGCTAAGGTCAGAGGCGACCAACAAAAGGTGTCGGTGACCTTTGGCTCTTACATAAGCACCTGTTGAATAGCCTATTTTCCTATTATCGATTGTAACGGTATCGAATTCGTTTGTTTTCGGATCAGTTCTGTCTACGAGAACAATGGGTAGGTTGGCAATACTGGAACGAAAGATATCGGGAAGGACGCCAGTTGTAGGTACTACAATCAAGCCAGCAGGTCGCCAGGACATTAGCGCTGATATTCGGCTTGCTTCAACTTCGGCTAGTCCGTGTGTGCTTGCCACTAGAACGTCGTAGCCCTTGTTGATGGCTAGACGCTCAATTTCAGAGACGATTGTCGAAAAAAATGTATCGTCTATGTTCGGCACCAAGACAGCGATCGTCGTGTTTGTACCGGACCTTAATTGTGACGCGGCGCGATCTACGTGATAGCCCAAACGATCTGCCGCTTCTCTGACCCGACGTTCGGAGCTTTCTTTGACGCGCTTTTTGCCAGAAAAGACGTTGGATACTGTCGCTAATGACACCCCAGCCGCTTCTGCAACATCACGTATAGACGTTTTTTTTAATTTCATACTATTCTTATGTTTGTTTTTAAGTTAAACGTTTTACTAAACATAGAGTAACCCTTTCTGTCTGTCAATAGATTTTTGTAAAACGTTTTACTTTTTTCGGGGGGAGGGCTATTTGAACGTTTGATACTAATAGTCATGTTTTAGGGTTTGGCGGTTTAATAAACCCGGGAATCAATGCACAACGTAATAGTCACACGTCAAGATCGATATCTGATGACCAAAAGGCCTTTCGGTCTTTTCGGTTCAAGCAGGAAGTTGCTAGCCTGGTAGTTGGGGCACAGTCAGGCGACGAGGTGGTTATTCAGGATTCGTTTATACGCAGTTCACTGAGGAAATCGTAGCGGTCGCCGCGATAGGCAGAGCGCGTAAACTCGATAGCTCGTCCATCGGCCAAATAGCTACGCCGTTCGATGCGCAGTATCGCCGCGCCTTTTGGTATGTCCAGCAACCTTGATTCTTCAGGAGTGGCTAGTGATGCGGTGATGCGTTGCAGGCCACTAACAGGTTTGTTGCCCAGTAATTCCAAGGCGGCATAAAGCGAGCTGTCGACCCGTGCAAGGTCGGGCAGAAAAACCCAGGGGATGACGGCTCGTTCAATGGCCAATGGCTCCCCTCCAGCAGTACGAAGTCGCTCCATACGCTGTATTTTCTGGCCAAAGCCAAGTCCCAGCGCCAGAGACTCTTCCGAAGTGGGCAGGCATGTCACTCGTTCGAGCCAGGACGAACCTGGCTGCATGCCGCGACGCTCCATATCGGCAGTAAAACCCGCCAGAATGGCGCTGGGCTGTTCGATACGAGGGGCTACATAGGTGCCAGACCCGTGCCGCCGTGACAATAATCCCTCGCGCATCAGCAGTTCCAGAGCCTTGCGAACCGTTACTCTTGATACGTTGGTCATTTCCGCCAACTCACGCTCAGGCGGCAACGCTTCACCGGCTTTTAACTCTCCCTCGCTGACTTGAGTACGGATGGCGCTGGCGAGTCGCATGTACATTGGTGTCGCATCTTCACGCTGAATTTCAGTGTCAGTTCGAAAGGGCATCAGTCTTTACTTCTCAGTGCTGTGCGCAGGTTATCTCCGTTTGCGTTTAAACAGTTGACGGCCTCTTCCGGGCTCTGGCCGAGGGCTACCAGGGCGGCCTGTTTAATCTTCCAGCCGGTCGAATTCAACGCTGATTCCGCGGACTCGTCATTGACGTTCGTAATCTGCCTTACCATGCCAATAGCCCGAGCGCGCAGTTTAATGTTGTCTGCTCGCATGTCGACCATGAGGCCTTGATAAACACGGCCAAGCCCTATCATGACCTGCGTTGAAATCATGTTTAGAATGACTTTTTGCGCTGAGCCTGCCTTCATGCGGGTCGAGCCCGCAATCAGTTCAGAGCCGGTATAGACGAGCACCGACGTCTCGGGCTCAGACAATACCGGAGTGTCTGGATTATTGGCAATGCCAATGGTCAATGCACCCGCTGCCCGGGCGGCGCGCAGAGCAGCGATGGTAAAAGGTGTATTACCACTGGCGGCTATTCCGATCAATACATCCTGGGGGCCAAGACCGGCAGTCTGCACCTGATTTACAGCATCCTGTTCATCGTCTTCAGCACCTTCGACACTGTGCATCAGGGCGTTCGGGCCCCCGGCAATGAGGTAGGCGCTGCGGCTGTCCGGCCAGTCAAACGTAGGTCCCAGTTCAGTGCCGTCCTGCACGGCCGTGCGGATTGAGGTGCCGGCTCCAACGTAAGCCAGACGCCCGGTATCGGACGTAGAGAGTCGTGCTACCGCCAGATCTACGGCGATGCTCAGAGAATCGATAGCCGGGCCTATGGCTGCGATGGCTGCTAATTGACTCTCCCAAATGGCTTCCAGTGATGTTCTGGTGGGCCACAGGTCTATCTCGCTGTAACGCGTATCAATTTGCTCAGTCATGACTTTTCTCTTTCTGAAACGGTGGAAGAGACTATGCGCGAACCATCATCATCAAAGTGGAAGCTGCGCGAGGCATCTGGTGTGACAAAAACGGCTTCGTCGACGTTGTACTCGTGCTCGCCAAACAGTCGCACCGTTAACAGTCCGTGGTCGTCGGTGTGCACGTAAACCAGTGTTTCGCCACCAAGGTGCTCAACATGACTGATGGTGCACTGGATATCGCCACTGCTGCGGTCGATGTTGAGGTGCTCGGGTCGGATACCGAGAATGTCGCCCACTGCGCCCAATGGCTTTGCCTTCAGGAAGTTCATCTTCGGTGAACCGATAAACCCGGCAACAAACAGGTTATCGGGGTTGTTATAAAGCTCCATAGGAGCCCCCACCTGCTCGACCCGGCCGGCATTGAGAACCACAATGCGGTCTGCCAGGGTCATGGCTTCGACCTGGTCATGGGTTACGTACACCATGGTAGCCCCTAACTTCCGGTGCAGGCGGGCAATTTCGATGCGGGTCTGTACCCGCAGTGCGGCGTCCAGGTTAGACAGTGGCTCATCAAACAGAAACAGTTTCGGGGTACGGACAATGGCCCGGCCGATAGCAACCCGTTGCCGTTGACCGCCGGACAGCTCCGCCGGATGCCTTGCCAGTAAAGGGTCCAGGCCCAGCATGCCAGAGACCCGGCCGACGGCCTCCTCTATCTGGAGTTTGGATGTCTTGGCCTGTTTCAATCCCAACCCCATATTTCCGGCGACAGTGAGATGCGGGTAGAGCGCATAAGACTGGAACACCATGGCGATTTCGCGCTTTGATGGCGGCGTGTTATTGACCTGTGCGCCATCAATAGCGATCTCGCCACTGCTAATGTCTTCGAGACCAGCAATCATGCGCAGTAATGTGGATTTACCACAACCGGAAGGACCGACAAACACACAGAACTCGCCATCCTTAACCTCCAGGTTGACGTCACGGATGACTTTCTCTGAGCCGAAAGACTTGCAGATGTTCGTTAGGGTCATGTTGCCCATGAGTACGGCTCCTTATAACTTTATTGTTAGGCCCGTGCGGATGCTTTTGTCCGCAGCCAGACAGATTTCCAGCGACCTGATCACATCCTGAATATGGTCAGTCAGATCAATGTTTTCTTTGATGGCCCTGGCAACAAAGGCAGCCTGGCGATTGCACAGGTCCTGGTGTCCGGGGCTGTCGGGGAATGTTCGCACCGACTCTGGCTCATGAGTGGGGGCAACCACCAGTTCATCGGCGGCGGTATGACCCTCCAGGTCCGACGAAGAAACCTGAGTGGGTGCCCTTAGTGATACAGCACCGGCCGGTGAAATGACATCTTTCACAAAGTGTGCGGTTTCCGACATCATCGGACCCCAACCGGCTTCGTACCAGCCGCATGAACCATCAGCAAAGAGCACCTGAAACTGGCCATAGTTATACATATCAGCAGCCACTTCGTCGGACAGGCGCAGACCCATGCCTCGCACCTCTACCGGGGCGGCGTCAGTGATCTGGCACATGACATCAAGGTAATGCACACCGCAATCGACGATCGGCGAGGTCTTCTGCATTAACTGCTTGTGGACTTCCCAGGCAGCGCCATCTGACCGCTGATTCAGGTTCATCCGAAATACATAAGGCCCGCCCAGGCTGCGGGCCTGCGCAATGAACGCATTCCAGGTAGGGTGGTGTCGTAAAATATGCCCAACGACAAGCTTGCGACCTGTCTCGCGAGCGACATCCGCAACGCGCCGCGCATCTATTGCGTTATCGGCAATGGGCTTTTCAACAAACACATGGGCTCCGGCGCGCATGGCGGCAATGGCAATATCGGCATGGCTATCCGAGTAGGTGGCGATGGAGACCAGGTCGGGGCGCAAACGTTCAAGGGCGGTGTAAAAATTGGTTTCTATCGGATAGTGCGACAGCGCACCTGATAACTGTTTGGCGCTGCGGTTTACCAGGCCGACTATCTGGAATTCCGGATTCTGATGATAAGCCTGTGCATGGCTTTGTCCCATCTGCCCAAGACCGACGACCAGTGTGCTGATCATTTGACTGCTCCCGACGTAATGCCACGAATCAACTGCCGTGAGAAAATCAGGTAGAGAATTACCACGGGTAGAATAGCCAGTGTCAATGCAGCCAGAACTGCGTTCCAGTTGGTGACGTACTGCCCAAGAAATATCTGACTGCCCAGGGTTAACGTTTTGGTAGCCTCCGATGGGGCGAGAATCAACGGAAACCAGAGGTCATTCCAGATAGGGATCATAGTGAACACGCCGACTGTTGCCATCGCGGGGCGCACCAGGGGCAGTGCCAGGGTGAAAAAGATTCTGTATTCAGACAGGCCGTCAATACGCCCGGCATTTTTCAGGTCATCAGACACCTGGCGCATGAATTCCGTGAGAATGAATACAGCCAAGGGCAAACCTTGCGCTGTATAAACGAGAATCAGCGCGGTTAGGGTATTGACCAGGTTGAACGTCACCATAATATCCAGGATGGCCACCGTGCCGAGCCGGATGGGAATCATGATGCCCAGAGCCAGGAATAACCCCATCAACAGGTTGCCGCGAAAGCGGTATTCGGCCAATGCAAAAGCAGCCATGGCGCCAAACAGCAGGACAAAAAACAGCGAGGCCACGGTGACAATAAGACTGTTCTGAAAATAGAGCAGGAAGTCGCCCTGCTCAAGCACAGTGGTAAACCCGATGGTGTCAAATGTATCTCGCGTCGGCAGTGCCAGGGGGTCATTGAAGATGGCACGCCGCGATTTGAAGGCGTTTATCACGATCAACACCACCGGGAACAACGCGAGCACGACATAGCCCAGTAAAATGGTGTGCGCCGCTATTGTTCTGGGCCAGGAACTGTGTACTTTACTCATAGTCTGCTCCTCAGAACTGGTAGCGACGAAGTCGCGTTTGAATGGCAAACAGATAGACCGATACGCCGGCCAGGATAATGCCAAACATCACCGTAGCGACGGTAGCGCCCATGTGAGCGTCGCCCAGTTGCAGCTGAAAACCAAAGAAGGTGCGAAACAGAAAAGAACCCAGAATGTCTGTGCTGAAGTTTGGCCCGGCCAGGGCACCCTGGGTCACATAGATGAGGTCGAAGGCATTGAAATTGCCAACAAAAGTCAGAATGGAAATGATTCCGATGGAGGGCAGAATCAGGGGTAGTTTAATCTTCCAGAACTGGGAGGTGCCGGTCAGACCATCCATTTCTGCTGCTTCGAGCACCTCGTCGGGTATCGCCAGCAGAGCGGCGTAAATCAACATCATGGGGATACCCACAAATTGCCAGACAGAGATCAGGGCCAATGTCGTAAGGGCGCTGCGCTCCAGCCCTAGCCAGGGCTTGAACCAGGCGCCCAGATGAAGGGCGTCCATAATGGAGGGTGCGACCCCCCAAAGAGGGGACAGGATCAACTTCCAGACAAAGCCGACAATCACAAAGCTCAGGATTGCCGGGATAAAAATAGCAGTACGATAGAACGATGCAAAACGCAGCCGGGGAGATGACAGAATGGCTGCAAGCGCTATACCGATCGGGTTCTGCACCAGCATGTGCACAACGAAGAACCATAAATTATTGCCGGCCGCATTCCAGAAACTGCTCGACAGGTAAGGGTCGCCGAACAGCTCAGCGAAATTGCCCAGTCCCACGAAAATGCGCTGTTTTTCTTCAGTTAGATTGAACAGCGACAAGTTCAGAGTGGCGAACAATGGAAATATCATAATAGCCGAGTAAACCAGCACTGCGGGTGCCAGAAACATAATGATGTGCCAGCGAAACGGCTTTTTTTGGTGGGTTGGTTTGACAACGTTTTCGGTTGCCGCAGGGGTCTGGCCAGTCATGGACTGCTCCCTTTAGCCCGCTTCAGGGCCGATAAATGATTCGGAATATGGGTTTCACCGAACGACTACCCCAGACCCGATTGGTCGGGGGTAGTTGTCAGACTTATTATTGTTGTGGTGCATACCAGGAAGAAAGGCCTTCCTGCATACTTGCTGCGGCTTCTTCAGGGGTTGAAGTGCCACGCATTACGTTTGCCGATGCGTTCCAGCTTTCGTTAGAAAGGTTGGGCGTGCCACGCGAGAGGATCTGGTGAAACGGCCGGATTGAACTGTTGCACTCGGCACGCCAGCTCACAAACTCTTCGGCCAGCGGATCTTCCAGATCAAAACTTGCGTTCGACAGCGGGAAGAACCCGGGCACAGCGTTGGCGAACAATTCAGCTGCTTCGGAGGAACCCAACCAGTTCAGGAAAATCTGACCTTCTTCCTGGTGCGGTGATGCTGCATTCAGACCCATGCCCATATCGGTGTGGTCTGAGATGTAGCATTCTTCAGCCCCGGCAGGAACCGGAGGACGGAAGGCGCCCATTTCGAAATCAACCAGGTCGCGGAAGCCTGCAATTTCCCATGAACCAGCGGGAAAGATCGCAGCACGACCCAGAGTGAAGAGGTTCTGACTGTCCGGGTAGCTCTGTGCTTCGAAACCGCGACCCAGGTAAGGTGTCCATTTAGCCAGTTGACGAAACGGCTCTACCCATTGCTCATCGGTCAACTTGGAGTCGCCATCGATCAGTGCCTGGCGGCCTTCTTCACCTTTCCAGTAGTTCACGCCGATATTGGCATAACCCATGGTGGCTGCTTCCCACTGGTCATTGATGCCCATTGCCATGGGGATATAGCTACCGTCTTCCAGCAGCGCATCAAGCACGCTGTAGAACTCGGCCTCAGTCTCAGGCTCTTCGAGACCCAGTTCGTTGAACGCGTCTTTGTTATAAATAAAGCCGTGAATAACAGAGGCCATCGGTACGCAGTAAGTCTGTGACCCGTCATCAGTTGACCACGCCGAGCGCGCAACTTTTGAGTAGTTATCCATTGACTCAAGATCGGTCAGGTCAGTCAGCTGACCGTTCTGGAACAGTTGCAGTGATGCGTCAAATGCGCGACAGGTCACCAGGTCACCAGCGGTTCCCGCATCAAGCTTGGAGTTAAGCGCCGAGTTGTACTGCGTCGGGGCTGATGGCTGGAAATCGATCTTGATGCCGGGGTGTTCAGCCTCGAATGCAGGAATAATCTGGTTGCGCCAAATAGAGATATCATCGTTGCGCCAGCTCTCGACCTGGAGAGTGACCCCCTCAGCGAGCAGGGAACCGCTCGCAAGCATTAAGCCGGCTAGCGTTAATGAGGTAGTGCTTTTTTTAATCATCGTGTTTATCCCTCTTTTTTGTTGTGTTGGGCTCAACTGGCCCGAACGCCTGTTGGCGAGGATTCGCCTGAGCTACCGCGAACGTCAACCTAAACCGGTCACTCACCCTCCTTATAGATAATGCCTGTGCAATACCAATTGTCCAGCGGTTTTTCGTGTCGTATAACGAAACTATTCGAAGAAGGCCATCAATTGAGCATTTTTACGAGGATTTGGGGGTGGCGATCGTATGATCAGCAGTTCTTTCTATTTATTTGGTATTGTTATGGTATTGTTCTTTCAAAAGACTGACCGACAAAGAATTGTTTCCTGAAACAGGTAGCAGAATGTGGGCGACTGTGAAACCAGAGCGCACGGAGTAGTCAATGACGATTTTTCTTGGACTGGATGGCGGTGGCAGTGGATGCCGGGCGGTTGCCCAGATGAACGACGGCCCCCGCACTGCCATCTTTAAAGGCGGGCCAGCCAATATCTTTTCAGGTACGGACACGGCGTTGGGTAATATCCGCAATGCGGCCTATCAGGCGGTGGCTGCAACTGCCCCGGACCAGGATTTTACTGAGCTTGGCCGACAGGTGGTTGCCGTTCTCGGCCTGGCGGGCGCTGTTGAGACCAATGCCGCTCATCAGATCGAGAAAGCACTGCCTTTTGCCTCTGTCACAGTGGTCGGTGATGTTGAAGCGGCTCTGAAAGGCGCTTTTCAGTCTACCGATGGGGTCATGTCTGCTATAGGAACGGGCACCGTACATGCGGTTCAGAGAAATCAAATAATGCGCCGAGCCGGTGGATATGGATTCCTGATCGGCGATGAAGGCAGTGGTGCCTGGATGGGCCGGGCATTGTTGTCGCGGGCGTTGCATGCGAAAGACGGACTCATTCCCGCATCCGATCTGACACGGGAAATCTGGGCTGAAATGGCTGATGTAGCGGGAATCCTGAAGTACGCCCGTGATGCCAGTCCGGCCGAGTTGGCAGCCTTCGCGCCCCGGATAATCAGTGCCTTTGAAGCTCAGGATAGTACCTCCAGCCTAATTTTGTCGGAGGCAACCCAGTGGATAGATCGTTCAATCGAGACACTTCAGGACAGCGCCAGCGGCCAATTGGAGTTGCCGGTGGCGTTCACCGGTGGTTTGGGCAATTTCTTCGAGCAACAGCTTGCGCATCGATGGCCAATAACCCAACCCTTTGGCTCAGCGCTGGATGGCGCCTTGTGGATGGCTCGCCAGCAGGCCAGCCAGCAAAATAACTAAATTTGGATAGCTGATGACCACAACTTTTATGGCAACTGAAGTCCGCGAAATTCCTGACATTACCCGTCGTTTCCTGCGTGACGATACAGGTGTTCTGGTAGAAACAGCGGCGCGTATACGGCGGCAGGATCCACGACTGGTCGTTACGGTCGCTCGTGGTTCATCCGATCATGCAGCGAGTTACCTGAAATACGCCATCGAGCTGTCTACGGGGGTGCCGGTGGCCTCAATAGGGCCATCCATCGCCTCGGTGTATGGCGTCCAGCTGAAACTTGAACAATCTCTTTGCATCGGCATATCACAGTCTGGTCAGAGTCCTGACATTGTCGCGATGACTAAAAATGCGCGCAACGGTGGTGCCCTTACCCTGGCCTTGACCAATGACCCGCGCTCCCGGCTGGCACAGGTAGCCGATCACACCTTGGCGCTGAATACAGGGGCGGAGCAGAGTGTTGCCGCAACCAAGACCTTCGTCACGTCGATCGTAGCGGGTCTGGCGCTGCTGGCTGAGTGGCAACAGGACGACGCGTTGCGTGAGGCGCTGGCGCAATTGCCTTCAGCGTTTGCTGAAGCGCTGAAACTGGATTGGTCGCCGCTGTCTGATAGCCTGGTACAGGCGCAATCGCTGTATGTGCTGGGCCGGGGCCCCGGCTTTGCCATCGCCAACGAGATGGCTCTCAAGTTCAAGGAGACCTGCGCTCTGCATGCTGAAAGCTACTCTGCAGCTGAAGTGCTGCACGGGCCAGCAGCGATTGTCGGGGATCGCTTCAACGTATTTGCCCTGGCAGTTGAAGACGCCGCCCTTGGTACAATGTGCGAGACGGCTGAGCGCCTTGCTCAACAGGGCGCCGAAGTATTTATGACCCATTTTGCGCCCGGGGTTGCACAGCTACCGGTCGTGCGGAACCTGCATCCGCTGGTAGCGCCATTGGTGCCCATCGTCAGTTTTTATGTCTTTATTGAGGCCCTGTCCCGACGGCGCGGATTAAACCCCGATAAACCGGCACACTTGCGCAAAATAACGGAGACTCGGTGATGCCCCAAATCTACATCGGCGCTTCGATATTTGATGGCGTTACGCTGCATGCAAGCAGTGCTCTGGTGGTGGACGGCGGGCATGTGACGGATATTCTGCCCGCCACTGAAACTGGCCGGGTTAAGGGAGCGCGTATTGAACTGGATGGTGGCACTCTGGCACCGGGTATGATCGATCTTCAGGTCAATGGTGGTGGCGGTATTATGCTGGGCAACATAGACGGGCCTAAGGGCATTGCGACGATCTGCGCTGCGCACAGACAGTTAGGTGCGACCGGCATTCTGCCCACATTGATCAGCGATACCCCTGAGAATACCCACCGGGTAGTGACTGCAGCCATTCAGGCTGTGCAAATGCGTACACCTGGTTTTTTGGGACTCCACTTGGAAGGGCCGCATTTGGATCCAGGGCGTCATGGCGCTCACGATTGCAACCTAATCCGTACCATGGAAAACACAGACCTTGCCCTGATCCTGGAAGCCGCGAGGGTGTTGCCGGTGTTAATGGTGACATTGGCACCGGAATCGGTAACGCTGGAGCAGATTTCCACAATGGCAAAGGCTGGCGTGATTGTGAGCCTGGGCCACAGCAATGCCAAATGCGCCTCCGCAAAAGCGGCGATGGCGGCTGGCGCGAGAAGTGTGACGCATCTATTTAATGCCATGAGTCAATTGGCCAATCGTGAGCCCGGTATTGTGGGCGCCGCGCTGGACAGTGATTGCTACGCTGGCATTATCGCTGACGGTTTTCATGTTGCCGATGCGAGCCTGCGTATAGCGCTTCGGGCCAAGGCCGCTGACAGAGTCTTTCTTGTCAGCGATGCCATGGCGGTGGCAGGAACAGAGCAGAGCCGGTTTTTCCTGGGTGACCGGGAACATGCCAGAGAGATAGTGCGTGAGTCCGGGCGCCTGAAGTTGCGGGACGGCACCCTGGCTGGCGCCGATGTCACGCTGCCACAATCTGTTGCTCATTTATGCCGGATCGGGATTGAACCAGCCAGAGCATTGGCGATGGCCAGTTCAGTGCCTGCAGCTCTAGTTTGCCTGGCGGACAAACGTGGATACCTCTTTCCGGGGAGTCCGGCTGAATTTGTACACCTGGATAATGAATTTAATCTGCTTCGCGTCTGGCATCCGTCAGACCTGACATAACAAACTGAGCAAAAGGGAGGCCGCGGCCTCCCTTAATGCATTAACGGCACGCTGAATAATTCCCGCTATTCATGGACATCTGGAACGACCCACTACTGGCCATTAATCTTGAATCACCTCCAGGGGTTTTTTCAGAATCGACCACAAATAGGCTATAGCACTGGGAAGGGCAGGTTAGCTTGGAGCGACTGCTGTACAGAGGGTTAAGAAACAATGCAGCTGGCAAAACTGCCTCAAAAAAAGTACCCACCTTCCAGGGTGGTATAACCAGCGCACAAATCAGACCTCTGCAGACAGCTGTACTGAAATTTTGTTTTCATTGAAATGACGACGACTAATGGTATCCATTACTCGGCCTTTTCGCATAGTCATCATCCGATCACACCCCTCTATCAGTTACGGCAGTTCATTTGAGACTACTATGATCCCGATATTTTGGTTCGCCCATTCGGCAATTATTTCTCGGCTTGTGAAGAATCGGACAAATAAAAACATAAAATTGAAAAGGTGCCGGATTTACCTAACGTAGCTCACTACAGTGCGTTTTTTCAAAACGCAGTAACCCTGTTGCAACGCCTCAACACCCTGCATGCCAGGACAGTGGTCAAACGTAGCCTTATAGTCGAGCTGGGCTAGACCGGTGATAGATTCGGTCAGTAATGAGTGAGCTACAACCTATAACGTTGACATGTTGACCATTGGTCGCTACCAGCAGCCCGGCGCCAAGCATATGCCGATGCGCCGTTATGGGCACTCAAACACTATCAAACTGTATGATAAGGTAGTCATCAAAATGGGCGCTTGGCACTCAGGCTGCTGTCCGTTGGTGCGCAGTTCTTGCCACGCCTTTGAACAGTTGCATGTGGCAGAGGTGTTTTTGATGGATACTCTGTTCGAAAGCCAAAGACAGTAGACGTCATCTGTTGGGTGGTTAGCACTGGCAGGCAGCTTTCACATTTTTTACTTACGAAGAGGCACCTGAAAATGCAAGACTTAACGGCGTTGGAACTGGCTGCATGGCTTGAGAGTGCGGCTCCCGAGAAACCCGTCTTACTTGACGTGCGTGAACCGTGGGAATTTCAGACCTGTCATATTGACGGGTCTTTGAGAATGCCCATGAATACGGTCGCGGACAAACTTTCCGACCTTGAAGCGGGGCAGCCGACTATTTGTATTTGTCACCACGGTGTACGCAGCATGCAAGTCGCGTTGTTTCTGGAACAGCATGGTTTTACCCAGGTTAGTAACCTGACAGGTGGCGTTCATGCCTGGGCTCAGCAAGTGGATAGCACGATGCCGACTTATTAAACCTTATAGGCGCGGCCTTGTTGAATATAATGCGACGTGATAAGTATGTGGATTGGGTGTGTCTTTTTTCTGGGGCCAGAGCTCGCAGCAATTTGACCGGCTAATTCAAGGTAACAGGAGCTTCGTCATGCAGTCTAATGACCCGAACAACAACCAACACTACGCACCAGATTTGCTATCCAAATCGGCGGTTAATGCCGCGAAGCGCCCCGGCATCCCCGCGGTATCCACGCTCGACGATCTCGCAGAGTTGGCAAACTACTCGCTCGTGAACACGCTTAACTGCGATCCAGACGCGAAAGCAAACGGAGCCGATCACGCACCGAGGCAAGTTTTCTCGGGCCACTATGTTCCGGTTAGTCCAACGCCAATCGAAAACCCCGAGTACGTCGCGCACAGCAAAAACCTATTTCGCGAACTGGGCATAGCCGATAGCTTGGCACAGTCGGCCGACTTCGTGCGTATGTTCTCCGGCGACCTATCGCTCGTTCCGGAGCCGATGCGTAAGGTCGGTTGGGCGTGCGGGTACGCACTGTCCATTTACGGTAACGAATACTACCAGCAGTGCCCGTTCCAGACCGGCAACGGATATGGCGACGGTCGCGCAGTTTCAGTGCTTGAGGCCGTCATCAACGGTCGACGCTGGGAAATGCAGCTAAAAGGTGGCGGCAGGACTCCATATTGCCGCGGCGCGGATGGTCGCGCAGTCTTGCGCTCGAGTGTTCGCGAGTTCCTGGCGCAGGAGCACATGCACGCGCTCGGGGTGCCAACGTCAAGATCTCTGAGTTTGTACGTGTCGAAAACGGAGAAGGTCAGGCGGCCGTGGTACTCGGAGGGCTCACGCTCTCAGGACCCAGATATGCTTATATCAGAACCAGTCGCCATCTCTACGCGCGTCGCGCCGTCGTTCATTCGGGTAGGTCAACTCGAGCTGTTCAGTCGTCGTGCCCGCAAGAAAGAACACCCGAAAGCGATGGATGAGCTCGAAAAGCTAGTCGTGCACCTGATCGATCGTGAGTACGGTGACGTCATTGACCAGAAATTGCCCACCGCCGAAAAAGTAGTCTTGCTTGCGCGGGAGTTTCGCAGCCGACTCACGTCTCTCGTCGCGAACTGGATCCGCGTTGGCTATTGCCAGGGGAATTTCAACAGTGACAACTGTGCGGCCGGTGGCTTCACACTCGACTACGGACCATTTGGATTCTGCGATGTGTTTGATCCGCACTACCAGCCATGGACGGGTGGCGGACATCACTTCTCGTTCCTGAACCAACCGATGGCGGCAGAACGCAACTTCCAGATGTTCTGTTCGGCGTTGCGCCCGTTGCTGACAGAGCATCAGGATTATCTGCAACAGCTCGACGAGGTTCAACGTAATTTTCCGAAGGAGATGCAGGCGAAAATGGAGAAAATGTGGGCTGCCAAACTTGGACTGGGCACTTTTCACGGGGGATTATTCAGTGAGCTCGCAACACTGATGGTGCAAACGCCTGTAGACTACACCCTCTTTTTCCGCGAGCTATCGAGTGTGCCTGACGACATTGGTCCACTCAAAATAAGCTTCTACAAGAGTTCGTCGTATAATGCTGACCCAGAACCCGTAGACAAGCGCTGGTCAGAGTGGCTCACTAAATGGCAATCGCTTACCGGCATCGGCAGCGGGATAAACGCCAATGCAGCTTCGGCACGCTCTCGTGAGGAGCTCTCTAGCCAGATGAAACTGGTCAACCCAAAATACAGCTTGCGGGAGTGGTTCGTTGTGCCTGCCTATCAGCAAGCCGCTGCCGGCGACTACGCTCTGCTTCGAGAGCTGCAGGAAGTCATGACACAGCCGTATGCCGAGCAGTCGAAAGACGTGGAGGAGAAATACTACAGGCTGAAGCCCTCTCAGTTCTTCGACGCTGGTGGCTGGTCGCATTATAGCTGCTCGTCGTGATTCTTTGAAAACCCATCAGGGCGAGACCAAGGTGTAACCTGCTAAAAGAGTTTCAGCGCACCAGGAACATTGCCATGATGTCGCACCAGGCACAATGGCGGATGGCACAGGATTGCCATTCGCCATTGTCAATTGATCTACTTCAGTCTGAACGCAACAGGTAGTCATTGGTAAACCAGGTTGAAACATCGGGCATTGCATCGAGCGGTCTGCCATCTTCTCCCTGCATGATGTCAGCGTCGAACAGGAATCCGGCAATGTTGGCAAACGTCTGGCTGTCGATTAGACCAACCGGTTCACCCGGATCTTGTAGATAGCCACCATCAACCAGAGCCTTCATCGAAGCGCGAACCAATTCAGGATTCACCAACATTCCCGCTGTTTGTGCAATCAGAATGTCGGCTGCTTCTTGTGGGTTTCTGGCTGCAAAATCATAACCACGCTGGGCCGCCTGCACAAAGGCTCGGGCTGTATCCGGATGCTGCGTCAGCCAGGTGCCATTGCCGCCTAAAAACGTCGTATGCTGGTCTGGAACGCCGTAATCAGCATACCGAAATGCACGCTGCGGACGATTCAGCAGGACAGAGTTAACGCCCTCCCAGGTGCTCACCTCTAGTGTGAAATCAACACGTCCATTGGCCAATGCTTCATAGGCAGAGGTGCCCAGTGTCACGGTGTCAAACGTACCTTCGCCGCCATCGTTGCGAATAATGGTCGAGATCAACGCTTCTTCCCATGCACTGCCAAATCCTGCATATATTTTGCCATCCAGATCGGCCGGGCGCTGAATATCCTTCCGTTCACCGTTGAAGACCAGCCGCCCGGTTTCATGCTGCACTACGGCCATCACTGCGGTCATATCGGCCCCTGTTGCGCGTTGGCTATGGAAACCGACGGCACTTAGTATGCCAAACTCTGCCACGCCGGCGGCGACCAAAGTCCCGGAGGACGTATCGGTATATGGCAGGATATCGACTTCAAGTCCGGCGTCTTCAAACCATCCTTTTGACTGGGCTACATAGAGACCGACATGGTTGGTATTAGGCGTCCAGTCGAGCGCGACACTCAGTTTTTCCTGGGCAGCAACAGGCAACGCTGCACAGATAAGTGCGGCTGCGATAAGGTGTTTCATATAGCGTCTCCAGATTGGTTGAGTAAAATATTAAGCAGATGCGCTTCTAGCGCGTGGGCTTCCGGGCCAACAGGTTGACCAAGGCGTGGGCGTGGCGCAGGCACTGTGACTTCAGCAATCACATGGGCCGGGCGGCGCGAGAGCACATAGATGCGATCGGACAGTGCGACGGCCTCGCGAACATCATGGGTCACAAGCAGGGTTGTCCAGCGCGCAGCGCGCCAGCGCTCCTCGAACCATGTTTGCATATGGGTACGGGTTAACGCATCCAGGGCGCCAAAGGGTTCATCCAGAAGCTGCACGGGACGGGCCTGCACAATAGTGCGCAAAAGGGCCGCGCGCTGACGCATACCGCCGGATAGTTGCGCCGGGTAATGTCGTTCAAAGCCGGCCAAACCAAAGTCATCCAGTAGCGGCAGAACGCGTGCGCGCGCAGCATTGCGGTTCATCCCCTGAACCTCTAAGCCCAAGGTCAGATTTTCGAGGATTCGCAGCCATGGCATCAGTGCGTCACGCTGTGGCATGAAGGCAAAGCCTTGCTGGTTTTGCGCAAGCGGCTCTGCGTTGCAGGTAATCGTACCCTGGTCTTGCCGCAACGCACCGGTGAGCAAACGGAAAATGGTCGATTTCCCCGCACCTGATGGTCCAAGGATTGAGACAAATTCGCCACTACAGACATGCATTGAAATAGCATCCAACACAGCTGTGTCCCCCAACGTGACATTGACCCCTTGCATATCCAGAACGTTCATCGGCTATCACCGACATCACGCCATCTCAGAACAAAGCGTTGTAGCAAGGCGGTGATGGCAAACAGCATTAATGTCAACACAGAACTGATCACGACTGCGGCGAGCACAAGGTCAGGCCGAAAACTATTTTTGGCATTTAGGATCACGATCCCAAGGCCCGCACGCGCACCGACGTATTCCGCGAAAATAGCTGCTACGACCGCGTAAGTAATGGAAATGCGCAGCCCCGCAAAAAAGTACGGCATAGCAGAGGGTAAGCGTGCACGGCGGAACACAACAACGCGCGATGCGCCCATTGAGCGCAACAAATCTTCGATTTCGGGATCAGTTGATGCGTATCCGTCGACCAATGCCACCAGCATAGGAAAGAACGTCACAAGAGCCACTAATAACACCTTGGGTGTCAGATCAAATCCGAACCACAGCACAACCAAAGGTGCTATTGCGACCAGCGGCAGCGTCTGGCTGACGACAAAAATCGGGAATAATGCCTGGCGCACGCGCGGCATGAAATCGAGTACAACTGAAAGGCCAAAGGCCACCGTCAACGACAGTGAAAAACCCGCAAACGTTGCCTTAAGTGTCGGGACCGTGTTGCTCCAAAGCATATCGCGGTTCAACACCATTTGATCCAGCACACGCGAAGGTGCGGGCAACATCAGCGGGGAAATACCCGACAGATACACGTAGATTTCCCAAATGGCGAAGGCGCTGAGTACACTTAAAACGGCAGGTAAACCGCGGGCCAGGCCTCCACCGGGATGGCGGGGCAAAGGGTTCTGCATCAGATCAGCGCTTGGATGGGCTGTTGGCGGAAACTGTCAGGTCAATCGTGACATGGCCATTGGGTGGGCCGAACTGGCAAAAGGCCTGCTGCAGTGTGGCAAAGACCGGACCTGCATCGCCGGTCAGCCGGGTACAGAAGTTCTTGGATCGGTCAAAAGTGTCGCTTTGCTTGAGAAAGTTGATGCACCCCATGATCTCGGCCATATGGTCGTGCGCACCCATCACATAAAGTGAAAACTGTGCGTCAGCTGTCTGGCTCTTCAAAGGTGCCGCAGCTATTGCCGCAAGCGCGGAATGTTGGCGTGACGTCAATGGCTCGGAGGGGTTGGCCAAAGCCCTGGTCTGACAGATCGGATCATCCGGCTCGCCAGGGCAGCCACGGGACAGGGTGGCGCGCAAAACAACATGCTGGCCGGACGCTGCAGCAGCAGCATACAAATCGCGTAATGCAGGAAACAGAATGTCGGGCGGGCCGACGATAAGGGTCGATATGTCATCTGTTTCGATCCGTAACTTATTGCGCCACGGATCGAGCGCTGCAAGCGCCGACAGTATTACGTCAACGAATCCATCGGTCATGGGGTAAAGGGAAACTTGTGCGCCTGCAAACATGTCTGTCCTCCTTGCTACGCTGGCATTATCCAGATCAGCTTTTAAGGGTACGTGGGCTTGCGCCCCCCATCTCAGCCGCAGCGTAATGCGGCTCCCCTGTGGTAAAGTTGATAGTACGCTGGTCAGCCAGGAGAAGGCAACACACGAAAACCAAAAAACGTGATTTTTACTTCTCTCACGAAATCAACGACTTACCAGTATCCTGCTAAAAAGAGTGGATGTGACTAGGATGTTAGAGTTTCAAATGGTCCGGGCGATTTACCCTTCAACACAGGAAAAAGTGAGAGCCGGCTCGCAAGTCAGCTCTCACCCGTCGATCTACTTCAGTTAAAGCATTTTTTTCAGCTCGCCATAATCACCACCGGTGCGAAGCAGCAGCGTGATGTCATTATCGTTTCGGTTGCGGAAGAACCAGCCATGGTTACCAGTGAACGCGGCTTCCAGTTCGCCTTCATCTTCAGGAACGCCCCGACCCTTCTCGTATGATATGGACTGGCCACCGCCGTCACCGTGGGTATCGAAGTTGACGGGGCCACCTTCTGATGCCCAGAAAAAGCGGGCGATGGCGCCTGCTTCCATGGTGAGTTTTAACTCCGTACCTTCATCGGGGGTCAGGACGACACGCACCTCATCTTGCCATTGGAATTCAGCACTGGGTGTCGAGGCAGTTTCTTCCGTTTTTAACTCGACGTCAGGGTTAGAATCAGAAGCCGTCTCGGAGGCTTGCTCAACGGGCTCTGAGGAATTCTCACCGCTGGAGGACTGCGCTGGCACCATTTGAGCGGCTTCGTCGGCGGCGGCTTCTTCGGCGAGTTGCTCCTTAATTTCTCCCATTTCCGTCAAGCCGAGTAGTCGGCCAGCGCCGGTCGGGTCTATGGCATACTCTGCGGGCATTACTACGGTCACCAGAAGCACGACCGCGACAACGGCAGCGACGAGGGTGGAGCGAAGCAATTGCGCGGAACTGGGTAAGTCATTACGTGAGGGTATATCGGTGTTGTACATAAAAAAGTCTCCAGAATTAAGCAAAAAAATAACCGGTGAGCTGATAACCGATGAGCACGAAACCTGCGCTCATCATGGCCACGTTGGTGGTATAGGCATGGCGCAAAAAGCCATCGGTTTTACGCCAGTAGCTCATGACGATGAGGATCATCGCCAATGCCAGAAGCTGTCCAATTTCCACACCCACATTGAACGCGAGCAGGTTTGGTATCAGTCCATCCGGGGAGATTTCGTACTCAATGATCTTCGTGGACAGGCCAAAGCCATGAAAGAAACCGAAGATCAGGGTTGCGGCTTTGGTGTTGGGCTGAAAGCCAAACCAGCGCTGATAAGCGCCCACGTTATCCAGTGCTTTGTAAACCACCGATAAGCCAATGATGGCGTCGATGAGATAGCTGTTAATGCCCACGTTGAAGTACACGCCCAGCAGCATCGTGGTGGAATGCCCCAGCGCAAAAAGACTTACGTAGATTGCGATATGCTGCATTCGGTAAAGGAAGAAGACGACACCCAGCAGAAACAGAAGATGGTCGTAACCGGTGACCATGTGCTTGGCCCCCAGATACATGAACGCAATGAGGTTCACCCCGGTCGTTTCCTGAATGTATCCCTTGTCACCCTGAGCAATGGCATGGGCCAAAAGATCCGGGCTGATTACAAGCAAACCCAGCGTCAGGAATATCCAAATTAAGCGGCGATCGCCAGCGGCCGTGTTTGCACGCCCATGACCGCCCGACAAAGTTGACAACATAATGACTCCAATTTTTCGTTTAAAAAGCTGCAGTGCAGCGTGGCTTAAACAATCAAGGAGGCTTTGGGTGGACGGTCGAGCCGGTAACGAAAACTGCGGGGAGAGTCTCCGGCATAGGGAATAAGCTGCCGGAGTGAGATCGAATAGTTACCGATGAGGCGGAGTTTCTGCTGACCCTCGGTTTCGTGGCTATGATTACCGGCGTCATGATGCGGATGATTACCTGCGTTCTCGTCAAAATCATCGTGACTGTGTGAGTGATCACTATGATCTAACAATATAGATTCGCTCAGCTCGGCGAGACCATGAGACGACGTCTCACCGACGAACGAGAGCGTCATGCCGACCAGGGCAATCAGCAAGACAACAGGAGCAATCATTTTTTTGCGGTGGATGGCCGAAATCATAGGTGGCAGTTCGCTGGTTCGCTGTTGGCTAAATTTCAGGGCAGAGCCTATCATCCTCCCCAGGGGGATAGGAAGTAAAATGGTAAATGATCAAAAGCACGATTCACATCCGGATATCATCAAACGCCTGAAGCGGGCTCAAGGTCATTTGGGTAGCGTACTCAAGATGATTGAGGGCGGGCGGCCCTGTCTGGAATTGGCGCAACAGCTTCATGCCGTGGAAAAAGCCATTCAACAGGCAAAGAGGGTGTTGGTTCAGGACCACATTGAGCACTGCCTGGATGACGCGATTGGACCATTGAAACCTGATCAGAAAAGACGCGTTGATGAGTTCAAAGCCATTGCCCGTTATCTTTGACGGTTTGTGAACCATGCTTCAGATTCTAAAACATCGCACCTACCGGCACCTGTTTTTAGCTCAAGTGGTTGCTCTGATTGGGACCGGTTTGGCGACCGTCGCACTGAGTCTTCTGGCGTTTGACCTGGCGGGCAACAAAGCCGGTCAGATACTGGGCACTGCGATGGCGATCAAAATGACCGCCTACGTGCTGATCGCACCGCTGGCGTCGGCTCTGGCTGAGCGAGTGCCCCGCCGAATGCTGCTGGTGTCGCTTGATCTGGTGCGTGCGGTAACGGCGCTCGCCTTGCCCTTTGTTAGCGAAGTATGGGAAGTGTATGTGCTGATCGCTATACTCCAGTCTGCCTCCGCCGCGTTCACTCCCACCTTTCAGTCCACCATTCCAGATACGCTTGCGAATGAAAACTGCACTCACGTGTTGTGTAACGCACACCACAAGTGTGAATTAACCCGAGCCTATGAGCACGATGGGCAGCAATGGGCCTGGAAGATGGAAACCATGCTCGATCAGATTAACGAAGCGGTAAAAGACGCCGGAGGGTGCTTGCCGATGCAAGAGAGCAAAAAATGGCGGCGTAAATATCGCCTGCTACTTAAAAAAGCAGAGACAGAGTGCCCTGCGCATGGTTAAGGTGCAGCAAAAAGTATCGGGCTGCTTCCGTTCAATGAGGGGCGCTGAAATCTATTGCCGTATTCGCAGCTATCTATCAACCTGCAGAAAGCAATCGGTGGGCGTCGGTGAGGCTTTAGAGTGCTTGTTTACAGGTACGTGGACTGAGTTTATTCAGGTGAAGCTGCGAGAAACCGGTTTGGACGCTGAATAGTTACGAATGGACTTACATTCTGGGGTAGGGTCATGCCTTCATGTTATTCGTTTCGAAGGCAAAAATTCATCCAATACGATGGTTTCCTGAGCTTGCATCAAACGTTCTGCGCAGACCATATGTGCTCGCATTACACGACGAACTTCCGCTTCGTCCTTACGCTTAAGAGCAACCAACAACTGCATTTGAAAATGTCTCCCGGTCTCCCAGAGATCCGGGTTGGGCAAATCATAAATATCATGGCACAAGCGCAGATTTTTTAGCAGGCCGAGTAGAAATTTGCAGGTAAAGCTCAAAATAGGGTTGGGGCATAAATCAACCAAAACCTCATGAAAGCTAAGCTCCGCCAACCTCTGGGAATGCTCTTCCTGTTGATTTTTGGGGGGCGCGTCGTAGATGGTCATGGTGTTCTGTAAACGCTGAAAGTCGTCATTGGACAACCGCCCACAGACCGATGCCGCAAGCTCCGGTTCCAGATTAACGCGTAACTGGTAGATATCGTGAATGGTGATGTCTTTAAAGTAGAAATAGTTCGCCAGCAGAGACATTGCGCGGTCTGGCGGCACGTCAGCAACGAAAGCGCCTCCGCCCGGTCCGGTTCGGGTGACAATGAGCCCCTGAGTGTCCAGTGCTTGCAGAGCTTCGCGAACGGTGCCTTTGCTGGCAGTAAACTGAACCATCAGTTCTTTTTCCTGCGGCAACCGATCGCCCGGCTTGAGCCGGTGCTCCGCGATCAGCCCTTTCAGCGCATCGGCTACCTGGTCGGAACGTTTAGCCATGGTCTTTCACATCAGAATATGACAATAGATGATAACATGCCACCCGGTGGCCGGTCGCCAGAGTTTCCAGCTCGGGATCGGATTTCCGGCATTCTGTTGTCGCTACTGGACACCGGGCCGCAAAGGCGCATCCTACAGGCGGATGCATGGGATCCGGCAATTCGACGGCATCATCTTCAGCTGGCAGTTTACGCACCGACTGCCCCGGAACACTGTCTAGCAACCGCTGAGTATATGGATGGCGTGGCTGACTGAAGATAGCCTCGACCGGCCCTTCCTCAACCACCTTCCCCAAATACATAACCGCCACCCGATCGCAGAAGTTGCGCACCACACCCAGATCGTGACTGATAAACACGTAGGTTAATTGCAGCGATTCACGCAGATCCTTGAACAGGTTCAAGACCTGAGCCTGAACGGACACGTCCAACGCCGATACCGGTTCATCCAGAATCAACACCTCTGCTTTGGCTGCCAGTGCCCTGGCAACACCGATGCGCTGTGCCTGGCCTCCCGAAAACTCATGAGGATACCTTTCCAGAAATTCAGGACGCAGATTCACCTGCGTCATCAGTTCGTCCAGACGCTGCTGTCGTTGCTGTTTTGACAAACCCTGCAAATGAATCAGTGGCGCGGAGAGAATATCGCGAATGGTTTTACGCGGATTCAGTGAAGAGATAGGATCCTGAAAAATGTACTGAACCCGTCGTGCATGTTGTTTGAGATCCACTTTACCGTTGGCGCCTACCAGGCCTTTGCCGTCCAGCTCAATGGTGCCTTCGCTCGGTTGATCTAGCCCCACCAGCATTTTCGCCAACGTGGATTTTCCACATCCGGACTCGCCAACCACGCCCAGAATTTCTCCGGAAATCACCTTCAATGAAATACCCCGCACCGCCTGAACGGACGGGCGCCGCTTGCGCAAAAGCGTCAGACCACCCCCAAAATGTTTTACCAGCGCACTGACTTCCAGCTTGGTCTGTGTCGTCATAGAACCTCCCGCGCAAAAATGCAGCGTGCCTGACGAGTTTCAGTCAGTGTTTCCAACTCAACCGGGGCTGCCCGGCAAGCCTCGGTTACCTGATCACAGCGATCAGCAAATTTACAGCCCAGTGGCAGATCATTCACCTTGGGTGGCAGGCCCGGAATTTCAGTCAGTCGATTCGCGACCCGGTTAACATCCGGCACACAGGCAATCAGTCTCCGGGTATAGGGGTGTACCGGTTTCGCCAGCACTTCAGCCACGGGACCCACTTCCACGAGTTCACCGGCATACATCACGGCCACCCGATCACAGAGTTCCGCAACGACGCCGAAGTCATGCGTGATGAACATTAAACTGGACCCCTGTTCATGACGAAGCTGATTCAGCAGCTTCAGCACCTGAGCCTGAACTGTCACATCCAGTGCAGTCGTCGGCTCATCGGCAATGATCAGTTGCGGTTTGTTGGCCAGCGCCATGGCGATACTGACACGCTGACGCATCCCGCCGGACAACTGATGCGGATAGACCTTTGCCCGGGCTTTCGCATTCGGTATACGGACCTGCTCCAGTAAGGCAACCGCCTGTTGCCAGGCATCCCGGTAACTGAGGGGTTGGTGAGCCCGCAAGGCTTCCACCAGCTGATCGCCAATCGAGAACAGAGGGTGCAGGGTCGACAGAGGATCCTGAAAAATATAAGCCAGCTCACCGCCTCGCAATTGACGCAACCGCTGATCGTCAACAGCCAGCAAATTCTCTTCGCGATAATTGACCTGTCCCGCCATGATGGTTCCCGGTGGCGACGCCACCAGTCCGAGCAACGACATGGCCGTGACCGATTTGCCAGAACCGGATTCACCAATAATGCCCAGGCATTCGCCCGGAACGATGGAAAAAGTCGGGCCGTTGACCGCCTTATGCACCTCGGATCCGATGTGGAATTCAGTACGAAGATCCACTACATCCAGCAGACCCTGTTGAGTCCGGGCTGGAGTATGTCTGACTGCATCGGATACCCGGGTTCTGGCCGCCGGGCGCATCAGAGCGCCTGCCTTCAACCTCGGGTCAAGCGCATCACGCACGCCGTCACCCAGTAAATTAATGCTCATGACCAGTACAAAGATCACCACGCCTGGCAAAGTCGCTACGTGCGGTGCATTGATGATCAGCCGACGGCCCTCACCGAGAATGGACCCCAGATCTGCCGTCGGGGGTTGCGCACCCAAACCCAGAAACGACAACCCAGCCGTTTCCAGAATCATCCAGCCAACCGTGGTCGACATGGTGATGACAATTACCGGCAACACATTGGGCAGCACTTCGGTGAGGATGATCAGTGCATCGCCCTTGCCAGACAATCGGGCAGCATCAACGAACTCCCGGTTGCGTAACGTCACCACAACACCTCTGACACTCCGCGCAAAGAACGGAATATTAACAATGGCGATGGCGTACAAGGCATTCAGCAAGCCCGGCCCCAGCACCGCGACAATGGCCAGTGCCAGCAGGATGTAGGGAAATGCCATCAGCATGTCGATACCCCGCATCAAAGTGTCATCAACCCGGCCACCGAAATACCCGGCCAGCAGTCCGATTGTTGAGCCGAGCGTTGCTGCCACAAGCGTTGCTACGATACCAACCGCCAGGGATACCCGCGTTCCCCAAAGTAATCGCGACAACATGTCGCGACCTAACTGGTCGGTCCCCAGCCAATACCCGGGTGTTAAGGGTGGTAACAACCGTTGAGACGGATCGGTGATGTTAGGATCGGCTAGCGGCAACCAGGGCGTTACGATGACAAATAGCAAAATTACAGCAAGTACAATCAAACCAAAGCCAGCGAGCTGATTCCTCATCAGCAGTTTGAAGGGCCCTGCCCGGCCAGACTTTTTTGCAGCAGGTGACGACGACGTTCCGGCAACCGTCATGATGTCACCCTCGGGTCGAGCAACACCTGCACTACATCGGCCAACAGGTTAAAAAACACATAGGCGGCGGCCACAACGAGGACTCCGCCCTGCACCAGCAGCAGATCCCGTGTTGAAATGGCCGTCACCAGCATGCTGCCGATACCCGGCCACTGAAAGACTGTCTCGATATACACGGCACCACCCAAAACAAAGCCAGCCTGAATACCAATGACGGGCACAATGCTAACCAGAGCTGCCTTAAACGCATGGCGATAGATAACCCGCCACTCGGCCAGACCTTTGGCCCTGGCGGTGCGGATGTAATCCTGGCGCAACACTTCAAGCATGCTGGCACGCGTCAATCGGGCGATAACTCCGGTGGCAATAAACGCCAGAGTGCCCGCTGGTAGAATCAAGTGCCGGATCAGGTCCGGCAAATCACCGCCACCATAGACGGCGTACATGCCACTGGCAGGCAGCAAACGAAACTCAACCGCGAACAGCATGATCATCAACAACCCCAGCCAGAAAGCCGGTGTGGAAATGCCGATCAGTACGATCAGAGTCAGCACCTTGTCGACCAGGCCGTACTGTTTCACCGCCGACACAATGCCAACCAGCAACCCCATGATTGAACATAAGACCAGGGCCGTTCCGGCGAGAATCAGCGTAGCGCCAAAACGCTCGTTCACGATCTCAAGCACTTCGCGATTCTGGTTAAAGGAACGCCCAAGATCACCTTGCAACAAGTTGCCCAGCCAGGTGAAGTACTGACTGACCAGAGGCTTGTCGAGACCGAGCTGCGCGTTGAGCCGGGCTACATTTTCCGGTGTGGCGTAGGAGCCTAGAATGGCGGTTGCAGGGTCGCCCGGTATCATCGCCATGATGAAAAATACGATGAGTGTCAGGCCCAGAAGCACTGGCAAGGTCATTACCAGTCGTTTACCAATGTATGGCCAGATAGGACTGCGCATGAGTCAACCTGCCTGTCATGAAAGAGGGGGATGGGAATGCCGTACCCCGCACACTGGTGAATACTATACAGCCGCCAGCATACGGGGTTGTTTGGCAATCAAGCTATGTTACGGCTTGCTCACGTCCTGCAATTGCAGCAGAAAGGATGGCTGCAGTTTGAAGTTCTCGACCGCATCGGTCGCCACTGCATTTTGCTGCCAGTTGGCAATGAACGCCCAGGGTGCATCGTCGTAGACAATGGCCTGCATTTCCCGGTAGAGACGGGCACGTTCGTCCCTATCAGTGCTGGTGCGTGCCTGGCTCAGCAACTCATCAACTTCAGGGTTGGTGTAGTAGCCGGAGTTGAACCCACCGTTTTCCGGAAATGCTTCGGTGCGCAATGCCAGGTACGGCAGTGTATCCGGGTCGTTGGTCATCCAGGCCATTTGGGCCATATCCGCCTTGCCTTCCAGTCCCGGATTAACTTTACCGAGAAAGGTGTTCCATTCGTAGGTTTCGATGCTGACATCCAACCCTACCGCCGCCAAGTCGGCTTGAATGGCAGTACCCATGGAAATGGGATCGAGCATGCCCGAGCCGCCTTCGGTTACATAAAACGTAATCTCGGCACCTTCACCACCCGCCTCTGCGATCAATTCACGAGCACGGTCTGGGTCGTAGGGGTACGGTTCCAGTTCATCGTTGTAGGCCCAGCCAAACGCCGGCGGTGTTGGTCCGGTTGCAACAGTGGCGGTGCCTTGCAGTATGTCGGTGACCAGAGACTCTTTATTGATAGCGTAATTCACCGCCTGGCGCATGGCTTTATTGTTAAAGGGCGCTTCTTTCATGTTGAGAATCAGGAACCATAGATGCGGACCGGCCTGCTCGTACAGTTCGAAAGAACCGTCGTCAACAAAGGTCGATACATTATCCGGGGGTATTTCAACCATCAGATCAATACCGCCCGACAGCATTTCCGCAACGCGGGTATTGGCATCGGTAATAGGCCGGAAAACCACCGCTTCCAGCGACGGCGCTCCGTCCCAGTAATCCGGGTTGCGGGTGACCACAACACGCTGGTTGGCTTGCCATTCTTCAAACTGGAAAGCTCCGGTACCAGAGGGGTTCCGCCCTACGTCTTCACCGTGCTCACGCACCGCGGCTGGGGAAATGATCAGCCCGGTGGGATAGGCCAGGTTGGACAGGAAAGGGGCAAAAGGCTCCGACAGAGTAAATTTAACCTGGTAGTCGCTAACGGCTTCAACCGAATCAACCTGACCAAAATAAAACGCCAAAGGAAAGGGGCCCGTATCGTAATAAGGGTGGTCTTCATTCAGCATCCGTTCGAAATTGAACACTACGGCTTCTGCGTTAAAGGGCAAACCATCGTGGAAACTGACGTCTTCGCGCAGCGTGAAGGTGTACTCAAGACCATCGTCACTGATGGACCAGTCTGTCGCCAGTGATGGCTCAACGTTGAGCGTTCCGTCAGCATAGCGCACCAAACCGTCGTAGATATTCACTAGAATTCTGAAATCGTTAACCGCGGTAACCGCGTGTGGGTCCAGAGATTGTGGCTCGGCAATCTGACCGACAATCAGGACATTGGGGGGCGTTTCGGCCCATAGTGGACTGCTGGCCAGTGCAACCAGTCCGATAAGCAAAGATTGGACGACGCGTTTCACCTTGAGTGCCTCTCTATTTTGAATTTGTTGTTGTGATTGCGCGCTACGTGCGGCCCATTTTCTCATCCTGTCGAAGCCAGGAAGGTTAGGGTCAGCCACATTGCCTTATTACATTTATCACTATAAATTAGTGGACGCAATAAATTTTATAGTGATAAATTAACCTAACAGATTGAACGGAAACCTGCATGACCTACTCCATCATCGCCACAGACCCGATCAGCGGCGCCGTAGGCGTAGCCACAGCTACCGGCAGCGTTGCCGTGGGCGGGTTTGTTCCCCATGTGCGATGTGGTCAGGGCGCTATTGCCACCCAGGGGGCTTTTACCAATTGGCTCTATGGCGACCAGGGGCTGGCTTTGCTGAGCGACAAACTGACGGCCGATCAGGTGCGGGACCGGTTGATTGACGCCGATGAAGGCCAAGCCCAGCGCCAACTGATCGTCTGCGATCGCTGGGGCAACACCGCCGGCCACACTGGCTCGGACAATATCGATGCGAAACTGCACCTGTGTGAACCCAATTTCGCCGTAGCGGGTAATATGCTCAACAGCACTGATATCGTATTGGCTATGAAACGAGCTTTTCAGCAGTTGTCGGCCGCGCCGCTTCACGACCGATTGTTGGCAGCAATGATGGAAGGTGAACGCATTGGTGGCGATTTTCGAGGCACCCACAGTGCTGCCCTGAAAGTTCACTACCCGGACAAACCGCCGGTCGACCTGCGTGTTGACTGGGCCAAAAAAGATTGCATCGAACAATTAAAAACCCTGTATCACAAAACCCAAAGCGAGCCCTTCCAGCAATTTCTGGCAGGGGTTCCAACGCTGGCTCAACCAAGCAAAACCGGCCACGTTAACCAGAAGGAGGTTCGTTAATGTCACTGGGTAAACGCATCATGGACTGGTCTGCGCAGGCCGCCAGTCACTCCGAACCCGGCCCGGGTGTCACTCGACTACTGGGGTCACCGGAACACAAAGCCCTGCTGGCCGACCTTGACGGCTGGATGCAGCAAGCAGGACTAACCACCGAGCTTGATGGCGCTGGAAACCTGGTGGGGCGAACCCCGCACAAAACCGGCCTCAAGACTCTGATCATCGGCTCCCATCAGGACACCGTTCGCCAGGGCGGCGCTTACGATGGCATGCTTGGCATTTTGTTGCCGCTCGCCGTCTTACAGCAGCTCCATGAACAGGAAAAATCCCTACCGGTCAATATTGAACTGATCGCCTTCAGCGATGAGGAAGGCGCGCGGTTTTCGTCCACTTTGGTTGGCAGTTCGGCACTGGCTGGCACCTTCAACCCGGACATTCTGAACGCTACCGACCGGGAAGGCGCCACGCTGGCAAGCGCACTGCGCAGCCTGGGTGCCAACCCGGGCCAGATTCCCGATCTGAAACGAGACCCATCTGAGCTTGCTGGTTTTCTTGAAGTTCATATCGAGCAAGGCCCTATTCTGGAAGCACTTGAATTACCCGTCGGTGTGGTCTCTGCCATTACCGGCATAGAACGCCACAAGGTACATATCACCGGCAAGGCCGGACATGCAGGCACCACGCCGATGCATTTACGACAAGATGCTCTGCTCGCAGCGACTGAGGTAGTGCGCGCAGTCAACGATCTCTGCCAGAATACAGACGACCTGGTCGGAGTCGTCGGTGAACTCAACGTCACCCCGAACGCTGTCAATGTCATTCCAAGCAAGGTCGAACTGACCATCGAACTGCGCTCACCGGTCACTCGTATCCGTGAATCAGCACGTCAGCAATTGCTCGCACAACTGCATGAGCAAATCGTCAAACATGGCTGTCAGTGGACTCATGAACGATTGTATGAACAACAGGAAGTGGATTGCTCGCCGGCTATCCAAAAACAATTAACCAGCGCCATAACCGCTCGCGGCTGGCAGCCTCATACCCTGTTCAGCGGCGCCGGTCATGACGGCCTAGCCATGGCACGTTGCACGCCTATTGGCATGCTCTTTGTCCGGTGTACCGACGGCCTCAGTCACCACCCCGATGAAGCGATTACTGAAACCGACGCTGACGCTGCTGCAGAGGTTGTCAAACAGGCGCTATTGAACTGGGAGGTACCAGCATGAGCGCTTTGCCTCCGGTCAATATCAATCGACTGCTCACCACGCTCGACCAATTGTTGCGCATCGATAGCCCAACCGGCGACACCTCTGCCATGGAACAGGATATCACCCGGCGGTTGTCATCCTTTGGCTGGAAGGTCAGTCAAACACACCGTGGCAATGTACTGGCGCAATCGGGTGACGACCCAAAGCGGGTTATCGCCGCCCACCTGGATACCCTGGGTGCCATGGTGCAATTCATCCGTGAAGATGGCCGGCTCGAAGTTACCCCACTGGGTACCTGGTCTGCCCGCTTCGCCGAGGGTGGCCGCGCCACGGTAAAAACCCGACAGGGCCCAATCCGGGCCAGCCTCTTGCCGCTGCTCTCCTCCGGCCACGCCTGGAACGAAGCCGTCGATACTCAGCCCGTGGCCTGGTCACAGCTCAGTGCCCGGCTCGATCGCCCTACGGCGAGCCGGGAAGAAACGCTCGCCCTGGGTGTTCAGCCTGGCGACATTGTCTGCATCGACCCGGTCCCGGAATTCGACGACTCTGGCTACATTACTAGCCGGTTTCTGGACAACAAAGCAGGCATAGCCTGCGTATTGGAAATGCTGCATCTACTGCAGGAAAACAAGCTGACGCCCGAACAGCCGGTTTTATTGGCTTTCACGAACGCGGAGGAAATTGGCCTGGGTGCCGGTACCGCGCTGCCCCGCTCAATTGAAGAATTGATCAGTGTAGACATTGCACCCGTCGCCAGGAACCAAGCCAGTCGGGAAGATTGCGCAACCCTCGGGTACAAAGACGCGCTTGGACCCCATAGCCGCACCCTACTCGACCGACTCGACAACATGGCAACCGATCACGAAATAGAATTTGTCCGCGATGTGTTCCGGTACTACCACAGCGACTGCTCCTCAACACTGACCGCCGGGTATGATGCGAGCACTGCGCTGGTAGGTTTTGGCACCGATAGTACCCATGGCTACGAACGAACCCATCAAAAGAGTTTGACTGCTGTCACTCAGATGCTGATCGGGTATGTACTTAGCAACTAGCGTGGGATTGAATAATTCACACGGTACTATGGAGTCTGGCTTCCCAAGAGACCCCGGGACTTCATCAATGTCGACCAATAGCCGCAAACCGGCAAAGGTAGTGATGTGATTGGCCTGGACCAGCATCAACCATTTCGCCAGATGGCCACGGTCTGCAATGTCAGGCGATTCGCGCTCCATCAAAGCATTCCTCGGCGACAGCATTGCTGATCCGGTGATCGAAGTAATTCAACAAGCCATTCTTATGCGTTTTTAGCATTCTGGCCACTTTCTTGATGGGCTCCAAACGGCAACGAATAGCCCAGCTGTACCACTTCTCAAAATAGCGTTTCGCCCAACCTTTACTGTGGTAGTCCTAAAAGGGTCGGAAATGTTCTTTGATAGCCCATGAGCGGTAAGCGTTCATTTAAAGGCGTTCTTCAGAGCAATGCCTGCGCGCGATAATCTGATGCCTCAAACCTTATTTAGAGGCATGCATGACCAAACGCAGAACCCAGTCACAATGGCAATCCCTGGTAGATCAGCAACAACAATCCGGCCAGTCCGTCTCGAAGTTTTGTTCCGAGCATGTCATCAGTTCCGCCAGTTTTTACAAGTGGCGTACCCGACTGTTGAACCGTGAGCAGAACCCTTACTAAAAAGGGGAGCCTAGGTCGAGAAAATTGCTTTCGTGGTCCAAAATTCGCAGTCCAGGCCAAGGGTGCCACTGATTCCACGCGAAAGCTGCCACCTCGGCAGGCAGCCTGAGTCACCCCATCGAAATCGTCCGGCGCGGGATAACTTAACAGTACTCTTACCTTTTTCATCCGGAGAAGGTCAGATGCCATTGCACTGGCAGAGCCCATTGAGCTTCGGAGGGCAGACCTCAACGGCTATACACTCTGGTTAGACTTTGAGCGTAGAGGAGCTTCCTACTTTAGAAATGAACTGTAAGGCGACACATGCACCTTTAACGTCGGCATACAAGCCAGCGTTATTGCCGGAATCCCTCAGGATACTATTGTGGGCTGCAGCTTTCTTGGGCGCAGGTACGTTGTAGAAAGCTTGGCTTATTCTCTTGATCTGCTTAAACTTTCGCCTCACCAGGCCAAGGATACCTTGTATGGCTCACTCATCGTGTAACCGTCCGATGGGGGGATGGGTGTGTTGTCAATGTACTTATTGAGAACGCATGGTTGTCCATTGTGGTGGCCTGGAGGCCCAAGGAGCCGTGCAGACCGCATACCATTGCCATCCAGGGGGTCCTACTCCTCCGTTACGGTACGTTTCATAACGGGATCATTGAGGCAGTGTTGAATAAGGAGACAGGTCGCATAGCTCCAAAGTGACACAAATACCTTTCAGTGGCATCTCAAGCTGGCAGAATCAGGCGACCGGTTCGTTGGTATAGAGGAAACAGCAAAGGCCTACCGGACAGGCACGGGCCTGCAAGAGGGTGCGGCACGGGCCCGTATTAGGAAGAGCAGGCAGGGGTCAGGAGCGGATCGGTCGTTCTTGTCATTTCAACAACTCTTTCTGGCCGGCCGGGTCTTCCATGGGAACGTCCGGAGCGGTTTCTCCGCTCAGGATCATACGCGCTGCAGCAACGGCCGCATCGCGGTAGGGCATCAGCACAATGTCTGCTTCAGCCCGAGTCAGTTCCGCCGCGGTCTGTTCGCTATGGGCGGCAACTGCGACCCGGCCGTGATAACCTAGGTCTCGTATAGATATCAGCAGCGCGCGTCGCGGGTCGCCATGGGTCAGCCCGGCGTCGTGTTCGGGCACCGCCAACACCAGCCATTTGGCCGCACCAAGGGGCAGATGCGCAAGAAACTCTGGGTCGGTTGCATCGCCGAAGATCACGTCGTACCCATCTTTGCGAGCATGGCAGATCGCGTCCGGGCTGAAGTCGACGCCAAGCACTTTCAGCCCTGCCTCGCGCAGCGCGCCCGCAATGCCAAGCCCGTAACGCCCCAGCCCAAACAGAATCACATCGTGCCCTTGGGTGTTTGATGGCGCATCCTCCCGCGGGGTCGCGGCCATGCGCCGGTCGAAGATGCCCAAAAGCGGCTCCATCCGGTTATATATCTGGTGCGAGTAGGTGATCATGTAGGTTGAGGTCGCAATTGTAATAAGGCCCACCAGCGTCACAAGTCCAAGCGCCTGGTCAGTGACATGGCCAATGGTCACGCCCATCGCCATGAAGATCAGGGAAAACTCACTGATCTGCGCCACGGTGAGGCCCGCAAGAAAGCCCGTGCGTTTGCGGTAGCCCATCGTCACCATGATGATTAGCACGATCAGCGGATTGCCGATCAGCACGAAGAGCGACAGAACGATGGCAGGCCCGACGCTGGCGCCCAGAATCGACAGGTCCAGAGAGGCGCCGAGCGCGATGAAGAAAAACAGCAGCAGGAAGTCTCGAAGTGAGGCGAGGCGCGCGGCAATCGCCTCACGGTAGGCAGTGGAGGCCAGTGAAACACCCGCCAGAAGCCCGCCAAGTTCCTTGCCGAAGCCCAGGTAATGGCCAACCGCCGCCAGCAGTGCTGCCCAGCCGATGGCAAACGACACCAGCAGTTCCGGCGCCCGCGCCAACCGGTCGACCAGCGGGTTGGCCACATAGCGGATGAACAACGCCACGGCGAAGAGCATGGCCAGACCGTAGCCAAGTACCACCAAAACGTCGGTCAGCGCCGCATCGTCACCGGCGCCCACCCCGATCGCCGACAGCACGATCATCGCGATCACCACAACCACATCCTGCACAATCAGAAAGCCCAGCGCGATCCGGCCGTGGAGCGAATCGATCTCGCGTTTGTCAGACAACAGCTTGACGATGATGATGGTCGACGAAAACGTCAGTGCTACGGCGACATAGAACGCCGTCAGTGCATCAAGGCCAAGTGCCAGCCCGATGCCAAAGCCGAAGACCGTGGTAAAGATCACCTGTCCCAGCCCCGTGACAAGTGCCACGGGGCCAAGTGTGCGGATCAAGTTAAAATCGAGCTTCAGGCCGACCAGAAACAGCAGGACCGCGATGCCCAGTTCGGCCAGTAGGTCGATCTGTTCGTCCGATCGCGCGATATCCAGCACCGAGGGGCCCGCCACAATGCCCACCGCAATAAAGCTCACTATCAATGGTTGGCGCAGAAGAAGCCCGGCAAAGCCGACGCCAGCGGCCAGCACCAGAAGCGCCGCGAATTCGTAGAAGATATAGCCCTGAAGTGCCTCGGTCACGATTTCTTCCTGCCGCTGTT
>Ga0307940_1000165_pt1 | contig 42269 bp, 41 predicted proteins | sample OrgLakmetagen124_FD_201835 | JGI IMG/M metagenome (GOLD analysis project Ga0307940, IMG submission 201835) | Saline water microbial communities from Organic Lake, Antarctica - #124 | ecosystem: Environmental > Aquatic > Non-marine Saline and Alkaline > Saline | place: Antarctica: Organic Lake... | reverse complement strand
AAGCTCATATGAGGCAAAGTTGCGGGAAGCGAAACTCAGTCTTTCGCTGAAGTTGTGTTGTAGATTGGCGTTCAATCTGAACTGTCCGTAAGTGTCATCTGCGCCAGCAGCCTGAATCTCATCGAGATAGTAAATTACGCCGATTTTTGCCATCACATCCCACACAGTTTGTGGTGTGTTTCTGGTGATGGAGGTTTGCAAGTAAGGATTGATAGCAAACGACTCATCATCGGGTCCCACAGCTGTAGGAGTTGTGTTATCGTCGTAAATAACATCCGTTCCGAGAGTCCACTCGATCGGAAGGCTGTCTTCCGTTTGATTTGGGATGTAGTAAAGACTTCCTGCCTGAGAAACGGCGATAGTTGCGCAAGCGACAAGGCCTGAATAGAAAACTGATTTCATTTAAATTAAGGGTATTGGAGTAAAAAGGTGATTAGTAAGTGGGAGCTTGAACGGACGTGGTCGAGACTGACCTGCCCATATCGTCAATCATGGGGCTTCGGGAGTCACGTTGCTTGAACCTCCGGTTCCGCTGTCATTTCCTGCTTTCGAAATGTTGCCATTCGCGTCCACCAAAAAGGCAGATCCTTGAGATTCTATCCTGATGCTTTCATTACTACGAATCAAGGGAAGTTGATTTTGAATACCTGCTAAAGTTACTAGATTTCCACCGGAGAGAACATTTCTAGCTGATACGAAAATGGAGCTAGTGGTTACTCCGGAACCGGTTCTTGAGGCAATTGCACTCCGAACGGCTCTAGCAATTAACGTGGGAGATGGATTCGAACCGAGAGCAGCTTCGACAACAGCGTTGAGGTCTGCACCAGCTGTTAGAGCATTCGTCATTGCAGTAAGAACTGCGTCTTCTGCCTCTTCCTTTTCGGCAACAGTTGCATCTGGGTCAGCAGCTACAGTTGCAGCGTTTTCAGCAGCGGCTGTGACTGCAGCAGTGGGTGATGCCTCATTGGGAGTAGGTGCAGTAGGTGCAACAATTATTGGGCCTGTTTGAGCGTTGGAAACTTGAATTAGCGCAAAGCCGATGGCGACTATAGCGAGTAAACGTTGGATCGTAGTTTTCATGATTTTTGGTGTTTGCTGGTTTTATTGAGAGTAATTTGGAGCGGGCAGCGGGAATCGAACCCGCATGTCTAACTTGGAAGGATAGCGCTTTACCACTAAGCTATGCCCGCTGTGTGTTGACGAGAATGTCTTATAATCTCACCTGTAGGCAAGGCTTTTTTCCCATAATTTTGTGGTTTTTCGGAAATCTTGGCTGCGCTAGCGTTAAGCGGCTCGTCGGCAACACGAAGATTTATAGCCCTCCAGGCCTCTTAATAAACGAGGATTCCAGTCCAAACTTTTCTCCGAGAAGGCGCGCCAAAGCACGCACTCCGAAAGTCTCTGTAGCGTAGTGACCGGCGTAGAAGACATTGAGGCAGCGCTCTTCCGCCTCGATGTAACTCCAATGCGGGCCCTCTCCGGTCACAAAGGTATCGATGCCCAAGCGGGCGATCTCCGCGACTTCCGAGCCGGCACCTCCGGTCATCACCGCGACTTGACGAATCTCCGAGGAGCCGCCCGGACATTGATAAGGGGAACGTTCGAGCACGTTTTCCACCGCTTTTGCAAGTGCGGCGCGCCCCTCGGACCATCCGCCAACAACACCCATGGCAAAGCCGTTCTTTTCGAGGATAGGCCGGATATCAGTCAGACCGATGGCCCGGGCGAGTCTCACATTATTGCCAAGTTCAGGATGCACATCGAGAGGTAGGTGCGATGAATAAATCGCCAGATTTCCTTCGATAGCTGCTTTAATTTTACGGAAATAAGGACCAGTGATGTGCTGCGCGCCCTGCCAGAACATACCGTGATGCACAAGTAGCAGGCCGCCGCCTTCCTGCGCGGCCTCTTCAATCACCGCCAAAGAGGCGTCGACCGCGGAAATCACTCGGTTGACCGTGCCGTTGTTCTCCAATTGTAAGCCATTCATTGCGCCGGAGTAGTCTTTGATCTCGGAGGTTCTTAGTTCTTTATCGAGAAAACTTACGAGTTCTTGCAAATCAGCCATACGGGATTTTTAAAGACACGCCGAGCAAATGGGAAGTCCGCTTATCACGGATAATCCTAGGGCATCTATACTTGGATATTTAAAAACGCTAATAAGGTGAAATTTTTACTAATGAAGCCTTTGGATCACATAGGTTGGATCGAATTCGCGTTTACTCACGATTAGAAAATTGCATTTAGTCTAGTGAAATTCTGAGTCTAGACGCCCTCTCTGAAAGAGTTTCCCCTGCCCTATCGGCTCCAAGTGACAACACCAGGCATGAAATCGATGGCTTTTCCTGCGATAAAATCCACCAGATCCTGAGCCAGGCCAGTCTCCCAAGTCACTTCCCGTCCTTCCCATTCAATGCTGAGCCGGTTCGCGTGCAATGCGTGGCGCGGCAGGAGCAGCTGGTTCGCGAGGCGCTCATTCCAGCCATTTTCCATCCAATCCAAATAGCCCCGGCCTCCACCGGAGTAAATTTTATCGCCGACGATAGGGAAGCCCGTCTCAGCCAAATGCACTCGGATCTGATGCATGCGCCCGGTTGCAGGGAAGCACCGCACAAGTGCGAAACGCTCACCCTCCCGCTCGAAGCGCTGTTCTATGGTGAATCGCGTAAGACATTCTTTGCCGCTTTCGTGCGCGATCTGCCTAACCCATATATCACTAGCACCGATGTCTCCCGCCCGACAAAGCGGCGCTTCGCAAGACCACTGATCCACCTCCGGCCAGCCGGAAACAATCGCGAGGTATTCTTTTTTTGCCTCACGTCTTTCAAAAATCATTCCCAGCTCTCTCGCGGCAGCAGTGTGCTTCGCGACCAGCACCAGCCCACTGGTCTCCCTGTCCAAACGCGTAATGATTCCCAGGCAAGCGCCGTTTTCCACCTCGTATGCGTAGAGATGCTCCAGACCACCAAGCAGCGTTGGCTCCGGCTTTTGGTTCGCCGGATGGACAATGAGCGGAGCCGGTTTATCGACGACTACCCAGTCAGCGGTTTCATCAACCACTTGAAAGTCCGGTATCACCTGGAGGCCCATACGGCTCTTGATAGCTGACACCGTAAAAAAAGCACGCCGGAAACCTGTTTTAAAAAAAACAGATTCCCGGCGTTGATCAAAAATACGTGCGAGTTACACGTCCTAGCTTACTAGGACTTGTAGCGGAGACGCTTTTTATGGCGATTCTGCTTCATGCGCTTCTTGCGCTTGTGCTTGTTGATCTTTGTTTTACGGCGTTTCTTAATAGAGCCCATGGTATTATACTTGGTTGGGGTTCAATGAAAATTAGAGCACCAGCTTGTTGAGCGGGTATTCGATGATGCCTTCGGCACCGAGATTCTTGAGATCGGGGATCATGTCTCGAACGAGGATCTCGTCAATCACGGTTTCAACCGCGACCCAACCATCTTCGGAAAGTGGCGAAATCGTCGGCCGACGCAGAGAGGGAAGTTTGGCAAGCATTTCCTCCAAGCGATCAGAAGGAAGATTCATCTTAATGCCAACTTTGTCACGCGCGAAGAGTGCCGATTTAAGAAGCATGGAAATGCGTTCCATTTTTTCACGCTTCCATTCGTCCGCGGCAGCTGCCGGGCCGGAGTAGAAGTGCGGGAAAGAAGTGAGTAGCGTATCGACGATGCGCAGTCGGTTCGCCTTCAGGGATGAGCCGGTCTCGGTCACATCCACGATGGCGTCGACGAGATCCGGGACCTTGACTTCGGTGGCTCCCCAAGAGAATTCGACTTCAGCTTTGATGCCGAGCTTGTCCAGGTAGCGCTGGGTAATGCCTACGCCCTCGGTTGCGATGCGCTTGCCTTCTAGGTCCTGCGGTTTCTGGATCGGCGAATCTTCCGGCACTACGAGCACCCAGCGGGTGGGACGAACGGTAGCGCGCGAGTAAGGGAGCTCTGCGAAATCGACGAGCTCAGCGCCGCCTTCGGTTGCCCAATCCAGCCCTGTGATACCACAATCGATGAAACCCTGCCCGATGTAGCGGCCGATTTCCTGAGCGCGAATCAGATAGATATCGAGTTCGGGATCATTCGATGCCGGGCGATATCCACGCGATGAAACGTAAATTTCGTAGCCAGCCTTGGCGAAGAGCTCAATGGTTGGCTCTTGAAGGCTGCCTTTGGGTATGGCGATCTTGAGGGAATTGGACATGCTAGAGAGTTCCCGCGACCTCGCGGGGCGGCGTTTGTAAACCCGAAGAGCCAGGAATCAAGCCAAGTTTCAGGAAAACCTCAATCTTCTTCCAAATTCACCCGTAATTCGAACAAATCACGCCGCCTGTCCATGAGTGGAGTGACCGATCCCGCCTCTCGTGAGCGATAAAGGTCCCGGATGTCCAAATCTGTCACCAACATGGTTTCGACGTTCGGATCCGCTTCCGCTTGGATTCCGTCGCGCGCGAACTCGAAGTCGGAAGGCGTGAAAACCGCTGCTCGGCCGTAATGAATATCCATCGCCGGCACGTCGGGCAAATTCCCAACCACTCCGCTGGTCACCACGTAAATCTGGTTTTCGATCGCGCGGGCCGCGGCACATTTCGAAACACGCATGTAACCTTGGCGGTTATCGGTGCAGTAGGGAACGAAGAGAATTTCAATTCCCTGCTCAGCGAGATACCGCGCCGCCTCGGGGAATTCGACATCGTAACAAATAAGGATGCCGACCTTCGCCTTGGGTGTCTGGATCACATGCAGTGCATTGCCACCCGTGATTCCCCACCATGTCGTTTCCGCCGGAGTAATGTGCAGCTTGGGCTGGGAAACGAAGCTCCCGTCTGGCCGAAACAGCATTGCCTCATTCTGCAAACGACCATCGTCCTGCAGCACCGGATGTGAACCGGCAATCAGGTGCAGGCCCTGCTCCCGCGCGAGAGTCGACATCAGCTCTTGGAACTTCGGGGTGAGCTCCGCCAGTTTCCGAATCCCATCGCGCGAAGAATATGGCTCCATCGCGGAAAGCAGCTGAACTGAGAAAAACTCCGGAAACAGCACGTAGTCCACGCCATAATCCTCACCGGCGGTTTCCACAAAATACCTGACCTGCGCGGCGAATTCATCAAAGTCCGCGATGCGCCGCATTTGATACTGCACGCAAGCTACTCGGACTTTCCTATCCTCGCTTTCGTTGCGCTGGTAATCCGGATTCAACCACTCGATAAGCGTCGCGTAATTCATGCTGCGCGGATCGCGAATGTAGTTCGGCATCACATCGCGCACCACGAACCCCTCCTTTAGCTGAAAGCCCATCACCGGGTCTTTCACCAAGCCATCCTGCACCGCGTGGACGTATTCCTCTGGTGTGTATTTCTCTTTGTAATTCTCATAATTCCACAAACGGCCACCGGAGAGAATGCGCCTGAGGTTCATGCGCTTGCATAGTTCCCGCCGGATTTCGTAGAAAATCGCACCGATACCCTGCCCTCTTTCGTTCGGGTCCACATAGACCTCCGCTCCGTAAAGCGTGTCTCCCTCGGGATCGTGATTGAAAAAGTAACCGTCATCCGTGACTCCGTAATACGAATGCCGCCGCAGCGGATCACGACCCAAGCTCACGACCAAACTGGAGGAGGCTCCGACAATTCGTTTGTCCCGGGTTATGATGACCTGCCCGTCTTCAAACATATCAATGTGGCTCTGAAGCTGATCCTCTCGCCACGCACCATCGTCCTCCAAAGTCGCAGGGAAACAGCTTTTGTGCAGTTCAATCATCTCCGCAAAGTCCTCTTCCTTCGGCGATCTCGCTACGTAGGTGACTCCTTTAATTTCGAATTCTTTAAGCTCCATTGCCGGAGGTTTAACAATTTCTCAGCCAATACCAACTCCGAATACCAACTCCGAATACCAACTCTGAATACCAACTCCGAAAAAACTGCAGGAAGCCAGAAGGCACGGTCCCATGCCGAGTCCGTGGAAATGAGTGCGTAGAAATGTCACTCCACCCTGATTGCCGGCATGATTATGAAAAATTTCACAATCCACTTGAGACATCCCCTACCAGCAACCATCGTTCCGGCGAAGCAACCTTCGCCATGGATAGTCCCGTCACCAGCTCAGCCCACGCCGCCTTCGATTCCAAGATCGAGGGGAACATCATCTTCACCCGCGTTGATGCCGCCATCAACTGGATGCGCAAAAACTCACTTTGGCCAATGCCGATGGGTCTTGCCTGCTGTGCGATCGAGCTCATGGCGACAGCCTCGGCACGCTTTGACATCTCCCGTTTCGGCATGGAAGTCATGCGTTTTTCGCCGCGTCAGTCAGACGTCATGATCGTCGCCGGCACCGTGACTTACAAAATGGCGCTCGCCGTAAAACGTGTCTGGGACCAGATGCCCGAGCCTAAATGGTGCATCGCCATGGGTGCCTGTGCCTCCTCCGGTGGCATGTATCGCTCCTACGCCGTGCTTCAGGGAATCGACCAACTCATACCTGTCGACGTCTACATCTCCGGCTGCCCACCACGCCCCGAAGCCCTCATCGAAGGCTTGATGAAACTTCAGGATAAAATCGATACCGAGCACTCCACGCAGGATCAGAAGAAAACGTTCTTCGAAGAAAACGCCTGAACCTCAGACTCAACCTTGGCATCCAGCTGATCACCGATCACGCGCCACTTTTACCTTTCTATCATGTCCTCAAAAAGCAACGACACCGTGGTTTCCGAACATCTCCCTGCCCTGCGCGATGCGCTCGGCGATGGCATCCTTTCCGAAGTCGAGTTCCGCGGTGAAAACACCCTGAACCTCACGCTCGCAGCACTTCCGAAAGCACTCACCATCTGTAAGGAGAAACTCGGCTATCAAATGTTGTTAGACATTTCCTCGCTCGATCACTTTGGCGACGATCCACGTTTCGAAGTCGTCTACGAACTCGCCTCCCTCGACGATACCAAGCACCTCCGCCTCAAGGCCAAGGTCTCCGAAGACGAATCCGTTCCGACCGCGATTCATCTTTGGAAAGCGGCTGACTGGCACGAGCGCGAAGTCTGGGACATGATGGGAATACCATTTGCCGATCATCCGAATCTCAAACGAATCTTGATGTGGGAGGGCTATCCTTACTTTCCGCTGCGTAAAGATTTCCCGCTCGCAGGGCGTCCGACCGAGATGCCGGATGTTGCCTCCACAGGTGTTGCTCCAATGGAAGGCGGACCTTTTGTTACGGCCCCAGGAAATGAAGGCGTGGCCAAACGCGAACCTCGCGCAAGGCACCAAGAATAAGTTTCCACCAACCGCAGTGCAATGCCCACGATAGCATCAACGGCAGAGAATTTCCGGCGCAACTTCCGCCAAATTCTACGCTCTCCAGCATCTTGGTCATTGATTGGCCTGCTTTTCCTAGTTCAAGCGACTTTCGCTGCCTGGGATTTTGCTACGGCACAACAGCTCTCTGACTCGGGAAAAATCGGACAAGCCCAGGCCATACTCGGCCTCACCAAAGCAAATTTTCTTAGCGGAGAATTTTGGCAGCTTGGTTCTTACGTTTTGGTTCACGGAAATTGGAGTCACCTATTTCTTAACACCGCGGCACTTCTTCTGCTCGGCTCCAAACTCGAGCACATCGTCCACAAGCGCTCCTACTGGCTGCTTTGCATCTACTCATCCATCGCAGGAGGCTTGGTATTTCTCGTGGCCTCAGACGCCACGCAAACTCTCGTCGGCTGCTCCGCGATTTGCTTCGGGCTACTGCTTTTGCTCACCACCCTCTCACCAGATTCCCGCTTCCTGCCTGTATTCCTAAGTGGCAGGTCTCTGGGTGCCATCATCATCCTCGCGAACCTGTTCTTAACACTGATCAACCCAGCCCTCCCAACCGGCGCTCTTGCAAAATTTGGAGCAAGTCTTTCAGAATCATTTGAAAGCCTCTTTGCCGTGTCCCACGCTTGCCACCTCGGCGGCGCTTTAACCGGATGGTTGTATGGGAAATACCTCCTGCGGCCGCGCGTGACGCTGGAGCGCTTGCGCAAGGCCCGTGAAAAATCCGAGCGAAAGAGCCGCTGAGACAAACGTCTCCGGCACTCTCAGAATGCTGATCAGACTGTATATTCTGGCAATGGCTTCACCAAATTTGCCGGTAAAGGAAACACCTTATTGTAAATCCCCGGAGCGAGCTCGGTGGCATTTTGATAAGCATCTCGCAACATCTCCATCTTCGCATCGAGATTATCGATGTAATGAAGCGCATGCGCTTCAGGAGTCTTCGGTAGGACAGGTGAGCCGAACTCCATTGATCCGTGGTGACTGCCAATCAAATGAAGCAAATGAATACGGACGTCCTCTGTCGCTGGCTTGGACTCGGAAAAATCCTCGAACTCTGATGAATCTAGTAGATCGTGCCAGAGCTTATTGACCAGCTCGATGCCCAAGGGAATGTGTCCAAGCATCTCCCCGTATTTCGAGTGAATCTGGCCGAAGCCGTCTTCAGGATAACTGTTCTCCCAAAGTTTCCCACAATCGTGAAACAGCACACCGGAAATCATGAGATCGCGGTTGAGTTCGGGATACACTCCACAAATGGCATCCGCACTGCGCATCATCTGCGCCACGTGCTCGACAAGACCTCCGCGCCTGGCGTGGTGGTTTTTACGAGCCGCTGCCGTGCGCCTAAACCTATCCCCCATCTTTTCAAAAAAGTAAGCCACCAACCGCTTGAGCCGTGGGTCGCTCATGCTCTCGCATAGCGCAGTGATTTCCTTGAAATCTTTCTCCTGCTTATCGCGCGTCACAGGATCTCCAGCGAGGAAATTGGCAATCGCAACGTCATCCAGCCGCGCCCAGCTGACACCACTACCGTTCACGCCGTATTGATTCTGAGTCCACTCACCCTCAAGCCTCACGATCGTGTTCAACGGCAGGTTCTCAGCCTCGGAATAGAGAGGCGTATCGGACCAAACTTTCAGGTCCAATGAGCCTGTAGAATCCGCGAAGGTGAGATCAAAATACGGCTTTCCACCCTTGGTGGTTTTTACGGCGCGAGCTTGCAACTGTGCGTTGACCAACGCCAGCAACGGAACCTCGCTCGTCTGTTCTTTCAGGCTGGAAATCGAAATCTCACTCATCTCCGTAAATTCTCACAATGTCATGATCTGTCACGCACATACAAGTCGGTGCTGAAACATCAGTCCGCCGAACTTGGCACTGGAACCCGGCTTTTCACCAAAAGTTCACCCAAACGTCCGTAATCCGTGGCCGAAGTCTTGGCCACAAATCCCCTCGCGTGTGCGAAGTGAACATCCGCCTCATCATTGATATTGGTGAAGTCCAAGCCGGGATAATCGTTGAAGCGTGACAGCGCGAATCCCGAACCACGCCGATCCGGATAGACCATTCCCACGACTTTTTGCTCGTCGGGTAGGCCAGCGGCGAAACGCGCCAAACCTGAAGAAGCATCATCAGAAAGATTTTCAGCACGCGGCAGGAATAATATTCGGAAGCTTTCATCACCCTCTCCCAGTTCCCAGATTTCGCTGACTCTGGCGATCTCGTTGAGCTTTTCACGAAGAGATCTGAGATACCCGATGAGATCGCTCCCGATCCACCGCATAACCTCCCAAAGAGGCTCTCCAGAGGAGATTTCAGACATCCCGGCAAAGCGCCGCAGTAGGGTCAGATCAACCGTCGAGTTCAGCTTCGCGAGAAGCTCGCGCTCGACGCCCAACCAAGCAGCAGTTTCCTGTGGGCCGCGCGTATCGAACCACTCAGCAACTTCCAACCAATCACAATATTCCCGGGCATCTTCGTAGAGCCCCATATCCATCAGCACCAAACTCAGGGAACAGGTGGGAGGATGGTCTCTTGGGAACTGATGATGATCGAAGTTTCCCATTTCCGGAAGGTGCTCACCACCCACGTCCACCACCGCCATTTCGGGGTTTTTCAAATCCTCCGGGGTAGGTTCACGGCGCTTGATTGGCGCGTCGTTGGTAGAGATCAGGAGACAGCACGCAAGGAACTCATCCTTATGTGCGCTACCCGGATGGGTCAGAATTTCTTTAAATTTACTCATTTTTACTAGCCAAACAACGGGACTTATCCGCCTTGGATGCAAGACCAATCCAAGATCTTTATCTTACCGCTGGGAAAAACGGGGCAATTCAGTCGAAGACGGGAGTCTTGTGCCGCGAGAAATATCCGTCTCCAAAGTAATGCTCCAGTGGGTAATCCTTCAACGGGCCAGCATCTGGAGGCAGTGGAATATTCGCGTGCTCCGCATCTTCCGGCTGCGTGTAAGCGATCGAAAGCGGAGTCCCTTCGGAAATGAGGCGGAAAAATTTCGGCGCCACATTTTCATGCATGCGTATGCAGCCATGTGTGCACGGATGATGTTTTACCCAGCCAGTGTGGAAACCGTAAGCCGGCTTGAACTCCGCCCAATACGGCATCGGCGTGCCCTTGAACTTCCAACCAGAGGGTGTGTTTCCAATTTTAGTGCGGGTCATTTTACTACCGTTGCTGGCGATGCCGTGCGAGTTCGCACGTCGCTTTGCCTGCTTGCTGTAGATTCGGAAATTTCCTGTGGGAGTGGGTGTCTTCGCCTCTCCGATGGAAACTGGCATCACCAGCAACATTCGATCGCCCTCCATCACGTAAGTTCGTTGTTTCGAAAGCGAGACTTTGACTCTCACCGCGTTGGGGTTGTCGGGTAACGTCGCGGGCCGGTCGTAGGCTTGGTAAGATTTTATTCCGCCGCCCGGCGCATTCATCGAGCAAGATGAAAAGCCTACTGCAGCTCCCAGTAAGATGACCAGAGACCAGTATAAATTACAGCCATGTGGGAAAGGTCGGATGTTACGAAGAAAGCTCATGCCGCAAACTGAACCCTCTCACTAAATATTCAAGCTCGCGAATTGTGCCCGTTATTTTCTCCGCTCCCACTCATTCACCCGATCTTCGACAAACCAGACGGATGCTTTTCGATAAGGTATGTAAGTAACATCCGGCCCAAAATCCGGTCCAAAACCACCGCGGTATCTGGGATAGGAATAGGGCGAATAAGGCCCACCATGTCCTCTGAAAAATCCGCCGTGGTAGTTATGTTGCACAACAGCTCTCTCGCCATTGTAGTTCCAGCGCTCACTAAATTTCCCGTTTCGGAATCCTTCGATATGCTCAGTCGGGCTTCCCCATGACAGGGCTACCGCAGCTTTCGACATGCCTTTCGCAATTTCACCACGCCTGACCAGCTCTTTGTGTTGATCACTAAGTTGCTGGAAGTCCTGAGGTCGGTTTTGGATGCGCGTTTGTGGAGACGACGGTGTGCATGAGCTGATCACAAAAATAAAAACCAAGGATGTGAGCAGCGGCATAGCCAGCGACATTTTCATGACTGAACTTTGACACGTTTCGATTCCAATAGCAAACTAGTCGGCGTAAATAAACGAATACCATGCTGATAATTCTTGGGTATTTTGAGAAAATTCAAAGACGGGCTTGCCAAGTTGGAAAACAATCGGCCAATCTCGGTCCGAACGTATCGAACCAACCCCTTAACCCATGTCAGACCTGTTAGAAGAAGACGATTTAAACTCCGCCCTGAAAAAATGCCCAGAGTGGGAATCAGAAAAGAAATGCATCACCCGTGACTTCGAATTTGAAGAATTCATGGATGGCATCGACTTTGTGAACAATGTTGGCGAAATTGCTGAGGAGGCACAACACCACCCGGACATCACCATCAAGCACACCAAGATCACCCTCACGCTCACCACACATGATATCGGTGGAGTTACCGAGCTGGATATCGAACTCGCCCAGAGAATCGATAACCTCGTGGACTAACCAATTCTGGCTCAGACTTTTCTGACCATACCAAGCTACCCGGACCGAGTGTCCGGGTTTTTTGTGACCAGCGCTCAGCGCGGCATCATCAATTCTTCCTCTTTCAGCCCGGTCAGGCGCTTGAGGCCCGAAAGCAAGTTCTTCAGGGTGAAGAATAAGAATACCATGATCGGTACACCGATAACCACGAAGCCCCAGCCAGTGACTTTGGCGACCTTTGAATTGTAAACCTCGCGCGCATTTGCCGCAGCGTAGTCAAGGTCCCCGAGGAAATACATCGAAAGCCCGAAGTTCATCAAGGTGCTAACGAAAAACGACATTGCGAACAGCAAAGTCGCGTTCAAAAGAACCTTCTGGTAGGCGTCTTGCTGGTTGAGCTCGGCAATCTTGCCCTCGATCTTATTCACGTCGAACAGGGAATCACTATACAGGAACGTTCGGAGCAACGGCGTCTTGGACCAATGGGATGCCACGATGGCGATGCCGAGCACAAATGGAATTGAGGCTTCTTTAAACCCGAACAGAACGGCCGCGTGCTCTTTTACCGTCCCGTCTTCGTTCCATAGAAACAAGGTCAGGCCACCGGTCAGAAGAACCGAAAACAAGCCCAGACCGGAGAAGAAATTCATCTTTTTGGTCTTAGCGAAAAACCAGATGCCGTAGGAAATCGGGAAGGCGAGCGCGACGATCAGCGCCTTCATCGGGCCGATGTGCCAGAACTTCACGTCCTTGCCCAACATCTCCTGGATCGCCGGATCTTTGCTCAGGTAACTCAGCGCAAGCACCGGAATGAGCACGTTGATCAGAATATTCGCCAGTGGATGGTCCTGCGCTGGCTTGGGTGTCGTTTTCTCGGTCGTCATAAAAAATTCATTCGCAGGAAACACTCAGGACCTCGCAGTTGAAAGCTCAAATCCCGACATCTCGAAACTCGTATCCGTGCATTTCAGCGCTTTGCCCGCTGTTTCATCTCATCCATGAAGGCAGCAATCTTCTCCGGATCTTCACGCCCGAGAAACGCCTCCAATGCCGGATCACCGGTCGCTTTCATCCTTTCAGCGAGGGCGGCGCGCATTTCCACTATCTCATCTTGGAACTCCGCATCGCCGATCAAGTTGTTCAGTGCATTCGGGTCGTTTTTAAAATCGTAAAATTCCTCAAGCACACGGTGATCAAAAAGTGTCACCCGAGCCCGCAGGTGCTTATCAGTCGTGGAAGCTTCCCGCATCGCATTGAAAGTCAGGCCGCTGGTGGACTCCATTCGCATTGGCCCGTTACGACCCGCCCAGAAATTCACCAGATAGCCGAAACGAGCTCCCTGAATCGCGCGCATCGGATAATTTTTCCGAGCGTAAGTGCGGTGATACTCGGTGAACACATATTTGCGCTCTGGTTGTTCCTGTCCTCGGAGAAGTGGCAGGAAGCTGGCTCCGTTCATGGCCTCCGGTTGCTCCAGACCGAGCGCATCGAGAACCGTCGGCATGTAGTCGACTCCCGAAACCGGGTGCTTAGAATCAATACTCCCCGGCTTCACATTGCCAGGCCAGCGCACCAACAGCGGGGTCTTGGTGCTCTGCAAGTAGCAATTTGATTTCGCGAACGGAAATGACATGCCGTTATCACTAAGAAACATCACCAAGGTGTTTTCCGCCTGACCGGTTTCTTCCAACACATCCAGCACCGCACCAACCGCTTGATCACAGCGGAATACCGAAGTGAAATACTCGGCAATTTCCTTCCTCACCACCGGAAGATCCGGGAGGAATCCCGGCACCACCACTTCCTCTTCGGTAACGCGGCGGGTGAACTTCGGCAAATCATGTCCCCACGCATTTTTTTCCTGCTGACTGTCGGCATAAGGTCGATGCGGATCATGCATGTTTGCCATCAGGAAAAATGGCTTCTTCTCCGCGAGCGCCTGCTCGATAAACTTCTTTGTATTCGATCGATAAGCCGGCACCGACCGCCCAATTCCCGCGCCGTCCGCAAGATCTCCTTCCGTGGAAATATAGTCCCAGCAGTATCTCGCCATCGGCTGCAGATGTTTTTCTTTCCCCAAAATGGCATTCAGATAACCGGCAGCCCGCAGCCGCTCCGTTAGTGTCGGAACACTCGGATCAATCGGATCAAAACCGAGCGCTCCGTTGGTGTGCGGATAGCGACCCGTCATAATGGATTGGCGGGATGGCTGGCACACGGCGATGTTCACATGCGCATGCTCAAATTTCATCCCCTGACTCGCGAGGCGATCGAGGTTGGGGGTGATGTTTGGCACTCTACTGCCAAAGGCCCCGATCGAATCGAAGCCCAAGTCATCCGCAGTGATCAGAACAATATTCAGTGGCTTTTCAGCGGCGCTCAGGGCGGTATTCAGAATTACAAAAGTGGCGCTCAGGGCCAGCAATTTCAAACGTGGGAATTGTTTCATATGAATGGGAAATATTGAGCTTTTCGAAATCATTTCTCGGTAACTTTGAGAAACAGATATTGCAACGTATCGGGGATTTCGACCTTGAGCTGACCGTTCTCAAAACTCGCGGAGCCTTTACCGCCAAGCACCGTGACCACCGCCTCATCTGCGTCGAAAAGAGGAAGCTCGGTTGACCACGATGCATCTTGGTTGAGCTCGCGAAATACCACAGCGCGCACGCTCTTGCGGTCGCGGCTGGTAGAAGCAAATCCCGTCCAGACATTGCCATCCGGAGCTTCACCGATCGGGATGATGTGCCCTTTGAAAATCTCTTCCCGCTCTTTTTTCCAAGCCTCGACCAACGGCGGAATCGACGCGAAGTAGTTCTCCGGCAGATTCGATGTCTCGAACCATCCCAGAGGACTCGCGAACATCACACTGGCGAACAAGGTATCCGGCGGATACTGAGCCGGGGCTAGACGGTCGCCAGCATCGTATTTATCGGTATTGCGGGTTTGATTCAGAAACTCCATGCGCAGGCGCACCGGATCCACATGAGCACTCATCGTCCATAAGTTACGCAATGTGTGATGCGGCCAATAGCGCTTCCAATCCGTGTAGCGGTTCTCAAGGAAAATCGGCCCAACATGCACCGTCCCAAAATACCCAGGACGCAGACCGGCCGTCACGTCCGCATCGAACACCACACGGCCTTCGGTCTCTTTCAGCACTGTATTGTAAAAACGATTTAGATTCGCTTCTGCCGCCGGGCTCTTCATTTCCACCGCATCGATTTTAACATATTCGACGCCTTCTTTTTCAAACGCTTGGAGCAGCACTTCCGCATCGCGCTCCCAGTTCTCCATATCGTTCTCAGCATCCGGACCGAACCACAGACCGAACTTCATTCCTTCTTCGCGCGCGGCGTCCACCAGCGGCTTTAGCCCATTCGGGAAACGCTCCGGATGCGGCTTCCAAAATTCAGGATTCGCCGAACGGAAATTTCCCCAAGCGCCTTTCCCGAAGGCAGAGTTTCCCGTCTTCCCTGCCTGCCAACCGTCATCGACCTGTACGACATCGACGCCAAGCCGAGCGCCCGCCTCCACCTCTTTGAGCAGGAACTCCACGTTCACGCGTGCGTCGCGCGAGCGATCGCCCCAAGTATTACTGAGAAACATTCCGTCGCGCCCCGGCTTGTAATCGCGTAGGCAGCGCTGGTAATCCTGCATCGCCGCGATGCGCCCCGGTCGTCCCTCTTGGTAAGGAATTACCGCCCACGGGTATCCGGGTCCAGCGAAGGTGACGCGACGTCCCGCGCCGGCCACTTTGAAATCCCAAGCAGATTTGACCGGCCTAGCATGCGGCAAAGGTCCGAGTTTCAGAAAGATCAGGCCGTTGCCGGTAAGAGCATCTTCGGCATGAAAGACGTTACCGGAGACTTCAAAATTATCTTGGAGCGGCAGCCACTCACGCTCGAAAACCAATTCATCATAGTAATCGGTCTGATCCATCAATTCCACTTGGGTGTATCTCACATGCAATGGAGCGAGCATCATATCCTCCAGCGCCTGAATAGCTTTACCGCCTTTTTTCTGCGGCAGATCCGCCTGTTCCAATCCATCCGGCTTTTCTTCAGAAGCCCCTTCAGGAGTTTCGGATTCCGCTTCGGGAGGTGCTTGAGTCGTGAAGCTCATCGTCACACCTGTGGAACCCGGGAACACTTGAAACTGATAATTAAAAAGATCCTCTGCCCCCATGGCGCTGAGGTTCACTACCAACGATTCCTGCTCAACCGGACTCAACTTTCCAATCTTCGAAGTAAATGTGAGAGCCCGCTTCTCATTCGCCACAGCTCCACCGGGATGTGGCGCTGCCTGCCGCCCCGGCTGACGCAGCCACTCGGTATCGCTTCTCTTGTCTAAAAACGAGGTCGCAACAAGAAGCCCTTGGTCGATCTTCCATTTCCGCTCCACAAGTGCATTACCTACCGTCAGTTCGGCATCGTCCCATTCCGCGTAGCAGCTCTGGTGCTCGACACGCTCGGCATTGGCCAAGTTTAGCAGCAGTGAAAAAGTAGATAGGAACAAGAACAGGTTTTTCATGGATCAAAGAAAGAGTTTCGTGAGGAATTTCGCAAATCAATCTGCACACCCTCCGGACTTCATACAGTTCAAAAAGCGAAAACTATTCATCAAACCGGATCAGTAGCGGCCCAGAGCTACCACGGCAAAAGATCACCCTTGAGAATTCGAGTTCTCGAGTTGAGAATCAACACGTGTCCAATCTCTCCAGCAAACTCTTCGCCGAAGCCAAAAAATATATTCCCGGCGGCGTGAACTCTCCGGTCCGCGCCTTCCGTAATGTCGGAGGGGAGCCCTTCTTCGTCCGCCGCGCCAAAGGCTGCCGCATCACCGACGTCGATGACAAAACCTACATCGACTACATCGGCTCTTGGGGCCCGAACATCCTCGGCCATGCTCCAGTGGAAGTCATCAGCGCGATTCACCAGACCGCGAAAAACGGAATCTCTTTCGGCATTCCATGCCCGGCGGAAGTTGAGATGGCGAAAACCATTACCGAATGGGTTCCCTCGGTCGAAAAAGTCCGCATGACCTCCTCTGGCACCGAGGCAACCATGTCTGCGATTCGCCTTGCGCGCGGCTTTACCAGCCGAGATTTCATCGTCAAATTCGATGGCTGTTACCACGGCCACTCGGACTCTCTGCTCGTCGCCGCCGGTTCCGGAGCGCTCACACACGGCGAGCCAAATTCCGCAGGTGTCCCGAAATCCTTCGCGGAAAAAACCATCGTCCTCCCCTACAACGATCCCGAAGCACTCACCAAGCTCTTCGAGGAAATGGGTGAACAGATCGCCGCCATCATCGTCGAGTCCTACCCTGCCAACGCCGGCTTGGTATTCCCGCGAGAGGGTTACCTCGAACTCCTTTCCTCCATCACCAAAAAGCATGGAGCCCTGCTCATTTTCGACGAAGTCATGACTGGCTTCCGGCTCGGCAAAGCAGGTGTTCAAGGCCTCGAAAACCTCACTCCGGATCTGTCCTGCTTCGGGAAAGTCATCGGCGGCGGCCTACCTGTTGGCGCTTTCGGCGGCCGGGCGGACGTCATGGATTTCCTCGCGCCAGATGGCCCAGTCTACCATGCGGGAACCCTCTCCGGGAACCCGCTTGCCATGGCCGCTGGCCTGACGCAACTCCGCCAGCTCGGCTCCGGTAAACCCGACGGCTTCGGTAAGCTCGAACACGTCGGCGCGCATTTTGAAGCAGGCCTCCGCGCCCTCATGGAGAAAAAAGGCGTGCCCCACCGCATCAATCGAGTCGGCTCCATGTTCTGTCTCTTCTTCACCGACCGCGAGATCATCAACGTCGATGATGTCATGAAACAAGACATGGATTTCTTTAAAAAATTCTTCCATGCCTGCCTCGACAAAGGCGTCTACATCGCTCCTTCTCCATATGAAACAGGCTTCCTCTCAACAGCCCACTCCATCGACGATATCGATGAGACTCTGAACGTCTTTGAAGACGCACTCTCCGAGATCTGAGGGCGGAAACCAAGGTATCTGTTTGCGGGTAAAGCGATCCTGTATAAGAATGCGGTATGAAAAAGATTCTCACCGCCTTATTCTTACTTTCTACCGCTGCCTTTGCAGGTAACGCTCCCATCCTCCTTGTCATGACCAATCACGCCGAGCTGGGAGACACCGGAAAGTCCACCGGATTCTACCTCTCCGAGGCATCACATCCCTACAAGGTTTTCATCAAACACGGCTACGCGGTCACCTTCGCCAGCCCCAAGGGAGGCTTCGCACCCATCGATCCCAAGAGCATGGACCTCAAGGACGAGGCCAATAAGATGTTCTGGGAGAAATTCGGCAATAAAGATACAAATCATCCCGGCGTTGATAAGACCGTGGCGCTCTCAGAAGTGAAGCCCGGCGCTTTCTCCGCCATCTTCTTCGCCGGTGGACATGGTGCGGTCTGGGACTTTCCGGATTCGGAAGTGCTACAGAAAGTCACTGCCGCCATTTATGAAAATGATGGCGCTGTCGGAGCCGTCTGCCATGGCCCTGCCGCACTCGTGAATGTGAAGCTCTCAGATGGCAGCCACCTACTCGCAGATAAAAAGACCGCGGTCTTCACCAACGCCGAAGAAGAAGCTGTCGGTCTTACCAAAACCGTCCCCTTCCTCCTCGAAACCGCCTTTGAGAAGGCCGGAGCCAAAGTTCACTTGGCGGAAAATTTCACCGAAAATGCAGTCCGTGACGGCAAGCTTGTCACAGGTCAGAATCCCGCTTCTGCAGAAAAAGCAGGCGAGCTTTTGATCGAAGCTATCGAAGCTTCCAAGAAACTTTAAAAAGCCGCCTTCGCAACGCTGACTTTCATCGCCAGTAGGTGCCGCTCACCCGGAGTCAATTCGATCGCTTTACTATTCGCGATCGCCGTTTCCACGCAGACAAAGTCAAGATAACCGTCATCCGGAAGATCCGCCAACGCCTTGGCTTTCTCCTCCCACGGATTCCACACCACTGTCGAGGGGCTACCTTGCTTTTCGATCTGAACGACTCGATTAGCCGAACGATCCAGGATGCGTGCCGACCCTTGACTGTCATAAATGAAATCCACCTCGCTATCGAAGCGGATATTTCCCTCCTGCTGTTCACGTTTCCGGCCGCCTACCGTATTGAGGTATCCGGCCCCATCCAGGCCCTCGATCTCAATCTCCGAGATCTGCCCCACTTTGAAATATGAATGCAGTGCTCCTGCAATTTTCAATGGTTCCGCTCCATGATTGAATGATTCAAGGCTGAGTTCGAAAACCTGTCCCAAACGCATTGTCGCCTCCGCGTGCCAGTTTCCCTCTCGTAACGTGAAACTTAATGTCACTCCTCCCGCGTCCTCTTCAGCGGCTTTCAACTCCCAAAATCGACTCCGCGCGATCCCATGTGACGGCAGCGAAGCATCCGAAGGATGGGCATTGAACCAAGGCCAGCAAATCGGAACACCTCCGCGAATCGCCTTTCCCTCCGTGAGAACCGCGTCCGGGCTCAGGTAAAAAACTTCCTCCTCATCCACCGGCTTCCAAGACATCACATGCGCACCATGCAGCGCCACACGTGCCGTGCACGTCGCATGCGTGATTTCGAACACCGGATAACCGGGAGAAATTTCAACGAGGCGGACACTTGGTGGTAAATGGTTCATCGGTTACGGAAAGCAGCGCAACGCAACCCGATACAGCCAAAGCGATCAAGTCCCGAAGGCGAACTGGCGCACAAAAAACATCCGCATCTTCAAACCCGCGTCTTCAAAGCCACCTCATTTCACCGCGATCCAATCGACCGCCAGTAAGAACTTGCCGGGCTTTTTATCCCCGATGAGAATGCCAATCTCCTCAACCTTGGATGCGTCAAAATCCGGGCCTTCAAGCTGATTCCCGCGCCAAGCTGGCGTCAGCGACTCAAACGGAATTCTCACCTCAATCCACTTGCCAATTTCCGTTTTGAAATCTTCTCCATACGACACCGCCGAACCTCGGTAACGCGCATCCGTCGCCAACCGCAACTGATAGGTTCTTCCGTCACCTTTGATTCGCATCACCACCGCTTCCTTGTCGCTGAAATCGTATGCACCATTCGTCCGGATCGAGGAAAAGCCACCGTTGTTCTCCAACGAAAGAATACCCCGGAAATGCAGCACACCGTGCTTGATGCTCGGCCCTCCCGTGGAGAGACCTCCCATCACTCCATCGTTCACGGAGAACCACTCGGGAGCATCTGCCTTCGCTTCAAAGTCCATCAACTGCTTCACAGTCGCTTGCTCGTCCTCGTCGGTTTCAGCAAAAAGAATCCCGCTCGAAAGCAACCCTCCAGCCAGTATTAGTGAAAAAATTGACGTTTTCATGCTGTAAAAGAAACCTCGCTCTGCGCAAAATCAACCAACTTCTCACCGACTCCGCCTCAGACACTGCGATTTCGATTCGCCCCTAGCACTGAAGCCTTCTCGTCGGCATACACATCAGCCATGAAATTTCTTCCACTCCTCTTCTTAGGAACCTCCCTTCTCTCCGCACAACAAGGCAATCGAAAAGGTCACGACAACATGGCATCAGTGGTCCCCGAATCCGAGATCCCGCCAGCCCCAGTCCTCTCCGTCAATGAAGCGCTGAACACCTTTCAACTCCCCGACGGCTTCACCATCGAAGCCATCGCCTCCGAACCCATGGTAGACACCCCTGCCGCCTTGGACTTTGACTCTCAGGGCCGCATGTGGGTCGTCGAACTCCGAGGCTACATGACTGATATCGATGGCACCGAAGAAGATCAACCCCTTGGACGCATCGTCGTTTTAACCGATTCCAATAAAGACGGAAAAGCTGACCAACGCACCGTCTTCTTGGAAAACATCGTTCTCCCGCGCACCCTCGCCGTTCTCGAAAAAGGCCTCCTCTACGGCGATCAGCAAAACCTCTACTTCGTCAAGCGTGACGACCTCAAGCCAGTCGGCGAACCTGAGATCATCGATCCCAAATACTCCGCTGGCGGAAACGTCGAACACAAATCAAACGGCCTCCTGCACGGCCGCGACAACTGGATCTACAACGCCAAATCCTCTTCGCGCTACCGCCAGTTTGGCGAAAAATGGGTAAAGGAAAGCACCGCTTTCCGCGGCCAATGGGGCATCACCCAGGACGATTACGGCCGCCTCTACCACAACACCAACAGCCAATGGCTATCCGGTGACCAGCTTCTCCCAAACGTCCTCTACGGAAATCCCGCCTCCAAACTCAAGACAAACTTCTCCACCAGGCTCGGTTCAAACCGCGTCTACCCCTCCAGAGTCACACCCGCCATCAACCGCGCCTACATCGCCAAGGAGAACGGCTACCCTTCAAACACCCTCGATCCGGAAACTCACAAACTCATCAACTGCACCGCCGCCTGCGGTCCCCTCATCTATCGTGGCACCAATTTCCCCGATCACATGAAAGGCTGGGCCTTCGCGTGCGAGTCCGCCGCCTTCCTCGTCAAGGCCATCGAAATCACCGAAAAAAATGGCAAGCTCTCCGGTTCCCATCCCTTCGAAAAATCCGAGTTTCTCACCTCCACCGACGAGCGCTTCCGCCCGGTAAACCTTTTCAATGCCCCGGACGGCTCGATCTACCTCGTGGATATGTATCACGGCATCATTCAGCACAAAACCTACATGACCACCTATCTGAGGAAGCAAACGCTCAGCCGCAACCTCGACAAACCCGGCCTTGGCAAAGGTCGCATTTACCGCATCCGTCACACCGGTAAGGACCTCGCTGAAATTCCCGACTTCTCCCACGCCGACTCCGAAACCCTCGCCAGAGCCTTTCTCAACCCCAACGGTTGGCACCGCGATATGGCCCAGCGCGTACTCGTCGAGCGCGGCGATACCTCCGCCGCGCCATTTCTCAGGAAACTGATACCCTTTGAAGAAAACCACCTCGCACAAATCCACGCCATGTGGGCCCTCGAAGGCCTCGGACTCCTATCCGCTCCGGACCTCGTCCCACTCCTCGCTTCGGAAAACCCAAAGGTCGCCACCTCGGCCGCCTACGCGTCCCTCTCCCTGCTTCATGGTGAGCGGGCCAAGCTCATCCCCGCCCTTACCGCTCTCCCGAACAGCCCCGAAATCCTGCCCTACAAAGCCCGCGCCCTCGCCTCGATCAAATCCCCTGAAGCCCTCCAAGCAGTGGCCTTCATCCTCGAAAATTTCGGCGATCAATCCTTCGTCAAACAAGCCGCCATTGCTGGCATGGCAGATACCGCCGCCATGTTCGCCGCTAACCACCCACCCAAGGACAAGAAAATCATGGAGGCAATCGATCAGACCATCGCTGGCATCCAAGAAGAAATCGCCCCAGAAACCTACCTCTCCGGCGAGCACCTCGCCTCTTTCAAACGTGGTGAACAACTCTACATCGGCCGCGCCGCCTGCTTTGGTTGTCATGGCGGTGATGGAACCGGACTTCCCAACCTCGGGCCCACACTCGACGCATCCGATTGGGTCACCGGCAGCGAAGAGCGCCTTACCAAAGTTCTCCTGCACGGCCTCTCCGGCCCCATCAACATCAATGGCAAACGATTCGTCCCCCAAGCCTTCATGCCGGGCCTTGCCCAGAACCCAACCCTCTCCAATGCCGACCTAGCCGATGTCCTGACTTACATCCGATCCGCTTGGTCCAACCGAGCCCCCCAAGTCACCGAAGCCACCCTCGCACGCATCCGCGAAGAAACCAAAAACCGCAGCGGCCAAGTCTACACGCAGGAGGATTTCAAATAGCTCCAAGCAGGCTCCCGAAGGCTCGCTGCCATCCAATGAAATCCCTCACTCATCCCACTCCCAAGACTCCTTGATCTGATCAATCGCACGTCTGTCTTTTTTCGTCGGCCTGCCTTTCGGCGCCTCAGCTCTCGCGAGCTGCCAATCTTTCAGCATCTCGTAAACCTCGGGCTTGGTTCTATCTTCGTAACACGCCTGCGCCTCGGGCGCACCAACGCGGCGCTCGATGATTCCTGTCACCAAAATGTCCCGAAATCCGGGTCCCTCCACGAAAGGAATCTCCAACTCATCTCCCGGCTGCACCGATGACGAGCGCTTCAATATATGCCCGTTGCGCTTGACCTTACCATCACGGAGGATATCTCCGGCCAGCGCACGGGTCTTGAAAAAGCGCGTGGCCCACAGCCATTTGTCAGCACGTATTGAATCAGGCATTATTTAGAAATTTCTCCGATTCTTTTATCAGCCGGTTCCGATCGATGGAATCATGAAAGCTCCGCCGCTTGTATCTTCGCGCGTCGGTAGACAAATGGGAATTCCCCGTTACGTTCCGATATGTCATTTTTAAAACGATCATTCGTCCTCGGCCTGCTCTTGTTAAGTTTTGGCTGCAACTCGGAATCTGATCCGTCTCCGCAGCAGGCATTGCAGAAAATAGCCCAAGCAGCAGGCATCGATGCATTCGATACGGTCGAATCAATGAGCTATACCTTTCGCGCGGATTTGGGCGATAAACAATTCGTCCGTTCTTGGAAATGGTTACCGGAATCCGGAGAAGTCACTTTATTCGGAGCGGGAGAAGCCGAAGACATCCGCTACAACCGCGCCGACGTCACTCCCGATGAAACAGGACAACTGGCAAAAATCGACCAACAATTCATCAACGATCTGTATTGGATGATATTCCCTTTCCAAGCGGCTTGGGACTCATCCGTCGCGATTGAAGCCTTGCCTGAAAAGGCTACTGCGGTTGTTCCCGATGCTTTCGCGGGTTTGCGCGTTCGCTACCCGAATCACGCCGGCTACACCCCCGGAGATGTATATGATCTTTTCTACGACGAATCATACCGCGTCACTCATTGGGTGTTCCGCAAGGGAGGCAGCGCCGAACCGACACGGGTCAGCGAATGGACTGATTATGAAACTTTCGGCCCTTTGAATATCTCCCTCAATCGTCCTTCACCCGGTAGCTCAGTCCGAATTTGGTTCGAAGACGTTTCAGTCAAACTGAGCAAGTAAACGCGCATCTGACCGAGTCATGTCTTTCATTCCCACACGCGCCGCCGCTCTTGAACGACTCGAACATTTCGTCCCCCTCGCTGCGAAATACGCGGGGCGGAGAAATTTCGATATGGGCTCGGGCAATCATGACGGCGTCTCCCAACTTTCGCCTTACATCCGCACCCGCCTCATTACGGAAGAAGAGGCAACCCGCGCCGTACTAGAGTTGCACAGCCCGCGCTCTGCGGAGAAATTTCTTCAAGAAATCGCATGGCGCACGTATTGGAAAGGCTGGTTGGAAATGAGGCCCGAAGTCTGGCTGCACTACACTTCCTCCCTCGCAGATCTAGAAAAACAAAGAAACCTGCCAGATTTTCAGGCGGCCATTTCTGGGGAAACGCCCATCCCTTGCTTTAACCAATGGGCCCGTGAACTCACCGAAACCGGCTACCTTCACAACCACGCGCGCATGTGGTTTGCCTCGATCTGGATCTTCACTCTCAAGCTTCCGTGGCAGCTCGGCGCAGACTTTTTTCTGAAGCACCTACTCGATGGTGACCCCGCATCCAACACCCTCTCTTGGCGCTGGGTCGCCGGCCTTCACACACCCGGAAAGCACTATCTCGCCCGCGCCTCAAACATCGAGAAATTCACCCAAGGCCGCTTTAATCCCTCCGGCCAACTGAACGAATCCGCGCCGCCAATCCCCCTTGACCGCACTTTTGAAAAACAAACACTTCACCTAGCGCCGAACCCGAAACCATCCGGGCGCATCGGCCACCTAATGTTTCCCGAAGACCTCGCCGCACCACCTGAAGAACTCGGAGAAATCCACGCAACCGCTGCGTATCTCCCAAAATCCCTCGAAACAACCCCGCTCGTTTCCGGCTTCCTCAACGGTGCGCTTAACGACGTCCTGACCGCACGCCACGGCACCCGCCTCGAAGACGATTTCGAAAGCTCACTCAACGACTGGATCAGCTCTGAAAAACTCGATTCCATCGTCATTTCCCGTCCCACCATCGGGCCGACCAAAGACTTTCTCAAAACACAAAATCTTCCCGAAACCACCCACCACTTCATCCGTTCATGGGACCGCCTACTCTGGCCCCACGCCACCGCCGGATTTTTTAAACTCAAAAAAGCTCTCCCAAAAATCCACGCCTCCCTCACCCCCGAACGCAAAGACGATCTCTTCCCCAACATCTAACAAGTAGGGCTGCATCCTGCTGCCCAGCAACCCGAGCCTCTACACTTCAGCCTCTCAAAATTTCAGCATTTACCCATGAACGCCTATCTCAGCTCCCTCGTCGCAGATGCCGCCGCCATGCCAGTCCACTGGTATTACGACCGCGAAGCCCTGCGCGCCGAATACGGCGAAATCAACTCCTACCTCGCCCCGAAGAACCCACACACCGGCTCGATTCTCTGGCGTTCCGAATACACCGCCCTCAACGAAAAAGGCGAGATCCTCCACGACCAAGCCGTATACTGGGGCCAACGCGGAGTGCATTATCACCAGTTTCTCGAAGCAGGTGAGAACACTCTCAACTATCAACTCGCCACCGAACTACTACGTTTATCCGAGAAAAACGGCGGTTACGATCCCGATGAATGGTTGCAGCACTACATCGATTTCATGCTCACCCCGGGATCACACAAAGACACCTACCTCGAGGAATATCATCGCGGCTTTTTCACCAAATACTCCCAGGGGAAATCCCCCCGGAAATGCGCCATCAATGACGAGCACATCGGCGGCCTCGCGCAGGTTCCGGCACTCTGCTGCATACTCAAAGACCTCGACCTTCCGGAGCTCCGAGCCGCAGTGAAGCAACACGTCGGCCTTACCCATGCGCACGGAAACGTGCAACGCGCTGCCGATACACTCGCCCGCCTGATCTTCCGCATACGCGAGGGCCTCCCTCTACGCGAAGCCATTCAACGGGAAGCCGGTGACTGGATCTCCGGAACCAAAGCGGAAAAATGGTCAACGCAGCCCGACACCCACGTCATCGGCCAGCGCTTCAGCCCCGCCTGCTACATCGCCGAATCGATGCCAGCCTCGCTCTATCTCGCTTGGAAATATCATGATGATTTTGATGCCGGGATCACTGCCAACGCCATGGTCGGCGGCGATAACTGCCACCGCGGCGCGGTCGTCGGTTCCCTGCTAGGCGCGGCGAATGGAATTCCTGAGAAATGGCTGAACGGGCTTGGCGCGCTCAACCGCCATCCACCAGCGCCATTTTCCCCTTCACCCCCAGCCGCTTGATCCGCAGCTCCTCCTTGCTCGCATCCGACCGACTCCCAATCTCTTTCCGGTAAACAACCTCCAACGGAAGCCGTCCGCGTAAATATTTCGCCGCCTTCGGGCCTTGCGCTGAGTGCTCGGAAAAGCGCCGCTCCACATCCGTCGCTATTCCGGTGTACAGCGAGCCATCACCGCACCGGATGATGTAAACCGACCATTGCGAGGCGCTCATCAGATTTTCTAGATCGCAAATTTAACGGTGAAAAACCATCAAATTGAAAAGTCCACCATCTCGCGTTTTTCCTGATCCTCGGCAAGCTTCCCGCAGACGAGGCGGCAGAGCGAAAAAACCAGATCGCCTGCCAACGAATAATACACTTTCACTCCCTCTTTTCTCCGCACGACCACTTCTGCATCCGCCAGAATTTTGAGATGTTTGGAAAGGCTGGGTTGACTAATCTTGGTTCCTTTCACCAGCTCACCCACGGTCTTTTCCCCTTCTTTCAGTTCCTGCAAAAGCGCGAGCCTCACCGGATCCGCAAGCGTCTTGAAGATTTCCGCGATATTTTCAAGCACCGGAGGACCGAGCTTCACAGGATTTTTAAAGATTTCGTTCGACAGCTTGCTCATTTATTCTTTAATTAGAATATAATTATATATGAGGTCTTGCAACTCAAAATCACTCGATCCAGCAACCGGGCTAACCTGACACTTCCGAATCTCAATTACGATGACTCACCCCAAAGTTTCGCTCTTCGCCTCTCTCCTTTCCGCCTGCCTCCTCCCTTTCACCGCGGGCTGTCGCTCTGAAAAAGCCACCGCACAAGAGGTCTCTCTCTCAGCCGAGCAAATCGAAACCGTCGAACGCGTTGGCTCCGAAGCCTCGCAGACTCTGATGAAAAACCTCGGAACCCAACTCAAAGCCGCCCTCCAGTCCGGCGGCCCCGAAGAAGCACTTCACGTCTGCCAGCAAGTCGCCCAACCCCTCACCGTCCAAACCAGCGAAAAGCTCTCAACGGCCACCGTCACCCGCACCGCGCTCCGCGTTCGCAACCAGGCCAACGCTCCTACCGAAGCAGACCGCGCAGTCCTCTCCGAATGGGAAGCACTGCTCGCATCCGGGAAAGCACTTCCTCCGTCGAAAGTCATCAGCACCGGGACCAACCAGGCAGTCTACTACAAGCCCATCATAACCGAATCGATTTGCCTCAAATGCCACGGCGACCCCTCCGAATTCTCTCCCGCACTCTCGCAAACCCTCGCTGACCTCTATCCCAACGACAAAGCCATCAACTTTGCCACAGGTGACCTCCGGGGAGCTTTCCGCGTCTCCATCGAACTCGATTAATCTCATTCACTCACCTACGATCAACCTCATAATCATTGATTGCGTGCCCACAGGAGCCGCACCCGCCAAGTCTTGGAAAAAGCCCTTCTTCCCCGTTTGCCAAGTAGGAAAAACCTTTTAGGTTGAGCCTAGAATCTCGTGAGAAGAACTTGCACCCCATCATCGGTATTTCGCATCTAAATCTCTGACCCTGCCCCCACCATGCTCATCGCCGTCACTGTCGTCCTTATCATCATGCTTCTTGGTAGCATCGGAACCGTCTTCGCCTTTTCCTGGGCCGCCACCCACCAGCAATTCGAAAATCTCGAATCCGCCGCAGAATCCATTTTCGATGCGGACGAACCCATCGGTACCCCCACCGATCCTTCTATCACCCGTAATTCATGAGTTCTGAAAACGCCCTTAAACCCGATGCCGCCGCCATCGAGGAAAGCCGCCTCCAACGCCTGGAGATCGACCGCGCGGCCCGCTGGCCTGTCGGTATTTTCCTCGGTAGTTCGCTCTTCTGGCTTCTGCTCGGTTCCGCCCTGGCCATCGCCGCCTCCATCAAGCTGCACGATCCCGAGTTTCTTGCAGAAAATGCGTGGCTCACCTTCGGGCGAGTCCGCCCCGCCCACCTGAACATCGTCGTTTACGGCTGGCTTTCTACCGCCGGTATCGGCATCGGGCTCTGGATCCTTTCCCGCCTCTGCCGCGCTCCCATCCGCGACCACCGTTCCCTCACGCTGGCAGCCGTGCTTTGGAACATGGGCAACGCCGTAGGAACTTGGGGCATCCTCCGCGGAGACTCCACCGCCGTGGAATGGCTGGAATATCCCACCTACGCCGCGCCCTTCCTGCTCGTCTGCTTTGCGTTCGTCACACTGGAGGCCGTAGGCCTCATTCGGCGGCGTCCGCCAGGCCACATCTACATCTCCCAGTGGTATATCATGGCGGCCTTTTTCTGGTTCCCCGCACTCTATTTCACCGCCCATGGCCTCCTGATCCTCGCCCCCGTCCAAGCACCTGCCCAGCCGCCGATCAACTGGTGGTTCGCCCACAACGTCCTCGGCCTTTGGTTCACCCCAATCGGCCTTGGCGCCGTTTATTACCTGATCCCCAAAATCATCGGCCGCCCCATCCATTCCTACTACCTCTCCATCATCGGCTTTTGGAGCCTGGCATTCTTCTATGCTTGGAACGGCATGCACCACCTCATTGGCGGGCCATTCCCCGCATGGCTGATCACTGCCTCAGTTGTCGCCAGTATCATGATGTTCATCCCGGTCATCACCGTCGCCATCAACCACCATTTCACCATGGTCGGTCATTTCAAAAAGACGATTTATTCACCCACGCTACGCTTCGTGGTTTTCGGTGCGATGTGTTACACCCTCGCCTCATTCCAAGGCTCCTCCATGGCGATCCGGTCGCTCAACGGCATCACCCATTTCACCCACTACACCATCGCCCACGCCCATCTCGGAGTTTACGGATTCGCTACGATGGTCTTCTTCGGTTCCATCTACTACATCATGCCGCGTCTGCTTGAGCGCGAGTGGCCCTCGCGTTTCCTCATCCGCATTCACTTCTGGAGCTGTGCACTCGGCTTCATCGGCTACTGGTCCTTCCTTAGCTGGGGCGGCGTCCTTCAGGGCATCGAGCTGAACCAAAAGGATACCCCTTTCCTCGAAATCGTGGCCCTCACCATGCCTTACCTGAAGCTCCGCACCATCTCCGGGAGCCTCATGACTCTCGGTCATGTCGCCTTCGCCATCTCCTTCTGCTGGATGATCATCCGCCACCGTGCGAGCGATGGCGAGCCCACCCTCTTCACCAAACGCGTTCCTGACCCCGCCCCAATCCATGAATAAATTTCGATTCATCTTCATTGGCTTCATGCTGACCTTTATGTCCTCATGGGTCGGGCTGGTTCTCCTCCCCATCTGGGGTTTGGGAAATTTCGAACAGGTTCCCGACCCCGAGACCGGTGAGATGATCCCACCCGTCTTCAGTTCATTGGAAAGGGAAGGCCACCGTGTCTACATCGCCAACGGCTGTATTTACTGCCACTCGCAACAAGTCCACCCCGCCCGTGTCCGCTCTGATATCGAGCGCGGCTGGGGCGAACGCCGCACCGTCCCCCGCGATTACATGAACCAGGAGACCGTCCAGATGGGCACCATGCGCACCGGCCCGGATCTCTCCAACATCGGCGTGCGAAACCCCTCGGAGACCTGGCACCTTCTCCACCTCTACAATCCGCAGATCACCTCCAAGGGATCCAATATGCCGCCCTTCAAATTTCTTTTCGAAACTCGGAAAAAAGACCCGGAGAAGCCCGCCGCAAATGCCCTGAACTTCCCGAAAGGCTTCGGCCCTGGAAAGGATTTCGAAGTCACTCCCAGCCATGAAATGCTCGCCCTCGTGGCTTACCTCCAGTCACTGAAACTTTCCTCCTACGAGATCCCGGAGGCTCCCGCCGCCCGTGTCGACTCCCTAGCCAAATAACTCCCTATGAAACCTGGAAATGAATCTGGCGAAGATCTAAATACCCGCAAAGTCCACGGAGCCATCATTCGAGAGAAGGCCGAGCCAGTCGAAATGATGCGCGCCGCCCCATGGTGGTTAAAACATTGCATCTACGCCCCCCTCTGTATCTGGGGGATCTGGTATCTCACCATCGCATCTGGAGGCTTTCGCTGGGACGAATACAACGAAGGTTACGTCCGCACCTTCGTCCCGGAGGACACCGGCGAAACCCTCCCAGCAGCACCCGCGTCGGACGATCCCGCCACTCTTGTCAAAGAAGGCGCAACGATTTACGCCGCCGTTTGTTCCGCCTGCCACCAAGCGACTGGGGCCGGACTTCCAGGAGCGTTTCCACCTCTCGCTGGCTCCGACTGGGTCACCGGGCCGGAGGAAAATATCATCCTCACCGTCCTCCACGGACTGAATGGAGAAATCCTCGTCAACGGTGAAAAATGGAACGGCATGATGCCGGCCCAAGGAGACACGCTCGACGACCGGAAAGTCGCTGCCGTCCTCTCCTACATCCGCTCGGAATGGGGGAACTCCGCCCCACCCGTCGCACCTGCCTCCGTCACCACGCTGCGGGAAAAATTCAAAGATCACCCTTCCTGGACCGCCGCAGATCTGGATGCCGCCCTCACCGAATAAGCCATGAGCTGTTGCAACTGCTCCGCTCCCGCTCAGCCGGTTTCACCGAAGCCGGAATCCGCTCTGCCGTGGCTGCGCGCGGGCTTTCTCATCGTCTCCGGAGGGCTCGCGATGTATCTTTCCCTCGCGATCAATCTCAGCCCCGCCACCGGCACAACCCGCACCGTCATCCACGGCGTCCTCGCCCTCGCCAGCGGCCTCACGCTCATCCTCGCCGGTGCGCCAATTCTCCGCAGAGCCCTCGCTCCCCGCATCACCCTGGAGCAGCTTTTCCTCATCGGACTCTGTGGCAGTTACACGGCCTCCGTTTACTCCAGCATCACCGGCATCGGCCACATTTACTACGAGGTCGTCATCATCCTGCTCGCCATTTACCACATCGGCCAGCTCATCACCCGTGCCCAGATCCAGCGCCTGGAAAGCTTGGAAAACCAAATCCCCGGCCTGCGTAGCACTGCTCGTATCTCCGGCCAGGATGCAGAAATTCCCCTGACATCTGTGCAAGCCGGCGACCTTCTTGAAATACGCTCTGGCGAGGTCATCCCCGCAGATGGCAACGTCGAAAGCGGCTCCGCCTTCGTCGAAAGACTCGTCCACACCGGCGAATTTTTCCCGACTCCGGTAGAAGCAGGAGAGCAACTCCTCGCAGGCTGCCGGGTCCTCGATGGCACCCTCCTTCTGCGCGCCACCGCACCCGGCACCGACCGTGAGTTGGATCGCCTGCTCGCCGTCTGCGAAAGCTCACCATCCCGCCCATCCGAGTCTCTGGCCACCGCCGTGCTCCGCTTCTTCGTCCCCGCTGTCATCGTAATTTCCATACTCACCGTCATCGTCTGGCTCGCGATCGGGGAAACCTCACAGGCCCTCTTCAACGGCCTCGCGGTCACCATTGTCGCCTGCCCATGTGGCATCGGCCTCGCCGTCCCGCTCGCCATACGCCGCAGCACCGCCCGCCTCCGCCTGCTCGGCCTCGTCCCGCACACCCCGGATTTCCTAGAACGACTCGCCACCGCCGATACCGTCGCCTTCGACAAAACCGGCACCCTCACCAGTCCCACACTCTCGATCAAATCCATAGAGACCACCCCGGATACCCCCTCCGAAATACAGAGCTGGCTCTCCACCATCCAGCGCCACTCCACCCATCCCGTCGCCAGACCGTTCTGGAACCTCGCCGAGCCTGCGGATCTGGAAAACCTCATCATCACACCCATCCCCGCGCGTGGCGTCAGTGCCACCTTCACCGCCGCCGGAGTCCGCCACGAACTCACCATCTGCAACTCCCTTCACCTCAGGAAAAATTCGCCAAGCTCCGCCCCCGCACATGACGACCGCAGCCTCCACCTCCTGCTTGATGGTCAAGCGGTCGGTCAAGTCGTCTTCCAGGAAAAATCCCGTGACAGAGCCATCCTAGCCTTGGAGGAAATCGCCGCTGCAGGCTACCCTACGGAGCTGCTTACCGGAGACTCGGGAGTCCCGGAAACCCTGCGCAACATGATGCCCTGCGCCACCGGCCTCACCGCCTCGGAAAAAGCCACTCTCGTCCGCGAGCGGCAGAGCAGCGGCCACGCCATGCTTCTCATCGGCGACGGTCTAAATGACACCGAGGCCATGAGCGCCGCCCACGTCTCCATCGCCCTCGGCCCCGAGGCGAAAGCCGCCTCCGCCGTCGCCTCCGCCACCCTTTCCCACTACGATCTTTCAGTGATCCCCCAGGCGCTCTATCTCGCCCGTAGCACCCGAAAAAAACTCACCCAGCTTCTCGCCTTCACCTTGGTCTACAACTTCACCGGCATCAGCCTCGCCTGCATCGGCCTATTGCACCCGGTCTACGCTGCCCTGCTGATGCTTGCCTCCAGCGCCACCGTCCTTTTCATGGCTGGGCGCAACTCCGAGGACTCCAAAGGCGATAGCAACGAATTCGCCTTCCAACATCAGGATTCCTGATAAGAATCCGCCATCAGCCCGTTCCTCCAACTCCATCTCCTCGTCGTGATCTTCGCGGCGACAACCATACTCGGTCGGCTCGCTTCCGTCAGCGCTCCGGTGCTGATCACCTGGCGCTGCCTGATCGCCACGCTGGGAGCTTTCCTCTGGGTCGCCATGATGCGGAACCGCAAGATCTGGCTGGGAAAACGCGAAGTAGGGAAATTGTTAGGCGTCGGCGCAATCATCGGCCTGCACTGGCTCTGCCTCTTCGGCGCAGTCAAACTCGCCAACGTTTCGATCGCCCTAGCAGGCTTGGCCACCCTCTCGCTGTTCACCGCCTTCACCGAACCTTTGTTCGACCGCAGAAGAATCCGCCCCTTTGAAGTTTTTCTCGGGTTGATCGTGCTGTTCGGAATTTGCCTGATCGCGGGTGTCGAAAAAGCTCACTTGCTCGGCCTCGCGGTCGCACTCCTCAGCGCACTACTCGCTGCCATCTTCATGGTGCTCAACAAAAATATCGTCGTCAAAGGCGGCGATCCGATGGTGATGGTCGGCTGGGAAATGGTCGCTGCGACTGCCGTCTGTTTCATCGCGGTCCCCATCTTTGATCCCGCCGGTTTCCCCGCGCTGCTCTTCGACGACCCCCTCGATTGGCTCTGGATCATCGTCCTCGCCTTGGTCTGCACCGTCTTCGCCCAAGACCTGACCAACCGCCTGCTACGCACCATCAGCGCCTACAACTTCAACCTCGCAGCGAATTTCGAGCCGGTCTACGGCATCATTGCCGCGGCCATTATTTTCGGTGAACACGAAAACCTACAACCGACCTTCTACCTCGGCGCGCTCGCAATCGTCTTCGCCAATATCCTCCACCCTCACCTCCAGAAACGTTTTTCACCTGCCATATAGAAGCGAGCCCCAAGGAGTGGCTGCATTCTGCTGCCAGAGAAGAACGGAGGAAATGGCTTGGGTTCCGTCGTCGCTTCGCTTTGCCGGGATAAATGCTGGGCAGCAGAATGCAGCCCCTCCTTGGGGGCTCAATGGGATGCCATCCCGAGGCTTTCCTGTTCGTAGTCGCCTTTGTCGTCGTTGGAAAGGATGGCGGCGATCTCCGCGCGCACGTCTTGGAGACGTTCTGAGGAGAGGAGTTTTGGCAGGTGTTTCCGGTCGTAGGCGCTCAGTGGGGACGGTATTTTGCCGGGGCGCCATTTCATTCGGAAAGCATCGACATGGCGCGGGGTGGCCTCGCGAAGTTTCAGTAGGATAAGCCAGCCAGCGGGATCGGTGTCGCCAAAATGTTGGTGCACGATGCCCTCAGGAAGTTTGCGCAGAAACTCGCGAAAGGTGGGACCGGGAAACGAGGTCGTGGCGATGAGTTTCGAACCGTTCCGGTTCAACTCCGCGTATTGGCGGAAGGTGGTCTTGCGGTTTTCGATGGTGAGGAGTTCCGTCGCGTCCGTAGTGATGGATTCGCAGCGGAAAATGTCCGTGGTGCCGATTTTCGCGATGCGGAGATTATCGATTTTTTGGGAGGTGCCGTCGGGGAAATGCAGTTGGAAGATCCCGCTCAGCTCGACATGAGTGTCGCCCTCCGCCAAGCCGAGGGATTTTAGTTCGAACTTCTCGCAGAAAAGCAAAGACAGTGCCGATTCAATAACCGCTTTGCGCTCCTCAAGACCTTTCGAATCCATTCCGATAGCAAGGCTGGCGGTGCGGATCAGGGTGCCGGGTTGCCACTCCCGTTCCGTGAGCTTCCAGCAGAGTTCCAGCGTTTCCTGGAGGTTTTCCGGCTCGGTCCATTTGAACGGATGCAGGTTGTTTCCGTCGGTGAAACGCAGGTGGAGAGTTGCTAGGAGCGTTTCCCACTCCGCAGGGGAAACCGAGTGCTCCCGCTTGGTAAAATCCTTCAGCACAGCGAGCGCGCGTGCGATCAAATCCCTCGCTGGCGTGCCGCCGAAGTATGCGATCCACCATTCCTCATTCTCCAGCGGGAGAATGATTTTTTCGATATTGTGGCGGCGGTAACGGTGGCGTTTGAGGAGCAGGCGGCCTTCCTTTTCGAGGGCTTCGAGATCGCGCTCCGCAGTTTTGATTTCCTCGCTGGAGACGATGCCACTGTCGTCTAACAGCTTCTGCCAGTCGCGGGAAAACGGCCGCGATGGCGTGCCGATCCGCCTGCCCCTGGCTTTGTGCCATTGGCGGTGCATCTCGGTGAGCCATGTCGGGGTGGTCATTGGAGGGAGAGGAACCGCGATTTAGAAATCGCGACCTGCATGGGGATTTGGTGTTGGGCTGTCAGAATGGTTCGCTGGGGTTGTCGCGATTTCTAAATCGCGGTTCCTTTCATGAATACGCTTCCAAGAGTTTCTCGCGATCCACTTTCACGACCCAGTTGTTGATATCGGTGATGCGCCCGGATTTTTCATCGTAAGCGCGGTCGACACGGCATTGCACGACGGTCTCGGCGTGCTGGATCATGGTTGGGAGGCGGTCTTCCGGGAAGGCCATGACCAGCTGGAGGCCGAAGTTTCTCGCGAGGTCGAGGCAGGAATCGATGCGGTCGCCAGAGAGTTTGGAGAACGCCTCGTCCATGATGACGATGCCGAGGTTCTTGCGGGTTTCGCGTGGGCCGAGATCATAGACGCGTTGGAAGGCGGCGAGCATGGCCACGAAAAACGGTGCCTGGTTCTCACCACCGCTTTGTTTTTTCGCGTTTTTATTGAGCGAGATCGCCGCGCCCTCGCCCTTGCCGGTGGGGGTCGCCTGGATGTCCCAGTGATGGTAATAGCGGTAATCGAGGGCGCGCTGGTGGCGCGGGTCCTCGGCGTTCTCGATGGCGAGCATGAGCGCGGATTTCGCGTTCTCGATCTCCTCTTTCGCGCCCTCGGCGAAAAGCTCCATACTGGGATTCAGGCCCTTGTCGACGAGCGCCCAGATCGCGCTGTGCGAGCGATCCGCCTTCATGGAGAGCTGGTAGCGCCAGCCGCCGATGTCGTGATCCATCGCGCGGTTTAGCTCGCGCTTGGTGCGCTCGGCCTCGTCGAGTTTCTCCTTCAGGACATCGAGCACCTGGTGCTGAAGGCGGTCCTCCCATTCCCTACGCGCGTCCTCGGCAGCGAGTGTGTATTTTTCCAACTCATGAGTCTCCAGCTCCTCGAGGCGGGCATCGTATCGTGCGTTTTCGTCATCCTCAGGATCGAAAGCCTCGGCGGCTTCCGGATGTTTTTCGGCGAGGGCGTGGCGTTCGATGTCGCGCTCGCGGCGGGCCTTGTCGGAATCGTGCTCGCGTGTGCGGGCGACTGCCTCGACCGCATCGAGGCGCTGCTGCCATTTCGTGAACTGGCTGCTGACCGAGGAGATCATTTCGGAAATTTCCGCGTCGCGCGCATCCGAGATGGCCTCGCGGCCTTGCTGGCGTTTGATCAAAAGCTCGCGCTCTTCCTCTTCCAGATCAGCGATAGATTCGAGACTCCGCTTTTCGTGAAAATCGAATTTCTCGATACTGTTGGCAAGGCGACCGGTGCGCTCGATGATGCCCTGGAAAGTCTTTTCCAAGACCCGCAGTTTCTCGACCAAAGCCTCGCGCTCGGGAGTGGCGAGCAGGCGGATGGTTTCGTTGAGTTTGCCGAGTTCCGCGCGCAGGCGGGGCAGGTCGCGGAGCTTGGCACTTCCGGCGGGCGGGTCCGCCTTGTCGAGCTGCCAGCTCTCGCCGCGATGCAGAAAAGTCCGCCAGTTTTCGCGGGCGCGGTGAAGGATGGCGAGTTCCTCGGTGACTTGCGCGAGCTCGTCCTGACGGATTCCGCGCAGGCGGCGGAGGCCTTCCTCGCCGATGGAAAATTCTTTAGATGGCTGGAGGTGACTGCGGTGCGGCGGGTCTTTCAACCAGCCGTCCTTGGAAATCGCGCGCGGATGTTTTTCGATTTCGGAAACGTCATCCACCGCCATGAGATCGCCGTAGAGATGGTGGAGGTAGGAGCCTGCGAGCTCGTGCTTGGTTTCGAAAAACGCGGCGACGCTGCCTTTCTTCAGCTTCCCGGAGGTACTGCCGAGTTCGGCGGGATTGACCAATGGCTCGTCGAGGTGGCCGAGGCGTTGCGCCTGATCCCAGGCGGCTTTAAAATCCTGCGGGAGCACGCTGGCGCGGTGTTTTCCCAAGAGCGTTTCCAGCAGCGGCCACCATGGCTCGGCATCCTCGCGGACCTCGATGACGCGGGCGAGGGCATCGGCTTTCTGGCCACGGGATTTCAGGGCATCGAGCAGCGGCGAGGGCGCGGCGCTGCCTTTGTGATCGAGATCTTCGAGCTCGCGGCGGAGGCGGGCTTCGCGGGATTCCAGGTCTTTGATTTTATCTTCGATCGGGCGAAGATGGTCGCGAGCGTCGTTGACGAGTGCTTGATACGCGCGGGGCATTTTCGCGGCGGCATCGAGGGCTGCGTTTTCCTCTCCGGCCTGCATTTGCTTCAGCCACTCGGAAGCTTGCTCCGGGGCTGCGAGGTCGAGGTCTTCGCCGAGGCGTAACCATTGCTTCCAGTTCTGGGTGCGCTCGTAGAGGAATTGCTGGGCGGATTTTTCGATCTCGCGCAGGGAGTCGAGGTCGCGGGAAACCTCTTCCTGCTCGGTGCGTGCCTCGCTGAGGCGGGCGGTTTGCAGGTCGTTTCCGGCGGCGAGGCGGACTTTGCCGAGCTGGGAGTCGAGTTCGTTGCGCTCCTGGATCGCCGCTTCGTAGTCGGCGCGTTGCTCGGCATTTTCGGCACGGCGTTTTTCGAGTTCCTCGCGCTCGGCGGTGAGGGATTCGAGCTTCCGCTCGTGGGTGAGCGCATCTAACAGGTGGGCGTGGAGGCGTGCTTCGCGGCGTGCCTTGCGATACTCCGCGTGGAAGTCGCCGATGCGTTTGAGGCGGTCGAGCTGGTCGTGCATTTTCTCCAGTCTATCCTGGGCGCGGCGATGTGCATCGACACTGGCGCGCACGGCCTTCACATCGGGCATACCCGGCTCTAACAGATACTCACGGATGAATTTCTCGAACGACTCCACCGGCTGGAAAGCCATGGAGTTCGGTAGGGTTTTATTCATCTGCGGTCGGTCGAAACCGAGGTGGCTGCGGGTGCCCATTTCCTCAAGATAGGAACCTTGTCGATCGAAGACTTCGCCGCCGAGATCGCGCTTCACGTGGACGCGGAACTCATCTTCGGGCATGAAGGTGAGGTCGTCGGACACGAGATCCTGACCGAGGAAGTTTTCTTTTTCGATACGGCCCGGAACGGTGAACCAAAGGGTCTTCCCTTTCGAGGTTGGTCCTTCAAATTCGATGCGTGCACCCCAGGTTTCGCGGCGCGGGTTTTCCTCTCCTTCTTCATGAGGCCAGACGAATTCCAAGGCCGCGAGAGTTACGCCGGACGGACGAAGGTAGCGCTCCTGACCATCGGCTCCCTGGGTGTTGGTATCGCAAAGGCAGTAACCGCGAAGCGACCGCCCGCTGCCTGCGCCGGCAGCGGCTTTGTTGAAACGTGAGAGCGACTCGCCGAGCAGGACGAACTGGATGAGATCTAACAATACGCTTTTCCCCGAGCCGTTCGCGCCGGTAATGAGCGAGAGGCCGGAGAGATCGATGAAGCGCCGGTAACCATACCAATTGATGGCGATGATGCGGGAGAGGTGGACTCTTGAGGGCATTTCTTTCAAAAATTTAAATTCTAAACACTAATTTTTAACCGTGAATGAACGCCAATTTCCGCGAATCGAAGACTTTGGTTTTGCTGATTTTCATTCGTAGGGATTCGTGGCTATTCGTGTGCATTCGCGGTTTCCTCTTCAGTGGATGGCTCACTAGGTTCGTAGAGGGCGGCACGATTGAGGCAGGATTCTAGGCTGTCGAAGGGGATGGTGCGGGGTAGACTGGGGAGGATTTCGATGAGTGTCTCGCCTAGGTTTTCCGCGCCGTCTGGCTTGTGGGTGCGGACCAGGCGGTGGCGTTTCAGGCGGGCTAGGAGGGAGTCGAGATGGGTTTTTTCCGGAGGATCGATCTTGTCGAAGGTGTTGCGGAAGCGGGTCCAGAGGTCATCCACTGTGAGCACGACGGCGGAGCTGATTTCGTTGGTGCGGTGATCGTCCCAAGCGCGCCACATGACGAGTAGGAGGAGGGTTTCGTCTTTGGAAAAAGTAGCAAGTAGGTGGCAGGCCTCGGGAACGGGACGGGCTTGGAGGAGAGAGAAATCATCGTCGATAATCAGCTCAAGCCCGAGTGGGGCGAGGTAATCGGTGAGGTGTTTCTGATAATGGTCGCGGGCGAGCAAGAACAGATCGTGACCGGAGCCGCTATCGCCAAGCAAGGTGCCGCGACCGAGGAGTTCGGCGAGAATTTCGCGTATGCCGGCGCGATCCTCTTCGGGAACGTCCGGCCAGAAGCTGGGCCAATGGTTCTGATTCATTTGAAGATTTTTAACCGCGAATGGACGTGAATTTTCGCGAATTGAAGATGTGAATCGTGGTGAATTTCATTTCGGAGGGTTGGTAAGAATTCGCGGTTAGTTTTTTGCTCTGTGAATGGTGAAGCGTTCGACCTGCCAGTCGGCGTGGGAATCTGTGGGAATGGTTTCGGGTTCGAGGCCGGCGGTTTTGCCGGAACCGTCGACGGACCACGAGATGCGCTGGCCGGTGGCGGTGACGGCGCGGTCGTATGCGGCGATGGCGAGCAGGTCGAGCATTTCGTCGGTATCCGCGGCCGTGAAATTTTCGGTCGAAAGGGAGGTTGAGGATTGAGGCAACAGCCGAGCTACGAGGCGGGCGGCGCGTTGTGGAGTGAGGGCAAGGCGCTGGCGCTCACGGAGAGCGGCGAGTGTCTCCTCGGCGGATTCCGTATTTCCGGATGCCTCGCCGCCGAAGGTAAGATCGGCCGGGGATTTCACGCGGCGAACGCGGGCGAGAGACTCGAAGCCGTAGAAGAATTTCACCTCGGGGACGAGCGGTTGGAAGTCGGGATCTGCGCCGCGCAAGGACGCTAGACGTGTCTCGGAGTGGTGTTGGTTGATCGCGTCGCAGTAGGCTTTGACAATTTCCGGGCGGCGTCCGCGCAGTTCCGTCTGATAGCGGTAGCGCTGTTGAGAAAGCTGGTTGAAGGCGGCCATGCGGGCATCAATGGCATCGGCCACAAGACGGATAGCAGCGAGGCGTTGCTCGAGGAGTCGAAGGGATTTTTCCGCACGATGGTAGGCTTCGTTTTCGTCCCAGTGGTAATGGCTGGCGAGGCCTTCGGCGAGGCGAGCTTTCATCAAGGGGTCGTCCCGGCGGTCGGCGACCATGGAGCGGAGTGCTTGTAGACGGGGCAGCAGGCCGCTTCTTCGGAGTGCATCGTAGCAGACCATGTGCTGGCCCGCGCCAAACTCCGCATAGAGCAGCCTCAGTGTTTCCGCGGGGGAATCTGAGAGGCGTTGGCGATTGTCGAATAGGGAGATGAGTTTTTCGACCCCATGGAGCTGAATCACCGCGCTTTCCAAGCGGGAGTTCACATCAGTCACCGTCGCGCGGAGGGCATCGGCATCATGTAAACGGGCATCGAGTATTCCGGGGCGTTCCAAGGTCTCGCAGACGCCTCGCACTGTATCGGCAAAGGTTTTGAGCTCCGCAATCTCATCTTCCGCAAGTTCGCGGAGGAGCCGCAGCATTGGACGGAGACCTGGTGAGATGAGGGCCCAGCGCTCGTGCAAGCCGAGCTGCTGGTCTTCCAACCAGGCGGCATCACAGAGGCGATTGAATAGCTGCCCGGCACGCTGGCGGGAATCCCTCAGAGCCGCGCCCTCATCCTCGTCGAGCACCACGTCGGGGTGACTTTGTAATACCTCACAGATCAACGCGACTGCCTCTGAATGTGGCAGGCGCCCCGAATCTCCGGCGATATCCGCGAGTCGGTCTGCGCAATCCACATAGATGGCCGCAGAGGGCCGGGTAAGCGGGCGGAAAAAGTCCCGAGTAACCGAGCTGAGGAGTTTTTCGCTGAGTGAAGGAGAAATCATTGGGTCGCTTAGCCAACCCTACGCAATATTAACTAGAGGCGGCAAGACCTACCCAAATCAGATTCCCTTGTAGCGGACTTTTTTTCCGTCTTTACCTACTGGTCTGTCATCAACAGGGCGTTGCTTGGGAACGTTCATTGAAACATTTTTTGGGCGGTCCGCTGGGTGACCGCTCCTTCTTTCTTCCGCCTCATTTACTTTCAGCTCACGGCCGTCGAGTTTTGTTCCGTCGAGTGCCAAAATTGCTTTCTCGCCTGCTTCCTGACTGTCCATGGTGATGAAGGCAAAGCCACGTGGCTTCCCGGTTTCAAAGTCCTGAGGACGGCGGAATTCAATGATGGTTCCAATTTCGCTCAGTAGTTCGGACAGTTCGGTTTCTGTAGTGTCGTATGAGAGGTTTCCGATAAATAATTTCATGGTTTGGTTCTGCGTTTCACGAAACGCCAGATCTTGGAGGCACGGCTTTTTCACCAGCAACGACCAAAACAATATCAACCGCACAGCAAACCATCCATGCCCGCTAGTCGGGCTCGTGTCCGCGGAAGGTAGCACGGATCACAAACGAGTCCAAGGCTCCTTCTCAAAAGAGCGCCATTTCAGTACAGAGGCGTCGCACCATCGCGCGGCGTGGCTTTAAAGAACCGGTAGGGCGCGTCGGAAAAATCGATCACGATACCGAAGATGCCCTGCCCGGCGTTGATGTGCAAAGCGGTCCGTATTTATCCGTAATCAAGCGATTAGCCCGCAACGGCAGCACCGGGTGTTTTGGTATGCGCATGTTGTGGGAAGTCGAAGGTCAAGACGAGCGGTTCAGCCCCCGTGTTCTCGATGACGACACCGCCTCTGGAAAGCGCGGACTGGGTAATGAATCCGATCTCGGGGTAGATTCCGCCAAGCTTCATATCCTGATGATAACGCACTTCAAGTTTTCCAACCCGGCCGCAGCCGCGATTCGTGTGGAACAGCGCGGGACTCTCCGGGCAGAAATTCGTCTTGGCGCCGGGCGCCACGATGAGACGGAGAATGGAGCACTTCTGGTCGCCTAGGAAATCCCCATAAATGATCCACTTTGCGTCAACCCCATCGCCGGCGAATTCTTCGGCGCTGATTGCCGGGCGCGAATTCCTAAGTACGAAATCGGGGTCCTGATTCGCCTCGAAGTCGAACGTGTCAACGAGGTATTCCCAATCTTCGTGCCGGCTTTTCGGATAGTCCTCTTCCCGGCAGGCGTAAAACGCATCGGCTGCTCCGATCCGGCCGTCGAGCGTCAGATCCTCGGCTAGGAAATGCTCGTCCATTGTGACGTGCAACTCGTGTGTGCAAAGGTCCGTCGGCGAGTGCAGCACCCCATTCGGCATCACGAAGCCGTTATCGATATGCATCATTGTGTGCGGAGACAAATGCCGAACCCCGTTATACTCACCCTGCCCCCAGCGCTTCATGCAGGCGAGGAATTGGTCCTTTGTCACGAACGGGTAGAGTCCCATCGCCGTGGTGTGATAATGCGACGGACTGACTCCTGGATTGTCGTATGAATTGATGTCATAAACCTCCCACTTGGCCCAGTGAAGGTGATGCGGAATCGGATTTAGATTATCGAACTTTTTTGACACGATCGGCCAGGTCGGGGCACCGAAGAGGTCTTTCGAAAATGCCGTCATCTTCTCGCCGATAACCGCCTCCGGATTAGCGACGATCAGATCCTGCAGCGAGATGAACTGACCATCCGGTGTGAGGACGTGCGATTCACCCTCCCGAAACGGCGCCTTGTTC
>Ga0307940_1000134_pt1 | contig 45981 bp, 37 predicted proteins | sample OrgLakmetagen124_FD_201835 | JGI IMG/M metagenome (GOLD analysis project Ga0307940, IMG submission 201835) | Saline water microbial communities from Organic Lake, Antarctica - #124 | ecosystem: Environmental > Aquatic > Non-marine Saline and Alkaline > Saline | place: Antarctica: Organic Lake... | reverse complement strand
TCACATAATATTCTACATTATTCGGTATGTTTTTTCAAAATCAGCTCGAAACTTTTGCCATATTCCCGCCATGGTTGAGTCACAAAATAACCATGGAATGGCCCTGTTCATGCGCACGTCATGCGCCCCCAGGCCTCTCGATCCTGCCGGGTTTTCTCCCTCGCGGTGCCCATGAACGCACCCTCAGGGGACGGGATCGACGGGGGCGGGCCGCAACGCCAGCCCTGCGCCCGCCACAAAAAAGGCCGCGCAAAGCGCGGCCTTTCCAAATATATGACGGCAGGTTTGCCGGAGGTCAGGCAGCCTGCTTGCGCCGGCGCAGCGCGGCAAGCCCGCCGAACCCCGCGAGCATCAGCCAACCGGCGGCCGGCAGCGGGACCGGCGTCACGGAGGCCGCATCCGTCAGCTGAGCGTTGCCGAGCACATCCCCGGAGATCGCGCCTCTTGCGGTGGCCGTTCCGGCATCGAAATCGAGTGCGAAGATACCGCCACCGGCTGAGACACCGAAGAATTTACCCCACTCGTCGAACGCCAGGCCCACATAGCGAGTGAACGCATTACTCACCGTAGAAGAGCCGTCGGCATTGAACCTCTCCAGCCCGCTGTTGTAGCTTGCAAAGGTGACGCCCGGGTTGAGGGTGTCGAAGGCGATGTCGCCGAATGTGCTGGGACTATCGGTAAAATTCGCTTGTGTCGTTGTCACACTCCCGGACGAGTCGAAGGTGGTTTTTTGGCCATCTTTGTTCACGACCGAAAAGCCGTCGGCATTGGCATCGCCGGCAGCGAAGGAGCTACTGGTCGTCGAAACCGTGGTAAGACCGAAGTTCCCCGATGTCGTCGTTTCATCGAAGCTGTAAATGGTCTGCTTTTCCGAGTCGCTGAAGGTCGTTGCGTAGAACGTACCGTCGAAGAACCCCAAAGAGTTGGGCGAGAAGTTTGAGCTCGCCCCCAGCGGGCCGATCGTGTTGACCAGCGACGTGTTGCCGGTCGCCGTCTCTGTGAGCAGCACCCGGCCATCGCTCGTCAGGACATGAATGGACGAGGCCGAAGCCGCCCCGGCAAGCCCCATCACTGCGGCGCCGATCGCCAGGATGCGCGCAAAACCCGTTTTCTTGTACTGGTATGTCATCATGAATACTCCACTAGTCAGGTCACTATCGACCATCCCGACGCACGTAATGGCACGGTTCGGCAAGAGGCCAGCGATACGTGAATTTACAACCTGCGGGCGTCATGATTGTCGCCTTTGAGGGGCCGTGAGGCGTCAAAATCGATAATCGTTTTGCCCGGGGAAACAGTGGTCGGGATGCGGTCGGGGCCGCGATTCGATCCGGATGGCAGTGGCGGCTGCCATGAAAAAACGGCCGCGCGGGGGGCGCGGCCGTTTCAAACGTGTGGCGTCAGGCGTGCCCGGGGTCAGGCAGCCTGCTTGCGCCGGCGCAGCGCGGCAAGCCCGCCGAACCCCGCGAGCATCAGCCAGCCGGCGGCCGGCAGCGGGACCGCGGTGATCGCCGCACCGTCGAGAGTGAAGGAGTCATTAACTGCGCTGCTTTCGAGCGAGATAAGCGCGGAATTGACAGCGCCGCCGAAATCAACAAAGATCAGTTGCTCGTTGTTGTTTCCGAGACCGCTGAAGGATTTGGTTACTCCGCCAGCATCAACCGTCAGGGTCGTGCCCTGGTCCGTCGCGTCGCGAAGGGCAAAGAACAGCGACGTGAACTGATTCCCGTCGGCCAAGGAGGCGGACCAGTTGATCCCCAATGTGTCGGCCGCGTTGACCGACCACTGGCCGGCATCCGGCACGATATTGCCCTGACCATTCACGGCGGGATCGTATTGCAGGGCAATATTGTCGCACGTGTTCCCACCAGCGTTGAGGGCCCCACAGGTGCTGCCGGTCCCTGTGCCGCCCGCCGTGGTAAAGCTGCCGACCTTGGATGTCAGGGACGTACTCGTGTTCAACACGCCGAAGGTTTCAAGAGCGCCATTGGTAAAGCCACCGTTGTTGAATGTCGCTCCCAGATCGCTGCGGGTCTCGAAATCCTCGACCACGGTTTTGCTGGTGATCAGGTCGGCGTATGCCGTACTGTCGAATGTCTGAATGGTGATCGAAGCTGCGTGCGCCCCGGTTCCCAACGCGAGCGCCGCCGCGAGACCAAGTGTCTTATAGTGATAAGTCATGAAAAACCTCCGTGTTGGGGATATATTAATGCCCGTTAATAAATGGCAGGGCCGGGGCTTTCGGCCAAGCGATACGTAAGCACTGCGTGAAGTTACAACCGCAAGGCGTCATGATTGTCGCCGCGTCAGGGTCCTGACGCGTTTAAGCTGAAAACCGTTTGAACAAGGGAAACAGTATACTGACAGCGCGGTCGGGATACTGTCAGGGCCGCGAATCAGTCCAGTCCGTGCGCATCCTCTCGGCCCGGACGGGTGGCGCGCGGCGGACGGCCGCGCGGATGGCGCGGCCGTTTCAGGCATAAGGGGTCAGGCGGCCTGCTTGCGCCGGCGCAGCGCGGCGAGCCCGCCGAACCCCGCGAGCATCAGCCAGCCGGCGGCCGGCAGCGGGACCGCGGCGACCTGGACCCCGTCCATACCGAAGCCGTCATTCGTCCCGGCCGTCATCTCGATGCTCAGAAGGCTGACGGGGGTGTCAAACAGCAGCGTCACCAGCTGCAGCTCGGCGTCGTCGCGGTTGTTCTGGGGTTTGCCCATCATGTTCACCGTGTCGATCTCGTCCTCCGACACCTCGAACCGGAACCCGAAACTGCCCACGTCATCGACATCCGTGAGAAAGAACGCGATCCTGAGGATGTCCGACAGGCCGGACTGGCCCGGGATCTCCCAGCGGATGCCGGCATGGTCGTTGCTGTCGAGCCAGTTGTCCCCGCCCTCGACATCGTACCGGCCATGGGCGTTGCCGGGATCGTCGTTGCGCACCACGATCCGGTCCTCGGGGCTCACCTGCGCGGCGCCGCTGCCCGTGTCCCCGCCGAGCCGGTAGAAATCGCCGACCTGCGTCGAGACGACGGGGGTGCTGCCGTCGGCCGAGGCGCAGGTGGCCGCTGTCGCCGTCCGGCATGCCTGGAACCCTTCGAAATCTTCCGAGCGCGTGATCCGCGATCCCCCCATGAAGGCGTCGCGCGCAGCCAATGCGGCCGTGATGCCGGCGGGGCTGCCGGTCCCGAAGGCTTGGAACTGGATGTCGACTGTTGCGGCAGATGCGGCCATCGGGGCCAGCGCGAGCGCCGCCACGAGGCCGAATGCCCTGGTGTGATATGTCATGAGAAATGAACCCTTTGCGATTGTGCTGTGCATCCCGTGACCGGATGCATGGCGACATCGCGGCGGGGGCCAATCCGCGCGTGGAGTCGTGGTTAAAAAGCGGCGTGATTGTCGCCAGCCCGGCGCTGGTCGGCGATAAACGCTGAAATCAATTCAAGTTTTAGGATAATGTTCCCGGATCCCAGCCGCGCGGCCCGGACACGATTCGGCCGGTTCATGCCTTCAGCCCGCTCGCTCAGCCCGGCGCCGCACCGGTCCGCAGACCGGTCCGCAGCCGGAGGCGGGGGGCCTCGCCCTCGGGGCGGTCGATCACGTGGCGCATCGGCACCGGGCCGGTGCCGGTGATCAGCCGCCCGGCGGCGTCGAAGCGCAGGTCCCCGTCGGGAGTCTCGCGGTCCCAGCCCGCCAGGCGGCCCGACGCGTCGTAGCGGTAGACATCGCGCCAGTCGGCGCGCGGGAAGAGCAGCGGATCGGCATAGCCATCCTCGGGCAGGCGGAAATCGCGGCTCTCGATGCGCGGCGCGCCGTCGGGGCCGGTCCCGTAGGCCCGCGTCTCGTGCTGCGGCAGCAGGATCGAGATCAGGCCCGGCATGCTGTCGTAATCACCGATGCGGGCGAAGACGCCGATATCCACCCGGTCCGACAGGACGTTGGGCCGCCCCGGCACGGGGCGCGGTGCCTGCCAGTCGAGGGTGATGCGGGCCCGCAGGCCGGACGCGTCCAGCGGCTCTACCTGCGTGCGCGCCGGATCGCCGCGCAGCACCCGCCAGGCAAACTCCGGGCTGCGGCCCTGCAGATCGCGCGTCGACTCGACCGACACCACCATGCTGCGCCGCGGCGCATGGCTGCGCCAGATCCGGGCGATCGCCGCGGGGGTGTCGAAGAGCCGCTCGTCCAGGCCTTCGCCGAAATAGTCGATGCCTTGGGTGCTGCGCGTCTCCGACAGGACCGCGAGGCGCACCATCGGCGGCACGGTGTCTGGGGTGAGCGCGTTGGCCAGTTCCACCATGCGCACGAGGTTGATCTGGTCGCGCGGCACGGCCGAAGGGTGCGCCACCCCCGAGCGGTACCCTTCCCGGCCACGCACCGGGCCGAGGCCGCGGCGGAACACCATCTGCACCGTGGGGGCCAGGAGCTGGGCCTCGCGCAGGAACGCCTTGGTCTCGGGGGTGAAGGCGGCGAGGATCATCGCCAGCGCCTCGAGATGCGGGCGGTCCGACCCCGACGAGCCCTCCGAGATCAAGAAGAACGGCGTGGCCGCCGGGATCAGGTCACCATGCCCGGTATCGTGATCTCGGTGCTCGGGGTAGACATGGATCTGCCCAGCCAGGTAATTCTGGTAGAGCAGGCGCGGCCCGTTCGGCCGGGTCAGCGCCAGGCGCGGCAGCGAGCGCCAGAACGGGCCCTTGGTCATCGCGGTCGAGGAATTGCCGATCACCGGCGCATCGAAGATCACCTGGCCGGCCAGCCCGTAATGGAGCCCCGCCTTGTAGGACGCGCCATCGTAGCGCACATGCGTCAGCTGCGGATGCGCCGCGGCCGGCAGGCGCGAATGCCCGCGGTCGCGGTTCTCGTAGAGATCGCCGTGATTGCCCGCCGCGCGCCCGTCATGCACCAGCCGCCGCAGCCGGCGCGCGGCGGTGCCGGTCGCCTCGGGCCCCAGTACCGGGACATCCCTTTCGGGGATGCGCACCCGCGCCAGCAGCCGCCCGCCCGGACCGTCCCGCGTCAGCGCCGCGCGGCGCACCAGCACCTTACCGTCCTCGGCCACCATCGGTCCGGCCTCGGGCGCGGCCTGCTCGCCATCCTGGGCCAGCGCGGCGCCGGGCACGAGGCCCGTCCCGGCGAGAAGCCGCAGCAGCGTGCGACGCGTGAAGGATAGGCGCATGGCGGTGGCCCTTTTCGGTGAACGCCCGGTCGATCAGGGATCAATCTAGCCCTGAAATGCGGCATCCGAAAGATCCTGTCCTTTCTCCTTGCACGCGAGGGTTTCCGGCGCGCCACGCGCGGGGGCCGGGCGCATGACAGGTTGCCCGAGGCCACCGGTGGCGGTATGCGACAGGGGGGCGGATTTTGCACGAGTCCCCGGCATCGGTAACGGGACAGCGACAAGGATATTTTTCGATGAAGATCGCGATGATCGGAACGGGTTACGTGGGGCTGGTCTCCGGGGTGTGTTTTTCGGATTTTGGGCATGACGTGGTATGCCTCGACAGCAATCCCGACAAGATCGCCATGCTGGAACGCGGCGAGGTGCCCATCTTCGAGCCGGGGCTGGACACGCTCATGGCGCGCAATGTCGCGGGCGGACGGCTGCGCTTCACCACCGATATCGCAACCGCGCTCGACGGCGCGGAGGCGGTGTTCATCGCCGTGGGCACGCCGACGCGGCGCGGCGACGGGCATGCCGACCTGACCTACGTGATGGCCGCCGCACGGGACGTGGCGCGCGCCGCCAAAGGCTACGTGGTGATCGTCACCAAGTCCACCGTGCCCGTGGGCACCAACGCCCAGGTCCGCGACGTGGTGGCCGAGGCCAACCCGGATCTCGATTTCGACGTGGCCTCGAACCCGGAATTCCTGCGCGAAGGCGCCGCGATCGACGATTTCATGAAGCCCGACCGCGTGGTCGTCGGCACCGAGACCGACCGCGCCGCGGCGGTGATGTCCGATATCTACCGGCCGCTGTATTTGCGCGATTTCCCGATCCTGACCACCGATCTGGAATCCGCCGAGATGATTAAATACGCCGCCAACGCGTTTCTGGCGACCAAGATCAGCTTCATCAACGAGATCGCGGCGCTTTGCGAGCGCGTGGGCGCGGATGTCCGGCAAGTGGCGCGCGGCATGGGGCTTGACGGGCGGATCGGCAACAAGTTTTTGCATGCGGGGCCCGGCTATGGCGGATCCTGCTTTCCCAAGGATACCTCGGCATTGGCGCGCATCGGGCAGGAACATGCCGTGCCGCAGACCATCGTCGAGAGCGTCATCCGGGTCAATGACGCGGTCAAGCTGCGGATGATCGAGAAGCTGCGCGATCTCTGCGGCGACAGCTTCAACGGCCGCACGGTGGCGGTGCTGGGTGTCACCTTCAAGCCCAATACCGACGACATGCGCGCCGCACCTTCGTTGACCATCATCCCCGCGCTGGTGGGCGGCGGCGCGCGCGTGCGCGTGGTCGACCCGCAGGGAAAGCGCGAGGGCGAGGCGCTCTTGCCGGGCGTTGCGTGGTGCGACGATCCCTACAAGGCCGTGCAGGGCGCCGACCTGCTGGTGATCCTGACCGAATGGAACGAGTTCCGCGCGCTCGATCTCGCGGCGCTGGCCGGTGCCATGGCCACGCCAAGGATGGCCGACCTGCGCAATGTCTATGCCGCGGAGGATGTCACCAAGGCGGGCTTCACGGCCTATGCGGGTGTCGGGCGCTGATGCGCGCCTTCGTCACCGGGACCGCCGGCTTCATCGGCTTTCACCTGGCCGAGCTTCTGTTGCAGGAGGGCTGGGAAGTCGCGGGCTATGACGGGATGACCGACTATTACGACGTCACGCTGAAAGAGCGGCGTCACGCGATGCTGCGCCAGCATGCGGGCTTCACCGCGACCGAGGCGCTGCTGGAGGATGCACCGGCGCTGTCGGCCGCGGTGGCAGATGCCCGCCCCGACGTGATCGTGCATCTCGCAGCCCAGGCCGGGGTGCGCTATTCGATCGACAATCCGCGCGCCTATCTCGACGCCAACATCACCGGCACGTTCAACCTGATGGAGGCCGCCCTTGCCGCGGGCCCCGCGCATCTGCTGATGGCCTCGACCAGCTCGGTCTACGGCGCGGGCACCGAGATGCCCTATGCCGAAACCCAGAAGGCCGACACGCAGATGTCGTTCTACGCCGCCACCAAGAAGGCGAACGAGGCGATGGCGCATTCCTGGGCGCATATCCACGGCCTGCCGATCACGATGTTTCGCTTCTTCACCGTCTACGGCCCGTGGGGCCGGCCCGACATGGCGCTGTTCAAATTCACGCGCGCGATCCTCGACGGGCAGCCCATCGATGTCTACAATCACGGGCGGATGTGGCGCGATTTCACCCATGTCGCGGACCTGGTGCGCGGCATCCGCCTGCTGATCGACGCGGTGCCGGGCGGGCCCGAGACGGCGGTCGCGGGTGACAGCCTGTCGCCGGTGGCGCCGTGGCGGGTTGTGAATATCGGCAATTCCACCAGCATCCGGCTGGAGGATTTCATCGATGCGATCGAGGCGGCGACCGGCCGCAAAGCCCTCCGCAATTACATGGACATGCAGCAGGGCGACGTGCCGGCCACCTGGGCCGATGCATCGCTGCTGCGGGCACTGACCGGCTACGCCCCGCAGACCGGGATGCGGGTCGGCGTCGCGCAGTTCGTCGACTGGTACCGGGAGTATCACGGGGTCTGAACGGGGCCTGAGACGGGGTCCGGCCCCCGCGGGGATGTCAGCCGCGATGCGCCCGCGACACCGCGCAGGATCCTGTGGGGCCGCGCAGCGCCACCAGCCCCGCCCCGGCCAGAAGCCCCAGCACGCCGGTGCCCGAATAGATCAGCAACGCCATCCAGACCCCCTGCCCCAGCACCAGCGCGGCCAATGCGGCCCCGGCCCCGGCCCCGCATCCCGCAAGGATCAATCCGACGATCATGTAAGGCCCCTTCTGGCGATACGAATGGCGATACAGGCGTGACGTGGATGGCCCGCACGCCGCCGCACTCCGGGTATCTAAGCGCCTTTCGCACCCGAAACCAAACACGATCCGCACAGGATTTTGTTAAAACCCGTTACAAATGCACCGGACAGGGCCATGCGGACCCCATGAAAAAGGGCCGCAGCGGGATGTTGCGGCCCTTCCATGGTGTGCGGAACAGGGTGGTCCGGCTCAGGCCGCCTTGCGCTTGCGCCGCCCGACAAGACCCAGCCCGCCAAGCCCGGCCAGCAACAGCGGCAGCGCGGCGGGCACGGGGACGGCGCTGATCGTAATTTCCGTGCTCGCGACAGCATTTGTCGTGCCTTTTTCGAATGCCGTCAGTCGGATCAGATAGTCACCGTTTGCATTGGGATCGAAACCGAAGGTTGACCCGCCCGCGTCGTTGAAGAATTCGTAGCTCCACGAATTCTGCGCGACGTTGTTGGCGGCGATCAGGGTGGCATACTCCGTGGCGTCCGCTGCTACAGCACCCGCACCGCTGCCTGTCCCGTTGTCACCGATCGCATGATCCGCGTATAGTTGATTAATCGGATCGAAAGGACTTGCGAACGTCGTGCCCGCACCCGGATCGGTATCGAGCTCCAGAAGATAATCGAAAGCATCTAATGCGTTCCCGCTGGTACCAACGTGGTCTGAATTTACCGACCAATCGAAATTCCACACCGGCGTGGTCGGGCTGTTAGGATCAAAGCCGAACCCCGTCGGAGGATTGCCTGCCCGAAACGTGTAGGTGCCGGCCCCGTCCGAGTTGAAGGTGTCTTCGGGATTATTGTTTTCATTGAAGCGCAACTTGCCGCGCAGGCCGAGTTCAATGTCGTTCTGCCGATTAACGGTAAAACCGCCATTGTCAATTCCATCGCCGGCAATCACGTCGGGCGTGACGTAATCGTCAAAAGTCAACGCACTCGCGGCCCCAGCGGAAAGCGCCAACGCCAGCGCCGGGATCGTGGCGGCGTGTTTCGAAAATCTCATCTGCAACTCCATCACTGTCAGGGACGCCCCGCTTGGTGGGGGCGGTTGGTGGACAACTCGAGGGACCTTGTCCGGCGCGGGGATCCTGCACAACCGCCGGCCCAGAAAAAGTCGCCATGAAGGCAAAAAAGATCTTTATTGTTAACCGTTTAAAGCTCAATAAACCGGTTTTCCCGGATTGATCACAACTCAGCCCTTGCCGCGGTCCCCCGCCCGTTTGCGCACCCAACCCAGGAAGGCCGCGTCGGGGCTGCGCAGGCGGGGCTGGCCGGTGGCGGCCCACCAGGCGCGCCAGTCGGCCTCGAGCGCATAGGCATCAGCACCGGGCATCAGGCGGCGGGCCTCGTCGAGGGCCTCGGCGCCGGGGCGCGGCCCCTCGCCGGGGGCCAGTTTCACGCGGCGCGGTCGCACGTGGATGATGTCGCCCGGCGCCTCGGAGATCTCGTAATCGGGCAGATGATCGGCGGCGATCATGTCGCGGATCATCCGGCGGAACACCCGGATCGGCGAGGCCGAGCCGGACTTGTGCGCGAGCACCGCCAGCGAGACGCGCCATTCGGGCTGATGGCCGCAATGCTTGCGCGCCAGCTCGTAGATCCGCCGCTCCATCGGTTTGCGCAGCCGGAAATAATCGCGGCTGAGGGTCAGCACGGACTTTGCCAGAACCGCCCGGTAGAGCCACTCGGCCAGCGACACCTTGACCGAGACCATCCGCCCGCCGCGCGTCCGGCGCTGAATCTGCCACGCCTCGATCAGCCCGAAACCGGTGGTCTCCTCGATCTCGGCGGTGCTGATATTGGTGGTGATGCGGGTGCCGGCCAGACGCTCGAACGCCTCGACCAGCCGGCGGTACCCGTCGCCAGAGGTTTCGCGATTGGTCGCCACCAGAAGATCATGCGCGCGCAGGTGCACGGTGCGGCTGATCGGGCGCCCGGCATTGAGCGCGGCCATCAGCTGGCTGATGCAATAGATCAGGATGTCCTTGTCAAAGAGCGTCGCGCGGCCGCGCACCGAGGGCGTGACGGTGATGGTCACGTTGTTATGGGCATAGCTGAGCACCCGCAGATCCGCCCGGGTCGAAAGCGAGAAGAGCGGATGTTCCATCGACGCGAGATCGTCCTTGGGCAGCGCATCAAGGACGTCGCAGACGAAGAAATCCGCCGTCGGATGCCGCTCGGGCAGCAGGCTGTGCGCCTGCGATCTTGCGGGTGATCCCGCCCCTGATCCTGCCTCGCCGCCCATGCCCCACCTGCCCCCAGCCTGCTCTTTTGTTTCGGGGTTTCATTATCACCACCTTATCCACAGGCCCCCGCCCGCGTCCAGCATCCAAGGCGCGGCGAACGTGGCATCGGAATCGACTGATCGTGGGTTCGGAGTCGCACTATCGTGGGATCGGAATCGCAATGCTGCCAGAAAGCTAAGGAATTGCGTCTCGAAACAGAGACTTACATTTCCACAAGCCACCCGTAACTATAAATAACAATACCTTAACAACAGAAAATTCCTGTGCACCCTCGGGTTCTGCCCGCAAACAGGCTGAAACGGCTGAATTTGCAGAGAAAAACCACGGTGATAAACCGAATCGCATCCCATGAAAGCATGATTTCATTTCCATGTTCGCTTTTTTAAGGTACATATCCTTAAACGCAGCACATGAGGAAAATCATGGTACATGACGGGTCGTCCCCCCTGCCCCCCTATTTCAACATCTCGCCCGATGCCGCGATGGCCGATCTCGATCCGCCGCAACAGACGACCGATTTCGGACGCATCGCCGAGGCCTGCCTGCGCGGGCGCCGCGATCTTGCCTCGCGCGGGCTCGACGAGGGCGGCGGGCGGCAGTTGCGGCGTTTCTCGACCTGGGAGATCACCCGCTACCTGATCCCCATCGCCACCGCACATTTCCGCCGCGTGCTGAAGGCCAATCCCGACCTGCCGCAGGGCCGTTCAGAGACCGACGGGGGCGCGAAATGGTTCACCCTCGACGAGGTGCTGCGGCTGCGCGCGCATTTCGCCGCCGAAGGCTCGAAGACCAAGGAATACCAGCCCTGGCGCCCCGAGGGCCTGCCCGCCAAGATGGTGGCGGTGGCCAATTTCAAGGGCGGCGTCGGCAAGACCTCGACGGCGGCGCACCTGGCGATGTCAGCCGCGCTCGACGGCTACCGGGTGCTGGTGATCGATCTCGACAGCCAGGGCTCGATGACCTCGATCTTCGGCGGGAAGGTCGAGGATGAATGGTCCACCATCTTTCCGCTGCTGGCCCGGCATTACGGGCGCCACCTGCAAGAGGATAACCGCCAGCGGGCGCAGCGCAACGAGGCACCGCTGGCCATTGACGACACGCTGGCCGACGCGATGCAGATGCGCGCGCAGGATCTCATCCAGAAAACCCATTGGCCCAATATCGACCTGATCGGCGCGCAGTTGAATCTTTATTGGTCCGAGTTCCAGATCCCCGTCTGGCGCATGGCTGCGCGCAGCTGGAAGCTGTGGGACGCGCTGACCGAAAGCCTCGAGGCCGATGGCGTGCTGCAGGACTACGACCTGGTGTTTCTCGACACGCCGCCGGCGCTTGGCTACCTGACGATCAACGGGCTGTCGGCGGCCGACATCCTGCTGGTACCGCTGGGGGCCTCGTTTCTGGAGTTTGATTCCACGGGGCGGTTCTTCGAGATGCTGCACGCCACGTTTCAATCCATCGAGGAGGGCGAGAACATGGCGGCCCGGGCATTGGGGCGCGACGGGGTGCGGTTTGAATGGGACGCGGTGCGCGCGATCATCACCCGCTACGACGCGGCACAGCAGGCCGAGCTGGCCGGGCTGATGCAGGCCTATCTCGGCCCCGCGCTGGCGCCGCAGCGGCAGGATTACACCGCGCTGATCGGCCAGGCTGGCGAACAGGTCAGCGGCATCTACGAGGCCGATTACCGCGATTTCAACCGTGAGACCTATATCCGCGGGCGCGAGACCTTCGACGCGACCTATGCCGCCTTCAAGAAGCTGCTTTACGGGGTCTGGCGCCGCGACCAGGTGGAAAAGGCCGGCGCGGAGGCGGCGCAATGACCGGTCCCGTGCCCCGGCACCTGCCTCTGAAATGTTTCGCATGCGAAACATCTGCCCTGCCCGTCCTCATCTTCCGGGAGACCGCCCATGGCCAAGCGTAAACGTCTCGGGGGACCGCTGCAGGATCACCTCGCCCCGCAGGACGGCGGGTCGACCAGCAGCGCCGCCTCGGCCCCGATCGCCCGGATCGCGGGGGAAACCTCGGTCAACGCGGCCTTCGACGAGGTCCGCCAAGAGCTCGACAGTGCGCGCAGCGAAGGCCGGCTGGTGCTGCGCGTGCCGCTTGAGGCGGTCGAAACCGCGTGGCTGATCCGCGACCGTCTCGATCCCGGCACGCCTGAGGATCCCGATTTCGCCGCTCTCATCGACAGCCTGCGCGCGCATGGCCAGCGCAGCCCGATCGAGGTCGCCGATATGGGGCAGGGCCGGTACGGGCTGATCTCGGGCTGGCGACGGCTGACGGCCCTCAGGCAATTGCATGCGGAGACCGGAGAGGCCCGGTTCGCCACGGTGCTTGCCCTGCTGCACAAACCCGAGAACGCGCAAGGCGCCTACCTTGCGATGGTGGAGGAAAACGAGATCCGCCTTGGCCTGTCCTATTACGAGCGCGCGCGGATCACCGCCAAGGCGGTCGAGGCCGGTGTCTACCCCTCGACAAAGACAGCGCTGCAATCGCTTTTCGCCACCGCGTCGCGCGCGAAACGGTCCAAGATCGGCTCGTTCCTGACCCTCTACCAGGCTTTGGGCGAGTCCGTGCGCTTTCCGCAGGCGCTGACCGAACGGCTGGGGTTGTCGCTGGCGAAGATCGTGGAGGAGGACACGGGCGCTCCGGCGCGGCTGCGCGACCGGCTGAAGCGCGCCGATGCACGCGATCCGGAGGCCGAGCAAGCGCTTCTGGCAGAGTTCATCGCGGTGGAGACCGAGCATGGGGTGGCCCCGGAGTCGGCCCCTGAAACGGGCGCGGAGAACCCGCCGAAAGGCGCGCGTCGCACCTCGCCCGCCTCTGGTCCTTCGGGGACCGAGATCTCTCCGGGTGTCCGCCTCAGCCAGAGCGGCGGGGCGGTGCACCTGTCGGGGCCGGGTGTCGATGCCGCGTTTCGCGACGCGCTCGAGGCATGGTTGCGCAGCAGGGCCGGCAAGTGATGGGCATCGCAATGTTTCGCACGCGAACCATTGCGGCCGCGCGCGGGTGAACGCGCCGTGCATGTCGATCCGAACACGACGTCTTTTGGCGTATGTAGCCCCGCACGGATCACGATTTCATGTTGATGCTACGTCTGCATACAAGATATGGTTGATCCATGCAGTTAGAGATATTTCCCGACCGGATGCATCTGTGCCGTGACGACCCGTCGCGGAACATGCGCCGTTTCTACCTGATGGCGGTTCAGCGCGACCTTTTCGGAGGTGCGTCCCTGATCCGGGAATGGGGCCGTCTCGGCCGGTCCGGGCAGGTGCGGATCGATCATCATCCCGACGAGGGCCGGGCGATCGACGCCCTGGCCGAGCTGGCGACCGTCAAGCGCAAGCGCGGATATCGCTGACGACATGCCCCGACCTGCCCGGCACGGGCCGGGCATCGCCGATCAGGGCGCGGTATGATGCCGTTTTGCAAACTTGCAAGTTGCCAGAAAACGACCGTTTGTAAACGCAGGCAAAGCAAGCTCCTGTGGTCGCGATCGTTGCAAATCCCTTGGTTTCCTTACGCCAAGCGCGACGCGAGAGACCTTGTATGTATGCGCAGGTGAGGCTTGCGTAGAGAGGAAACCATCCCTACAAAACTCACTCATGTACTGTGCAAAATACCTGTAATCTGCACAGTAAAATTTTTATAACATTGATATAAGTGCATTTTTATATACATACGGGATTTGTGTTACGGTGACAGGGCAGGGCTTGTCATTGGGGGCACCGGTAAATGAGCAAGGCGCGGAAGTTGGGGGTGCCCTGAGGGGCGGCATATCATGGCGGTGTTCAGACGCCGTCGAGTCCCTGCCGAGAAAAGGATACGCCACATGTCAGAGACGACCATCCCCCCAATTGACCAATCCGTCGGGGTATTCATCCGACCCATTCACGTCCCGGCGATCTGATCAGCCGATGCCGCCGTAGTCGGCGAGTTCCGCGACCAGGTCGTGCGCCAGCCGCTCGACTAGACCCTCGAGGTCGGGTTTCAGCGTCGTGACGAAGGAGTCAATAAACCCGGCGATCCGCCGGTCCGAACAGGTTACCTCGGCTCCGATCGGCTCCAGGAGACGGTTGGCCGCCTCCACGACATCATCGAGGCGGATGCCGGCGAGCGTCCGCTGAACCAATCCGGCGCCAAGGCGCTCGGTCACCTGTGCGCGGTCCTCGGGATCGTCGAACTCCATCTCGACCTTATGAAGCATGGCCTCTGCACGCTGGACGGCGCGGCATGGGACATGCAGTGCCGCGAGATGCCCAATGTCGGAGGCCACCTGCCAAGAGCCGACAGGGACCTGTGCATCCTTGACGCGGCGCCGGTCGACGATTGTGCAATCGAAAGGTCCCTCCGCGTCCATCCGCAGGAGGAGCAGACCCTCTCCGGTGACGCGCACGCCCGCCTCACACATATCGGACATGCCGATGGCGGACAGCGTCTGCTGCGCCTGTTGCGCTTCGGACACGAAGGAAAAAAGGTGCAGCTTCCACGTTCCTGTGCACCAGCCAGCCGTTTCGGCGGTCAGAACTTCACCGCCAATCCGGGTCGTTGGCCGCGCATCGCCGTTTCGCGGCAGGTCAAGCCAAAGCGGAATGACGTGATCTACGAGGTCAGCGGACGAGGAGTGGCCGTTCGGTATCGGACCGGTTTGGAGTATCTTTGGAAAATGGTTGGTAGGCATTTATTTAGCTTTCGCGCAGTTTCGATAATCACTGGTTCTATAAGAGGGTTTTTATGCATTGAGTTCGTAGAATTTGTGCAAAGTCTTGTTATATCCCGAACCCTCGGAGGTCTGAGTTCAGCGTTGACGCAGGATGGGTTCGTGATTCAGCTGTGAGCATGATCTGTTCCGGTTTCCCTTCCCAAGCAGATCGTCGCAAGCTTGAAGCGTGTGCGCGTCGTCAGCGCGAGGATCACGGCATTGCCCCGGCGGGCGAATGCCCTTCAGCGCCCGCACATAGTCAGCCCCCTTGTCGGTGATCTTCGCCGCGATCCCGCGCGGGGCGTCGTTCGATCTGTCAGCGACCTTGACCTGGCCAGGCACCATGTTCTGACCGTGCTCCACGCCGAGGCCATGTGGATCGGCGCCTCCGCGCCACTCTCCTGGCAGGCGCGCCGGAGCGTCTTGCCAGAGGTGGCGATGGTCACCGGCCCGGATCCGGTCAGGCCTGCAACCCAGGCGACGAGACAGGTCTGGAACTGCCCGGCGTCGCGCACGGCGAAAATATCGCCGAGCTGGTCATACGACGGGGGTGCCATCATTGAACGGGCGCAAGCGGCGTATCGGGCGATCTCGACCACCAGCCATGGCATCCGGAAACCACGCCCGGCATCACCAGCAGACCTCGTCGAGCAGACAGCGCACCTTGGCCCGCTGACGAGGGTCTTCAAGCCCCTCGAATCAGCAGAGAAAATCGACAACCATGTCGAACGCCCACAGACTTCGGTGCGATCAAGCAGAAGATGTTCACCTTCGACGATCTCATCCGGCTCGATACAAATGCGCTTCAGCGGATCATCCGCATGGCTGACGGCAAGCTCCTCACGCTTGCGCTGCGCGGCGCGAAGAAGAATACCCGCGACGGGATCATGGAAACGCTCACGCAGCGGATGCAGGACATGCTGCGCGCCGAGATGCAGGACATGGGACCGGTCCGCGCCCGTGACACGCGCGAAGCGCAGTCCGCGCTCATCGACATAGCGAACGACCTGGCACGTCAGGAGATCATCCGCCTGCCAACCCAGGAGGACGAGCTTCTCGAGTGACCGCGCGACCACCCCCTACACGCCTGCCGGCATCGCCAAGTTGCTGTCGCGAATGCTGCGAGGTCGCAGGCAGGAATGGTGATGCCGACCTCTTTGCCGCGCCTCAAGGGCTTGCGTGCTCGACGCGATGTGATCGCCTACGCAGGTTGGGCGTATCATCGGTTCGCTCCGAGTATGGCGGATGTCGAGGATCTGCTCGCTGACCGCGGCGTGTTTGTCAGCCGCGAGGCGGTCCGGCTCTGGGTCAATCGGTTTGGTCGCCATTTTGCAGATTGCGTTCGGCGGACCCGGAATACGCCAAAGGACAAGTGGCACCTGGATGAGGTCGTAATCGGAATCCGGGACGAAAAATTCTGGCTCTGGCGGGGGGATGCGGACTTTGACATCTGGAGCGATTTCACCGGTCAGATGACCGCATGAACCTCGGCCAGTCACCCGCTTACACTCCAGATCAGGTAACTTGGCAATGCCGTGACATGATCCCGCGCGACCGTCGTTGCTATCCCTCCGGAATGAAACGGGGCAGGACGGGCACCAGCCCATCAAGAACTCCCTGCAGGCGCGCCTCGGCCGCGGCGTCCGCCTCGTCGGAGCGGATGGTGGTGGTCAGCCGGACCAGCGCGCCGTCGGTGCGCCCGCTGGTGATGCCGTCCATCATCAGCCAGAATTTCGCGGCAATGTCCCAGGCGATGCGGCGTTCGCGCTGCTGGAACCAGTAATAGACCATCATCCGCGTATTGCCCTTCTGGATGATCGCGCGGTTGATGTTGAAAGGCCGGTCCGAGCCCATTGCCCCGGCGATATCCGTACGCTCCAGCCAGGCGATCTCCCATCCCGATCCGGGCAGGCAGACCTCGGGGCTGTGAACTCCGCCCTGTGTCTGGTCGTTGTACCACGCCATGAAGAGGCCCACCGAAGCGGCCGCATCCGGGTTGACGAGATTCACCTGGTGATAGTCATCCGCACCAAGGGCGCCTTCCACGCGGGCCGAGAGGGTGTCCCGCCCCCCGGCTTGCTGCCAGTCTCCCAAGGTACGGGGAAACAGGGAAAACTGGTCCCGCTCGGGAGCGACACCGCCCCGGTCCGGCACGGCGAGGAAGGCGGCAAGGGCGATCAGGCCCGCCGCCGCGGCCCCGATCATGGCCCCCGAGGAGCGCACGTATTGCAGGCGCGCAAGTTGCGGCATCACGTTGGAGATGTCGAGATCCAGCACCTCGGTCAGGGAGGGGCGCCGAGGATGCAGGAACAGCAACAGCCACGCGAGAAGGAACAGCAGGATGATGCAGGCGATGAAGATCACCCAGCCTTCGAAGAAATGCGTGAAGCCTTCCAGCCAGTCGAGGCCGTAATGCTGCACGATGATGCCCGCCACCGCGATGCGGATCGAATTCATCAGGATCGCGATCGGCACCGCCGAGAGCAGCAGCACCACCCTGTGCCAGCCCGGACCTTGGTAGAGCGCCGCGAAGATGTAGGAGAAGCTGAGGATCGGGAACATGTAGCGCAGCCCCGAACAGGCCTCGGCCACATGCAGCTGGATGACGCCCAGATCGATGATGTTGCCATCCAGGAAGACGGGAATCGACATGAGCTGCAGGAACCAGACACCCAGTTCCGACGACACGAATTGCAGATAGGTCGTGGTCTTGTAATAGATCGTGGCGGGCAGCGGCAGCATCAGCGCCAGGTGCACCACGCCCGGCCAGAACCCCTTGCCGATGCTCCAGCCCCAGCTGATCAGCAGCATGCCACCGACCCAGAGAATCAGCGCATAGGCCACGATGTCGTCGATCCCGGCCAGGATGCCGAGCCCGCCGAAGACCAGCGAGAAGATCACCAGAGCAACACCCGGCCAGCGGTTGCGCTTGGGGCCCGGGTCGATCGGCACCTCTTTCATGTGACGCAGGAACAGCAGCGTCGACAGGACCGGGATGAGCGGCCCGTGGCTGTATTCCGGCAGCTGCCAGGCCTTGAGCAGCGCATCGATGCCGTTCGAGAAAAAGACCGCCGCCGCAACCGTCGCGACGGCAAGCCAGAACAGGCCCCAGTTGCTGAGAGATCCGATGAGCCGGGACGGTATGGTCTGGGATGTATCGGCTGGCATGCGAAATCCTATTCCCGGGTCGCGGACATCATCGTCCTGGGCATTATCAAAATTCCGGGCCGCTCCTCGTTGCCTGAAACCGGCGACAAGACCACCCATCACACATATTCCGGTTAAGGAGGTATCCGATAGGGCACTTGCTTGTCCAGCGACACGCACGTGGAACGGTACGACATCACGGTCGGGTGATGAAGGTGGTGGCAGGGCGCCCGGACATGGCCCTCCGCAAGGCTCACACCGGGAACCGCACGGCGCTCATCGGGTCATCGGGGCGCGGTCGCGCAACCACCATCCCGCGGCGCAGCCGGCCAGGAACCCGCCCAGATGCGCCTCCCAGGCGAGCCTGCCGGCCATCGCCCAGTACATGACCAGGTTGAGCAGGACCAGAAGCCCCACGACCTTCAGCGTGGGCGCCAGGCCAACTTGGGCGGACCGCCTGTCGATGACGTCCCAGCTCGTGAGCGCGCCCACCAGGCCAAAGAGCGCCCCCGAGGCCCCCACCATCGGCTGCGCAGCACTCGAGAGGATCGCAAAGCCCGCAGCCCCCCCCAGAAGCGACAGCGCGTAGATCATGGCAAAACGCGACTGCCCCACCCGTTCGATCACCGGCCGTCCCAGCGAGGCCAGGGTGATCATGTTCACCGACACATGCCAGAACCCGCCATGCAGGAAGCCGTAGCTGGCGAACATCGTGATCGGTTGGGCGGCATAGTTGGGCCGCCAGTTGTCCAGCAATCCGCGCCAGAACCCGCCATTCTGGTACGCCAGCCCCCGCCAGCGCCGCGATCCCCAGAGCTCGTGATCGGCCCCCTGCAGCACCGCCTCGACGAGCACGCAGATCCCCAAAATGCACAGCAGAACGGCATAGGGCGCGAGCCGGGCCGAAAGAGGCGGTCGATGGGGTGATGGGGGGCGAACCTGCATTGGCATTGGATGCGCCAGAACCGGGCAAAACTCAAGCGCCGGTGGGACATGCGGACACCATGCCCCCGAGGGTGCAGAGCGCCTTGGCGGCCTTGCGGGTCAGACAGCCGTCGGACCCGGCCCTACCCCGAGCACCCTCCGGGGAATATCGGCGAAGACGACAGGGTGTGGTCGCGCCCGACTCAGGGGCGCGCCTGCCGGGCGCGCAGCGCCGCCAGGGTCAGCGAGGGCAGGATGGCGAGGCAGGCCCCGTAGCGAACAGCTAACCGCGCGGGGTTGCCGGCCAGCCGCCAGATCCATTCCGCCGCCAGCATCCGCACCACCGGCGGGGCGCGCCGCTGCGTCCCGGCGATGAAATCCAGCCCCGCGCCGATCGACAGGAACCCGACATCCGGCAGGCGGGTGCGCGCATGGGCCGAAAAGATCTCCTGCTTGGGGGCCCCGAGCGCCAGGAAACAAAGCCCCGCACCGCTATCCGCGATCGCCGCGATGGCGGCATCGGCATCGGCGCCGGTCGGGTCGAACCCCATGCGCGGCGAGAGCTGCAGCACCACCTCGAGGCCGGGATGGCTGCGGCATAGCCGGTCCGCGGCGCGGGCCAGTGTCTCCTCTGTCGTGCCCAGAAGCGCGACGCGGACCCCCGTGCGGGCGGCCAGCGCGGCCACCGGTTCGATCAATTCCGAGCCGGGCAGAAGCTCTATCCGCTGGCCGGCCAGGCGCGACAGCCAGACGATGGGCCGGCCATCGGCGGTGACATGGGTCTGCGAGAGGTAGGCATCGCGGAACGCCGGGGACCGGCGCAGCTTGACCACGTGGTCAAGGTTCAGCGTCGCCAGGGAAAACCCCTCCGCGGTATCGAGCCTCTGCGCGATATCGCGCAGCAGCGCGTCCCGGGACTGCGCCGTTACCCGGACCTGCCGGCTCGTTTCGGGATCACCGGACGACCAGACCATCATGAGAGATTCCCCCGTTTGCGCGCCTTGACACGGGACGGTCTACCCCGGATCCGCCGGGATTTGAAACGGCCGATGCGGGCCTTGCCCGGGACGTGGCACGCGCGGACCACGTGCGAGGCCGCCTTGCCGGTTTACTCGTGCCGGAAACTCGAAGATAAGTCAGCCCGTGTTCCAACGGACAGGTCCAGGCATGCCACATCCCACGCGACCCCGACTGGCCTACCTGACCTCGCTTTATCCGGCCGTGTCGCACACCTTCATCCAGCGCGAGATCGCCGGTCTGCGCGACCTGGGGTTCACGGTGGACACCTGCGCGGTGCGCCGGCCGGAGGCCAGCCAGGTGACCGGGCCCGCGGAACGCGCAGCACTGGCCGATACCTTCTACATCCTCGCCGCGGCCCGGCACCCGGTCACCCTGCCACGCGCGATCCTGACAGCGCTCGGCCAGCCGAAACACCTTATGCGGATGCTGGCCCTGGCGTGGCGCACGGCCGCGCCGGGCCTGCGCGGCGGGCTGAAACAGATAGCCTATGTCGCCGAGGCGCTGATCCTGTCGCGGCATCTGCGCCGCCGCGACATCGCCCATCTGCACAACCATTTCGCCGGCCCAGGCGCCAATGTGGCGATGCTCACCTCGGCGCTGTCGGGCATTCCGTTCAGCTACACGCTGCACGGCCCAAGCGACCTTTACGAACCCGAGAAATGGCAATTGCGCGAAAAGACCGCGCGCGCCGCCTTCGTGGTCTGCATCAGCCATTTCGCCCGCGCGCAGGCGATGCATTTCTCCGACCCCGCGCACTGGCCGAAGCTCAGGATCGTGCATTGCGGCGTGGTGCCGGATCTCTACGACCGCCCGGTGCCCGCGCCGCATGCCGGGATCCGCCTGATCTTTGTCGGACGGCTGGCCGCGGTCAAGGGATTGCGGCTTCTGATCGAGGCCTTCGCGCAGGCCCGCCAGACCCGCCCCGACCTGCATCTGACGCTGGTGGGCGACGGGGCGGACCGCGCCATGCTCGAACGCCTGGCAGCCCCCCTGAGGGATGCGGTGCATTTCGCGGGGTACCTGTCGCAGGATGCCGTCGCCGGCGCGCTGTCGGAGGCCGATGCCTTCGTCCTGCCCAGCTTTGCCGAAGGCCTGCCCGTGGTGCTGATGGAGGCGCTGGCCACTGAGCGCCCGGTCATCGCCACGCAGGTGGCCGGGGTCAGCGAGCTGGTCGAGGATGGCGTGACCGGGTTCATCGTCCCACCCGGCGATACAGAGGCCCTGGCCGACCGGATCGGGCGGCTCGCCGACGATCCCGACCTGCGCACCCGGATGGGCCGGGCGGGCCGCAGGAAGGTGCGCGCAGACTTCGATGCCCGGCAAGAGGCCGGGCGCATCGGCGCGCTATTCGCCGGGCAGGCCGGCCCGGATCTGCGCCCTACGCCGCTGGAGCCCGGCCCTTGATACCCGGCCTCGCGCAACCGGGTGACCGTCGCCATGGCGGAGTTTCACGATGAACGTTCTCGAACGGATCGGCCGCCACGCCGTGGGGGGCAGATCGAGCCCCCTTGCCCGGCGCCTGCTGGCCCGGCCTTACGGGCGCGGGGATGCGCCGCGCTACGCCGTCATCTACGAGACGACCCGGATCTCGTATTCTCAGGTCTTTCCCTTCGTGCGTCATGCGGCCGACATCGAACGCGGCCATGGTGTGCAACTGCGCTTCTACAGCGTTGAAGCCGCGCAGAGGATGGATTTCGGGCAGGTCGATTACGTGCTGATGCAACTCTGGTTCACCCGCGAACACGCCGTGTTCGAGCGGCTTTTCGAGCGCATCCACCGGGGCGGGGCGCGGGTCGTGGCCTTCCTCGATTCCTTTGCGCATAACGATCTGCGACTGGCCCCGATCCTTGACGCGCATATCGATTTCTACCTCAAGAAGTCGCTATTCCGGGATCGCGGCCAGTACCACGCGCGCACGCTCGGACATACCAACCTGACGGATTTCTACAGCCGGGCGCACGGGATCGCGGATACCGAAACGCAATGGGAGATCCCGGACGGTTTCCTCGACAAGCTGCGACTGTCGCCCAATTTCTTCACGGCGCCCGATCTTTATCGCCGGTTTCTCGATCGCGATGCCGACAGCCTGCGGGCGGGCGCCCGCGATATCGACGTGCATGCGCGCCTCGGCCGCCGCGGCTCTGGCTGGTACTCGGCGATGCGCACCGACGCGTTGGAGGCTGTCTCGGGTCTTTCCGGACGGCGCATCGCCTCGGACGGGATCGTCGACAAGCGGCGTTACAATGCCGAGCTCGAACGCTCGAAGATCTGCTTCAGCCCGTTCGGCTATGGCGAGCTTTGCTGGCGCGATATCGAGGCGATGGCCTTTGGCGCCGTGCTTCTCAAGCCGGACATGGATCATCTCGACGTGCTGCCGGAGATCTACGAGCCAGGGGTGACCTATATTCCCGTCAAATGGGATTTTTCCGACGTGGCCGACAAGGTCGACTGGATCATCGCCAATCCGCAGGACGCCGCGGAGATCGCCCGGACGGCCTTTCTGCGGATCCGGTCCTACCTGGAAGAGGCCCGCTTTTCCGAGGACATGCGGTTTCTCTTCGAGCCACATGCGACCCGGCGCTGATCCGCCCCGGCGCGTCTTGCCGCGCGCGCCGGACGGCCTGCGGATGATCACGATCATGGCACATGCCGCAAGACGCGACGGTTTTGATGGTGCATCGGCAGGAACCCTCTTCACGATACGCATCGGGACATGTTTTCTGGAGTCTCGTGAGGCCAACGAGTACGGTTGCAGCACCCGATCAGGCAGAAAGGCAGGCCGCCGATGAAACCATCTCCACGTGTCATGCTGCTGAGCGGCGCTGTCGCCTTGCTGGCCGGGTCCGCCGTGTTGTCGGACGAGGCCGGCGAGACCGAGCCTGCCGCGCCGATCCGGAATGTGCCCGTGGATCTCGCGCCCGGCGAGACGGCCGCGGTTCATGGCGGTCGTGTGACGACCCTCCTGCCAACCGCCCCCGACCTTGCCGGGATCCGCATCGTTGAGCAGCCGGGGCACGGCCATGTCTCGGTCAATCCCGACACCACGCTGGCCCTTGTGCTGACCGGCACGGACCATGCGGGCGCGCTGTCGTTCCGGTATGAGATCACCGGGCCGGACGGAGAGACGACACGGCACACGGCCGCGCTCGACGTGATCCCGAGCCCGCAGGAAAGCTCCTGGGGGACGAGCGTGAACCATTACATGCTGCCCGTCGACGAGGTGGGGCGCGTGGTGGTCGAACACGGCGCGGATCATCGCAAGGTCTATGTCTCCGGCAACGGGCTGACCGCCGCGGATATCGCAGCGGGCCAATGGGATGTTGCCGAAGATGATGTGACATCGCACTGGCTGGGTAAAAATCCGCAATACGGTGCAAGCGAAGACATGGCCCTTGCCCCCGATCTCGGGTTCGCCTTGTGGAGCCGCATCAATCCCCGGGGCAGTGATAACAGCAACTGGCTGTTGCTCGAACGGGGGCACGCGTATTCCGTCGGGCTCATCCCGCGCGAGGTGGATGGTGAATCCGCGTTGCACCCTCTTTTCATCGGGGCCTGGGGGACGGGCGAGAAACCGGAAATTGTCGAGGATCAACAGTCAAATCATCCCGCACGGCACATGGTCCTGCAGGACATCCATTTTTCAAAAAGGTTAACCCTTCTCGGAACAAAGGAAAACATCCTGATCGACAATGCCGAAGCGTCGGGCGAGGTCGGGATTCAAGGTAGAGGCAAGGGCGGGCACACCGCCATAACCCTTCGCAACACCCTGATCCGGGACGCCTGGCATACCCGGCCGAACAGCAAAGAGGACGGTCGCTGGTCTGCCCATAAAAACCGCGCCTCGGGTCTCTACACGACCAAGGTCGATGGATTTCTCTTTGACGGGGTGATCTTTGACCATAACGGGTTTGCCCCCGATTTCTCCCTCGATGCGAGCGTCGAAAACGGCCATCCGCCAAGCATGTTCAGTCACAATCTCTATGCCCAGGGGAGTGTGCTCGATGCGACCCTGCGCGATTCGATCCTGATGAGAGGGGCCTCCTTCGGCGCCCAGTTCAGGGGCGGGGCCTACGTGACGGACACCGTCTTTCTCGACAACAACATCCCGCTGAACGTCCTGGGCGGGAATTACAAGGATCGTGGGCCTGTCGGACAGTACAGCCTGCTCGACGGCAATCTCGTCACCTCCGCCGCCTGGCGGGGCCGCGATCGCGAGACCGGACAACGCGTCCCCAAGATCGGCGCCGTGAACTGGGGCATCCGGAATTCGGCCCTGCTCACGACGCTGGTCGACAATCTCGTGGTCCATGCGAACGATCCCGATGACGAGGCCGATACCCGGTCGGGAAAATCGGCATTGCGCCATGTGACCGACCCCGAGCATGTCTTTGCCAATGACACGGTCATCTGGCGGTGGGGATGGGGCGAGGAAGGTGCGAGTTCCGACAATATCGACGGGCGCGACCCGGACAGGATGAACGACACGACGATCGAGCGCTACACGGCGGACCTGCTCGGCAAGGAGACGGGGGGGATCGATGACCTGGCCCGGCATCTGCGCAGCCTCGACAGCGCCGACTATGCCGCGGCCAGCCGGGATATCCTGACCTATTTCCGGGCCGGGTTCGGCATCGATCGGGCGGCGCGCGACACGGCCGCCACGCTGCGTTTCGTGCCAGACATGCGCGGCGACGGCGTGCGGTGGGACAACCGGCTCAACTGGGACAGCGGCGATCTGCCGGGCAGCGTGGCCGGCGACAGCGTGGATCTGGGTGGCAACAGGGTCGTGTTCGGCGGCGATGTCACGCTGGACGACCTGACCTTCGGACCGGATGGCGGGCTTTTGCTGACACATGGCCGGCTGCAGCTCACCGACACCATCTCCGCAGGTCCCGGCGCGACGGTCGAAATAGACCGTGCCGGGCAATTATGGGCGACCGATACCACCGGGGACGCGCCACTCACGCTTGCGGTCACAGGCGGGCGCTTCGTCAATGCCGGCACCTTCGGCAGCCCGGTGAGGCTGACCGCCACCGGCGGGCAGACACTTCTCGGGACCGGCGGATCGGAGTTCCGCGTCGATGCGCAAAGCCATGTCCATGTCGACGGCCCGAGCGCCAGGATCGGGTTCGACGGGGATGGCGACGAGGCCGCCCTTGTCCGGATCGACCCCGGCGCGACGTTCGAATTCACCGCCACCTCCGACGGGGTGAGCACGATCGGGGAATTCCGCAGCGGGGCCTTCGGCGAAGTGCCCGCCGTGCAATCGGGCATGGACCTCGGGGGCGCGGCGCTGACGGTCAACCTGACCGACCCCACATCGCTCGATGCCCTGATCCTCGTCGATGTCGACGAGATCATGGGCAGGTTCGAAGATGTGACCGTGCAGGGGCTCGGGGACCGCGACGCATCGCTCGTCACCAATTACGAGTCCGACATGGTTTCGCTGCAGCTGTCGTCCGGCACCGGTCAGGTCTCGGTGTCGGAGATCGGGACACCGGACACGATCGATCTCGACCACGAAGGGCTTCGGACCAGGCTGGAGAGCGCGCGCGACGCGACGCGGTAGCCTGCCGGCCCGTCTTCGCCACGAAGACCAGATGATTGCAAAAGGGACAGAGCCATTTCCAGACCCCGCGTTCTTCTTCTCGCCGAGGCCGCCAATCCCGAATGGGTCAGCGTGCCCCTTGTGGGATGGTCCCTGTTCGATGCCGTGCGCCGGGTGGCCGATGTCCACCTGGTGACGCAGATACGCAACCGCGACGCGATCCTGCGGGCCGGGCTGGTGGAGAGCCGCGATTTCACGGTCATCGACACCGAACGGTTTGAGCGACCGCTCTGGAAGCTTGGCAAGGCCCTGCGCCTTGGCTGGACGAGCAAGATGGCGCTCAACGCGCTGTCATATCCTTATTTCGAGCGTCTTGTCTGGGCCCGGTTCGGTGATGAGATCCGGTCAGGGGCATATGACATCGTGCACCGGGTTACACCGCTCTCTCCGACCGTGACCAGCCCGATCGCGGCCCGATGCGCGGCGGCCGGCATCCCGTTCGTTCTCGGTCCCCTGAACGGCGGGCTGCCCTGGCCCCGCGAATTCGACGCCGCCCGGCGCAAGGAGAAAGAGTGGCTCTCTTACGTCCGGAATGCGTACAGGCTCACACCCGGCCGCCGCCGCATGTTCAAAGCCACCTCGGCCATCCTGGCCGGCTCGCATCACACGGCCAGCGAACTGCCCGCAGAGCTGCACGACCGGGTCACCTACCTGCCGGAGAACGCCATCGAGACGAAACGCTTCGGGCAGCCGGTGGACCGTTCGTTCCCCCCGCCCCTGCGCGCCTGTTTCGTCGGTCGGCTGGTCCCCTACAAGGGACCCGACATGCTGCTCGAGGCCGCCGCACCGCTGCTGGCCGACGGGCGACTGACGCTCGATATCGTCGGCGACGGACCGATGATGTCCGAGCTGCAGGCCTTCGTGGCCGAGCACGACCTTGGATCCGCCGTCACCTTCCACGGCTGGGTGACGCATGAAGCGGTCCCGCAGATCCTGGGGCGCGCCCATGTCCTGACATTCCCTTCGATCCGGGAGTTTGGCGGCGGCGTGGTGCTCGAGGCCATGGCCCTGGGCGTGGTGCCGATCGTCGTCGATTATGGCGGCCCCGGCGAACTGGTGGCGGAAACGACGGGCTACAAGGTGCCGATCGGGCCAAGGCCGCAGATCATAGCTGCGCTGCAGGACAGGCTTGTCCGCCTCGCGGCCGCACCGGAGACCCTCGCGCCGCTCTCTGCCACGGCCCGCGACGAGGTTCTCGAAAACTTCACCTGGGACGCCAAGGCCCGCAGGATCCTGTCGGTCTACACCCGTGTCCGGCAACCCTGCGCAAGCGCCCAGACCACCTTCACCTGATACATAGATCAAGGAATTTCCCTCATGACGATCACTCGTTCCCGGTTTGCAAATGCGTATATGGACATCGTCCAGAACAGAACCTTCGTCGAATATCCCGACTACTACCACCACTCGATCGAGCGTTTCTGGAAGGCCTTCGACAGGATCCAGCATCTCGAACTTGCCCCGTCGGCACGCGTGATCGACATCGGTGGCGGGATCATGGCCCTGCTGCTCCACCGGCTTCTTGGCCTCGATGCAAGCGTGGGCGACGTGAACCGACGCGCTGCCGGCGATGTCGAGGATTACGGCCTGACCTTCCAGACGGTGAACCTGATGTCGGACACCGAGCTGCCGAACGCACACTACGACTTGGTCGTCTTGCAGGAGGTGATCGAACACCTTCCGGAACCGCCTTATATCATATTCGAAAGGATCAGACGCTTCATGTCGCCCGGAGGCATCCTTTTCCTGACGACACCGAACGCGGCGCGTATCCGGAACCTTCTTTATTATCTTACCGGGCGCCAAGTGCTCGACAATTTTCGCTATCCCGAGCCCGGCGAAGCGCTTGGCCACCAGATGGAATACACGCTTCCCCGGATGCTGTGGCAACTGGACCGGGCCGAGTTCTCGACGATTTTCGCGGATCATTATGAGGATGGCTGGCACGGGGCCTCGCGCAAAGCGCGGCTTGCACATCTGCTTGCAAGGCCCGTTGCCGTCGTGCCCCATTTGCGCAACGGACTTATCATGGCAGCCCGGAATGACGCGGGCGGACAGCCCGCCTGACACGGGTCCGGCGCGCCCGTCCCTTGCGACGGGCGCCACCCGGTTTGGCTGGGCTGACATAGACCTTGCAATGGCTGCACGGTGTGGCGTTCCTGCACGGTCATGCGGATCGATGACGGATCAAAGCAGTCCCAGCCTTTCGGCCCGGTCCAGCAGCATCCTGACCGATGAGGGCTGCCATTTCGATCGTCCGCGCGGGGTGCGTTCGCGCATCGCCTCCAGCCGGTCGCAGATCGCCTGCAGCGTGATGTCGGGATCGGCCCCCCTGATGGCGGCGACGATAGCGGGCAGGCGGTCGTCGGTGTCGCGGCGACGGGCGCGTCCCAGCACCGCCCCGGGCAGGAACCCATCGCGCACATAAGCCTTCACGGCCCGCAGCAACCGGCCCTGGCTCCAGCGCCGATCCGGTGGCAGGGGCGCGTTGATGATCCGCAGCACGTCTTCCCAGGGCATGTCCGGGCGCAGGCGCCGGACATGCGGCACCCAGTCCTGCGCCGTCTTGCCCAGCCGGTCCATGTAGCCGTCCTGGCGCGCCAGCCGCACCTTGCGCAGCGCGGCCGGATCCCTTGCGCGCAGCCCCGGATTGCCGCCCACGCGGCCCGCGCTGCGGGCGCTGGCAAGCCCTGCCCTGGTGCGTTCGCGGATCAGGGCGCGTTCGAACTCGGCCGCCGCCCCCAGGACCTGCAATGTGAACTTGCCCTGCGGGCTGGCCGTGTCGATCGGGTCCTGGATCGAGCGAAAGAAGGCGCCCTTTGCCTCGAGCCGCTCGATCACCTCGAGAAGATGCGACAGCGACCGCGCCAGGCGGTCGATCCGCATCACGACCAGCGTGTCGCCCTTGCGCACGCGCTCCAGCACACGCCCCAGCACGGGCCGGGCCCGGTCCCCGCCAGAGGCGTGTTCCTCGTAGATCTCGGCGCAACCGGCGGCTTTCAGGGCCTGTGCCTGCGGCACGGGCGTCTGGTCCTCGGTCGAGACGCGGGCGTAACCGATCAGCATCGGGCGAACGGGTCCGGGGCGGTCCCGGGAGCAAAGCTGGGGACAAGACCGTTCGACTTGCGAAAGTCTCTTTGCTCGCTGTCATTCTTCAAAAATACAGTCCTTGCGAAATGCCGCATCGTTTCGTCCGATCCTGCCTGCCAAGGGAGCGCGCGGCAACCTGAACGCAGCCTGCACGCCCCCTGCGCGGGGACTCGTGCATTCGGGCGCAAGGCGATACAAGCCGCGTGTCACACACCCCTTACGGTCAACCATTCCGATGCCCGAAGATGCCTTGCCCATGAACCGACCCCGGATCCTTCGCCGCGCGATACATGTCCTGCTGATCTATGCAGGGGCGCTTCTGTTCGGGCTCGTCGCCCATTGGATCGGGTTCCCGCTGCCCTGGATGATCGGGGCGATGGTCTTTGCAGCAGGGGTGCGCCTGGCCGAACGGCCCCTGCCGATCCCCGGGCAGACGCGGCAGATCGGGCAGATCCTTGTGGCCACCTCGGTGGGGCTCTCGTTCACCCCCGCCGCGGTGAGCGCGATGACGTCGCTGCTTCTGCCGATGGTGGGCGCCGCGATCCTGACCATCGCCCTGGGGTTCGTCACCGCCGCCTTCCTGATGCGGCTGACGCGGGTGGATGTCATCACCGCGGCGCTGGCCTCGATCCCGATGGGCCCGGTCGAAAGCGCCACGCTGGCCGCCCGCCACAACGTGCTGCCGGGACCGGTGATCTTCGCGCAAACCCTGCGCATCATGTTGCTGGTCGTGCTGATTCCGCCGGCGATCGTGGCGATCGACGGGTCGGTCAAGGATCCGGTCGCGGCCCTCGGCGCGATGGAGTGGAGCTGGACGGGCGCCGGCCTTCTGGGCGTGTCGGGGGTTGCCGGGGCCTTCGCCGCGCGTGCCGTGGGGTTGGCCAATCCTTTCTTTGTCGGCTCTCTGGGCGGGGCGGCCGTGGCCGCGGCCCTGAGCCTGCCGATCACCGCCTATCCCTACCCGGTGCTGGTGCTGGCACAGGTCTTCCTGGGGGTCTGGCTGGGCGGTGTGTTCGATCGCGAGCTCTTGCGCCGGGCCCGGGGGTTCATTCCCGGCTCCATCCTGGCGTCGGCCCTGATGATCCTTCTCTGCACCGGCATGGGGCTGGGCCTGACCTGGCTGACCGGCCAGTCCTGGCAGGTGATGCTGTTGTCGACGGCCCCGGGCAGCGTCACCGAGATGGCCCTGACGGCGAAGATCCTCGAAGACGGCCTGGCGGTCGTGACGGCCTTTCACGTGGTGCGGATCTTCATCATCCTGCCGTTTGCCGGCACCATCATCGGTCTCACCGCCCGGCTCGCCACGCGTTGGGGCTTGCACGCGCCGTGACCTGACACCCTTTCAGGGGGGACGCGTGTCAGGTTTTATGCGGCTTTCTTCATGTGCATCGCGCCAAAACACACGGCATGGACGTTTCGCCGAAGCGCGGTCCTTGCTTGCGTCATGTGGCGCGCTTGCCACAGAAACAATTTGCGCGGTTACACTTTTGTCAATAGATCCAGCATCACGAGTGTTTTATTAGGTTTTACGAGGGTTTTATGAAACAATTTCCAATGATGTCCCGCGGGGCTGTTGAAGCCTACGATCACCTCTCTCTGCCGGTCTGGGTGTTTTCGGTCGAAACCCTCGGGATTCTGAGCGCGAACCCGGCTGCACGGGACTGGATCGGGTATGACGGGCAGACATTGCAGGACATGACCATCGCCGATCTGCGCCCCGAACCCGACCGGGCCGGGACAATCGATCAGGTGCGCCGGTTCGACGGGACGCAGGCCGATGCGGGAACATGGATCATCATCGCAAGATCGGGTGACCGCTACACCGCCACGTTCACCTGGAGCAAAGTCCTCTTCGAAGGGGCAGAGGCGATCGTGGCGAGCCTGCGCGACGCGACACAGCTTGCCCGGGTCGACGGCCGCGACATCGTCACCGGCGTCGTGCGGGATAGCACCGCCGTCACGCCGACCGAAGACGTTCTGCTGCGCCGGGCACGGCGACGCAGGTTCGCCGGCCGCCTGGCCCGCCTCGGCAGCTGGCGTGTCGACCTCGTCGACATGCACATCTGCTGGGACGAAGAAACGGCCGCCATCCACGACGAGCCCGCAGGAACCTCGCCCACGCCGGAGCAGGCACTCGCCTACTACATCCCCGAGCACCGTGACCGCATTTGCGCGCAATTCGAGGCCTGTATCAAGGAAGGGTGCCCCATCGACGATACCTACCAGATCCGAACCGCCAAGGGACGGCTGGTATGGGTGCATGCGCTCGGCGAACCGATATACGACGAGAGGCGGAATATCGTCGCGATTGAAGGTGCGTTTCAGGACATCACCGCGCGCAAACAGGCCGACCTGGCGCTTCGAGCCAACGAAGAGCGGTTCCGCCTGGTCACCAAGGCGACGGGCAGTGCCATCTGGGACTGGGACCAGGCAACCGACCAGGATTGGTGGAGCGAGGGCTTTCAGGATATCTTCGGGCACCAGCCGGACCTGTCCGGATCGGTGCCGACAGCCTGGCGCAGGCACGTTCATCCCGACGACCTGGCGCGGGTCGATGCGGCGTGCCAGCGATTGCTGTCCGGCCATGACACCACCCTGCGCGAGCAGTATCGCTTTCAGCGCGCCGACGGCAGTTGGGCGTCGGTCGAGGATAACGCCTTCGCCCTTCACGATGAAGACGGCAGGTTGCGCCGGGTCATGGGCTCGATGACCGATATTTCGGAACAGAAGCTGCTAGAAGAGCGGCTGCGCCAGGCCCAGAAACTGGAAACGGTCGGCCAGCTGACCGGCGGCGTCGCGCATGATTTCAACAACTTGCTGACGATCATCCTTGGCAATGCGGAAATCCTTGAAGACAAGCTGAGCGATCTGCCGCACCTGCAGAGACTGGCCAGGATGTCTCTTGACGCCGCCGAGCGCGGGGCCAAACTCAACAACCGTCTGCTTGCCTTTTCACGCAGACAGCCCCTTGAACCCAAGACCCTGGATGTCGCGCAGCTTGTCCAGGCAATGGAAGCCCTGTTGCGGCGCGCGATCCCCGAGAACATCGATATCGAGATCGTGCGCGCCGGCGGCCTGTGGAAGACCGAGGTGGACGCGGCGCAACTCGAAGCGGCGCTTCTCAATCTTGCCCTGAACGCCCGCGATGCCATGCCCGAAGGCGGCAACCTGACCATCGAGATGGCCAATGCCATGCTCGATGACGATTACGTAGCCCTAGAGCCGGATGTCAGGGCCGGGCAATACGTGGTGATTGTCGTCACCGACACGGGCCACGGGATCGCGCCGGACGTGATGAGCCGGGTCTTCGAGCCGTTCTTCACCACGAAGGCGACAGGCAAGGGATCGGGCCTTGGGCTGAGCATGGCCTTCGGGTTTGTGAAGCAATCCGGAGGGCATATCCGGGTGTATTCGGAGGTGGGCGAGGGAACCTCGATCAAGGTGTATTTCCCGCGCTCTCCGGTCGGACAGGACCCCATCGTGACGGTGCGTGCAGAGCGTCGTGTCACCGGTGGGACAGAGACCGTTCTCGTGGTCGAAGATGACGACCCCGTTCGTGAATATGTCAGCGCGCAGCTCCAGGGGCTGGGCTATCATGTGCTGCAGGCCTCGACGGGCCCCGAGGCCATGGACATTCTGACCCGGACACCTGAGATTGACCTGCTGTTCACCGACGTGGTGATGCCCGGCGGCATGGGCGGGCGCGAGCTTGCGGACGCCGCGCGCAAGGCCAGGCCGGACCTGAAAGTCCTGTTCACTTCCGGATATACCGAGAACGCGATCGTCCATGACGGGCGATTGGACCCGGGTGTCGTGCTGCTGAGCAAGCCCTACAGGCGCGAACAGCTGGCGGCGAAGATCCGGGACGTATTGGACGACCGGGATCACTAAAACGGGGTCGCGGGATAAATCTGTCTTTCGACGGTTTTTCACCGTCCCGCCTATTTCGACATTCATTCGATCCCGGCGCAATTCCGGCCAATTTCAGGCCAATTTCAGGCATGGCTTTGGCACCATGACATGCCTGTTCGAAGTCACGGCCGTTTCCGCCCGGTCCGCAGCGCGTGATTCGAGTGGCCCGGGCATGGAAACTTCAGGAGGTTTTCCAGCGCACTCCGGGGCCGGTTTCGGAATTGGAGGAACAATACTTTCGATAAAACGCGCGGTACACGTATAAGAGTATCTTTACCATATATCGGTACACCCTGGGTTGAAAATACACCATGTACCGCATATTCGTTGGAATTGTGGGCTTTTGTCTGATAAATTTGAATTCTTGTTAATGAATTCTCTCGGTCAGGCTGCATGCGATGGCGGACCGGGATCAGGGTGCCTGTCGTGCGTGTACATAATGGTTTCATAGTACCTGTCTGGTGTGTTTGTCTGGGTTTCGAACTGCTGGCTTCTCTGCCCGCCAGTGCATCGACGGTTACGGTATTTGATCCGGGCAATCGTCGCGGTGGTCCGATCGCGCAGATGTTTCTCGAAGATCAGGGTAAAAACGTCAGTCTTGTGCGGACGCAAGACGGGACCTCCTGTGTTGCCAGTCAGGTCTTGCCGATTGCGGACGCGTCGTATCTCGCACCGGACGGTACCTTGGTTTCCTATGACGATGTGATACGTAGCCCGGCCAGTTCGATCCAGGCCATCGCGCGGCCGGACGAAGCGATCACCTTCCGTGTTCAGCTGAAATACTCGCCCGATCCTTTGAGGCCCATCGAAATGCGGATCGGCGGCCGGACGCTCGATCTCGTGGACGCGCTCGAGCCGAGCGGTGACAGCCTGTCGCTGACAGGCGACACGGCGCGGCGGCTGGCGGATGCGCTGCGACGCGGCACCGGCCTGACTACGGGCCCGACCCTGCAGGCCACATCGGATGCGACGGGTCGACAGGTGACCGACCGGATCATGGCGCCGGACATGGACGGGCTGGACGCCTGCCTGGCCACGCTCAAGGACCTGCCGGCCGCCGATGATCCGCCAACCGCCGACGCATCAAATTATGACGTGGCGGATGCGGGCATGCCAAGCTTGGGCCTGCCGGACGCGGATGAGCGCGCGGCTGACGCCCCGAACGAGGATGCACCGGAGCATGCCGGCAAAGTGGCTGCAGAAACCGACACCGCCCAGACTGTCGTGCCCGCGCCGGTGATAGGTCTGCGGCTGGAGTTTACCGCACGGCCAGATCCCGAACTGCGCGTGGATCCGGACGCGCTGACGCAGTGCCGGATGCGCGACATTCCCGACGAGGTCTTCCTGGGGAAACTGAAGACCGTGACCGGCTTTTTCTCGCAGACGCAGGATGTCTACGTCGCCTTCGATGACCGGGGCGCGCTGCAACGGGCCTATATTCCCGGAATATTCGATTCCGACCTGAGCCCGGGAACGAACCGTGCCCGCATCAGCCTGGCCGCCGATTCCAATCTTCCCGACCGGCCCAACGCGGTGCGCGGCTGCCTCGGGGACGCGCCGCTGGAAGCGCCCGTATGCGCCATCAAGACCTCGGAGGAGGGTCACTACACCGTGGCCGAATGCGGTGTTCTCGGCATGTCGCAGACGCGCGAGGAATATCTGGACGAGTTCCCCGGACCGTTCTTCACCGGTGTTGATGAGACGACGCCTGCCACGATGACCACCAGGCGGAATACAGGCGGCGCCCCGGCCTTTTCCAGGCCCTTCGGCAGCCGCAGCTTCTCTGGTAGCGGCGGATTCGTGGGTGGCGGCGGTGGCGGCAGCCGGCCCGGATCCGACGTCTTCTTTCCCGGTGGTGACGGTGCCCCCCCGGGCGGCGAGGACGACAGCGGTGTTCCGGCGGTTCCCCTGCCGGCCGCGCTTTGGATGATCTTGCTTGCATTGACCGGATTGTCCGGTGTCGGCGCCCTGAAACACCGCAAGACGCCGCTCTGACATGGGACGCTTCCCTCGGCTGGTGTCATGCCGCCATCGAGGCGGCACGACAGGCGCGCTCGAATCTTTGCAATTGATTGACGAAAAAACGATAATACATGTGGAAATGTCATAACTGCTCCTTACAGTAAGATCGTCCGCGCCCGAACCCATGCGCCTTGGCCTTCTCCGGGCGTGAAAAGCCACATCATGATGAAAATTCCAGGTTCAATTTGAAAGGTTTCACTTCAGTTATCGCTGTCGTGCTGTTCGCGGTATCCTCGGCGATGCCGGCCATGGCCTGTACGGTTCCCAAGAATGCCGACGCGCTGGTCCAACAGCTCCTGCATCGGATCAACCAGGAACGGCGTCGGTCCGCCCTGCCGCAATTCCGACTGTCGCCCACGCTTGTCAGGGGCGCGCAGATGCATGCGTGTGACAATGCAAACCACAACCGGCTCAGCCATATCGGCACGGATGGCAGTTCGCCGGGCAAGCGTGTCCTGCGCGTGGGCTATGACTTCGATCTGGTCACCGAGAACGTGGCAATCGGATATGCGAAGTCCGAACATGTGCTCGAAGCCTGGCTGCGCTCCTCGACGCACCGCAGGAACATTTTTGAACCCCGCACGAATGACCTGGGGCTGGCGGTCGCGCGGGGGCGCGACGGGCGGCTGCACTGGGTCATGAACGGTGGTCTGCGCTGACGCGACGCCGGCATTGCCAAGTTAACTGATCTGGATTGTAAGCGGGTGACGGGCTGAGGTTCATGCGGTCATCTGACCGGTGAAATCGGTCCGGAACTCGAAGGCTGTTGCGCGGGATTGGCGGTAATTTTGGGCGCTCATGTGATAGCGGCGGGGGCGGAAGCCTTTGAGGCGCGGCAAAGAGGTCGGCATCATCATTCCTGCCTGCTCCCTCGCAGCATTCGCGACATCAACTTGGCAATGCCAGTACAATCCGTCTAAGCTGACCCTCTAGGATTTCGATTTTCTGCGACCGCGTGGGCTGTTCCGCAATGCGCGGTCACTTGTCAACGCCCGGGGTTTGCGGCAGGAACGCGATCATGACCGGCCAGACGCCTTCGCGTGATTACCTGATCGTCTCGCCCGCGCGCGACGAGGCGGCCTATATGCGCCGCACGCTGGACAGTGTCATCGCCCAGACGGTGCGGCCGGCGCGCTGGATCATCGTCGATGACGGCTCGACCGATGCAAGCCCCGAGATCCTGGCCGAGTATGCCGCGCGGCATGACTGGATCACCGTGATCCGGCGCGAGGATCGCGGACGCCGTGTCGTGGGCCCCGGCGTGATCGAGGCGTTCTATGCCGGGCTCGACGCCGTGACGCTTGATGATTTCACCTACCTGTGCAAGCTCGATCTCGATCTCGATCTGCCGCCGCGCTATTTCGAGATCTTGATCGAGCGCATGGAAGCCGATCCGCGCATCGGCACATGCTCGGGCAAGCCCTACGTGTGCCGGGGCGGCCAGCTGGTGTCGGAGCGCCGCGGTGACGAGATGTCGGTCGGCATGACGAAGTTTTACCGCTGCAGCTGTTTCAAGGCGATCGGAGGCTTCGTCCGGGGAGTCATGTGGGACGCCATCGACAGCCACAAGGCGCGCCAGATGGGCTGGAAGGCCGTGAGCTGGGATCACCCGGACCTCAACTTCGAGCATCTGCGGCCCATGGGATCCTCGCATCTTTCGATCTGGGAAGGGCGCCGCCGTCATGGCGCCGGGCAATGGTACATGGGGTCCGATCCGCTCTATTATACCGCGACCTGTCTTTTTCGCATGGCCGAGCCGCCTTACGTGCTGGGCGGGCTGGCAATGGCGCAGGGCTATGTCGGGGCATGGTGGCGCGGCGCGGCACAACACGAGGATGCCGGGTTGCGCGCCTTTATACGCGCCTATCAGCGCGAGGCCCTGCTGCGCGGCAAGGCGCGGACCGTCGCCCGCATCGAGGCCGCCCGCGCCGATGCCTGGACCGCGACGTGAACAGGTCCGCAGCGGTCCGCAGCGCAGGGCGTCCCGCCAGCCCATCTGCCCGGACAATCTGCTGTGCCCCGAGGGTTTCACCCCTTCAATCTTGTGATAAGCTGCCTCAAAAGGCGGACATGGATTGCGTGGCCATCGTCGTTCGGATCGGCGTGTCGGTCCCGAGAAGCAGACATGTCCCGGATACCGGAAACCCGCTGGATCATGCAGCAAGCGAGCGTGGACCGATGCGGCACCCCGCCCTTCTGCCTGACAGGCCCCGTACCGTGACAAGGTCTGCCTGAGCCATGCTGCCCCCGCTTTTCGTCCTCTTCAGCTGGCCTCTCATCGGTCTTGTCCTCTTTAACAAGCTGCGGCTGCCGCTGGCCCTGCTGGTCACCCTCATCGGCGGGTTTCTCCTGCTGCCCGAAAGCGGAGGGCTCAATCTCCCGGTACTGCCGAGCCTCGGCAAGCATTCGATCCCCGCCCTGACAGCCCTTTGCCTGGCGCTGATCTTTGCCCGCCGCGACATGTCCGGGGCGCGCCCGGAGGGTCTGATCCCGCGCCATCCGCTCGCCCTGGCGCTGCTGATCGTCATCCCGGCCGGGGCCGTGATGACCGCTCTGACCAATGGGGATACATTGAGCTACGGCTGGCGCACCATACCGGGCACATCCCTTTATGACGCGGGCTCGATGGCCTCCAATGCCCTGATGATGATGCTGCCATTGCTGCTGGCGCGGCGCTATCTCGCGGATGCGGCCACCCAAAGGCTGGTCCTGCAGGTGCTGTGCATCGCCGCCCTGGGCTATTCCCTGCTGGCGCTGTTCGAGGTCCGGATGTCGCCGCAGCTGAACAACTGGACCTACGGGTTCTTTCCGCATAGCTGGTCGCAGCATATACGGGCCGGCGGGTGGCGCCCTATCGTGTTTCTGAAACACGGTCTTGTCCTGGGGATTTTCCTGGCCATGAGCGTCCTGGCCATCACCTGTCTGGCACGGCTGGATGCGCCGCGCCGCAAACTCTGGACCTGCGGGACGGTCTGGCTTTTCGCAACGCTTGTCCTCTCGAACAATTTCGGGGCGCTTTTCATCGCGGTAGCACTTCTGCCGGTGGTGATCTTCGCCGGCATCCGGAGCCAGCTGCTGGTCGCGGCGATCATCTGCGGAGTGGTCTTGGCCTATCCCATGGCCCGGACCGCTCAGGTTTTACCCTTCAACCAGGTCCTGCAACTCGCCGAGAGCGTGAATCCGGGCCGTGCGGCCTCGTTCCAGTTCCGTCTCGACAATGAAGAACAGCTGCTCGACAAGGCCTCGGAGCGTCCGTTGTTCGGCTGGGGGGGCTGGGGCCGGGGGCGCGTTTACGACGACGCGGGGCGCGACATATCGGTGACGGACGGGGAATGGATCATCACGCTCGGCGAAAATGGCTGGGTGGGATACCTGGCCCGCTTCGGCCTGCTGACCGCTCCGATCTTTCTGTTGCTGCTCCATCGTCGCCGTTACGAGATTGGCATGGAATCCTCGGCGCTGGCCGTTGTTCTGGCGGCCAATCTGGTGGACCTGATCCCCAACAGCTCCAACACGCCGCTGACCTGGCTTCTGGCCGGCGCACTCTGGGGACGGCTGGAATTGCAGGCGGCGGCCCGCCAGCACGAGGCGGCCCCCGTGGCGGGCCCGGCGCGTGCGGGGTATCGCCGGGGCGATCCGCCCGAGGCCGCCGGGGATCCGCCGCCGGTCCCGGCCTCGGAGGGCACCCCGGTCTCGACACCGCCGCAAAGCGCCTATACGCGACAAGTCAGACGTGTTCACCGCAAGGGATCTACCGCCAGATGACCTGCCGGATCGCCATTTCGATCATCAATTACCGCACCGCGTCGATGACGATCGAGTGCATCCGCTCGGTTCTGTCGGATATCGGCGATCTCGACGCGCATGTGGTGGTGGTGGACAATGCATCCGGGGACGGTTCGGCGGACCGGATCGCGGACTGGATCGCCGAACAGCCAGCGGACACGCCGGTCGCGCTGGTCAGATCGGCCAGCAACACGGGCTTCTCGGGCGGGCACAACCAGGGAATGGCGGCCATCGCGGCGGACCATTACCTTCTGCTCAATTCCGATGCGCTGCTGCGGACCGGTTTCCTGCGCACGGTCCTGCGCGCCGCCGAGGCCAATCCGCAGGCCGGGCTGATCGCGCCACGGATCGAAACCGAGGACGGCGAAGTGCAGGTCAACTGCTTCCGGTTTCACTCGCCCTGGAGCGAGCTGATCCGCGGGGCGAATAGCGGCCCTGTCACGCGTCTGCTGCAGCGGCATGTCGTGGCCCTGCAGCCACCCGTCGAGCCGGCCGCGATCGAATGGGCCAGCTTTGCCTGCATCTTTTTGCGCGGGCGCATGACAGCCGAAATCGGTCCGATGGACGAGGGGTATTTCCTCTATTTCGAGGATGCCGAATATTGTTTGCGGGCACGGCGCGCGGGATGGGGCATCGTCCAGGATCCGCGCGCCGTGGCCGTGCATTTCCGCGGCGGCAGCGGGCCGGTCAAGGCGCTGGAAAAGGCCCGTCACCGGCTGCCGCCCTATTTCTACAGCTCGCGCACGCGGTTTTTCCGGCAGGCGCATGGCCCGATGGGCCCGGTGCTGGCCAACCTGATGTGGAGCGCGGGCCGCGGCGTCGCGCAGCTGCGCCGTCTGACCGGGCGCGCCGTTCCTCCCGCGATCGAGGCCGAGGCGCGCGATATCTGGACCGGCACGCTGCAGCCCCTGGGCCCGCGCCGGGCCCCGGAGACGTGACATGGCGCTGCCCGATTTTCTCATCATCGGCGCGATGAAATGCGGCACCTCGACCCTGCAGGCGCAGCTGGCCCACCAGCCCGGCGTGTTCATGACCACACCGAAAGAGCCGAACTATTTCTCCGACGATGCGGTGTTCGCCAAGGGGCAGGCCTGGTACAAGGCGCTTTTTGCAGGTGCCGCCCCGGACGATCTGAAGGGCGAGGCGAGCACGCATTACACCAAGCTGCCGACCTATCCCGAAACCCTCGACCGGATGCGCAGCATCCTGACCGCCCCGCGCCTCGTCTACATGATCCGCGATCCGATGACGCGCGCGGTCTCGCATTACATCCACGGCTGGAGCGAGGGCCACTTCGGAGACGACGCCACCGACGCGTTCCACCAGGCACCCGAGATCGCCGAGTATGGCTGCTACGGCATGCAGATCGCCCCTTTCATCGACGCCTACGGCTCGGACCGGGTGCTGCTGACCAGCCTCGAGCAGCTCAACGCGGATCCCGAGGCGGAATTTCAGCGGGTCGGTCGCTTTCTGGGCCTGCCCAAGGCGGTGGAATGGATCCATGAGCTGCCCGCGCAAAACGTGTCGGCCAGCCGGGTGCGGAGCCTGCCGCTGCAGGGGCTGCTGATCGACAACCCGGTCGCGACCGCCTTGCGCCGGGCCCTGGTGCCCAAATCCATCCGCAGCCGGGTACGCGCGCGGCGCACGCTGACTGAGCGCCCCGAGATCCCGGCCGATCTGCGTGCCCGGCTCGAATCCCGGTTCCTGGAGGATCGCGCGCAGCTTGCCCAGCAGTTTCCCGATCATCCCGCGCTTGATCTCTGCTACCCGTTCGCGCGGCCATGACCACGCAAACGGATGTCGCCGCGGTGGTGATCGGGCGCAACGAGGGGGCGCGGCTGATCGCCTGTCTCGACAGCCTTGCAGGCCGGGTGGCGCGCGTGGTCTATGTCGATAGCGGTTCCACCGATGGCAGCCGGGACGCCGCGGCCGCGCGCGGTGCCGAGGTGGTCGCGCTCGACATGGACCAGCCCTTCACCGCCGCGCGGGCACGCAACGCAGGGGTCGCACGGCTGACGGGGACCGGCACGCCGCCGGCCTACGTGCAGTTCCTCGATGGCGATTGCAGCCTGCAGCCGGGCTGGCTCGACACGGCGCGGGCGTTTCTCGACGAACATCCCGCGGCCGCCGTGGCCTGCGGGCGGCGGCGCGAACGGTACCCCGAGGCGTCGGTCTACAACCGGCTGATCGATGCGGAATGGGACACGCCGGTGGGCCGCGCCCGATCCTGTGGCGGGGATGCGCTGATGCGGATGGCCGCGCTGGACGAGGTGGGCGGCTTCGATCCCGGCCTCATCGCCGGAGAAGAGCCGGAGCTTTGCGTGCGCCTGCGCGCCAAAGGCTGGGAGATCTGGCGCCTCGATGCCGAGATGACCCTGCATGACGCCGCCCTGACCCGGTTTGGCCAATGGTGGCAGCGCACGCGCCGGGGCGGCCATGCCTTTGCCGAAGGGGCGGCGCTGCACGGGGCCCCGCCCGAACGGCACTGCGTGCCGGAACTGCGCCGGCTGATCCTCTGGGGCATGGTGCTGCCGCTCGTGACGCTGATCTGGGCACTGATCACCCCCTGGGCGCTCTTGCTGCTGCTGGCCTGGCCCGCGCAGATGCTGCGCCTGCGGCTGCGCGGCATGCCCTGGGACCGGGCGGTTTTCCTGACGCTGTCGAAACTGCCCGAGGCGCAAGGGGCCCTGACCTATCTGGGATCCCGGATCACGCGGACCCGGGCCGGGTTGATCGAATACAAGTGAGCCCGCAGGACAGGCTGGCGGTCTCATGAATTCAGGGGCGCGCTGGAACGAGCTTGCCGGGCAGAAATACGGAGCCGTACACACCTTGCACGACCGGTGCCACCGGATCGGGCCGGATCGCGATGGACGGTTCGGTGATGTGGCATATCCTTTTCAACCTAGGGAAGAGATGGCACCGTCGGCACCGTCATGATATGCTATCTGGCGTCTGACAGGAGAGCTGTCGTTTTTCCGGCTCCGTCGCGGCTTTGCAAAGGATCAACATATGACTGCTTTTTCTCTTTCCAGGTGCCTGCGCATTCAACGCCGGAACGCGTGTTGATGCCGGTGATCACGCTCCTGCTGATCGCCGCAAAGTGAACGAACGACGCCAGCTATGAAGAAGCAGGTGGTTGCCAGTTCCTACACCACTTCCCGGGACACGACCCCCGGCCAAGGGCGGACCAGAAACTTTCGAACAGCATGTCACTGCGAAGGAGCGTCCCATCGAGATCGACCACGAGGGTCTCACGGGGTTCGACAGTCAAGGCACACCGCTCCTCGTTGAAACATCAGCCGATTTTGCAAAAGCCACGCGTTCCATAGAAGCAAGATACCGGCAAGTGCCGCCCGGCGCGGTGCCCGGGATATGGGGGGCGTGGCCGGCATCCGGCCGCTTCGGGATGTACAGGATGTACGGTATGTACGCAGTTTATGGACGCACCGCGAAGCTCCGCTCCAGCGTCAGGAAGACCCGGTTGGAGGTGGCCTCGCCGATATCGCTTTCTTCGCGGATGCGGTACTCGTAGCCCGTCGAGAGCTGCCAGTCGCGGGTCAGGTCCCGACGGTAGGTGGCGCGCAGATCGGCGCGGCTGGTGTCGTCGACATCCGGGCCGCCGGAGCCGGCCACCTCGGCGAAATTGGCCGACAGCCCGATGCCCGACAGCGAATTGATCTCGTAATCGTAGCCGACCGAGGCGCGCGTGGTGCGCAGCTCGTTCGAGCGGTCGCTGGTGCGGACATCCTGCGACAGCGACGCGGTCAGCGTGCTGCTCCGCATCTGGTGGGTGAAATTGAGGCGGCCCGACGGAACGAGGTTGTCATTCACGTCGAGGGTCGCCCCGACGCTGAACGAGAGCGATCCGCGGGGCAGCTCCAGCGCGCGGTTGATCTGCCAGGTCGAGGTCTGACCGTTCTCGCTTTGATCGACATTGAATGTCGTGCCGATCGTGCCACGTGTCAGCTCGCGCGACAGCGACAGGCTGCCGACCACCCCGGTCTCGTTGTCCGATACCCTTGTACCGCCGAAGGTCTCGTCGGTCTCGATCCGCTGAAGCCCGAGCGAGACGTCGAGCGTGTCGACCTGCGACAATTGTTGGGTAAGGCCGAGGTTGAGGCTGCTGGTCCGGCGATCGGTCTGCTCGGGGTCATCGGCGCTGTAATCGCGGTAGCGCAGCACCACGCGCGCTTCGGTGATCGGGGTGAGAGTGGCGCGGGTGGTCCCTGACAGGGCGAAGACCTCGCTGTCGAAAAGATCCGGATCGGTGGTGTCAGTGAAGCTGCGCTCGTTGTAGCTGCCGGTCAGCACGAATCCCAGCGGATCGTTGAGCCCGGTCTCGAAGCGGAACTGTGCGCCGATGCTCTGGCGGTCGCCGCGATCCTGGGCGAGGTCGGTCTCGTCCAGCTGATCCTCCTCGGGATCCTCGTCCTCGAAGAACGGATCGTCCTCGTCAAGGCGCCGCCCCCGGTCGAAGGGGTCGCGGGCATCCACCGACGAGAGGCTGTAATTGGCCCCGAAGCTGAGCGCGCTGTTCGCGCCCTGCCGCTGGTAGCCCAGCCGGGCGGAGCGGTCGTCGACCGTGTTGCCGCCGCGCGGCGGCTCGACGGCACGCAAGAGCCCCGACGCATCAAAGCTCAGCGTGTCGTTGGGCCGCCGGTTGCGATAGCCGAAAGACAGCCGCGTGTCGAACAGCTCGGCGTTTTCCGCGTCATCATCGGGGCTCAGGTCGTAATTGTCGGTGGCGCTGAGGGTAGAGGAGACCCCGAAGGTCAGGACCGGTCCGCCCTCCTCGGGGCTGCTGCCCTGCTGGGCCAGAAGGGGCACCACCCCCAGGCCGAGCATGGCGAGGGCCCCGGTACCGGCGGCCAGGACATATGCGCGTTTCACCGGGCCCGCCTTATTCGAAGAGGCGCCGCTCCGGGACGACGATCACGTCGCCCGGGGCCAGGACCGTCGTGGCGCTGATGCTGTTTTCGCCACCCATGGTGCGATAATTGAACCGGTAGACCCGTTCCTCGCCGGTCTGCGGATCGATGCGGCGCAGCTGGATGCGTTTCTCGGCGGCAAAGCGCGACAGCCCGCCGGAGGCGGCGAGAAACTGCAGCAGGGTGATGCCGGGCTCGACCTCGCGCAGGCCGGGCTGGTTGGCCTCGCCGATGATGTAGACATCCATCAGGCCGAGATCTTCTTCCCCAAGGGAGGCCACCGAGACCAGAACCGTCGGCTCAACCGCGAAATCGCTGGCCAGTCTCGAGGCGATGGTGCGTGCCACGCTGTCGACGGTGCGCCCGCCGGCCCGTACCGAGCCGGCCAGCGGAAAGCTGATCGAGCCGTCGGGCAGCACCAGGACATTGCGCCCCAGTTCGGGATCCTCAAGCACCTCGACCTGCAACGTGTCGCCGGGCTGGATGCTGTAGCTGCTTTGCGCGGCGGCCGCCCCGGCCAGCCCCGCCATGAAAAAAACCGCCGCCAGAAATCTGATCATCTTGGTCCTCTGCCCCCGCATGGATTTTTGCCTGATTTTTGCTGCGATGTTAGGCCATCCGGCCGGGTGGTAAAACATCCGAATGCAACAAATCGCGCCGCTGCGGCGGATTTGCAGCAGGTGGGCGGGTCGGGGCACGGAAGACGGGGGCACGGACGCGCTGCACCGGATCCCGGCCCGGGATCTCGGAACGGGGGCTGAGGCGCCGGCGGCGCCTCAGTTTCCGGCATCCTCTTTTTCGGGGGTCTCGTCGGCCCCGGCCTCGAGCCGTGCGATCGCGTCCTCGACCTCGGGCATGAAATCAGGTGCGCCCGCGTCGCCGACCAGCTCGACCACGCGGCGGTAACGCTCCAGCGCGTCGGCATCGCGGCCCTGCTCGTCATAGGCGCGCGCCAGATGGTATTGCACCGACGGCTCGGCCGCCAGCCCTTCGGCGGCCGATTCCAGCGCCGTGACAGCTGTCTCAAGCTCGCCACGGCGCAAGGCGATCCAGCCATAGGTGTCCTGGAAGGCCGGCACGTCGCGGCCGCGCAGGCGCCGCGCGATCTGGTGCGCCCGGTCGAGATCTTCGGCATTCTCGCGCGTGGTCGCCAGCAGGCTGGCCAGGTTGTTGGCGATGATCAGGTTGTCGGAATTATCGGCATAAAGCCGGTCGTAGATCTCGATCGCGCCCTCGATATCGCCCTCGCGTTCCAGAAGGCCGGCCAGCACCCAGTTGAGCCGTATCGAGCCGGGCGCCGCCTCGATCCCGTCGCGCAGCGCCTGGCGGGCCGCGTCGACGTCGTTCTGGGCGGCATGGATGTTGTAAAGCGCCAGCCAGAACCGCTGATCGCCGGGGGCCTCTTCGGTCAGCTTACGCAGCGCCGTCTTGGCGGCCTCGACCTGGCCCGTCACCGCCTCGACCGAGGCCATCAGGAAACGCGCATCGAGGTTGTCGGGATTTGCGTCGAGCGTTTCGCGCGCATATTGCCGCGCGCCCTCCGTATTGCCTTGGGCCAGGCGGTTGCGCACGATCGTCGCTGCCGCCCCGAGGCCGCGGTCGCCCTCGCCGGCCAGCGTGTCGAGAAAGCTCATGAGCTCGTCGTCGCGGTCCTGGGCGGCAAGCTGGCGCGCGTTGAGCTCGTTGGCGACACGGTCTGCCCGGTCGCTGTCCTGATCCCGCAGGGTGTCGATCACCTGGCCCAGGCGGGGCCAGTCCTGTTGGGTCACGTAGATCTCGCCCAGGGCTTCCAGCAGGCCAACATTGCCCGAGGCCAGGCGCAGCGCGTCGATCAGCGCGGATTCGGCGCTGCGCAGGTTGCCTTCTGCGATCAGGTGGCGGGCATAGCGCAGGGTTTCCTCGGGCGCGTTGCCCGAGGCCTCGACGGCCCGGCTCAGCATGTCGGCCATCAGGTCGCGATTGCCGGCGCGCTCCTGGGCGCGGGCCATCAGGGTCAGCGCCTCGGCATCGTCGGGCGCCTCGCCGAGCGCCGAGCGCAGGGTGACGATCGCCTGGTCGATGCGGTCGTCATCGATCAGCCAGCCGGCGCGGAGCTTGAGCGCCTCGGGGTGCTGGCTGTCCTCTTCGAGCACCTGTTCGACCAGTGCGCGCGCGCCCACGTTGTTGCCCGTCGTGTCCAGCATCCGCGCCAGCATCGTCATGATGCTGCGCCGCTCGTCGGACGGCTCCATCGCGTCGATCAGCCCTTCCATCTCGGCGATGGCCGCCTCGCGGTCACCCAAATCGAAGCGCAGACCGGCGCGCAGGGCCCTCAGGCGCGCGGCCTCGGGGGGATCCTCGTCGAGGAGACGCCCGAGCTCGTCCAGCGCGGTTTCGAGGTCGCGCAGATCGGTGAGGAACCGGATATAGGTGGTGATGGCGGCGATATCGGCGTCACCGGCATCGGCGGGCTGCGCGGCGGCCTCCTCGGCGCCGTCCCTGAGAAACGCCTGCGCGGCCTCGTCCTCGCCCTGCGACAGGTACCAGCGGACCAGGATGTCGGGCACGTTGGGATCGTCGGGGAAGCGCTCGATCATGTCCTCGAGCTGCGCGCGGATCTCGCGCT
>Ga0307940_1000120_pt1 | contig 48451 bp, 49 predicted proteins | sample OrgLakmetagen124_FD_201835 | JGI IMG/M metagenome (GOLD analysis project Ga0307940, IMG submission 201835) | Saline water microbial communities from Organic Lake, Antarctica - #124 | ecosystem: Environmental > Aquatic > Non-marine Saline and Alkaline > Saline | place: Antarctica: Organic Lake... | reverse complement strand
GTTTTGCCAAGTCTACCCCGATTATCGTATCCTTCATCTCGCCGTCCTCCTCGCTTAGTGGCTTTCAACACCACCATCCTGGCACACTGCGATGCCGTCTGGGGAGGGCGGCAACCACCCCATCTGAAAATGTTTGCCTTTGCACGCCCAAAGGCGGACATCTCGGCGCAGGACGTCGCGCCGCAGAGGACGGAAACGAACGCGATAACCAGAAGCTCGCCGAGGTCATGCCGGGCGTTCTCGGCGCGGGGATCAGGGACCTCGTCGAAGGCGGAGAGAAAGATATGCATGGTGGTGAAGGGCTCCGAGGGATGAGTTTTCCAACCCAGAATCCATCACGCACACGGAGGCAAGAGGGTCAGCTCAGAGACTCAAAGCCAACTGCGATTCCCCTGCGTCTGGATGTGAGTATCAAGACCCCCTCTGTCAATATATGAATATTCGTTGATTTCTGTATTGAGTCCGAAGACCTCAGAGGTTTGTAGCGCCATGGTTGCTCCATAAAGTTTTCGATTTTAGAAGTTTCGCATATCCCGTCTCGATTTAGCAAGTATTGACAAAGCAAGGCACCTATTCACTAGCGGGGATGAGCCAATCTACCGAACAAAACATCTACCAAACACTTCGAAAAGTTTCTAGTAAAATCATAGGCAATCCGAAGGGATAAGCAACACGTCCCAGCTAAGAGAGATTGTGCGGACCGGCCGTATTTGATCATTTGGCCCATCCGACCGCGAAGAGTGGGCTCGTAACCGTCATTTGCTGCGCACCGCATGAACGGCAGTTCAGAGCCGAGGCGTCCAATGGAGACAACAGTTCAAATTGCCTCCACTGCGCGGAGTTCTGAGTAACTGGCCTCACACTGCGTATCTGTTGTAGCTCCTGTCGCGGGCGGGCAGGACGCTGACGTCAGCGTCATATCCGGCAAGCGCGCAGGCCGGGCGATCCTCCCGGCCTGCGGTGCCGGCCCGGATCAGTCCTCAAGCTTGAGGGACACCTTCAGTTTCGTGCGGTAGAGGCTCACCTTGCCGTTCTCGATCACCAGGTCCTGTTCGGTGACCTCGGCGACGCGCAGATCGCGCAGCGTCCCGGAGGCGCGTTCGATGGCGACCGCCGCCGCCTTGTCCCACGACTCCGGGCTGGTCCCGACGATCTCGGTCACCTTGTAGACGCTATCGGACATGTCTTTCCTCCCTTTTAGGTGGACCTTGACCATAACGTGAAAGCGCGGCCCTGTCATCCGCGGTGCCGATCCACGCGTCGTCATCCGCTCGTGCCCTGAGGCGCGGGCAGGCTCAGGAAGCTACATCATGCGTATGGAAAGGCCGGGGCCGGACCCATGCGGGGCTTGGCCTCACTTGGCCTCATGGGTGCGTACATAACGCGCGTACACAACGTACACCCTGTACGCAGCCGGTGGCCGCTATCGGCCTGTGCGGGTCGCGCCGGGCGGCCGCTGGCCACTGGCTTTCGGCCACGAGCCGGCGCCTTGCAAGTCAGGCGGGATCGCTCCCGGCCGCGCGGTTCCGGTGTCCCGTTCTGGTCATGCCTTCGCCGGCCATGCCGCCTCGGGCCCCGGCGCGCTATGCTGCGCTGATGCGGTGTCCGACTCGTGTGCCACGGGACATGCCCCGTGGCCATCCTCTTGAAAACACGACGTTTCCTACATCTGGTTGACACGCCTGCCCCGTGGTGTATACGCGCAGTTTCATTGGTGTTGGTGGCCCCCGCAAGGGGATGCCTGTCGGCCGAGCGGGTCTCTCCGTGACGCAAAGGACAACGCCCTTCGACACGACAGAAGGAGACCAGCCGTGACCAAACGCACGTCTGCCAAGTACAAAATCGACCGCCGCATGGGCGAAAACATCTGGGGCCGCCCCAAGTCCCCCGTCAACCGCCGCGAGTACGGCCCCGGCCAGCACGGCCAGCGCCGCAAGGCCAAAATCTCCGATTTCGGCCTGCAATTGCGCGCCAAGCAGAAGCTCAAGGGCTATTACGGCGACCTGACCGAAAAGCAGTTCCGCCGCATCTATGCCGAGGCCGAGCGTGTGCGCGGCGATACCGGCGAGTTGCTGATCGGCCTGCTGGAGCGGCGTCTGGACGCGGTCGTTTACCGCGCGAAATTCGTGCCCACGATGTTCGCGGCGCGACAGTTCGTGAATCACGGGCATGTCATGGTCAACGGCAAGCGGGTCAATATTCCCTCCTACCGGGTGAAGGAAGGCGACGTGGTCGAGGTCCGCGAAAAGTCCAAGCAGCTCGCCGTGCTCCTTGAGGCGACGCAACTGGCCGAGCGTGACGTGCCCGATTACATCGAGGCCGATCACTCCAAGATGTCGGCCAAGTTCGTGCGCCAGCCCGGCCTGTCCGACGTGCCCTATCCGGTTATGATGGAGCCGAACCTCGTCATCGAATTCTACGCGCAGAATTAAACGTCTCGCGCGACTGTCAGAAGGCCGCGCCGGGATCCCCGATGCGGCCTTTTGCGTCTGTTAAGACCTCAATAACTGGCGGGTTCAGCGATGCATTAGACTGCCGGCGAGTCTCTCAGGGTCCAGCTGTCGTAGGGTCTGACGATCCAGCGGTTCCTGCGACCCAAACTCGACAGGAACCGCGCAATTCCTTAGGTGACAACCAGTCGCCAACCTGTCTACTCTTTAGACGTATACGGCCTGGGTCTTGCTGTTTTGTTCCGGCGGCTGCGTTCGGGGTCTCCGCGATCTGTGTCTGCCGCGCGCCGCTGCGCCTGCCATATGCGTACGTATCGGTTTTTACCCGTCGGGTGCACCGGCGCACGCAATCATTCTCGGGTGGGCTGCACTCGGGATCGCTTATGCGCCTGATCATGTCGGCAATGTCGGTGCCGAACAGGCCGAATGGCGCACGGACCTCCACTATCGCGATACCGTTCGAGATCGTCCTGACCGTGCCGGACAGATCCATCTCCCTGACGCGGTCCTCGGGATGCCGTCGGGTCCGCCCGACACGAAGGCGGCCATTTCAGGGCTGTACTGTCCAAGCACAAACGCGACCGGCGCGGCTTCTTCTGGGAATCTCTGGCGCGTGGTCATCCCGGGAGTGGTCCGCAGCGTGACTTGTGCGTGACCCGGACAAAGCGATTGCAGAGCCCGCTGTTGAGTTCCGTGCGGTCATGTGGCCCGTTATAGGCCGTGAAGCAACTGAGCGCGTCGGGATTATCGCACTTCATGATCGGCTGCCAGAAAGGCTCGAGATCGGCCTCGAGCGTGCCTAGAGGCATCAATTCCTTTCCCGTGCGGTTGCCCAAGCAGGCGCAAAGGATAGGTGGCGCGATCGGAACACCACGTCGCATCGGACAACCGCGTGCTGGACAACGCCTTTCGAATGCTACAGCCCGGATCATACCGGCCAAGGCACTTCGCGAGGAGCGGGCATCTCGGGCCGAGACGGCGTGGTCGTAAACAAGACCGGCTCGCCGGCATTTCGCAGTTTTTTGGCGCTTGTCACAGGTCGGAGAGACCGCTAGAACGGCTTCAAAGAGAGGTTGCATGTCAAAGATCACGCCACAGCCGGGTATCATGGAGATTGCGCCCTACCAGGGGGGCAGCGGTCACGTCGACGGTGTTGCGAACGTGGTCAAGCTCAGCTCCAACGAGAACCCGTTCGGACCGAGCGACGCCGCCAAGGACGCCTTTCGGAAGGCTGGGTTCGAGTTGCATCGCTACCCCTCGACGGATCACCTAGGTCTGCGCACGGCGATTGCGGAAGCACACGGGCTGGATCCGGAACGGATCGTCTGCGGCGTGGGCAGCGACGAGATCATCGCGCTGCTATGCCAGGCCTATGCCGGGCCGGGATCCGAAGTGATCCATACAGAGCACGGTTTCGCGATGTACTGCATCAGCACGCTTGCCAACAGCGCGACCCCCGTCGAAGTGCCAGAGCGTGACCGCGTCACGGATGTGGACGCGATCCTGTCGGCCTGTAACGAGCGCACACGGCTGGTCTTCATCGCCAATCCCAACAATCCCACTGGGACAATGGTGGGCGAGGCGGAACTACGTCGGCTGGCCGAAGGGTTGCCGGAACGGGCGTTGCTGGTGATCGACAGCGCCTATGCGGACTATGTTGAAGGCTATGACGGTGGCGCTGGCCTTGTGGATAGCCGTGATAACGTCGTGATGACGCGGACCTTTTCCAAGCTTTACGGGCTCGGGGGCTTGCGCGTCGGCTGGGGCTACGGGCCGAACCATGTGGTCGATGTGCTGGGCCGTGTGCGCGGGCCGTTCAACCTGAGCCATGCCGCGCAAGTCACCGCCGAGGCTGCCGTGCGCGACACGGCATGGGTTCAGAAATGCCGGGCCGACAACACTCGCCTGCGCACCTGGCTGGCCGAGGCATTGGGCGAGCATGGTGTTCCATCCGACACGTCGCTGGCTAATTTTATCCTCGCGCGGTTCGGCAACGGGGCAGAGGCCGAGGCGTGTGACGAGTATCTCAAGTCGCAGGGGCTTATCGTGCGGCGCGTGGGTGGCTACAACCTGCCTCACTGCCTGCGCATCACCGTGGGCGACGAGCCCGCCTGCCGCCGCGTGGCCTATGCGATCGGCCAGTTCAAGGGCGGCGCGCGATGAACGTGATCTACGACCGCGTTGCGCTGATCGGGCTGGGTCTGATCGCCTCGTCGATAGCCCATGCGATCCGGCGTGCGGGTGTTGCGCGGGAGGTGACGGGCTATGCGCGCAGCCCGGAGACCCGCGATATCGCCCGCGAGATTGGCCTGTGCGACCGGATCTGTGACAGCGCCGCCGAAGCCTGCGAAGGGGCCGATCTTGTGGTGCTGTGCGTGCCCGTCGGGGTCATGGGCACGGTGGCCGAGGAGATTTCCGACGCGCTCAAGCCCGGCGCGACCCTGAGCGACGTGGGCTCCGTCAAGCGCGCGGTGATCGAGGCGGTCAGCCCGCACCTGCCGCCCAATGTGCATTTCGTGCCGGCGCATCCCCTCGCCGGGACAGAGCATTCCGGTCCGCGCGCCGGCTTTGCCGAGCTTTTCGATAACCGCTGGTGCCTGATCGTACCGCCGGCGGGCAGCGACCGCGTCGCGGTGGACCGGCTCGCGCGTTTCTGGCAGGCGCTTGGCGCCCATACCGAGGAAATGGATGCAGAGCATCACGATCTGGTACTTGCCGTCACGAGCCACGCCCCCCACCTCATCGCCTACACGATGGTCGGGGTCGCCGATGATCTGCGCCGTGTGACCGACAGCGAGGTGATCAAGTATTCGGCGGCTGGCTTTCGCGATTTTACGCGCATCGCGGCCTCTGATCCGGTGATGTGGCGCGACGTGTTCCTCAACAACCGCGAGGCGACGCTCGAAATCCTCGGGCGCTTCACCGAGGAGCTTTTCGCGCTGCAACGCGCCATCCGCACCGGCGACGGCGATCACCTGCATGCGTATTTCAGCCGCACGCGAGCGATCCGTCGCGGGATCATCGAGGCCGGTCAGGACACCGATGCGCCCGATTTCGGACGGGTCAAAAACGCCTGACCCGCCGTTTCAGGCACCTTGCACCGTGTATTGCATAGCTGCATGACCAAGATGACCTGATGGTCGACGCTTGCAATAATCCAGCGTCGGCGTATCCTCGTCACAATGACAAGGAGTATGACCATGCCCAAGCTTATCCGCCTTTATATCACGCAGGTCGCTCTCGGTTTCGGGATTGCCGCAGCGTTCGTCGCAATGCTGCTGTGGTTCAATGTGGCCAATCTCTGGCATCTCGTCACGCATACCGAGCAGGGCATGCTTGCGGTCTTCATCCTGTGGTTCGCGAACGGGATCGTGTTTGCGGGCGTGCAATTCGGCATCGCCGTAATGCGGATGCAGGATACCGATGATGACGGGCCACGCGGTGGCCACCGCCAGAAGGTCATGCATCACGACTACGTCGCCATTCCCGTGCGTGCGGACGAGGATCGCAGGCAGCGGTGTTGGCAAGAACGCTAGAACAAGCGCAGGCGCGTAACGTTTAGTGACGCAAGGCACTGCGGGATACTCGATCGTGTCTTTTTCGTTTCTGAAGGGTCGGGGGTGACCCCTTCGCTTTGATGCACCTCGACCGTCGTCTTCATTGAAATCCGGTGCGGGCGTTCGCACGTTCTCTTCAAACAGCTTTGAAGGAGAACCACATGGCGGATTACGACCAAGACCAAGATATTGAAACGCTGGCGCCAGATCTGGGCCGGAAAAAGCTGGGGGTGCTGGGCATCGTGATGTTGCTTGGCGGCTTGCTTGCATTTCTCAACCCGTTCGCGGCGTCACTCGCAGCAGAGGCGGTAGCTGGTCTCGCCTTCCTCACCGCGGGTGTGATGCAGCTATGGCAGGCGATTACCGACACGACGAGGAGCACCGGAGATCGCGGATTGACGAGCCTTCTTGGGGTGGTCTTCGTCCTGTTCGCGATTTCTCTTGTTCTCAATCCCTTGGCTGGCCTGATCACGCTGACCTTTCTTGTGGCCGTGTTCTTTACGGTGATCGGGGCCCTGCGCGTCGGGCTGGCATGGCATTTGCGCCCGACACGAGGGTGGGGCTGGATCATGACATCGGGTGTGCTGTCGTTGCTTCTGGCGGCTCTGATCGTGCTTGGCCTGCCGGAGGCTGCACTTGGCCTGCTGGGTCTTTTCCTGTCAGTCGACCTAACTGTCGCGGGTGTTGTTACCCTCGCGCTTGCATGGCAGAAGAAAGCGCACGACTGACGTGTTGCGGCAGCGTTCCCGCCTAAGGATGGTGTCTGCCCGCCTTATATCTTAGGGCTGACTCGGGATGCCAAAGCCCGAGCCGCCCGCCATGACGCCGGCGGGCGCATCCAAGCGAAACGCGCCATCCAACGTCACGAGGAGCACATCCGATCATGTCCGAACATCTCCGGGGACTTCTGATCACCGCGCTAGGTGTCCTGTTCGTCGTGCCGGACTCGCTCTTCGTGCGACTGATCGACGGGGATGCCGTGACCATTGCGTTCTGGCGTGGGATCATCGGCGGCGGGGCAATCCTGACAGGCGTCCTGCTGATGCAGGGCACGGCCGGCTTCCGCGCGGTTGCGCGCACCGGGCGGCCGGGGCTGATCTACACCGTGCTGATCGGGATATCTGCGCCGGGGTTCGTGTTGGCCGTATCCTGTACAAGCGTGGCCAATGTCGTGTTCATTCTTGCGTCGATGCCGGTCTTCGCCGCGATCTTCAGCCGGATCTTTATGGCAGAGCCGATCAGCCGTCGTATGATCTGGACAATGCTCGGCGTGTTCGCGGGGCTTGCGCTTCTCGCCCGGGGGTCTGGCGAGACCGAAGGCGCGCATTGGAGCGGTGATCTGGTCGCGCTCGGAGTATCGGCCTGCATGGCGGGCGCGTTGTCCGCAGCACGCCAGCTTAAGCGGGTTTCGATGATCCCGGCGATTCCGGTGGCAATGCTGGGCGCGTCGATGCTGATCTGGCCGATTGCAACACCGCTGCCGGTCTGGTCCGTGAACTGGCCGCTGATCCTCGGCCACGGCGCCTTCATCAGCGTTTCGACCTGCCTTCTGACCCTCGGCCCGCGCTACATCTCGTCGGCCGAGGTGTCGCTACTTATCCTGCTGGAGTCCGTACTGGCCCCGCTTTTGGTCTGGGCGGTCGTAGGCGAGGATCCGGGCCGATGGGCGATCATCGGCGGCGCAGTGGTGATCGGCGCGCTTTTTGTCTCGAACATCTGGGCGCTGCGGATGCAACGCTGCGCTCGCACCCGCGCGCATCCGCGCACCGGCCCGCCGACGTGATGCGCTAGAAGGTCACGCGCACCCTGGGCAGGTTCAGCGCCTTGATCAAATCGCGCAATTCCTGTCGCGCGGCGATGTTCGAGATGCTGAGGCCCTTCACCCCGGTATCCTTGAGGTCGAGCAGGGTCAGACCCCGCGGGAACAGTTCTCTAAAGATCACCCGTTCGTGGAAGCCCGGCACGACACGGAAGCCGATACGCTTGGCAAGCGCCTCGATCGCAACGCGCATCTTTTCCTTGTTCACCATCTGTTGCGAGCCGACACGGTTGCGCAACACGACCCAGTCAATGGCGCGTTGCCCGGCCTTGGCGCGCGCCTGCCGGGCACTCCAGACCATTTCGGAATAGATCGACGGGCCGCGGATCTTTTGGGCATCGCCGTCGATATTGGCCAGCAGATCGAAATCGATGAAGCTGTCATTGAGCGGGGTGATCAGCGTATCGGCCAGACTGTGCGCCACCTGGCTCAGCCGGGTATGCGCGCCCGGACAGTCGACCACGATGAAGTCGCTCGTCTCCTCGAGTGTCTCCAGCGCTTCCGACAGGCGTTGCTCTTCGGGCGTCTCGGCGTTGACCTCTGGCAGCGGATGATACTGGGCCGTTGGCAGGTCGAGGCCTTCCTGATCCATGAACAGCTTTCGGTTCTCTGCATAGCGGCCAAAGCTGCGCTGCCGCAGATCCAGATCGAGCGCGCTTGCGCGATGCCCCATCCGGGCCAGCGCCGTGGCCACATGCATCGACACGGTTGATTTGCCCGCGCCGCCCTTTTCATTTCCGACGACGATGATGTGCGCCATGTTCGCTGCTCCCCCTTTGCGGGCGATCTGCCACCGGCACCCCCCGTTCTTTTCAGCAGGCAATACCTTGCCGGGCCGCGATAGAAAAGGGTGCACCGCATGGTTGCGTCCGATTGCAACGGCTTGCGTGTTTCGCTGGAACCCATCCGCGCCGGGCGATAGGGTCATGCCCATGACCGAGGCAGTATTGACATATTCCCCCGACCAGGCCGAGGCGCATGACCGTATCGCCGAGGCGCTGCGCGGTGTGGGCGTGGATCTTGACGCGGGCAAGATCACCCCCCCGCGCGAGGGGGCGCAGACAGCCCTTGCGGTGATCGGCAAGGCTGGGTCGGGCAAGACGCTGCTGTTGGCCGCGATCTATCGCGCGCTGCAGGAGGCCGGTGTCGAAATCGTGTCGGGTGATTACGAGGGGCGCAAGCGCCGCGACCGGCGCACACTGGCGATTCTTGCGCCCACCAACAAGGCGGCGAGCGTGCTGCGGATGCGCGGTGTGCCGGCCACGACCATCCACCGCATCCTATACACTCCAGTCTATCACCCCGAATACGAGAAGATTGCAGAGTGGCTGGCCGGGCAGGGCGACCGGCCAGAGATCGAGGGGCTGACCGATCTGGCGCTCGACCGTGCGCTTGCCTTCTATCAGAACAACTCGTCGATCCCCGGGGCCCTGGCGGCAGCGGGTCTGCGTGGGTCGGATTTCATCACCGGTTGGAAGCGCCGGGAAGAGCCGCTCGATATCGGGCTTGTCGATGAGGCCAGCATGCTCGACGCGCAGCAATTCGAGGATCTGCAGGAGATCTTCCCGACGCTGCTGCTGTTCGGCGATCCGGCGCAGTTGCCGCCCGTCAAATCCGCCGGCGGCGGCATGGTGTTCGAGACGCTGCCCGCCCCGGCGCGGCTGGAGCTCAGCCGCGTGCACCGGCAGAACGCAGACAACCCGATCCTTGATCTGGCGCATGCCCTCGCCGATCCGGCGCTGGAATTTCACGATTTCGAACGGATGATCGCGGAGGCCGCGCGCCGCGATGACCGTGTCAGGTGGTCCGAGCGGGTCGAGGTCGACCTGATGGCGCGCTCGCCGGTGCTGGTCTGGCGCAACGCAACACGCATCCGCCTAATTCATGCTTTCCGCGCCGTGCATGACGCGCCGGAGACCGCGCTATTGGCCGGTGAGCCGCTGATCTGCGACGGGATCGAACTGCCTCTCAAACACCGTCGTAAGCGTCTGGATCTTGAGGCGCGTGGTCTGATCAAGGGTGCTCAGGTTGTCTATCTCGGCCCTGGCAAGCGGCCCGGGTTTTCGCGCCTGCATGTCATCGGCGCGGAAAGCCCGCAGATCTCGGCCGCGTCCATCGTCAAGATCGAGAAGCCGGGCGAGGAAGAGCCGTTCATCCCGTTCGCCGCCAATATGGGGGCGACTTTCCTGCACGGGGCGGCGGTGACGATCCACAAGGCACAAGGCAGCCAATGGCGCGATGTGCAGGTCTTTGCGCCCGATATCGAGATCGCCGCGCGCATGGGCCGGTCCGAGGCTGGACAACCGCTGTGGAAGCGGCTGGCCTATGTCGCCATCACCCGCGCCGAGGAACGCCTGTACTGGGTGGTGCGCAACCGCTTATCGAAACCGCGCACAGGCCTTGGTGTGGGTGATTTGCGCGGCACTCCGATTCCTCTGGAACTGGCCGGAGAGGATGGGCTGTAGATGCCTGCTTCTTTCCGGGAAACAATACGGTCCAATGTGGATAGCATAAACATAACACGGGGCGCTCAAGCGCCACGTTTTAAATCAAATCTTTAAGCCGATCAGGCGTAGGTACGCCGGCGGAATGCCCACAATGAACCGATCCCCGCTAGCAGCATCCACGCAGCGGCAGGCAGCGGGATCGGAGACACGTCGTCAATTTCCTTCGGTGGAACCGAAAGCGTAAGTGTGAACAAGTCGGAATTAGCATTGCTGGACGTTGCGTAGCTGAAACTCCCTGACTCAGCACTGAGTGTACCCAGACCGACAACGCCGCTGGATCCTGTTCCGCCTGATGTTACAACTGCGTTGAAACTCTCACCCATCACGAATTTTGACCCAACTGGATCACTGAATGTCAAGGTCAAACCTTGGTTATCAAATCCGCTTGATAGAGTGAACGCGCCGGAGATGCCAACAGAAGACCCAAATCCTAACCCTTGGTAATCATTAACATTATTCCCGTCAAAAGTTATCCTGCCGACACTGATGTCCAACAAATTCACTTGCGAACCAAGTTCGATATTACCCGGTTCAGTACTCTCGTACAGGCCTTCGAGTGATATACGAAGATTCGATTCCTCCGGCACGGTAAGCGCGTGCGCGCTAGTTGCTGCCAGCAACGGCGACGCCGCAACGATGGCTGCTAGAAAATACTTTTTCATTTGCCTTCTCCTCATAGTTTCCCTTTCGACGCCAATATCGGCTGAAAGGCACGTTTGACCACACTCAGCTTGTCACACGACAACACATGCCAGTCAAGATTATTGTTTCTTGTAGAGGGCCAGTGAAAAGTTGTGTCTACAAAATGTGCATTCGTGCATGCAGGCGCAGGGCGTGCGCTGGATCATCGGCGCAGCCCGGCAGGACGGGGTCATGCGCCGCGCGGATCAACGTGCCGATCTCTGGGCGTAAAAGAACTTTTCCATCAGGCATTTGCGCCAGGGCAGACCGTTGGGTGAAGGCCTTGTCGGACCACAAGAGCAACGATTGCACGGCCTGTCCGAGCGCCAGTGTTTCGGCCTCCATCGCCGCCAGAACCTCGTCGAGCCGCAGGAACACGAAGCATGCCTTGATCCCGCCTGCCTCGTCGAAACGGAATACTCGGTATTGGTTCGCGCCCGTGGCCTGCAGCCGGTGCACCAGCGGCGCGAGATCGGGAATCATGCGGTCGAGGTTCGGTGTCTCTGTCAGCTCTGTCCAGTCCCGCACGAAGAACACCATCAGATTGGCCCCGAGTTCGGGATCGGTCTCTGCCATCTTGTGACCCGCCAGTGTGACCACCGCCTCGATGGCGCCCTTGAAGATGCCAAGGGTCCGGTCGTCCACGCCGAACACCACAGGCACGATGGGTCGCCCCCACCGGGCACACAAGAATGTGCCGTCGCTGCGGGTGAACAGCGCCTCGATCTCGTCGGGGCTCAGCGTGTCGGTCATGCGGTGTACCTCCGGTTTGCGCGCCGCCTAGCAGTACCTGCGGCGAGCCGCAAATCCAGGGCGGGCTGGTGGTCTCGGATACCGGGCTAGGGCATCCGAGGCACGCGTCTTCACCCTTCGAAGAGGTCGCTTTGCCCCTTGGCCGCCGGCGGGGCCAGGCCGAGATGCGTCCAGCCGCCATGCGCCAGCATCCGGCCGCGCGGGGTGCGCTGGATGAGACCCTGTTGCAAAAGGAACGGCTCGATCACCTCTTCGAGCGCATCACGGCTTTCCGAGAGCGCGGCCGCGATCGTCTCGATCCCGACCGGGCCGCCCTGGTAGGCCTCTGCGATCAGCCGCAGATAGCGCCGGTCGGCACCATCGAGGCCCAGGTGATCAACGCCGAGCCGCGTCAGGGAGCTGTCCGCAAGCTCGCGGCTGATCTTGCCGCCGCCTTCGACCACGGCGAAATCCACCACGCGGCGCAGAAGCCGTCCGGCGATACGAGGCGTGCCGCGCGCGCGGCGGGCGATCTCCAGCGCGCCATCGGGGTCGGTGGGGATGTCGAGCAGCGTGGCATTGCGGCGCACGATCTCGTGCAACTCGTCGATCTCGTAGAATTGCAACCGCGTCGGGATGCCGAACCGGTCGCGCAGCGGCGTCGTCAGCAGGCCAAGCCGGGTCGTGGCCCCGACCAGCGTAAAGGGCTGCAGTTCGATCCGCACGGTGCGCGCCGCCGGCCCCTCGCCGATCACCAGATCAAGCTCGAAATCCTCCAGCGCGGGGTAGAGTACCTCCTCGACCGCCGGATTCAGACGGTGGATCTCGTCGATGAAGAGAACATCGTTGCGCTCGAGATTGGTCAAGATCGCGGCCAGATCGCCGGCCTTGGCCAGCACCGGCCCCGAGGTCATGCGGAATCCGACGCCAAGCTCGCGCGCCATGATCTGCGCCAGCGTCGTTTTGCCGAGGCCCGGCGGTCCGTGAAACAGCGTGTGATCCATCGCGTCGCCGCGTTGCCGGGCGGACGCGATGAAGACCGCGAGGTTGGCGCGCGCCTCGCGCTGGCCAATGAATTCCGACAGGACCTTGGGGCGCAGGCTGCGGTCGGCATCCTCGGGCAGTTCTTCGGCCCGCACTGTCGGATCGGGTTCGACCATGGCCTAGCCTTTCGGTGCCAAGCGCCGCAGGGCGGCGCGTATCAGATCGGCGGTGGCAGCCTCGGGGGTCCCATCGGCCGCCTGCGCAATGGCGCCTGCCGCCTCACCGGGCGCATAGCCCAGGTTGGTCAGCGCCGACAATGCCTCGGCCTGGGCACTGGCATCGGTGCGGGGCAGGGTCTTTGCGGCCGGTGCGGCCATCTCGATCACCTCGCCGGCCTCCGCGCTGTCCGGTGCAGGAGGCGGCGTGGCGCCCATGGCCATGACCGTGGGGGCCTTGTCCTTCAACTCGTTTACGACTCGCTGCGCGGTCTTGGCGCCAACACCGCGCGCCGCTGTTATGGAATTCCAGTCGCCGATGGCGATCGCGCGGCTGACCCCGTCGGGGCCGAGCGCGCCCAAGATCGCCAGCGATGCCTTGGCGCCCACGCCCTGCACCCCCATTAGCAGCCTGTGCCATTCCTTCTCCACCAGTGTGGGAAAGCCGAAAAGCTGGAGGATGTCCTCGCGCACCAGCAGGTCGGTATAAAGCGCCGTCTGGCCGCCGACGCCGGGCAGCGCCGAGAGCGTCCTGTCGGAGCAATGGACAAGATAGCCGACTCCGCGCACGTCGATCAGCACATGGTCGCTCGCGCGGTAGTCGATCCGGCCCGCAATCCGCCCGATCATGCGCCGGCCTTGGCGATGGCCTGTGCCAGCATTGAGCCCGACCGCGCATGATGCGCATGGCAGATCGCAACGGCAAGCGCATCGGCGGCGTCCGGGCCGGCCAGGACCACACCCGGCAATTGCACCGCCACCATGTGCGCGACCTGTTCCTTGGCGGCATGGCCCACGCCCACGACCGTCTTCTTGACCCAGTTGGGCGCGTATTCCCCGACGCTCAGCCCGTATTGCGCGGGCACCAGCAGGGCGATGCCGCGTGCCTGCCCCAGCTTGAGCGTGCCCGCGCCGTCCTTGTTGACGAAGGTCTTTTCGACCGCCGCAGCGTCAGGCGCGTAGCGGTGCACGATGTCTGTCAGTTGCTGGTAAAGCGACAGGAGCCGCGCCCCGAGGTCCGACCCCGTCGAGTGACATATCCCGTTGGCCACATGGGTCAGCCGGCTGCCATCCACCTCGATCACGCCCCATCCGAGGTTGCGTAACCCAGGATCGATTCCCAAAACCCGCATGTTTTCGCCCTGCACCTCGTGATTTGCTAAACTATAGCACGAAACAAGAACAGGTACCAAGAGGCGTCAATGTTTTCATTTTGCACAAGTGGTCGGCAGATCGTTGCCGAAAAGCCACGAAAGCGAGGGCCGTTCAAAAGGACACAAAAAATACACAATATTGTCAGTGCTTTAAAGTCTTGGCGACCCATGCACGAGATGCATAAGGACTATGCAGACTTCCCCGCTTGTTGGGCTGAGTGTGCTCCCCTAACTCGACAGTACAAACCGAAGATGAAACGCCCTCCGTCGTAGCAAGGACCTGTGCCATGGCCACTGTCGCAAATACCCGCAAGAACGCCTCCCATTCCGGGATCGATGTCATCGTTTCCCGCGTCGCTTCTGCCCTCATCGGCTGGAACGAGCGCCGCGTGACCCACAACGCGCTGTCGAGACTGTCCGATCGCGAGCTCGAAGATATCGGCCTGACACGTGCGGATATCCCCAAAGTCGTCCGCAAGCGCTGATGCAGCCATATCGCGCCCGGCATGTCCCGGACAATCAACGCCCTGCATGACGACACGCGCATGCAGGGCTTTTTTATCCGGGATCCGAGCGCCCCGCGCGGTCGTCTCAGCCGGCCCGCGACATGACCAGCGTCGTCCAGTCGCCGATCTCTTCGCGATGATCGAGGGTGTTGCCGGCTTCTGAATAGCTCTCGATGACCTCGTCCGCTTGTTCGTTCAGAAGACCCGACAGTATGACCTTGCCCCCGGGCGACAGGCTTTCGGTGATGGCAGGCGCGAGGTCAATGAGCGGCCCTTTCAGGATATTGGCAAAAATCAGGTCGAACGGCGCGGCGGTGCGCAGATCCGGGTGATCAAGCCCCGTGGCCTCGATGCAGCGCACCCGGTCGGTCAGATCGTTGGCCGCGACGTTGGCCTCGGCCACTTCGACCGCGACCGCGTCGATATCCGAGGCCAGCATTACCCCCGGCCAGATTCGCGCCGCCGCCATTGCCAGCACCGCGGTGCCGCAGCCGAGATCTAGCACCGATTCCCCTTTGAGGCCTTCCATGGCCAGCCGGTCGAGCGCGCGTAGGCAGCCCAATGTGGTGCCGTGATGCCCGGTCCCGAAGGCCATCGACGCTTCGATCAGCAAGGGCTCGCAACCCTTTGGCACCTTGTCCGCGTCATGGCTACCATAGACGAAGAACCGCCCCGCCTCGACGGGGCAAAGATCGCGCTGCACCTTCGACACCCAGTCAGTCTCGGGCAGTTCCGACACGGTGAAGGGCTTTGCCTCGTGGATCGTGGCCAGCAGTGCCAGCCCCGCCTGATCGGGCGCCTCCTCGAAATAGGCGGCGATTTCCCACAGGCCAGACCCGTCTTCCATCTCGAAGGCGCCGATGCCGGTGGGTTCAGGGTCGAGGCCGTCGAGCGCCTCGACGAGCGCGTCGGCATTCGTTTTCTGCGTCAGGGTTGTGTAGGCGGTGAAGGTCGGCATCTTGCCTCTCTGGTCAGGGGTCATTCAGCGGGGGCCGAGGCGGCGCGGGCGAGGACCGTCTCGTATCCGGGTTCGGGGTGGCGCGGGATCATCAGCGCCAGAAGGCACGACACCGTCGCCATGCAAGCCGCCATCAGGAATACCGCAGCCGGTGAGACCAGCCATGCATATCCCAGAAGCGCGGGCAGGAACACGGCGGCGATGTGGTTGATCGTGAAGGCGACCGCGGCCGTGGGCGCGATGTCGCCGGGATCTGCGATCTTCTGGAAATAGGTCTTCGGCGCCAGGGCCAGCGAAAACAGGATGTGATCCACGACGTACAGCGTCGCCGCCAGAACCACGCCCCAGCCGAACATGTAGATCCCGCCATAAGCCAGGAACACCAGTGCAAGCCCGACATATTCGAACACCATCGTGTTGCGTTCACCGTAGCGGAATACAGCGCGCCCCATCAGCGGAGCGGCGATCATGTTGGCGACGAGATTTATCAGGAACAGCGCCGTGACCTCGTGCACCGCAAAGCCGAACTTCTCGACCATCATGAAGCCCGCGAAGACGACGAAGATCTGCCGCCGCGCGCCGGCCATGAATTGCAGCGCGTAATACAGCCAGTAGCGGCGGCGCAGCGCCATCTTCTTGATCTGGGGGTGGGGCGCCTCGAAGCGCGGATAGGCCAGCAGGCACCAGATTGCCGCGCAGGCGGTGACCCCGCCCGAGATCATGTAGACGAAATTGTAGGTCAGATCGAAGGCCTGCCATGTCAGCACGATCAACACGTAGGCGACCAGTGTCGCCCCCGATCCAGCCGCGATCAGCCAGCCCAGCATCTGCGGCGCGCGCAGTTTGTCCAGCCATTGCAATTGCAGCGACTGGTTCACTGTCTCGAAATAGTGAAACCCGATCGAGCTGAGCATGGTGATCGTCAGGATCCCGCCCAACGACGGGAATTGCGCGGTCAGCGCCGTTGCGATCCCAAGAAGCAGCAGGGCAACGAGTCCCAGAACCTGCTCATGCATGACCATGATGAGGGCGATCACCCCGATGGCGAAGAATCCCGGGATCTCGCGCACCGTGTGAAGCCAGCCGATATCCGAGCCGTCGAACGCGGCCACCTCGACCACGAAATTGTTGAGAAGCGCCGACCACGTTGCAAAGGCTATGGGCATCGCCGTGGCCATCAGGAACAGCAGCGTGGTGGGCCGCTGCCAGAATGGCAGTGTATTGGCATTGGCTAGGGGGAAGGTCGTCATGCGCATGGGGCGGGTGATATACCTGCCCCATGCGGGAGGCGAGCGGAAAAACGCCCGCGATCAGGGCTTAGGCGGCACCTTGTCCGCCACTGCGGCCGCTCATGTAGTTGGTCATGAAGACCGGAATACCGAGCTTTTCCAGCAGGTCGAGCTGCAGGTCGAGCCATTCCCAATGACCTTCTTCGTCCTGCACGATCCGCTCGAACAGGGCGCGCGTGCCGATATCGTCGACCTCGAACGCCTCGCGCGCGGCGCGGGTATAGAACTCGATCGCGCCGCACTCCTCTTTCTTGTCGGCCTTGAACAGCGCCTGCAGATCCGGGGCCTTCTTCGGGGTGCTGGCCGGTTCCAGCTTGGGCGTGCCGCCTAGGAACAGGATGCGGTCGATGAACGCCCCGGCATGGCCGAGTTCCTCCTGCATCTCCTCGCGCATCTTCGCGCCAAGCTTGTCGATGCCCCAATCCTCAAGGGTGTGGGCGTGCAGCAGGTACTGGTGCACCGCCGTCAGCTCCATCGAGAGCGCGGTTTGCAAGTTCTCTATGCTTTTTGTCCTGTCAGCCATGATCGGCTCCTTTCATCATTCCAATTGTAGATAGATCTATTCGCCAGAACCCGGTTTGCAACACCGGCGCTGCGCGATGACGCGAGCGGCCTCAGAAAAAGCTTTGCGGGTCGATATCCACTGTCAGGCGCGCCTGTGCAGGCAACCGCACCTGTCGCACCCAGTTGGCCACAGCCGATTGCAGGGCCGCGCCTTTCGGGGCCTTGATCAGCAACCGCACGCGGTGCCGGCCCCGGATGCGTGCGATCGGCGCCGGGGCGGGGCCGAAGACCTGGGCCCCGACCCCGCGCAAGGGTCCGTCGCGCCGCGCCAGTTCCTCGCCGATATTGAACACCGCCTGCATGTCTGGCGATGACAGGATGATGCCCGCCATCCGGCCGTAAGGGGGCACGCCGGCCTCGCGACGACCCGCCGCCTCGGCCCGCCAGAAGCCTTCCTCGTCGCCTGACAGGATCGCGCGGATTACCGGGTGCTCTGGCTGATAGGTCTGCAACACCGCGCGCCCTGCGCGTTCGGCGCGGCCCGCGCGCCCGGCCACCTGCCGCATCAGCTGAAACGTCCGCTCGGCGGCGCGCAGGTCACTGCCTTGCAACCCCAGATCGGCGTCGATCACGCCGACCAATGTCAGCAGCGGAAAATTGTGCCCCTTGGCCACAAGCTGTGTGCCGATGATGATATCCGCCGCGCCCTCAGCGATCTCGGCGATTTGCTCCTTCAGCGCGCGCGCAGAGCCGAAGAGATCCGACGAGAGCACCGCGATCCGGGCCTGCGGGAAAAGGGCAGTGGCCTCTTCGGCCAGCCGCTCCACGCCGGGGCCGACGGCGGCCAGCCGGTCCTCGGCGCCGCAGGCGGGACAGGTGGTGGGGATTGGTGCGCTTTCGCCGCATTGGTGGCAAATCAGGCGTTTCTGGAAGCGATGTTCGACCATGCGCGCATCGCAATGCGTGCAGCCGATCTGATGCCCGCAGGCGCGGCAAAGCGTGGTTGGCGCATAGCCGCGCCGGTTAAGGAACAAAAGCGCCTGTTCGCCTGCCGCGACCCGCGCATTGACCGCTTCCTGCAACGTGGGCGAGATCCAGCGATTGGACGGAAGACGCTCGGCCCGCATGTCGATGGTCGCCAGATCCGGCATGACGGCCACCCCGAACCGCGCCGCGAGGTCCAGCCGCGCGTACTTGCCGGCCTCAGCATTGGCCCAGCTCTCCAGGCTGGGCGTGGCCGAGGCCAGCACGACGCGCGCATCGCACAGGCTGGCGCGCAGCACGGCCATGTCGCGGGCATTGTAGAGCACGCCATCCTCCTGCTTGTAGGAGCTGTCATGTTCCTCATCCACGACGATCAGACCCAGATCCCGGAACGGCAGGAACAGCGCGGACCGCGCGCCCACCACCATCTGCGCCTCACCCTGACCGACCATTTTCCAGGCGCGGCGGCGTTCGGTCATTGTGACACCGGAGTGCCACTCGGCGGGTTTGGCGCCGAACCGCGCCTCGACCCGGGTAAGGAACTCTGCCGACAGCGCAATCTCGGGCAGCAGCACCAGCGCCTGCCGTCCCTGTCGTAGCGTTTCGGCTACGGCCTCTAGATAGACCTCGGTCTTGCCCGACCCTGTGACACCACGCAAAAGCGTGGTGCCGTAGCTCCCGGCCCGCACGCCACAGCACAGATGATCCGCCGCCGTCGCCTGATCCTCGGTCAACGCCTTTGAGGGCAGGTCTGGATCGAGACGACGAAAAGCGCGATCGCGCGGCGTGTCCTCCTCCTGCACGGCACCCTGCGCCACAAGCCCCTTGACCACGGATGCGGTGACGCCGGCCATGTCGCTCAACTCCTTGAGGGTAAAGCCAAGTCCGCCATGCGCGCGCAGCACCGACAGCACCCTTTCGCGCGCATCGGTCATGCGCGTTGGCGTCGCGTCGCCCAGCCGGTAGATCTTTTGCATTGAAGGTGGGTTGCCCAGACCCGGCGCGCGGGTGGCCAGACGCAGCATCGCGGGCAGCGGCGTTAGGGTGTAGTCCGCCGCGCGGCGCAGGAACTCCTGCATGTCGTCTTGCATCGGCGCCACGTCGAGCACCCGTAGGATGCTGCGCACCTTCTTGATGTCGAAGCCGCCGCGCCCGGCGCCCCAAATCACGCCGAGTACGCGGCGCGGCCCCAGCGGCACCTCGACGAACGCACCGTGTAGGCATCCCCCCTCGGGCGCCAAGTAATCGAGCGGCCCGTCCAGCGGTTGCGCCGTCAGCACCGCGACCAAGGCTCCCTCGTCGTGGAACGCGGGCGGCGATGCGGGCACGGGGCGGCTCCTTTCTGTCAGGGGTTTCGGCGGGCTGACCCATGGGGTAAACGCATCCGCAACGGAACCCAAGCATCACGAGAGGCCCACCCCATGAAATTCTTTGTCGATACCGCAGAAACCCGCGAGATCGCCGAGCTGCATGCCCTCGGCATGGTCGATGGCGTCACCACCAACCCGTCGCTGATCCTGAAATCGGGGCGCGATATTCACGAGGTCACACGCGAGATCGCCGGCATGGTCGAAGGCCCGGTCAGCGCCGAGGTCGTGGCAACGGATGCTGACGAGATGATCGCCGAGGGGCGCAAGCTGGCGCAGATCGCGGGCAACATCGCCGTCAAGGTGCCGCTGACGTGGGACGGGCTGAAGGCGTGTAAGACGCTGTCGGATGAAGGCAACATGGTCAACGTGACGCTGTGTTTCTCGGCCAACCAGGCGCTGCTGGCGGCCAAGGCGGGGGCGACCTTCATCTCGCCCTTCATCGGGCGGCTGGATGACATCAATCTCGACGGGATGGATCTGATCTCGGACATCCGGCAGATCTACGACAATTACGGGTTCGAGACGCAGATCCTTGCGGCCTCCATCCGTACGGTCAACCACGCCTATCAATCGGCGATGCATGGCGCCGACGTGATGACTGCGCCGCCGGCGGTGATCAAAAAGATGGTCGAGCATCCGCTGACCGATGCCGGTCTGGCCACCTTCACGGCGGATTGGGAAAAGACCGGTCAGAAGATCCTCTGAGCCAAGACGCGTTTTTACTGATGTGAGTTCAACGGGTTAGGATTGCGGGGTCGCTGCGATCACCTGAGCTGCCGCCGCGACCCCGCCCGATCCGTGCTGGATGTCGAGCGCCACCAGCCCCGCCTCGATCGCGCCCAAGGCACCAAGGATCATGTGCGCGTTCACATGCCCCATGTGGCCGATGCGGAAGAAGCCGTGCCACGCCGGATCGCCCGGTTCGGCCATTCCGAGGCCAATGCCAAGCGTCACGCCTGCATGGTCCTGCACCCAGTTGCGCAAGGCCGATCCGTGCGGCGCGCCGATCCGCAGCGCGGTGACGGCGCGGCTGCGCAGGGCGGGATCCGCGATGTTCAACTCCAGCGGGCCGGTCTGGCCCCAAGCCTCGCACGCCGCCCAGATGGCGCGCGCGAGGCGGTCGTGCCGGTCCCAGATCGCCTGGATCCCCTCGGCGCGGATCAGGTCGAGCGCCGCGCGCAGCCCGTAGAGGTGATGCGTGGGCGCGGTGCCCCCGAAATATTGGTAGAACATCTCGGGGTTGGCGCGGTTGGTCCAGTCCCAGTAGCGGCTGACCCGGGGCAGGGCGCGGCGGGCCTCGGCGGCCTTGTCGGAAAAGAACACGAAGGCCAGACCCGGCGGGACCATCAGCCCTTTCTGACTGCCTGCAATCATCACGTCGACGCCCCACGCGTCCATCTCGAAGCGGTCGCAGGCCAGCGAGGCGATGCAATCGGCCATCAAAAGCGCGGGGTGACCCACGGTATCGAGCAGCCCGCGCAAGGCCGCGATATCGTTGCGCACGGACGTGGAGGTGTCAACGTGCGTGGCCAGCACAGCCTTGATTTCACGTGCTTTATCGGCGCGAAGGGCGGCTTCGACCCGGTCGAGGTCGATGGCCGACCGCTTGCCGAAATCCAGCAGATTGACCCCGATGCCCCGCGCCTCGGCCACATCCGCCCAGCCATGCCCGAAGCGCCCGGTCGCCGGCACCAGCACCCGCTCGCCGGGGGTGACGGTGTTGGCCAGCGACGCCTCCCACGCGCCGTGACCGTTGGCGATATAGATTGCCACACCGCCCTTGGTCCGCGCCACGTCGCGCAGATCGGAGATCAGGCCAGCCGTCATCTCGATCAGCTCGCCCTCGTAGATGTTGGGCGAGGCGCGATGCATCGCGCGCAGCACCTCCTCGGGCATGACGGAGGGGCCGGGAATGGCCAGATAGGGGTGACCGCCTGCCAAGGTCATAGGGTCTGTCTCCTGCTGATTTGACCGGGACTTTACGCTCTTGCCGGGCGGCGTCAATCGCGACATCGCGGAGAGGCGGCACATGTGGCATCGCGATATTCTGGCCGGAAAGGGCTGCGTAAACCATTGTTTAAAAATAGAAAATATTAAGCCGTGTCACGCGTGCGGATCGCGGAGCCATTGCAGGCGGCGCCCGGCGTCACGGGCGAACTTGCGGATCAGGGCGGTGCGACGGGCGGCGGGCAAGCGTCGTGCCTCGGCCATGCGGACGATTTCGGCCCCGTAGGCATCGGCGATGATGATGCCGGTATCGTCGGGCAACAGATCTACCGGAAAATCCGCATCCACGGCCCAGAAATACCTGTCGCACCAGTCAAGATAGCCGGGCCATTTCGCGTCGGACTGAAAATCGGCGCGGCTCGATTTGCACTCGATCACCCAGATCTCGCCCTTGGGGCCGAGGGCGGCGACATCGACGCGCTTGCCTCTCTCGGGTGAGAATTCCTCAATCGAAACAAAGTCATGCGTCAATAGGTGCCGGCAGACTCCCCGCGCCAGAAGCTGGCCGGGCCTTGCTGCGGGATCGAAAGCAGAGCTCATGCCCGCATCTTGAACGAAACGCGAACATGCGCAACCCCTTGTTCGGCCGATGACAAAGAGCTATTTAACGTGGTGTGGCGGGTGCTGCCCTTCCCGTGAACGGTTACATTCCAGTGGCCTTAATCTTTTCCGAGGGAGCTGGCTCTGTCCTGGCCGTGGTCTGGTTAACCGGCGCCCACCTGTACACACAGGCTCTCGGGAATGCGTAAACCAAACGGTTGCGTGCGGGCCCGTCACACATCCCCCGCCCCGGCGATGCGTACAACGCGTACACAATGTACGCGGCTTTGGTACGCAATGCGCGGCGTCACGCGGCGAGGCCACCTTTCCCCGTCCTGACCGCTCTGCCATACTGCCGCGAAACCTCAAAAAGAAATGAGCAGTGGCATGAACGATCTTCTCTCCTCGACCCCGAAACCGGAGTATGACGCTTCGTCCATCCAGGTGCTGGAGGACATGGAACATGTGCGCCTGCGACCGGGCATGTATATCGGCGGCAAGGACGACCGGGCGCTGCATCACATGGTGGCCGAGATCGTCGACAACTCGATGGACGAGGCGGTCGCGGGCCACGCGACATGGATCGAGATCGAGCTGCACGAGAACGGCCATGTCAGCGTGCGCGACAATGGGCGCGGCATCCCGATCGATCCGCACCCGAAAAGCCCCGACAAGACCGCGCTGGAGATCATCTTCTGCACGCTCAACGCCGGGGGCAAGTTCTCGGGCGACAGCTACGAGACCTCGGGCGGGTTGCACGGCGTCGGCGCGTCGGTGGTCAACGCGCTGTCAGATCACATGCGTGTCGAGGTCGCGCGGAACCGCGAGCTGTACCGCATGGATTTCTCGCGCGGGCTGCCGCAGGGGGCGCTGGCAAAGGTGGGGGCTGCCCCGAACCGGCGCGGCACTGCGATCACCTTTCACCCCGACCCGGACATCTTCGGCAGCCTCGCGCTGAAGCCCGGACGGCTATGCGCGATGGCGCGCTCCAAGGCGTATCTGTTCTCGGGCGTCGAGATCCGGTGGAAAAGCGCCATCCCCGACGGTGAGACGCCGCAGGAGGCCACGTTCAAGTTTCCCGGCGGGCTGTCGGATTACCTGGCCGAAACATTGGGCGGGGTCACCACCTATGCTGCCAAGCCCTTCGCGGGCCGGGTGGCGTTCGCCGACAAATTCAACGTGCCGGGCCGGGTGGAATGGGCGATCAACTGGACGCCGGCGCGGGACGGGTTCCTGCAGAGCTATTGCAACACCGTGCCCACGCCCGAGGGCGGCACGCACGAGGCCGGGTTCTGGGCGGCGATCCTGAAGGGCATCAAGGCCTACGGGGAACTTTCGAACAACAAGAAGGCCGCGCAGATCACCCGCGAGGACCTAATCTCGGGCGGGTGTGCCGTCGTGTCGTGCTTCATTCGTGAGCCGGAATTTGTCGGCCAGACCAAGGACCGGCTGGCGACGACCGACGCGCAGCGCATGGTCGAGGGCGCGGTGCGCGACCATTTCGACAACTGGCTGGCTTCGGACACGAAATCGGCCGGGGCGATCCTCGATTTCCTGGTGCTGCGGGCGGAGGAACGGCAGCGGCGGCGGCAGGAAAAAGAGACACAGCGCAAGACCGCCACCAAGAAACTGCGCCTGCCCGGCAAGCTGGTGGATTGCACGGCGACCGCGCGCGACGGGACGGAACTGTTCATCGTCGAGGGGGATTCGGCGGGCGGCTCTGCCAAGCAGGCGCGCGACCGCAAGACCCAAGCACTGTTGCCGCTGCGGGGCAAGATCCTGAACGTGCTGGGGGCGGCGTCATCGAAGCTGGGCAGCAACCAGGAGATCAGCGACCTGACGCAGGCGCTGGGCTGCGGGCTGGGGTCGAAATTCAACCTCGACGATCTGCGCTATGACAAGGTCATCATCATGTGCGACGCGGATGTGGACGGGGCGCATATCGCGGCGCTGCTGATGACGTTCTTCTTTTCGCAGATGCGCCCGATGATCGACGCGGGGCATCTCTACCTTGCCTGTCCGCCGCTTTACAGGCTGAGCCAGGGGGCCAACCGCGCCTATGCGCTGGACGAGGCCGAGCGCGATGCGGTGCTGGCCAAGGGGCTGGGCGGCAAGGGCAAGATCGAGGTGGGCCGCTTCAAGGGTCTGGGCGAGATGGACGCCAAGGACCTGAAACTGACGACGATGGACCCCAAAAGCCGCCGCCTGATCCGCGTGACGATCGACGAGGACGAGCCGGGGCAAACGGGCGATCTGGTGGAGCGGCTTATGGGGAAAAAGCCGGAACTGCGGTTCCAGTATATCACCGAGAATGCGCGGTTCGTGGAGGAGTTGGATGTATGAATTTATCGAAAAACTTGAGCAAGAATGGGCGGTGATTGAACAAGCGCCATTTATATTCACTGCTACATTTATTTTAGCGCTTGGGTTGGCTTATGGATTTTTTCGACACCTACATAGCGCAAAACTAAGCAACAAAGATAGCCAATTGAAGTTGGCCAATGATCGACTGGAAGATTTTAAGAAAAACTTGAAGTGGATACGCCGCAAGAAGCGAAGCAAAAACTTCATGAACTCGAAAAAAGAGTAGCTGAATTGGCTGATGGTCTTAAAAAAGTTGGCCCAAAACGACTTTCAGATGAACAGAAAAAGCTAATAATATCGGCAATTTCTAATTCGGAAGGAAGCCATGTTTCCATTGAAAAAGATGGAGCATCACCTGATGCAGCAACTCTTTCCAGCGATTTAATTGATGCATTTCAGCGTGGTGGGTGGCAAGTATCAACGCCGATGATTTTGGGGCTAGGCAATCCACCGCCAAGCGGCGTGGCTGTCAAAGTACCAGAACCTCAAAAGCGAAGCTTAGCGCAGCAGGCGATTGTAAATGCTTTTGAAGCAGCCGACGTTGCTTATGATATTCAATCTTTGCAAGAAAGGCCTTTTCAAGAAACTGATTGTCCAGATTCGACCATAACTTTGACTACTGCAACAAACTCGTAAACGTAGGGCGATGACAGACTTAACATTAGAATATCCCGCGCGAAACGCGCCGAAGGCGCCGCGCGATCGCCGGGCCGCCCCCCGGCACGGCGATTTGGCTGGGGGATGCGCGCCGCTCGGGCGGAGTGCGGATGTGGCAGATATAAATTGTATAGCACTGCCGGTGGATCGCCGCACCGCGGCCCGCCGCTCACGCGGCTTGGGGCTTGATCCCCGGCACGGCGATTTGGTTGGTGCATGCGCGCTGCCCGGATAGTGTCCGGATGTGGCACGTATAACTCGCTTGACTCGAAAGCGGGATCGCCGCACCGCCGCCCGACGCTCGCGCGGTTGGGGGGATGGGCCCCGGTGGGCGGCACCTTGTCGCACCGCCATTGGGTGAGAAACCCAGTCTGGTGTCGAGGAAAACGCCACGAGGCTCACAGCGCCAGCAGCAGAAGATGATCGCCGAAGGCGCGCTTCGGGCCTATGAACGGGCCGACAAGCACGGCGTGTTGACGGGGTTTGGCACCGATATCCTGTTCAACCCCGCCGGGCTGTCGCGCCACGGCGCTCAGCTGGCCAAGCTGACGCGGTTCCAAGCGCCGCCTGACGTGCTGCGGCAGGCCAGGGGGGCGGCAAGCGATATTCTTGCCATGTCCGGCGACCGCGCGCCCTATCCCGGTGCCGTCGGCGTGATCGAGGGGGGCGCGATGGCCGATATGCTGGTGGTCGATGGCGACCCCGAAGAAAACCTCGATTTCCTGATCGAGCCGGACACAAACCTGCGCACGATCATGAAGGGCGGGGCGTTCGCGCGCAACACGCTGTAACGGCGGGGCGCGCTCAGGCGCCCTCGTAAGCGCAGAGGGTGTGGACCTCCATCCCCAGATCAGTGAGACGTTTGTGGCCGCCAAGCTCTGGCAGGTCGACGATGAAGGCGCAGCCGGTGATCTCGGCACCCAGCCGTTCCAGCAGGCGGATGCCGGCCGCCGCCGTGCCGCCCGTCGCCAGCAGGTCATCGACCAGCAGCACACGCTCGCCGGCCTCGATGGCGTCGTGGTGGATCTCGACCACCGCCTGCCCGTATTCGAGCTGATACTCCTCGGCGATCACCGCGCCGGGCAGCTTGCCCTTCTTGCGGATCGGCACGAAGCCCACCGAAAGCTGATGCGCGATCGCACCGCCGAGGATGAAGCCGCGCGCCTCAAGCCCCGCGACCTTGTCGATGGGTTGACCGGCATAGGGGTGGAGCATCTGGTCGATGGCGATGCGAAAGCCGCGCGGATCAGCGAAAAGCGTGGTCACGTCGCGAAAGAGGATCCCCTCATGCGGGAAATCGACGATGGTGCGGATGTAATCCTTGACGGATCTGGTGTCTGGCATTGCGCGGGCTCCGGCAGTTACGAGACATGTTTGGCCCACGGCGCGGCCGGGTGCAACCTTATCCGAGTACGCGCCCGGCCACCGCGTCGAGCTTTGCCACGAGGGCCGGGTCGCGTTTTTCCGGTGCTGTGAGCAGTGCGAAGTCGAGCGCGCGGTCGCAGCCATGCGGGCACGGCGCGCGGTCGGCGCCGAGAAGCGCGGGTAGCCCACGGACCAGCGCGCGGCCCTTGTCCGCATTGGCGGTAAGGGTGGCGATGATGTCGCTGATATCGACCTCGCCATGCTGCGGGTGCCAGCTGTCGTAATCGGTGATCATCGCGACGCAGGCATAGCACAGCTCTGCCTCGCGGGCGAGCTTGGCCTCGGGCATGCCGGTCATGCCGATCACGTCGCAGCCCCAGACCTCGCGGTACATGCGTGATTCTGCGAGCGTCGAGAATTGCGGGCCTTCCATCGCCAGATAGGTGCCGCCGTCATGCACGGTGATGCCGGCGGCGCGCGCGGCGGTCGCGCAGGCTTCGGACAGGCGCGGGCAGGTGGGGTGCGCCACGCTGACATGGCCGACGCAGCCCGACCCGAAAAAGGATTTCTCGCGCGCGATGGTGCGGTCGATGAACTGGTCCACCAGCACGAAATCACCCGGTGCGCGGTCTTCGCGGAACGAGCCACAGGCCGAGACCGAGATCACGTCGGTCACGCCAAGCCGTTTGAGCGCGTCGATATTGGCGCGGTAGGGTACGGTCGAGGGCGCATGCACGTGGCCGCGCCCGTGGCGGGGCAGGAAGGCCATCGGGATGCCGCCGAGCGTCCCGGTGAGGATCGCGTCCGAGGGCGTGCCCCAAGGGGTGTCGATCTCTTGCCACGCGGCGCCCTCCAGCCCGTCGATCTCGTAAAGCCCCGAGCCGCCGATCACGCCGATCATGGTCTGTGTCATTTTACGTGTTCCCCGCGGATTCATTGTCGTTGGACGAAAAGCTATGCCGGATCAGGGAAAAAGAAAATGCCCGGCAGGGTGGGGAGCGAGCCAGCAACCTAGCGGCGCGCAGCCTGTCAGGCAGCGGACCGGGCGCAGAAGCTGGCCCTGTTGCGGCCCTGCGCCTTGGCGAGGTAAAGGGCGCGATCCACCTCTGCCAGAAGATCGTCGACCTCCGGGGTAGGCAGGCCGGGGACGTTCTGGAAGATCGTCACGCCGATCGAGATCGTGATGTGCAGCGGAGCCTCTGCGCCGGGTACGGGCACGGACGTGTCGCGCACCATGTCGCAAAGCCGTTGCGCAACGGTCTGCGCGCGGTCGCGCGGCGTGTCGGGCAGCACGATCAGAAACTCTTCGCCGCCGATCCGGGCGAGCATGTCGCTCTCGCGCAACTGCCCGCGCAGGCTGTGGCTGATGGTCTTCAGCACCGCATCTCCCGCCGCGTGACCGTAGCTGTCATTGACCTGCTTGAAGTGGTCGAAATCGGCCAGCATGACGGCAAGGGGCGTGCCGCCACGTTGGGCGAGGGCGATCTGGCTCTGCAGGAAGGGCAGGGCGTGCCGCCGGTTGTAGATCCCCGTCAGGGGATCCATCATGGCGGCTTGCAGCCTCGACAGCAGACGCGCACGCAGCCCCTCGTTGCGCCGCTTGCGGGTCAGGTGATTGTCGATGCGCAGCAGTATCTCGGCGATGTCCAGGGGTCCGGTGATCACGTCATCGGCCCCCATGTCGAGCAGGGTGACGGCCAGCGGCCCCGAGCCTGCATCGAGCAGCGCGATCACCGGGCAGTCGCGGGTGGGGCGGGGCGCTTTGAGATCGGCGAGCAGGCGCAGCCCGTCCTCGGCCTGGGTCATGCCGATTCGCAGGATGTAGATATCGGCCGGACGGCGCGGGGTGCGGTCTTCCATCGTTACGGCGTCCAGACCGTGATGGCTTTGCGCGGCGATCAGCCCCCGCAGAGAGAGCGCGTCGGCGCGGCTCTTGCCGATGATGGCGATGCGGCCGGGCGGTGCGAAGGCCGCCTGCGCGTCGGCAAACCCCGCGCCCTGCGCCGCGCCGGATGTCGACAGGGCCAGTTCGGGATCGTTGTGGCGTTGGCGCAACAGGTTTCGCAACCGTGCAAGCAGCAGGGGTTCGGACACCGGTTTGGTCAGGATATCATCGACACCGGCGCGCAGCGCGGCCTCGCGGTCTTCCGGGGACGTGCCGGTCTGGAGCATCAGGATCGGCGTGGCCGCGGCCCCGTCGATGCGGCGCAGGGCGGCGACGAAGCCGGTCACGGTCTGGCCCGACAAGCGGCTGTTGGACAGGATCAGGTCGGGCTGCTCGCGGGCGACAAGGCGCAAGGCCTCGTCGGCGGTTGCGGCTTGCAGCACTTCGTAGGGGGTTGCGGACAGCTTCACCTTCAGGACGATCCTGTTGGTGGCCAGCTCATCGACGATCAGAATTTTCCCTGACATGGGCGCAACGCCTTTCCGACTTGCCCTTTGCATTTCATTAACTATCCATGGGATGGGTTAAGAAATCCTTTCCCAAATTTTAACCAGGATCGAAATGCAGCAGGATTCCGCCGAAACGATCGCCCTGCAGGCGCTGGGCTGGCTGGCCGCGAATGAAGAGTTGTTGCCGGTTTTTCTTGGCGCGACGGGCGCGTCCGAGGCCGATCTGCGCGCCCGGGCGACCGAGCCGGAATTCCTCGGCTCGGTGCTCGATTTCCTGATGATGGACGATGCCTGGGTGGTGGCGTTCTGCGAGGGGCAGGGTCTGCCCTTCGACAGGCCGATGATGGCGCGCGCGGCCCTGCCCGGCGGTTCGCAGGTGAACTGGACATGAGCCGCGCGGGCGCTGTTCTTTTCGACAAGGATGGCACTTTGTTCGATTTCCACGCCACTTGGAGCGTCTGGGCGCATGGCGTGATCGACGACCTGGCCCGTGGTGACCCGGAGCTGATGGCGCGGCTGGCGGATGCGGCGCATTACGACCTGCAAGCGCGGCGCTTTCGCCCCACGAGCCCGATCATTGCGGGAACAAATCGCGAGGCCGCCGAGTGTTTCGCAAGCGTCCTGCCCGTGCTGCCGGTCGAGGAAGTCGAGATCCACCTGATGCGCCGCGCCGCCGAGGCCCCGCTCGCGCCCGCCGTGCCACTGGCGCCCTATCTCGACGGGTTGGCGGCGCGCGGGCTGCGGCTGGGGGTGGTGACCAACGACACCGAATCCGGTGCGCGCGCGCATCTGGGCTCGGCGGGTGTGCTGGACCGGTTCGATTTCGTTGCCGGATTCGACTCAGGGTATGGCGCGAAACCCGCGCCGGGCCCGCTGCTGGCCTTCGCGCAGGCGGTGGCGGTCGCGCCTGCGCGCGTGGTCATGGTGGGCGACAGCGCGCATGACCTGATCGCAGGACGCGCGGCGGGGATGCAAGTAATCGGCGTGCTGACCGGCACCGCTTCGCGTGCTGACCTGGCGCCGCTGGCAGATGCGGTGCTGCCGGATATCGGGCATATCCCGGACTGGCTGGACGCATGACGCGCCATCCGTTGTTCGGTCTGGGACTTGCGACCTTTGCCGCGCTCGTGCTGACGCCTGATGCGCTGTTCATGCGGCTGTCGGGCATGGGCGGCTACCAGATGGTCGGCTGGCGCGGCCTGATGATGGGCGCGGTGATGGTGACGCTCTGGGCCGTGCTGGCGCGGGATCGCGGGCGGGATCTTGCGTTCCTCGGCACCGGGTTCGGGCTGGCGATCCTTGCCTGCCAGTATCTCAACGCGACGCTGTTCAGCCTCGGGATTGCGCATGCGCCGGTGGCGGTGCTGCTGCTGGCGGTTGCGACGGTGCCGGTCTTTGCGGCAGTGTTCGCGCGGCTCATCATCGGCGAGCCGACGCGCCGGGCGACATGGATCACCATCCTGGCTGTCCTGTGCGGCATCACGCTGGCGGTGTTCGGTGGCAAAGGGGATCTTGCGCTGACATCGGGCGCGCTGCTGGGGGCGCTGGCGGGCCTGGGTGTGGCGATGGTGCTGGCGCTCAACTTCGTGATCCTGCGGGCGCGGCCCGACCTGCCGATCGCGCTGCTGATCGGGCTGGGGGCGGCGCTGGCCGGCGTGACAGGCGTGTGGGTGACGGGGCCGGCGCAGATGACCGAAGGCACGGTCTGGGCCATCGCGATCACCGGGGTGGTGATCCTGCCGGTGTCGTTCTTCTCGCTGTCGCTCGCCTCGCGCTACACGCATGCCTCGAATGTCAGCCTGCTGTTGCTGCTGGAGACGGTGCTCGGGCCCCTCTGGGTCTGGCTGGGAGTGGGCGAGCGGCCGACGCCGATGATGCTGGCGGGGGGCTTGATCGTGGTCGGCAGCCTTGCAGTCTACCTGTGGCATACCGGGCGGCGGCGCATGGCGCTGGAGTCGTGAAACCGGTCAAGGCAGGAATTGCACGATAGCGCTCAAAGCGACGTGTCGGGTGTGGTAGCGCGCCGTTTTTCGGAGACGGGAGCGATCACGCGGAATGTGCCGCCGGCGCAGGTTCTGGTGATGACCCAACATCCCGGCACGTGCCGGACATGCTACGATCGACATCGGGGCGATTTCTGCCCCGTGCGGATGGATTCATTGCAATGAAGTCACATGTCATGCTGGTTCTGGTCTCTTTTCTGATCTCTGCGGCTCCCGCGCGCCCCGATCCGACGGGGCTTTATTGTGCCTATGGGGGCAGCAGCTTCCTGATCGCAAGGCAAGCGGGCCATCAGGTCGTCGATCTGCGGATCTCGAGCTGGCAAGGCATGCACCATTGCGGCGTGCAGGGCACGGCGACCGCTGCGCCGGACAGTTGGCTGATGGAGGTCCGGGGCTGCATGCTTCGATTGCGCGAGGAGAGCGGCGCCTTGATCCTCGACGCATCGCCCCGCGATGCCTGCGCGCCCTTCTGCGGGGCGCGTGCCCAGTTGAACGGGTTGACCTTCCCGCAGTCCAGCCGCATGACCGCCAGTGCCGATCCTGTGCTGTTCACGCGCGGTCTCGGCAAGCTCGATCCCTGCTGACAGCAGGCCCGCCGTGCGCTTGGGCGCTGTCAGGATCCTACGCAGGCCCACCGGGAAGCCGCCGGGGCACGGGTGCTCATCCCGACGGAGACATCGGGTTAGCGGTCTGCTTCGGGACAGCGTTCAGCGATTCTTAAGGCTTGGCTGGCAAGGTGCGGGTATTCAGCCGGAGAAGGGCCATGCACGGGTTGATCAACCGCGCCATCGAGAAGTTTGTGCGCGACAGCTATGGCGACACGCTGTGGTCCGAGGTGATCACGTGGCTCGGTATCGAGCATGACACGTTCGAGTCCATGATGCGATACGATCCAGAGGTGACACAGCAGCTATTGCAGGGGTTGGGCGCGCGGCTGGACAGGGCGCGCGATGACTTGCTCGAGGATATCGGGACATATCTCGTGTCGCATCGCGAGGTCGAGGCGATTCGCCGCCTTCTGCGGTTCAGCGGTGTGGATTTCCTTGATTTCCTGCACGCGCTCGAGGATCTGCCCGACCGCGCGCGCCTTGCCGTGACCGAGCTCGACCTTCCATCGCTCAGCCTGCATGCGCATGGTGCAGGGCTTTACCGGCTGGATGTGGGCCTGTCCGGCGCTGAAGACCTGCGCTTTGGTCGCGTGATGATGGGCATTCTGCGCGCCATGGCGGATGATTACGGCGCGCTGGTGGTGCTGGACCATCGCGGCACGAATGCCACGCACGAGGTGATCGCGGTGCAGCTTCTGGATGCGGGCTTTGCCAGTGGGCGCGTGTTCGACCTGGGGGCCGGAAGGCAGGCGGTATGACAGGCGAATGCGGCGACGCGATCCTCGATGTTCTCGACACGCTCAACCCGATGCATGCCGTGCTTGGCCCGACAGGGCATATTGTTCAGGCGGGCCCCATGCTGCGCAAGGTGTTTCTCGACCACGACCCAGTCGGTGCCCGGTTTCTCGAGATCTTCGAGATGGTGCGCCCGACCCGTGCGCACGACATGACGGAGCTGCGCGCCCTCGCGGGTCAGCGCTTGCGGCTGCGACCGCGCGTTGGACCACGTCATGCGTTGAAGGGCGTCCTGGCCACCCTGCCGGTCGCGGGCGCGCCGGGCGCGGTGGTCAACCTGTCGTTCGGTATCTCCGTGGTCGATGCGGTGCGCGATTTCCGTCTGACCGGTACGGACTTCGCGCCGACGGACCTGACGACCGAGATGCTCTACCTGATCGAGGCGAAATCGGCTGCGATGGAGGAATCGCGCCGGCTGAACCTGCGGCTCGAGGATGCGCGTATCGCCGCCGAGGAACAGGCATTTACCGATACGCTGACCGGGCTGAAGAACCGCCGCGCGCTCGATCTCCTGCTGGAGCGGCAGCGACAGGCCGGGCTGGCCTTTGCCCTGATGCACTTGGACCTGGACTATTTCAAGCAAATCAATGACCTGCACGGCCATGCCATGGGCGATCACGTACTGAAGGTGGCCGCGCGGCGCATGCGGAGACAGGTGCATGCCGAGGACGTGGTTGCGCGTATTGGCGGGGATGAGTTCGTTTTCGTGCTGCTTGGTGCCGACAAGCCCGATGGGGCCGTCAAGGCCGCCGCGCGCCTGATCTCGAAATTGGAGGAACCGATCCTGCGGCATGGGCAGAGCTGCAGGATTTCGGCCAGCATCGGCGTGACACATAGCGGTTTCTACACGTCGCCCGATATCGCGCGCATGATGGCCGATGCAGATCGGGCGCTCTACGCCGCCAAGGCCGCGGGGCGCGGATGTCATTTGATCCATGATCCCGGCAGCCCCGCGGCCTCGTTCCTGCGCGGTGCCGGATGACGAACGGTGGTGCATCGGTCAGTTTGTCTCTCCCGCGAGCGGCGTCACCTATATTGCCAAACCGTGCGGCTTGCGGCACGCTCTTGCGATGAAGTGGATGGTGCTATTTTTCGTCCTGCTATGGGCGCCGGGACATGCCCTCGGGCAGGACGTGTCGGACGCGCGCGCGCAGGTGCAACCTGTGGCGCGCGACGGCGCGCTTCCCGCCATGCGCTGGTCGCATCGCGAGAATGCCGCGATCTGGACGCGCAGCGCGCTGGCGGCGCTGCGGGCGCATGGCGCGGCACTTGTGTCGGGCGTTCCGAGCGATATCGAGACATGGTGCCCTGGGTATGCCGCGGCGGGGCCGCAGGGCCGGCGCGGGTTCTGGGTCGGGTTCCTGTCGGCGCTGGCCAAGCATGAAAGCACCTACCGGGCGCAGGCCGTTGGCGGGGGCGGGCGCTATTTTGGGCTGTTGCAGATCGCGCCCGCGACCGCCCGCGGCTACGACTGCCGCGCCAGGAACGGCGAGGCGTTGCGCCACGGGCCGGCGAACTTGTCCTGTGCAATACGGATCATGGCCCATACCGTGTCGCGCGACGGTGTCATCTCTCAGGGGATGCGCGGGGTCGCGGCCGACTGGGGCCCGTTCCAAAGCCGGTCGAAGCGGCGCGACATGCAGGCGTGGCTGCGCGCGCAGCCCTATTGCGCGCAATTGCCCGAGACACGCCCGCGTGCGCGGCCCGGGACCAACCGGCAGCAATAGGGCCGATTAGATCGCATCGGCGGTCCGGTTCAGCTCAAGCCTCGCGCCATGTGCCGGGGGCAAGGCCGTCGAGCGACCAGTCGCCGACGCGCCAGCGCACGAGCCTCAGCGTGGGATGGCCGACATGCGCCGTCATCCGCCGGACCTGCCGGTTGCGTCCTTCGGAGATGATGATCTCCAGCCAGCAATCGGGCACCGATTTGCGAAACCGCACGGCGGGGTTGCGGGGCCAGAGCGCTGGCGGGTCGACGCGGCGGACGCGCGCGGGCCGGGTCGAACCGTCCTTGAGGGTGACGCCTTCGCGCAGATTGTCGAGGGCCAAAGTGTCCGGGAGGCCTTCGACCTGCACGAGGTAGGTCTTTTCCGTTTTGAAGCGCGGCTGCGCGATGCGGGCCTGTAGCCGCCCGTCATCGGTGAGCAGCAAAAGCCCTTCGCTGTCGCGGTCAAGCCGCCCGGCCGGGTAGACGCCCGGCAGGTCGATATGATCCGACAAGGTCGCGCGGGGGCTGCCGGCAGTGCCCCCATCGGTGAATTGCGACAGCACGCCGAACGGCTTGTTGAAGAGGATGAGGCGAGCCATGCCGTCGGTGATGCCGCAAGGCCTGGCCGGCCGCAAGTCTCAGTCGCGGTTCGGGCGCAGCCCGTCGCGAATCTTGTAGGTCCAGGGCAGGCCGGCATTGCGCCAGCCATTGATGTCGCGCACCCCGTCGTCGGTCTTGTCGCCTTCGAACCCGTCGACGACGCTGTAGAGCGGCAGATCGACACCGGCCACGATCAGCCGTTCGATCGCTGCGGCGCTGCGCGATCCCGATCGGCAGGTCACCAGCACGATTTCGACATCGCGCGCGGCGTCGCTGTCGAGCCAGGCCTGAAACTCCGCCTCGAAATCGGGGTTCTTCACCATTCTGTAGGTGCCGTTCCTCGAGGCTTCGTTGATCTCGGGATCGACGATGTGCGATGGGATGAGCGCGGCGGTCGGCGTGGCGTAGCCGATCAGCATGATCTCGGATGGCGCGCGCACGTCGATGAGCGCCACGGTGTCATGCGCGTCCACGATGCGGCCCGCCTCGGCGGCGGTGATATAAAGCCCCGGCGTGGTCCGCTTGCTGTCGGGAAGATTTTGGGCCGGGACCGCCTCTTGAAGATCGAGCGGCTGGGACGACGCGGCGAGCGGCGCGAGCGCCATAATGCAGGCGACGAGCGCCGGGGCGATGCTGCGGGCGATTTGGAACACGGGATGGGCCTCCATATTTATATTCCAAAATAGGAATATGAAGAGGCTTAGAGTCTGGACGCCTGATCCGCATTGACCTGCATCAAACCGTGCTTAGGCGTTGCCGTCGCCGCCGAACCGGGCCGCATCGGCCGCGGCGCGGCGGATGGCGCCCGACTTGTGGACGGTTTCCATGTATTCGGCCTCGGGGTCGCTGTCATGCACCACCCCGCCGCCGGCCTGGATGTAGAGCGTCTCGTCCTTGACCACGGCGGTGCGCAGCGCGATGCAGACATCCATGTCGCCGCCGGCGCTGAAATAGCCGACGCCTCCGCCATAGACGCCGCGCTTTTCGGGCTCCAGCTCGTCGATGATCTGCATGGCGCGGACCTTGGGCGCGCCCGAGACGGTGCCCGCCGGCAGGCCGGCAAGCAGCGCCGAGAGCGCGTCCTGATCCTCGGCCAGTTCGCCCACCACGTTCGAGACGATATGCATCACGTGGCTGTAGCGTTCGATGATGAATTTCTCGGTCGGGTGCACGCTGCCGATTTTCGAGACACGCCCCGCATCGTTGCGCCCCAGATCGAGCAGCATCAGGTGTTCGGCGCGTTCCTTGGCGTCGCCCAGCAGATCGGACTCGAGCGCGCGATCTTCCTCGGGGGTCGCACCGCGCGGCCGTGTGCCGGCGATCGGGCGCACGGTGACCTCGCGCCCGAAGACCCGCACCAGGATCTCCGGCGAGGCACCGATCACCTGGAAGTCGCCAAAATTGAAGAAGAACATGAAGGGCGACGGGTTGGTGCGGCGCAAGGATCGGTAGAGCGCAAGAGGCGGCTGGCGGAATGGCTGTGTCCAGCGTTGCGAGGGGACCACCTGGAAGATGTCGCCGGCGCGGATGTATTCCTTGGCCGTCTCGACGGCGCCCTTGTAGCCCTCGCGCGTGAAGTTCGACACCGGGGCGGCGTCCTCGTGCGCCTCACCCAAGGAGCGGCTGGATTGCGGCAGCGCGCGTTCGAGATCGCGCACCGCATCCATCACCCGTTCCGCGGCCTGCGCGTACGCGGCGCGCGCCGATTGCCCACTGCCGGCCCATGCGGGCGCGACGACCGTCACCTCGCCCTTCACCCCGTCGAGCACCGCCACGACCGAAGGGCGCAGCAGCACCGCGTCGGGCAGGCCGAGCGTGTCGGGCGGCGTGTCGGGCAGATGCTCCACCAGCCGGATCATGTCATAGCCGAGATAGCCGAAAAGCCCGGCGCTGGCGGCCGGCAGATCCTCGGGCAGGGCGATGCGGCTCTCGGCGATCAGCGCGCGCAGATTGGTCAGCGGATCGCCGGTCTGATCCTCGAAAGAATCCGTGTCGAACCGCGCGGCGCGGTTGAGGCGGCTGGTGGTCCCGTCGCACTGCCAGATCAGGTCGGGCTTCATCCCGATCATCGAATAGCGCCCGCGTACCTCGCCGCCGGTGACTGATTCCAGAAGGAAGCTGTCGCGCGCACCGCCTGTCAGCTTGAGCATCAGCGAGACGGGGGTGTCGAGATCGGCGGCGAGGCGCGCATGCACCACTTGGTTTTCGCCGGCCTCGAAGGCGCGGGCGAAGGCGTCGAAGGAGGGGGTCAGTTCCACCTGTGATCCTCAGTTGAAATTGGCATGCACGGCATTGATCGCGGATTGGTCGATCGTTACCCCGGCGCGGTCGCGGATGTCGTTCGCGAGGATCTCGAACATGTCCTGACCGAGGCTGGCGGCGACCTGGTCGCGCAGGCTTTTGCGGAGGCGGGCAAGGTCGGGATTGTCCTCGGCGGGGGGCCGGACCCCGTCGAGGCGCAGCACGGTGACGCGGCCGTCGCCCTCGATCACGTCGACCGCGCCTTCCTCCATCTCGAAGACACTGCTGATGAAGCCCGCGGGCACATCGTCGCGGTAGCCGCGGCGGGTCAGGTCGATCACCTCGGTCGCCTCCATGCCGAGCGCGGTGAAGCTGTCGCCGCCCCGCAGCCGGTCGAGCTGGGGGTCGAGTTGATCGCGCAATGCCGTGACCGTGGCCTCGGTGCGCCAGCCCGCGCGGACCTCGTCACGGACCGTGTCGAGGGGTTGAAGCTGGGGCTCGCGGATGCCGTCGAGCCGCAGCGCGAAGATGCCACGTTCCTGCATGCGCACGACTTCGGGGTAGTCGTCTTTCTCGACCGCCGCGGCGGTCTCTCGGAAGTCGGCATAGCCCGCGATCCCTTGGGTCATGCCGGAATGCCAGTCGATCTCGCCCAGTTCGAGATCGGTTTCGCGCGCGACGTCCTCCAGCGTGGCGCCGCCGGCCAGCAGGTCGGCGACCTCGTCGCCCATCGCATCGATCCGGCGGCGCGCGCGGTCGAGCGCAAGGGCGTCGCGCAACTGCGGCGCGGCCTCCTCGAACGGCACGACCTGTGCGTCGAGCACCGCGTTGACACGAAAGAGCGCGGGGCCGAGGCCGGTGTCGACGGGGCCCACGACCTCGCCCGTCTCGGCCCTGAATACCGGCTCGGCGGCCGCGCCGAGGTCGTCGGCGGAAACATCGCCCAAGTCGACATCGGCAAGGTCCAGCCCGCGATCCTCGACCAGCGTCTCGAACGCGGTGCCCTCGTCGAGGCGGGTCTTCGCGGCCTCTGCAGCGGCCTGGTTCGGAAAGACGAGGCGCTCGGCAAGGCGGCGTTCGGGCTGGTTGAACTCTTCCGAGCGGTCCTCGTAGGCCGCGCGCAGCGTCTCTTCGTCCAGCTCGATAGCGTCGAGCAGCATCTCGGGCGTGACCCACGCGTAGGTGATGGACTTGGTCTCGGGCGTGGTGAACTCTGCGCTGTTTTCCTCGTGGTAGCGGCGCAGATCCGCTTCCGAAGGCTCTGGCAGGCCGGTTTGCAGATCGCTGCGGTCGAGCGTGGCATAGGTGACGCTGCGCCGTTCACCCAGATATGTCACGATCGTGTCGACATAGGCCGGTTGCGCCCGGATGCCCGACAGGACCGCGGCCTGCAGCAGGCTGGAGGCGGTTTCGGCGCGGATATTCTCCTCAAACTCGGCCTCGTTCAGCCCCGCCTGTTCCAGCGCAAATCCGTAAGCCTCGCGGTCGAATTCGCCGTCGAGGCCGCGAAAGCCTTCGATCGACAGGATCTCGTCGCGCAGGGTGCCGTCGCCCACGGAAATGCCGAGGCGGTCGGTTTCATGCTCCAGCGCGGCGCGCGACACGAGCCGCGACAGCACCCGCTGGTCCAGCCCCGCGTTGCGGGCTTCGGCAAAGCTGACACTCTGGCCGCGTTCCTCTGATAGCGCCCGGATTTCGTTGCGCAGGGCGCGGGAATAGGCGTTGACGTCGATCTGCGCGGTGCCGACCGACCCGACGCTGCTGATCGTGCCCGACAGGTTGGTCGCGCCGAAACCGGCAAGCCCGATGATCAGTAGGCCCATCAGAACCCACATCGCGCCTTTTGAAAAACCTTTTCCCACGTTGCCGGCCTCCTGTGCGTCGTGTCGGGTGTCTTTCTGTCGCGCCCGTGTACGCGCTCCGCCAAGGCGGGGCAAGTGTGCCGCGCGGGGCCCGGATCAGGCCCTCAGGTGCCGCGATAGGGCTCGACATATTGCAGGGCCATGTCCCACGGGAAGAAGATCCACGTGTCTTGGCTGACCTCTGTGATGAACGTGTCGACCCGGTCGCGGCCCATCGGTTTCGCATAGACGGTGGCGATGTGCGCGCGCGGCAGGTGATCGCGCACCACGTCAAGCGTTTGCCCGGTATCCACGAGGTCATCGACGATCAGCACGCCGGCACCGTCCCCCATCACGCCGGCATCGGGCGACTTGATGACCACTGGCGCGCTTTGGGTCTGGTGGTCGTAGGACTTGACGCTGATCGTGTCGACCATGCGGATGTCGAGTTCGCGCGCTACAATCATCGCCGGGGCCATGCCGCCGCGGGTGATCGCCACGACCGCGCGCCAGCCGTCCTCGGGTGTCTCGCCCTGCAGACGCCATGCCAGGGCTCGCGCGTCGCGGTGCAACTGATCCCAGCTGACGTGAAAGCCCTTCTCGTGCGGCAGGCGGTCGGGGGTCATCGCCCGGCCCTCAGGTCGCGTCGATGTCGGGGGCGTCGACGGCCTTCATCCCGACGATGTGATAGCCCGCATCGACATGCAGGTTCTCTCCGGTGACGCCGCTGCCCAGATCCGACAGCAGGTATAGCGCGGAGCGCCCGACATCGTCGATGGTCACGTTGCGCCGCAGCGGCGAGTTCAGCTCGTTCCATTTCAGGATGTAGCGGAAATCGCCGATACCGCTGGCCGCCAGCGTACGGATCGGGCCGGCGCTGATCGCGTTGACGCGGATCTGGTCCTTGCCCAGATCCTCGGCCATGTATTTCACCGACGCCTCCAGCGCGGCCTTGGCGATGCCCATCACGTTGTAATGCGGCATGACCTGTTCGGCCCCGTAATAGGTCAGCGTCAAGGCCGAGCCGCCGGCGTTCATCATCTTCTCGGCGCGCTGCATCACGGCGGTGAAAGAATAGACGGAGATATCCATCGTGCGCAGGAAATTCTCGCGGCTGGTATCGACGTAACGCCCGCGCAGTTCGTTCTTGTCGGAATAGCCGATCGCGTGGACCACGAAATCGAGACTGTCCCAATGCTGGCCGAGATCGGTGAAAAGCTGGTCGATCGAGGCCATGTCGGCGACGTCGCAGGGCAGAACGATGTCGGACCCAAGCTCGGCCGCGAGCGGAGCCACGCGTTTCTTGAGCGCATCGCCCTGGTAGCTGAAGGCCAGTTCCGCCCCGGCATCGGCACAGGCGCGCGCAATGCCCCAGGCGATGGACTTGTCATTGGCAAGACCCATGACCAGCCCGCGTTTCCCACTCATCAGATTGTTCGACATTCCCGACCCCCGCCACAGCGATTTCGTCGACGTTTAGGCGATTGCACGAGGTGCATCAAGGGCCGGTCGGACGGTGGCGCTGCCCGGAGAAGCCGTTTGTCAATTCGCGCGGGCGGCCCTACCATCCTTGCACGGCGCAAGGGGCCGATGTGTGAAAGGTGCCGCGATGGAACGTGACGGAATATTTGCAGGCGACGACCCGTTCGAGATCGCGCGCGGATGGCTGGCCAAGGCCGAGGCGACGGAGATCAACGATCCCAACGCGATGGCCCTGGCCACTGTCGACGAGACCGGGCTGCCCAATGTGCGGATCGTTTTGCTCAAGGAGATCGCCGAGGATGGGTTCATCTTCTACACCAACTACGAGTCGGCCAAGGGGTGCGAGCTGGCCGGAACCCCGAAGGCGGCGCTGGTGCTGCACTGGAAGTCGCTGCGACGGCAGATCCGGGTGCGCGGCCATGTGACGCGCGAGGACGGGGCGCGGGCGGACGCCTATTACGCGTCGCGCGACATCAAGAGCCGGCTTGGCGCCTGGGCGTCGCGGCAGTCCCGACCTCTCGAATCACGCGCCGCGCTGATGGCGGAGGTGGCGAAGGTCACCGCGCAGAAGGGGCCCAACCCGTCGCGCCCGGAATTCTGGGGCGGATTCCGCATCGAACCGGTGGAGATAGAGTTCTGGGCCGATGGTGCGTTTCGTCTTCATGATCGGTTCGTGTGGTATCGGCAGAATGTTGCGCAAAATTGGACAGTTAAGCGTCTAAACCCCTGAAAACGCGTGTTGTGCGCTCTCTTGATCTCTGCAATTATCTTTCTTTTGAGTGGGCGCAGCCGCCGCATAGTTTTTCGCGGCTGACCTGCGTTCCGGAACTCGGGTGAGGTGTCTTGGCGGCGAACGAGGATACGACGCGCAGATTGAAAGGGCGCGTGAAGTGGTTCGACCCTGTGAAGGGCTTCGGCTTTGTCGTGGCCGATGAAGGTGGTGCGGACATCTTGCTTCACGCAAATGTCCTGCGCAATTTTGGCCAGAGCTCGATCGCGGATCGCGCGACTGTGGAGATCGACGTGACGGATACCGAACGCGGCCGGCAGGCGGTCGAGGTGCATGATATAGAGCCCCCGGACGACGTTGAGCTTGGCGGCATGGCCGACCTTCAGGATATTGATCCCGAGGTGATGCGGAACGCGGTGTTGCAGCCCGCGCGCGTCAAGTGGTTCGATAAGGCCAAGGGGTTCGGTTTTGCCAACACCTTCGGCGATGAAGCGGACGTGTTCGTGCATATCGAGGTGCTGCGCCGGTCTGGCCTTGCGGATGTGCAGCCGGGCGAGGCGCTGGCGATCCGCGTGATCGACGGCAAGCGGGGACGCATGGCAACGGAGGTGTGCGGATGGGAAGCAGCGGTCAAACTGGCAGACTAGCGCTGACCGCGGTCTTCGTCGCGCTGGCCGGCATGGCCGGGGCCGAGACGTGCCGCGACGACGTGGTCAAGCTGCGCGGCGAGGGCGATCAGGCGCGGTTCCGGGTGGAACTGGCCGATGAGGAGGCCGAGCGCGCGCAAGGCCTGATGAACCGCGACGAGCTGGCCCGCGGGGCGGGCATGCTGTTCGTCTACCCGGAACCGCAGCAGGTGGCGTTCTGGATGAAGAACACTCTCATCCCGCTCGACATGATCTTCATGGATGCGGGCGGCACGGTACAAAAGGTGCATCACGAGGCCGTCCCGCATGACGAGACGCCGATTTACGGCGGCTCCGGCATCCAGAGTGTGTTGGAGATCAACGGCGGGCTGGCGCGCCGGATCGGCATTTCCGAAGGGTGGGAGTTGCGCCACCCGGCGATCGACCAGGACCGCGCGGCATGGCCCTGCGGCGCGGCCGAGTAACACGCGCAGCCGACCGATTTCCGCTTTCCAACCGCGCGTATCGCTTGTATCCCCATTTCATGGTTCGGGGCGTGGCGCAGTCTGGTAGCGCACCTGTTTTGGGTACAGGGGGTCGTAGGTTCGAATCCTGCCGCCCCGACCATTCACCAGAATTTTGTGACAATAGCTGGCGCAGCGCGCGGCGGTGAGGCCGGCCCCCTTGGGGCGGATGATGGCGGATTGTCTCCTCGTGGCGAGCCGCGTGGTGACTCGTGGCGCCTTGAGCGTTCTCAGTTTCGCGCGATGGTCAAGCGGCTTTTGTTTCTGAAAATCTAAAATTTCCGTTGACCGGATGGGTCATCATACGGCAGGTTGTGTCTATGGCCGCTGCGGGCCACTAGATATAGCGATAAGCCATATCAAAACCCCGCGCACCGACTTCGACATTGCCAGACCCTTCGGGCCTGATCCTGAACTTCCGCGCGAGCGGATGCGCGCTGGACTGTTCCTGATTGCGAAACAATGGCCACACATAGCGGGCCCTGCGGGGCCGGAATTCCAGACCGTCACGAGGCACAGAACATGAAGATCGAACGCAAATTCACCACCGCCGGGCAGGATGCGTATGCCGCGCTGGATTTTGTCACCACCGCTTCCGAGATCCGCAATCCCGACGGCACCACGGTGTTCCGCCTCGATGAGATCGAGGTGCCGAGCGGTTGGAGCCAGGTGGCCAGCGATGTGATCGCGCAGAAATATTTCCGCAAGGCGGGTGTGCCCAACAAGCTGGAAAAGCGGCCCGAAGACGGTGTGCCGGAATTCCTGTTGCGCTCGGGGCCTGCGGCTGACAATGACGGGTTCGGCGGCGAGACGAAGGCGCGGCAGGTTTTCGATCGGCTGGCCGGCGCATGGGCCTATTGGGGCTGGAAGGGCGGTTACTTCAGCACCGAAGCCGATGCGCGGGCCTATTTCGACGAGATGCGCGTCATGCTGGCGCGCCAGATGGCCGCGCCCAACAGCCCGCAATGGTTCAACACCGGCCTGCACTGGGCCTACGGCATCGATGGCCCGAGCCAGGGGCATTTCTACGTCGATCCCGAAACCCACGAGCTGACGCAATCCACCAGTGCCTACGAGCATCCGCAGCCGCATGCCTGTTTCATCCAGTCGGTCAAGGACGACCTTGTCGGCGATGGCGGCATCATGGATCTGTGGGTGCGCGAGGCGCGGCTGTTCAAGTACGGCTCGGGCACCGGCACCAATTTTTCGTCGTTGCGCGCCGAGGGCGAAAAGCTGTCGGGCGGTGGCAAGTCGTCGGGCCTGATGGGCTTTCTCAAGATCGGCGACCGTGCGGCGGGCGCGATCAAGTCGGGCGGCACCACGCGCCGTGCCGCCAAGATGGTGATCTGCGACGCCGACCACCCCGATATCGAGGAATTCATGAACTGGAAGGTCAAGGAAGAGCAGAAAGTCGCCAGCATCGTCGCAGGCAGTAAAATGCACGAGCTGAAGCTCAACGAGATCTTCGCGGCGATCCGCGGCTGGGACGGCACGACCGAGGATGCCGTCGATCCCAAGGTCAATCCGCAACTCAAGGCGGCCATCCGCGGCGCCAAGCAGGTGCAGATTCCCGAGACCTACGTGAAGCGCGTGCTGGATTACGCCAAGCAGGGCTACACCAGCATCGAGTTTCCGACCTACGACACCGACTGGGATTCCGAAGCCTATGCGAGCGTGTCGGGCCAGAACTCCAACAACTCGATCCGGGTCACCGATGCCTTTCTGAAGGCGGTCAAGGACGACGACGACTGGGCGCTGATCAACCGCACCGACGGGGCGGTCGCCAAGACCATCAAGGCGCGTGACCTGTGGGAGGATGTGGGCCATGCCGCGTGGGCCTGCGCCGATCCGGGCATCCAGTATCACGACACCGTCAACGCGTGGCATACTTGCCCCGAAGATGGCGAGATCCGCGGATCGAACCCCTGCTCGGAATACATGTTTCTTGACGATACGGCCTGCAACCTTGCCTCGATCAACCTGCTGAAGTTCTACGATGGCGAAGACTTCGACGCCGATGCCTACATGCATGCCACGCGGCTCTGGACCGTGACGCTGGAAATCTCGGTGATGATGGCGCAGTTCCCCTCGAAAGAGATCGCGCAGCGCAGCTTCGAGTTTCGGACGCTGGGGCTGGGCTATGCCAATATCGGCGGCCTGCTGATGAACATGGGTCATGGCTATGACAGCGACGAGGGCCGCGCATTGTGCGGCGCGCTGACCGCGATCATGACCGGTGTCAGCTATGCCACCAGCGCCGAGATGGCCGGTGAACTGGGTGCCTTTGCAGGCTACGAAAAGAACGCCGACCACATGCTGCGGGTGATCCGCAACCACCGCCGCGCCGCGCATGGTGCGACCAAGGGCTACGAGGGTCTGGCGGTGCCGCCGGTGCCGCTCGACCATGCCAATTGCCCCGATGCGCGGCTGACCGATCTCGCCAAGGGCTGCTGGGACGAGGCGCTCAAGCTGGGCGAGACGCATGGCTACCGCAACGCGCAGGCGACGGTGATCGCGCCGACCGGCACGATCGGGCTGGTCATGGATTGCGACACCACGGGCATCGAGCCCGACTTCGCGCTGGTGAAGTTCAAGAAGCTCGCCGGCGGCGGCTACTTCAAGATCATCAACCAGTCGGTGCCGGCCGCGTTGGAAAAGCTGGGCTACGGCCCTGCACAGATCGAGGAGATCGTGGGCCATGCCGTGGGTCACGGCACCATTGGCAACGCGCCGGCGATCAACCCCACCTCGCTGGTCGGGCACGGGTTCGGCGAGACCGAGCTGGCCAAGGTCGAGGCCGCGCTCGGCAGCGCTTTTGATATCCGCTTTGTCTTCAACCAGTGGACGCTGGGGCCGGAGTTTTGCACGCAGGTTCTGGGCATCCCGACCGAAAAGCTGAACGATCCGACCTTCGACCTGCTGGCCCATCTGGGGTATTCCAAGCGCGATATCGAGGCGGCGAACAACCATGTCTGCGGCACCATGACCCTTGAGGGCGCGCCGCATCTGGACCCTTCACATTACCACATCTTCGATTGCGCCAACCCCTGCGGCAAGACCGGCAAGCGCTATCTCGGCGTGCAAAGCCACATCACCATGATGGCGGCGGCGCAAAGCTTCATCTCGGGCGCGATCTCGAAGACGATCAACATGCCCAACGATGCCACCATCGAGGATTGCCAGAGGGCGTACGAGCTGTCGTGGTCGCTCGGGGTGAAGGCCAACGCGCTTTACCGTGATGGATCGAAACTGAGCCAGCCACTGGCATCGGCGCTGGTCGAGGATGACGACGAGGCCGCCGAGATACTCGAATCCGGCAGCCAGCAGGAAAAGGCCGCGGTGCTCGCCGAGAAGATCGTCGAGAAGGTCATCATCAAGGAGGTGCAGAAAACGCAGCGCGAGAAGCTGCCCCAACGGCGCAAGGGCTACACGCAAAAGGCCAATGTCGGCGGGCACAAGGTCTACCTGCGCACCGGTGAATACGAGGGCGGCCAGCTTGGTGAGATCTTCATCGACATGCACAAGGAAGGCGCGGGCTTCCGGGCGATGATGAACAACTTCGCCATCGCGGTCAGCGTCGGCCTGCAATACGGCGTGCCGCTGGAGGAATTCGTGGATGCCTTCACCTTCACCAAGTTCGAGCCCGCGGGCATGGTGCAGGGCAATGACAGCATCAAGAACGCCACATCGATCCTCGACTACATCTTCCGCGAACTCGCGGTCAGCTATCTGGATCGCACGGATCTGGCGCATGTGAAGCCCGAGGGCGCGAGTTTCGACGATCTCGGCCATGGCGAGCAGGAGGGCAGCGGCAATGTCCGGGAAGTGACGGGCGAGGCCGCCTCACGTTCGCTTGAGGTGCTCAAGCAGATCAGCTCGACGGGCTATCTGCGCAAGCGCCTGCCGCAGGAATTGGTGGTGCTGCAGGGCGGTCAGGGCATGCGTGACGAGAGCTTCTTGAGCGAGGCGCAAACCGCGCTTCGGACCCGCGCACCAGAGGCCGTGCAGGCCAGCTTGTCGACCGGCACGGGCGGGGCCACCGCGATGGATTCCCGGACCAAGGCCCGCATGCAGGGCTTCGAAGGGGAGGCCTGCGGCGAATGCGGCAACTACACGCTGGTGCGCAACGGCACCTGCATGAAGTGCAACACCTGCGGGTCCACGAGCGGGTGTAGCTGACAGATACAGCGTTCAGGGGCGGGTGCGCTCGTCCCGCGCGCGGATCGGCGGCAGGCAACGACCTGATCGAGCAGTGCGTCAATAATCCGATCCGCGAAACCTGAGGGGGCCCTGGCCCCCTCTTTTTATGGGCCCGTTCTTTTCGGACCAGCGGGTTGTCAGAAGCCGTAATTTCAAAATGCGTCTACAAGGCTCATCCCTTTCCTTCCGGTGAGCGCGATACGTTGTGTCCCTCGTACCGACGCACGTGGTCTGGCGTTTTCTGAGGCCGTGGAACACGCCTTTCGCCCATCACTTCATGTTGGAGAACACGCGATGCACCCAATGCAGGATCTCCTGCGCGCACCCGCCGGTGACGACCTTGGCCTCATGCGTGTTCGCGGGCGGGATAGGATAGCCGAGCCACCCGTCCATGACGATATGCACGCCGGTTCGTCGGCGCGGCCGATAAGGCCATGCAGCGTCATCGACGACCCGTCGGGGACGTGTTCGATGCGGATACGGCGCGGCTGCCCGTCGGCGGACCATTCCACTGCGCCCACCACGAACATCTTGCCCGCCGGGCTGTGCCCGCCCTTCGGCCGGTCGTTTGGGTCATGCCGCGATCGGAAGGGCATTTCCGTTTCGTCGATTTCCACAAGGGCTTTCAGCGGATTGCGGTCCGGGCCGCGCAGGGCGCGGCGCAGCCTCTGCAACAGACGGTCGCCGAGGAGCGCCATCGGTTCGAGCGACGATGGCGACGCCGTCTTGTAACTGCCCAAGCCGAGCTGCGCCTGACGTAGCAGCGCCGACATGCCGTTGGAATGGCTGGTCATGATGTGCGCCGCAAGAAACCACGTCCGGAGCGGCAGATCGCTGGCGTGCATCACCGTGCCGGCCGTGACCGAAGTCTGGGGCGCGCATCCCGCACATTCCCAGATCGAGCGCTTGCGCGTCAAAGGCCAGCCTTTGCAGGTGCCGCAAGAGGGGCAGACGAAACCCTTTGGCCAGCGCCGGTCCGCCAGATACTGCGCGCACGTGTCCTCGTCCCGAAAGCCCCGCGTCAAACGCTTGGCGGGACATCGATCGGTCGGCTTTCCATCGGGCTGTCGTGATCGGAACATAATAGGAACAAACGCGCCCTGCAATGCCAAAAATTCAACATCGTGTAAGACCGGAGCGAAGGGGATACGCCTTTGGAGGAAAAGTAGAGCAGCGGACAACTACCCTGACAGAGAGGGGCAGCGCGAGCGAGCCGGTGATGAACCCGGCCGTGGCCTCGACGATCAGATAGGCGGTGTTGAGGCCGACCGCCCATCGAAAGGCCGGGCCGAGATTGGCGGGCGCTTCATGGGCATGGTCGTGCGGCTTAGTCCCACTCCATCTGTTCGTAGGTCGCTTGCGCGTTGCGGCCTGCGAGGCTGTCGAACTGCTCGAGCCGGGACCAGTCGGACTGGTCGATGCCGGGCGCGTCCATGATATGGCCGCCCGCGTCGATCAGCGCGCCGATCCGCGTGCGCAGGGTCACGAGGTAGTCATGCGTGTCGCGGCGCGCGGTTTCCAGATCGGTGGCAGACCCGTGGCCCGGCACGATATGGGTGGGCGCGTGGGCGGCCATCGCATTGAACGCCGCGATCCAGCCTTTGACATCGGATTGCGGGCCGACGCCGAGGATCCGCTCGACATAGACGATATCGCCGGTGAACATCACGTCGCGCGCCGGCAGCCAGACGACGCTGTCGCCCGGCGTGTGCGCCGGCCCGCGATGCCTGATCTCGAAGGTCAGCTCGCCGACATTCAGCGTATGATCGCTGTCGAAACTCACGTCGGCCTGCGACGGCTCGGTCCCGTCGAGGCCCTCCCCGAGAAACCGCGTCAGCGCCATCATCTGCATCGAGGCGCGCGCCGTCTGGTCGGCCATCGCCGCTTGCGACGCGATGACCGTCGCGCCCCGTTCCTGCCAGTAGCCGTTGCCGAGCCAGCGATGATCCTGCCCGCCGGTATTGATGACATGGGTCACCGGCCGGTCTGTGATCCCGTCGATGGCCGCGTCGATCATCGCAGCCCCCTGATAAGAGCCGCCCGGATCGATCAGCAC
>Ga0307940_1000109_pt1 | contig 51151 bp, 47 predicted proteins | sample OrgLakmetagen124_FD_201835 | JGI IMG/M metagenome (GOLD analysis project Ga0307940, IMG submission 201835) | Saline water microbial communities from Organic Lake, Antarctica - #124 | ecosystem: Environmental > Aquatic > Non-marine Saline and Alkaline > Saline | place: Antarctica: Organic Lake... | reverse complement strand
AGGGCCGCACAGGCGCTCAGGATCGTCTTTGATGTCACTGGCGGGCCCTCTCGCAGATCATTCGGTCTCGGTAGCGGTGGCGGAAGGTCCGTCGATCTCTTCCCCCAGCGCCACCATCAGCATTTGAGCCCGTTCGTTCAAGCCCTGCGTCACATCGGCGTCCTGCATGATCTCGCGCAGGGCGGCAACGGCGCTTTCCCGCTCGCCTTGCTCCAGATCGAAATATGCAAGTTGTTCAAGAGCCAGCAGGCGAAACGGCTGGCCGGGATTGGACAGGGCTTGCAGCGCTTCGCGCTTTTGTGCCGGATCGGCGTCGACATTCAGCATGGCCCGTTTAAGCGCGGCAAGGTCGCGATAGATTTCCGGAACCTCACCGTTCACCGCCAGTGCATCAAGCGTCAGAGCAGCGCCATCCAGATCACCGGCTTCCTGCTGGCTGGCCGCTGTCAGCAGGGATGTCACCGCAACAGTTGCGCCCTCGGCATTCACACTCATGAGAGCAGCGGCGCGCGCATCGGCGTCATCGTTCGACAGACCATCAAGCAGGGCATCGCCGGTGTCCTGCGCCTCGGCGGCGATCTGTGCCTTGTTGTATTCGTTCCAGGCGGCGCCGCCGACCAGAACAAGAACAAGCAGCACGGCCAACCAGCCCCACCGTTTCATTAAGGAAAACATGCGGTCACGGCGAACCTCTTCGGTCACCTCGCTGATGAAACTGTCGCTTTCGCTCACGCCTGCCCCCTTTTGATGGCTATGGCCATTTGACGCGCTTCTTATCGTGAACCGGTGCAAAGTGCCAAGGGGGTGTGTGCACGCGGCACCATGGCTATGCGGCGTTGCAGCAAGAACTCTTGTTTTCGTCTGGAATCGCCTTAAACTGAACCAAGTCGTTCAGTTGTGCCAAAAGACGGTTTAGCTGATCTGAAAGACACAATTGTTGTGTCGCGCTGGGGCTTGCCCTTGCCGAAATTGAAAGTTGGTTGATGCGCCTTATTCCGATCCTCACGGCCATTCTGGTCTCGGTCGCGTTGTACTTTATCGTTCTCGACCGCGAGACATTATTGAATTTTGCACGTGATACCCCCCTTGCCGCCACTGAAACGGGGTCCACAACCCCGGCAGAACCGGCCGCGGCCGCGGCACCCGAGACAGAGGATGCGGCGCGCGAACTGGTGCGCGTGGTCGTTCTTTCCTCTCAGGCCGAGGAAATCGAAAGCGCCGTCGTCCTGCGTGGTCGCACCAAAGCCGCGCGGCAGGTCACTGTCTCTGCCGAAACCACGGGCGCGGTCATTTCAGAGCCTCTCCTTGCCGGCAGATTCGTCGAAATGGGCGATCTGCTGTGCCAACTCGACGCAGGAACCCGCGAAAGCAGTCTGGCCGAGGCCCGCGCCCGTCTAAGCGAGGCGCAAGGCCGCGTCCCCGAAGCGCAGGCCACCGTCGCCGAAGCCGAAGCCCGCATCCGTGAAGCGGAAATCAACGTGAATGCGGCGCGTCAGCTGTCGGAGGGCGGGTTCGCCTCGGAAACGCGGCTGATCGGTGCCGAGGCGACCCTCGAATCCGCGCAGGCCGCCCGACAGCGGGCAAGCTCTGGCGTGATCTCGGCGCAGGCCGGGATCGAGGCCGCACAGGCCGCCGTCGCGGCTGCCGAGCGTCGCATGGATGAACTTTCGGTCACAGCCCCCTTTGCGGGGGTGCTCGAGACGGAAACCGCCGAGCTTGGCAGCCTGCTGCAGCCCGGTGCGACCTGCGCCACAGTCATCCAGCTTGATCCCATCAAGATGATAGGGTTCGTGACCGAAGCCGACGTCGGCAAGGTCACCGTGGGCGCACCCGCGATGATCCGGCTGCTGACAGGCGAGGCCCCGGTCACGGGCCGCGTCACGTTCGTGTCGCGATCCGCAGACGATGCCACCCGCACCTTCCGCGTCGAGGTGACTGCGCCGAACGGCGATCTTGCCATCTCGGACGGGCAGACGGCAGAAATCCTTGTCCAGTCCGAAGGCCGCCAAGCGCATCTCATTCCGCAATCAGCATTGACCTTGAATGACGAAGGACAAATCGGCGTGCGAACGGTCGACGATGAAAACATCACCCGATTCATGCCGGTGAACCTGATCCGCGATACGACCGAAGGGGTCTGGGTGGCCGATCTGCCCGATCAGGCCAACGTGATCGTCGTGGGACAGGAATACGTGGTCGACGGCGTTCAGGTGCTGCCGACCTACAGGGAGGCCAAGGGATGACCGGAATCGTCGACTGGGCCGCCTCCCGCGCCCGCATGATCCTGGCCTTTATCGGTCTGTCCTTGCTTGCCGGTGGGTTCGCCTACGTCAACCTGCCGAAAGAGGGCGAACCGGATATCGAGATTCCGGCGATCTTCGTATCGGTGCCTTTTCCGGGCATCTCGGCAGAGGATGCAGAAAAGCTCCTCGTCAAACCGATGGAGACAGAGCTTTCCGATCTCGACAATCTCAAGACCATGACCTCGACCGCCGCCGAAGGCTATGCCGGCGTCGCGATGGAATTCGAATTCGGCTGGGACAAGACCAAGGTTCTTGCCGATGTGCGCGACGCAATGAATTCCGCGCAATCGTCCTTTCCCGACGGTGCCGACAATTATTCAGTCAACGAGATCAACTTTTCCGAATTTCCGATCATCATCGTCAACCTGACCGGCGATGTTCCGGAACGCGAACTGATCCGGGTGGCGAAGAACCTTCAGGACCGGCTCGAAGCGCTGGAACCCGTGCTGGAGGCCGGTCTGGCTGGCCAGCGCGACGAGATGCTGGAAGTCCTGATCGACCCACTGAAGCTGGAAGCCTACAACGTCACCGCAGGCGAGCTGATCAATGCGGTCACGCAGAACAATCTTCTGATTGCCGCGGGCGAAGTCGACAGCGCACAGGGCACCTTTTCGGTCAAGATCCCATCGTCCTTCGAGCAGCCACAGGATGTCTACGACCTCAAGGTCAAGCAGAACGGTGACCGCGTCGTCACGCTGGGCGACATCGCCACTATCCGGCTGACATTTGAAGACCGTCAGGGCACGGCCCGCTTCAACGGCGTCAATTCGATTGCGCTGCAGGTGGTCAAGGGCAAGGGATACAACCTGATCGACACAGCACAGCTGGTGAAGGAACAGGTCGAAGCCGAGCGCCAGACGTGGTCACCCGAAATGCAGGCCGCAATTGATGTCGGAACGTCGAACGATCAATCGCGCGCCGTGGCCTCGATGGTCAGCCAGCTGGAGGGCTCGGTCCTGACCGCCGTCGCACTGGTGATGATCGTGGTTCTTGCCGCCCTTGGCACACGACCTGCCCTTTTGGTCGGGTTTGCCATTCCGACATCCTTCCTGCTTTGCTTTGCGCTGCTGGCGGTGATGGACATCACGATCTCGAACATCGTTATGTTTGGCCTGATCCTTGCTGTCGGCATGCTGGTGGATGGCGCCATCGTCGTTGTCGAATACGCAGACAAGCGCATGCAGGAAGGCTCGGGGCCCATGACCGCCTACACCGAGGCGGCAAAGCGGATGTTCTGGCCGATCATTTCGTCCACCGCGACAACACTCTGTGCCTTCCTGCCCATGTTGTTCTGGCCCGGTGTGCCGGGACAGTTCATGGGCATGTTGCCTGTGACCTTGATTTTCGTGCTGTGCGCCTCGCTTGTCGTGGCATTGATCTACCTTCCGGTGATGGGCGGCGTGACGGGCCGGTTGTCGCGCACCTTTGAAGGTGCGTCGAACGTGCTGCGGCGCGGCTTGCCCTGGGTGGTGCGTGCTGCATTGGTGCCTGTTGCATTGATGACTGTCTTTGTCGGTGCCATGCTGACCCTGAACCCCGGTTATCTTGGCGGAGCTGCGGTGCAAACCAGCGGCCTGATGGACAGTTTGCCCGGCATCGCGCTTTTCCTCTTCGGTGCGGCGGCGGCGTCGGTCACGGTGGGTGCTGCCAAGATCGAACGTCCCGCCAAGCGGATCAAGGCAGGCTACCGGCGCTCGCCCTTCGGCTATTTCATCGCCTTCCTGACGAACAACCCGGTCATGCCGGTCGTGACCATCGTGGCCGTCGGCTTTTTCGTCGTCAGCGTATTCACCTACTTTGGCGCGAACAACAACGGGGTCGAATTCTTTGTCGAATCCGAACCCGAACAGGGGATCGTCTACGTCAAGGCCCGCGGAAACCTCAGCCTTGCTGAAAAGGACGATCTGGTCCAGCAGGCCGAAAATGTCGTGCTCGCCCATCCGGGTGTGATGAACGCTTTCGCCTTCGCCGGTGAGGGGGGCCTGAATTCCAACACCGGCGGTGCCGAAGGGCCGCGTGACAGCATTGGTCAGGTCCAGTTCGAGACCATACCATGGGAGGACCGTTCCGACCGTCCCGATCTGGACGGGGATATCGTGCTGGCAGAATTGCAGGAGCAACTTGACCTGATCCCCGGTATCCAGACGGAAATCCTTGCGCAGGCGCTTGGTCCGGCCTCGGCCAAGCCGGTTCACCTGCGCATCAAGGGCGACAACTGGACAGACCTGCAGGCCGCCACAGCCATGGTCCGTGACCGGTTTCAACAAACCAGCGGCCTGACGCAGATCGAGGACACGCTGCCGCTTCCGGGGATCGATTGGCAAATCGATGTGGATACAGTCAAGGCCGGACAGTTCGGCGCCGACGTGGCCACCGTGGGCGGGGCCATCCAGCTTGTAACCCGTGGCCTGCTTCTGGACACCATGCGCGTCGAAAGCTCGGACGAGGAGATCGAGATTCGCGCGCGCCTACCGGAACGGGACCGCGTGTTGTCGACGCTCGACAGTCTGCGCGTTCGCACACCGGATGGGCTTGTTCCTCTGGCCAACTTTATCAGCCGCACACCGGTTGAAAAACTGGCCGAGATCAACCGCGTCAATCAGGAACGTTATTTTGACGTCAAGGCCGGCGTCGCCAGCAACCTCGTCAAACTGACCAATGTGCAGTCAGGCGAGGAAACCGTCCTGCCGCAGTCCGACTATGATGCAAGCAGCGCTTTGAAAGGTCAGGTGACGGACGGCACACTGAACACGGAGGTCGTCACCGCGAACGAACGGATCGCCGGTCTGACAGACTGGCTGGAAACGACCCCCCTTCCCCCGGCAATTTCGTGGGAATGGACCGGCGATCAGGAAGATCAGGCGGAAAGCCAGCAGTTCCTGCAAACCGCCTTTGCCGGTGCGCTGGCCTTGATGTTCATCATCCTGCTGGCGCAGTTCAATTCGGTCTACAATTCGGTTCTTGTCCTGCTGGCCGTGATCCTGTCCACGACCGGCGTGCTGATCGGGATGCTGGTGATGGATCAGTCATTCTCGATCATCATGACGGGCACGGGGATCGTGGCCCTCGCCGGGATTGTGGTAAACAACAACATCATCCTGATCGACACTTATCAGGAATACTCGGCCTACATGCCAAAGACCGAAGCCGTCGCCCGCACCGCCGAGGACCGGATCAGACCGGTTCTGTTGACCACGATAACGACGATGGCTGGTCTGGCGCCGATGATGTTCGGTCTCAGCCTCGATTTCATCGGCGGCGGCTATTCTTTCAACTCACCCACGGCGCTCTGGTGGAAACAGCTTGCGACGGCGGTGGTCTTCGGACTTGGCATCGCCACCGTGCTGACACTGGTGTTCACGCCTTCAATGCTGGCGGCACGGATCTGGTTCGAACGCGGGGCCTACGGCGCGATCAACCGCATATCGGCGGCCAGTCTGGGTGGGTTTGGCCGCAAGGTCCGCGAAGACCTGCGCCTGAGCCAGACTGCAAGGAAGATCGAGAGCCCCGAGGTGATATGGACCGAGGAAGGCATGTCAGAGCCGGCGAAGCTTGATATCCTGACGCCTGTGAAATCGGTTCAGGCCGCAGAGTAGGCCAGTCATACAGCGACAAATCTCCGGGGCGGATGATGCGGTTTACGCCGCCCCGGGTTCGACGGGTTCTCGGACCCGTGACAGGATCAGCAAGGACAGGCTCAGGGTCGCCAGACCGCACACCGCGATCCTCGCGACCATCGGAAAGGCCGTGCCGTCAAAGAACAGCCCCGATATCGCAACCACGACACCCCCCGCAACCATCTGGATCGTGCCGCCAAGGCTTGACGCAAGACCCGCGATCTCGCCGTGCGGATCAAGCGCAAGGACCATTGTCGTGGGGATGACCAGCCCCAGAAAGGCGTTGCCGATGAAAAGCCCGGCAATCACCAGAGGCAGCGACGCCCCCAGAACCCCGACCAGCACGGCCAGTGTCATGGTCGACGCCGCAAAGCCGATCACGGCCATCCTGATGACCGGCATGATGCCGAACCGCTCTCCCAGGAATCCGGCGACCTGCGACGCTCCGAAAAAGCCTACGGCGTTGATCGCGAAGGCGATGCTGAAGCCGGTCGGAGTCAGGCCGAACTGTTCGGTGTAGACGAAGCTGGCGCTTGCGATGAAGATCATGAAGCTGGCAAAACCGAAGCCGCCGATGAACGTCAGGCCCATGAACGTGGGATCACGCACTAGCGTCTTGGTTCCGGCCCAGAGCGAAGCCAGGTTCACCCGCTTGCGCCGCTCGGGGGGCAGCGTTTCGGTCAGCACGAATTTCGTCAGCGCAAGGCTCAGCACGCCGCCGATGCAAAGGCTCCAGAACAAAAGCCGCCAGTCCCCGAAGGAAATCAGGATCGCCCCGGCCAAGGGTGCCAGAAGCGGAGAGACCGAGATCACCAGCATGATCATCGCCATCAGTTTCGTCGCCTGCGGACCCGTGTGCAGATCGCGCACGACGGCGCGGGGAATAACCATCAGCACAGCCCCGCCGACGCCCTGCACGAACCGGGCAGCGATCAGGAAGCCGATTGTCGGCGCAATCGCCGCCCCGATCGACCCGATCAGGAAGATCGACAGCCCCAGATAAAGCGGCGTCTTGCGGCCGACCTGATCGGCCCAGGGGCCGTAGAACAACTGGCTGAGACCGAAGGCCACGAAATAGGCGACCAGCGTATTCTGCACGCCGGATGCATCCGTCGCCAGGGCATCGGCAATCGCGGGCATCGCGGGAAGATACATGTCGATGGCGAAGGGGCCGACAGCCGACAATATCCCCAAGACAAGGGCGGCGCGCAGAAAACTCATATCGTGATCCTTTCGGGGGGCCATCCTTGGCCGACCTGCGACCTTCTGACCACGTCCCGCGCACCACTGCAATACGCAGGATCGCACAGTGCAGTCTGCGTCAGGCCGCTTCTTCGTCTTCCTGCCGGTTCCACAGATGGGCGTAGCGGCCGTCTGCAAGCAGCAGCTCGTCGTGGGTCCCGCTTTCAACGATCCGGCCATCTTCAAGTACCACGATCCGGTCCGCATCTGCGACGGTCGACAAACGGTGCGCAATGGTGATGACGGTGCGTCCCTGCCCCATCAACTTCAGCTCTGCCTGTATCTCGCGCTCGGTTTCCGTATCCAGCGCGCTTGTCGCCTCGTCCAGCAAAAGGATGGGCGGGTCTTTCAGCAAGGTGCGCGCGATGCCCACGCGCTGCTTTTCGCCCCCCGACAGCTTGAGCCCGCGTTCGCCCACAGTGGTCTCGTAGCCGCGCGGCAGCGACAGGATGAAGTCGTGGATCTTGGCTGCGCTGGCCGCCGCCCTGATCTCGGCCTCGCTGGCGTCGGGCCGACCGTAGGCGATATTGTAGTGGATCGTATCGTTGAACAGCACGGTATCCTGCGGCACGACCCCGATCTGGGCGTGCAGGCTTTCCTGCGTCACGTCGCGCACATCCTGCCCATCGATCATCAAGGCGCCTCCGGTCACGTCGTAAAAGCGGAACAAAAGCCGCCCGATCGTCGATTTACCCGACCCGGTGGACCCCACAATCGCAACCGTCTGCCCCGGCTTGACGTCCAGATCGACGCCTTTCAGGATGGGACGCTCGGGCTCATAACCGAAGTGGACGTCGCGCAGGGACACCTGACCACCCTGAACCTTCAAGGTCTTGGCGTCAGGCTTGTCAGTGACCTCGGGCGGTTGTTCCAGCAGATCGAACATGTCGCCCATGTCGATCAGCGCCTGCCTGATTTCACGGTAGACGGTGCCCAGAAAGTTCAGCGGCATCGTGATCTGGATCATGTAGGCGTTCACCATGACGAAATCGCCAACCGTCAGGTCGCCCCGCTGCACACCCACTGCCGCCATGACCATCACCGCCACCAGCCCGCCGGTAATCAGCACCGACTGGCCGAAGTTCAGGAAGGCCAGCGTGTAGTTGGTTTTCACCGCCGCCTCGGCGTAGTTCTTCATGGCCACGTCGTAGCGGCCCGTTTCCCACTGTTCCGCCCCGAAATACTTGACCGTCTCGAAGTTCAGCAGGCTGTCGATGGCCTTTTGGTTCGCGTCCGTGTCCTGATCGTTCATGATCTTGCGGATCCTCACCCGCCATTCGGTCACGGCAAAGGTGAACCAGACGTAAAGCGCGATCGTCAGCGCCACGACGGCCAGATACCACACGTCGAACAGGAAAAAGAGCACGACAGAAATCATCAGCAGTTCCAGCACCAGCGGCCCGATGCTGAACAAAAGAAAGCGCAGCAGGAATTCCACGCCCTTCACGCCCCGTTCGATGATGCGGGACAGACCACCGGTCTTGCGCGTGATGTGATAGCGCATCGACAACTGGTGAATATGCGTGAAGGTCTCAAGCGCAAGCTGCCGCAGGGCGCGCTGGCCGACGCGGGTGAAAATCACGTCGCGCAACTGCTGGAAGCCCACGTTCATCAACCGCGCAAAGCCATAGGCAAGCGTCAGGGCGACCGCGCCGACGCCCAGAAACCACGCATCGTCTGTCGCGTCACCCGACAGGACATCGACGGCGGCCTTGTAGAAGAATGGCGTCGCGACCGCGATGACCTTGGCCAGCACCAGAACCGCTATCGACAGGACAACCCGGCGTTTGACCCATGCTTCACCGTCGGGCCAGAGGTAGGGTGCCACGCGGCGGATCACGTTCCAGCCCTGCACCTTGGTATCGTCGAAATTGCGAGAGGTCTTGGTCAGGCGGCGCATCTGGGTCTCCGGAAGGTCAAAAGCTACCTATGACCTTGCCCGCGCAAAGGCCACCCGCGTCAGTCCTGGACTGGCGGCAGCGTGAAAACCTGACCCGGATAGATCAGATCGGGATCGCGGATGATGTCGCGGTTGGCCTCGAAGACGGCCACATACATGATCCCCTCACCGAACCGATCTTCTGCGATGGCCCAAAGCGTATTGCCGGGCTGCACGGTCCGCATGGCGATGTCAAAGCCCTCTGCCGCGACCTCCTCGGCCATGACGGCTGCGACATCGCGCGAGTCCTCGCGCTTGAACGGGGTCTCGATGCGCGAGACAACAGTGCCTTCCGCGTCCACCTTGTCCACCCGCAAGGTGTAGATGCCGGTGTCGATATCGGGCAGATCACTGCGCCATGTGCCACCCACTTCGATCCGCGAGGTCGTGACCGGCTGATTGTCCACGTAAATCTGCACGAAACCGCCTTCGGGCGCGCGACCCGACAAGACCACATCGCCCGCAGGATCGTAGGTGATCGTGTCAAGCGCGACCGAGGACAGGGCCTGCGGCTGTCCAAGAACACGCGCGCCGTCGGCATCCACGACCAGATTGGGCGATGCGGCTGGGGCCGGTGCGGGCGGCGCGATCGGGGTTGCCTCTGCACCGACTTCGGGCGCGGCTGGCACGACTGGCACATCCGGCGCAACGGTGACGTCAGTTCCGGCGACGGGCTGGTCGGGCAGATCCATTGCAATGTCAGGCGCATCGGCCTGTGGCACCGCTTGTCCCGAGGACGGGCCGCTGACGTCTGCAATTTCAGGCAATTGGCCATCGCCTTGCGTGGAAACGTCGACCTGTTCGGGTCTATCATCAGGGACCGAGCCCGCATCCGCCACTGCATCCGCCACTGGCCCGTCCCCGGTCGTTTCCACCACGGCATCATTTTCAGCAGGTTCAGGCGACGAAGACCGATCCGATGCAAGCGCATCGTCATCGGTAAAAGGCCCAGCCGGGGCGTCTTCAACAGTCGCACGCGTCTCGGGCACAGGCACCTCGCGGGCAGCGTCTGGCGACGTTTCCGTGATGGATGGTGTATCGTCTGCGGCAGGGACCTGCTGGTCAAGGTCCGGCATCTCTGACGACAGATCTGTTTCCGGCACGTTCTGGGCGGTGTTCAACGCTGCCATGACGTCTTCGCTGCCCTCGGTCTCGACTGGCTCGGGCGGCGGCGTGATGGCCCCCGCGACGACCGCGCCTTCCGGATCGGGCAGCGTCGGAATCGGCGTCGGCGCAATGGGATAGCTTTGCGTCGCTGCAACGGCAGCCTCCCCAGAACCCGCGCGCAAAGTCAATCTGCGCGGCGCGTCGGACGGTGGCAGGAACAGGACGGTAGCGAAGGCCCCGCTCCGGTCGATGCTGGCCTGCCCCACCTCCTGGTCACCGATCAAGGCAAAGACCTCCGCACCCGGCGCACCACGCCCGGCAATCGTCACGGTTCCGTCCGGGCGGGCGTAAAACGTATCCAGGACCGGCGGAATGACCGGCATGGAATCGGGGGTGTCCATCGTGCCATCGTCAAAGGCGTCGGGCGTCGGCACCGCGGTTTCGGGGGCTGCAGCAGAGCTGTCCGGTCCGGTCACACCAGCAGGGGCGTCGGCGTCTGTAGCGTCCGACAAAGCTGCTTCACTTACGTCCTCTTGAGGGTTTCCTGCAGTTTCAGATACTTGCGTGGCCTCGCCCACTGTTTCCGGTTCCGGCATGGGGAAAAGAAGAAAAACGCCGATACCGATCACTGCGGCAATCACCGCACCAGCCAACAAGCCCTTCGAATTCGAGGCCATCTTCCATCCTTTGCAAGCGCCCCGTCCCCAGTGGCTGATCGACACTAGCAATAGCAAGGCAGGTGGTCAAAGACTCCCCGTGAGGTGCACGCGCCAAGTTACCAAAACGACACGCAAAAAGGGCCACCCGTTTGGGTGGCCCCCGGCTAGGAACAGCGCGCGATCAGGATGCGAGATCAGATTTCACGATATCCTCGATCTCGTTCAACGGATGGTTCGTCAGGGTCTTGGGGATTTCACCCACGACCTTGCCGCTGACCTCCTGATGCATCTGATCACGAAGTTCGCCCAGAATCTTGGGTGCGGCAACCAGAACCAGCCGCTTGAAGCGACCCTTTCGACCCATCTCGTACAACCTGTCGGCCAGATCAGCGGCGAACCGGTCCTTTGCCAGTTCATGCCAATCCGTGTCCTCATAGGAAGACCGGCTTTGGTTGGTCGATTGATTGACACGGCCGGGCCGGTTTGCGGACTGGTCGATATCCTTGGGGTTGTCCTGTTCGTCCTTGCGCACGACCTCGAGGTTCGGGTCTTCCCCGTCGGTCAGATTGCGCAGGAACAGGACTTTTTCGCCATCGGCCACCACGACCCAGTCATCGTTTCTAAGCAGTGTCATCAGGCACCACCCCCGGTTCCATGATGCCCGCCAAGGTTGCCTTGGCCTTTTTCGTCTTCCTTGGTCACGCGCGTCGCCCCGGCGTCTTCGCCTTTTGTGGCCCGCTTCAAACCGTCCTGCGTGCCGACATTGCGTTCCAGATTGCCCTGAGAGCGACCCTGTTGTGACGGGGTCTCTTCATCACCGAGAAGCTCTTCCGTCTCTGATCGTCCATCCTTGGACCGTTTGCGGTCTGCCATGGCTGGCTCCTTTCGGGTCTGTTTCACTAAAAGACCAACCCGAAAGACCGCTGCAAGGTTCCGGTCAGCGCGTCAATTCGGCAAAGCGGTCAAGCGCGATATTCGACCCGCAGGCGATCAGCCCGACATGCCTGCCTGCAACCTCGTCGCGCAGGGGGCCAAGGCAGGCCGCCAGCGACGCAGCGCAGGCCGGTTCGGCCAGAATTGCCGCGTTCTGCAGGTAAAGCCGCATGCCGTGGCGCAAGTCGTCGTCCGAAACATGAACAATGCGGTCGACGTTTTTCAACGCCGCCTGAAAGGTCAGTGGCATGGCCTTGGGCGAGCCGAGGCTATCGGCGATGGTCGCCACGCGGTCCAGCGTCACCGGCTGACCGGCAGCAAAGGACCGGTGCATGCTGTCCGCGCCAAAAGGTTCGACCCCGATGATCTGCGCCTCTGGACGCACAGCCTTGATGCCTGCGGCCATACCCGCGATCAGTCCACCGCCACCCACGGGAATGATGAAGACTGCGGCCTCGGGCATCTGGCGGGCAACCTCCAAGCCCAGCGTCGCCGCACCGAGGATCATGTGATCTGCCTCGAACGGATGCATCAGCGCCCTGCCCTTGGCGGCCTCTTGCTCCATTACGGCAAAGGCCGCCGCCATGTCGTCGCAAAGCACGATCTCGGCCCCCAGTGCCTCGCACCCCTTGACCCGCACCGGATCGGTTGCACGCGGCATGGCGATCATAGCCGCGACACCAGCCGCCCGCGCAGCCCAGGCCACAGCCAGCGCATGATTGCCGCCACTGGCGGCCACCACGCCCGCCGCCCGCTGATCGTCGGTCAGACCCAGCATCCCCAGATAGGCGCCGCGCGCCTTGAATGACCCCGTCTGCTGGAACAGCTCCAGCTTCAGCGTCACGCTGGCTGCCTCGGGCAGCACCGCCCGCCACCTGTCAGAGGTCAGCGGCAGCACCGGCGTTTCCAGCGTGTGACCGCGCAGGGCGTCGGCGGCGTACTGTATCTGGTCAAGTGTCGGTATGGTCATGGCGGTATTCCAACGCAAAAAGGCCCGCGAGATGTCTCACGGGCCTTCCGGTAGTTCAATGGATGCAGATCACATCCGGCTGGCGACGTTTTCCCAGTTCACCAACTTGTCGAGAAAGTTGCCCAGATAGTCGGGGCGCGCATTGCGAAAGTCGATGTAGTAGGAATGTTCCCACACATCGCAGCCCAGCAACGCCGTCTGGTCAAAGCACAGCGGGTTGATGCCGTTTGCAGTGTTGGTCACCTTGAGCGACCCGTCGGTATCCTTGACCAGCCAGACCCAGCCAGAGCCGAACTGACCGCCGCCCTTGGCCTTGAATTCGTCCTTGAACTTGTCGACGGACCCGAAGCTTTCGGTGATCGCTTTTTCCAGCTCGCCGGGCATCGCGGTGTCGCCCGGACCCATCATTTCCCAGAACTGGCAGTGGTTCCAGTATTGCGAGGCGTTGTCGAAAAGACCGGACTGGGTAACCGAGGACGGATCATAGGTGCCCTTGACGATCTCTTCGATCGATTTGCCATCCCACTCGGACCCTTTGACCATATCGGTGGTCTTGGTCGCATAGGCGTTGTGGTGCTTGTCGTGGTGATATTCCAGCGTCTCTTTGCTCATGCCTTTGGCGGCAAGAGCATCGTGCGCATACGGAAGATCGGGAAGTTCGAAAGCCATCTCGGGACCTCATTCTTTGGATTACGTTTACCGCTTAAAAGAGCGCTTTGCCCGGGTGCGTCAACCCCCCGCATCCCCGGCGTCGTGCGAAACAACGTGCGAAACAAGATGGCCGACAGCCCCGCCCTCGGCCGCTTTCGCCAAAAGACCGAAGGCATAGGCTGCCGTCGACCGGAAAGTCATCACCTCAATGGTTTCATCATCACGCATCCAGAAGGCTGCCGCAGCCTGCGCCAAACGGCTGCGGCAAAAGCTCCCCGGGCCAAAGGCGTCGGGATGCAAATCCACGGGAGCAAGCTTGGCCAGTACCTCGCGCGCATACCGGCCCTGCACGGCAATGACCGAGCGTGCGTCTGATACGTTGGTCGCGAGGAAATGGGTGCCCTTCAGCTTTTCTTCTACCACATCAATAACTTGTCGGGCGTCATCATAGGCTGCAAGAATCAGGATCTCGTCGGGCGACATCCAGATCAACCCTTTGTCGTCGCGGACCAGCGCCTGACCTGTCTGTGGGAAATCCACACCGGCCAGATCGGTCACGCAGGCGCACAGCGACTCGTCCGACAGGTTTCCCCGCAGGCTGATCATCCCCCGCAGCCCCGTTTCGCTGACGCAGACTGCGCCGACTTGAACATTGCCATCCAAAGCACTGACAGAATTAGACATTCTGCTTTTTCCCTTCGGCGTCATAGACAACCGGGTCGACAACCTTCGCCGCCATCGTCCCGCCGTCCAACATGTTGAATTCGACCGTGTCTCCAAGGCGTTCCATGCCGCCCTTGATCAGGCCCATGCAAATACCGCGATCAAGCGTGGGCGAATAATAGGTCGATGTCGCCCGCCCCTGCGTGTTGCGCTGGCCGTTGGCGTTGGTCCCGCCCGCGACGATATACGCGCCTTCTGGGATGACCTTGCCACCTTCGGCCTCGAACCCCGCCAGCTTCCAGCGGTTCGGGTCCGTCATGTGACTGCGCTGCTGGCCGCGCTTGCCAAGAAAATCGTCTTTCTTCTTCGAGATCGCCCAGTTGAGGTTGAGGTCCTGCGGGATGATAGTGCCGTCGGTTTCGTCGCCGATCATGATAAAACCCTTTTCGGCGCGCATGATATGCAGCGCCTCGGTGCCATAGGGCATCATTCCGAATGCGCTGCCCGCCTCCAGCAGTGCATCCCAGAACGCACGGCCTTGACCGGCGGACACGGCGATTTCAAAGGATAACTCGCCCGAAAAGGAAATGCGGAAAACGCGGACGTCAAAGCCGCCCAAGGTGCCATCGGCCCATTGCATGAACGGCAGCGCCTCTTGCGACAGGTCCATTCCGCCCAGCTTGTCCAGCACGTGGCGCGCTTTGGGACCGACCACCGCGATCTGGGCGAACTGTTCGGTGACATTGGCCACAAAAACCTTCCAGTCCCACCATTCGGTCTGCAGCCATTCCTCCATGTGGGCGTGAATCTGCTCGGCTCCGCCCGTCGTGGTGTGGCACAGCCATGTATCCTCGGACAAGCGTGCCACGACACCGTCGTCGATCAGAAAGCCGTTTTCCGAGCACATCAGCCCGTAGCGGCATTTCCTGACCGGCAACGTCGACATCATGTTGGTATACATCATGTCAAGGAAACGCCCGGCATCAGGCCCCTTCACGATAATCTTGCCAAGGGTCGAGGCATCCAGAAGCCCAACGTTGTCACGTGTGTTCCTGACCTCACGGCTGACAGCGGCGTGAATATCCTCGCCGTCGCGCAAGAAGGTGTAGGGGCGTCGCCATTGACCGACCGGCTCGAAATGCGCGCCGTTGGTTTCGTGCCACGCACTGACGGGCGTCTTGCGCACAGGCTGGAACAGGTCGAACTGCGCCGGACCCGCAATCGCCGCAAGCGAGATCGGCGTATAGGGCGGACGGAAGGTCGTCGTGCCGACGCTGGGAATAGGTGCGGACAATGCATGAGAAAGGGTCGCCAATCCGTTGATGTTGCTCAACTTCCCTTGATCTGTCGCCATGCCAAGCGTCGTGTAGCGCTTGGCGTGTTCGACGCTTTCATAGCCTTCCTGCGCGGCCAGTTGCACGTCCGACACTTTAACGTCGTTCTGGTAGTCCAGCCAGGCCTTGGACCGCAGCGCATAACCGGCCCCCTGTGGCATCATCCAGACCTGCCCCAACGGGCCCTCGTCGGCGTCAATACCCATGGGCGGCGCGCCCGCTTCACTGGCAGCACCAGTGGCTTTTCCCGCATTGCGCCCTGCCGCAAAGCCGTCGGCAATCGCGTCGGCAGTGTAAAGGTGCCCGTTGGCCGTGCCCGCCGCATGGACAAAGCCCCGACCATCGGCGCCCAGCGGCGGGCGGTTCGGGTCGGGGCGGAACATGGCCTGTGCATCGTCCCATTCCAGCTTGCCGCCGCAGTGCGACCACAGGTGAACGACCGGCGACCAGCCCCCTGACATGGCGATGCAATCGCAGGCGATCTCTTCCAGCACAGCGCCTTCGCCAGCCTGATCGCAAACCGCGACACCGGTGACCCGCTTGCCACCCCTTGCCTTGGCGATGCCTTTGCCGGTCTCGACCCTTATTCCAAGGTTACGTGCCTTTTCAATCAGTTCCCCCGCGACCTTCGTGCGGGCGTCAAGAATGCAGGGAACATCCAATCCTGCCTCTTTCAATGCGAAGGCGGTGCGATAGGCATCATCGTTGTTCGTCACAACGACAGTGCGATCCCCCGGCGACACGCCATAGTCGACGACATAGTCCCGCACCGCCGCGGCCAGCATCACGCCTGGAATATCGTTTCCCGCAAAGGACAGCGGACGCTCGATCGCGCCGGTTGCCGTAACGATCCGGCCCGCGCGCACCCGCCAGAGCCGCTGCTTGGGACCAACCTTCTTTGGGTCGTGGTCCGTCAGACGCTCGAACCCCAGCGCATAGCCGTGGTCGTATATGCCAGCGCCCATGCAGCGATTGCGCAGGGTGACGTTCGGCAGGGCGTTGAGCTGGGCGACTGTCTGGGCGATCCACTCTGTGGCCGGCATGTCGTCCACCGTCGGCAGATCGACGCCCGCACGACCGCCCCAATGGGCCGTCTGTTCCCAGACCAGAACGCGCGCGCCCTGCTGACCGGCGGCCAGCGCCGCTGCAAGCCCCGCGATCCCGCCACCCACGACCAGAACGTCCACGGTGGCGTGGAAATGCTCGTAGCTGTCGGTGTTGCGGCTTTTCGGTGCGGCCCCCAGACCCGCTGACTTACGGATGAATGGCTCGTAGACATATTTCCACAGGGGCCGCGGGTGGATGAACATCTTGTAGTAGAAACCGGCGGGCAAGAAGCGCGACAGGTGCGTGTTGATGGCACCCACATCGTATTCAAGGCTTGGCCAGTGGTTTTGGCTGGTCGCCGACAGCCCGTCGAAAAGCTCGGTTGTCGTCACGCGCGCGTTCGGCTCGAAGGTATCGCCCCAAGCAAGATTGACGAGGGCGTTTGGTTCCTCGGCGCCCGAGGCCACGACACCACGCGGGCGGTGATACTTGAACGACCGGCCCATGAGCATCTGGTCGTTCGCCAGAAGGGCCGAAGCCAGCGTATCGCCTGCATAGCCCTTCAGCTTTCGCCCGTTGAAGGTAAAGCTCCGCGGCTCTCCCCTGTTCAAAAGGCGGCCGGTGTTGGCAAGACGGGTGCTCATGTTTCGCTCTCCCACGACCAGTTCGGACGCTTTTCGGCGATCCGGTCGATGATCTCTTTTGGCGGCGCGGTTGTCTGGGCGGAATAGGTGCCGAAAACTTCCAGCGTGGCGGTGTCGCGTGCGGCGTGGAACCATTTTCCGCAGCCAAAGCTGTGGTGCCAGCGTTCAAAATGGACGCCCTTGGGGTTCTTGCGCATGAAAAGATAATCCTCGAACGCTTCGGCAGAAGCCTCTGCCCCTTGGCGCTTGAGATGCGCCTCTCCCCCTGCGTGCAGGTCGGTTTCATCCACGTCGCGCCCGCAGTTGGGGCAGTGCAGCATCAGCATGGCAAGGATCCGGAGAATGCGTTGAAGGATAAGTCGGGCGCAGACACGGCAATGGCGGCGATTGCAGTGCAATCGCCGCCATTTTGTTGTGTCAAGGTCGCGCGGCGCCCCGCGCCACGGACCATGTGCGACCGGAAAGGTCGATCAGTCGTCGTGCGGTTACTCGTCGTCCTCTGTTCCGTCCATGATGGTGACGGTTTCATCAAAGTTGTCGTCGACGGTAATGTTGGCGTCATCGACCGGCTCGGCTGTGTCGGCAGAATCGTCGGCCGGTGCAGCACCTTCATCAGCCGGTGCGGTGCTCTCGTCGATCGGTTCGACGGGGTCGTCAGCGGGGGCTGGCGTGTCGTCGATGGGGGCAACGGTGTCGTCAGCCGGGGCTGTCGCATCGTCCATCGGATCAGCGGCTGGCAGACCGGGGTCGGCGGCTTCGCCTTCGAGAGCGGGGTCATCCTCGATGGCCGTGCTCGGAACTGCGGTGTCGTCGACCGTCTCGACGTCATCGGTGCCCCAGAACAGGAACCAGAGTAGCAGAAGAAGAACGACAACAACGACGGCGGCAATGATGCCTGTGCTGCTGCTGCTGCGCTTTGACTCTGCGTTATTGGTCGTATGCGTGCTACGATCAGTTGTGTACGGGCGGTTTGGATCGGACATGGGTCTCTCCTCGTAGTGAGTTCAATTGCAGACCTAACCCCCGCAGAGACGCCTATGTTCCAGCCAGCTCCCAAATTTAAGCGACAATCCGCCACATGCTGATTCATCAGTGGGCAACTCCCGCCGCGACGCTTTCGTCGATGAATTTGCCATGCCGGAACCGGTTCATCGTGAACTCCTCGGTCAGCGGGCTGTGCCCCTTGGCCATCAGTTCCGCCATCGCCCAGCCCGAGCCGGGGATCGCCTTGAACCCGCCGGTGCCCCAGCCGCAATTCACGAAACATCCGTCCACCGGTGTCTTGGACAGGATCGGCGACCGGTCACCCGTCACATCCACGATCCCACCCCACTGCCGCAGCATCTTGAGCTGGGCCAGCATCGGGAACGTCTCGACCAATGCGCGCACCGTTTCCTCGACATGGTGGAAGCTGCCGCGCCGGGTGTAGTTGTTGTAGCCGTCCGTCCCGCCGCCGATGACCATTTCGCCCTTGTCGGACTGCGACAGGTAGCCGTGGACGGTGTTGGCCATGACGACGATATCCATGCACGGCTTGATCGGTTCTGACACCAGCGCCTGAAGGGCGACACTTTCGATCGGTAGCTGAAAGCCCGCCATCTGGGCAAGGTGGCTGGCATGACCGGCAACGACCATCCCCAGTTTGTCGCAGCCGATGTCGCCCTTGGTCGTTCTGACACCGGTGACCTTGCCGCCTTCGGTCGTCACGCCTTTGACCTCGCACTGCTGGATAATGTGCATGCCCATGTCCGAGCAGGCCCGCGCATAGCCCCAGGCCACCGCGTCGTGCCGCGCCGTGCCACCGCGCGCCTGCCACAACCCGCCCAGAACCGGATAGCGTGGTCCCTTTGTGTTCATGATCGGGCAAATCTTCTTCACCCGTTCGGCATCGACAAACTCGGTCGTCACACCCTGCAGCGCGTTGGCCTGCGCCGTGCGCTTGTAGCCGCGGACTTCGTGTTCGGTCTGGGCCAGCATCAGCACACCACGCGGGCTGAACATGACGTTGTAGTTCAAATCCTGGCTCATCGTCTCGTAAAGAGAGCGGGACTTTTCGTAGATCGCAGCTGACGGGTCCTGCAGGTAGTTCGAGCGGATGATCGTCGTGTTCCGCCCTGTGTTGCCGCCACCCAGCCAGCCTTTTTCGATCACGGCCACGTTGGTGATGCCGAAATTCTTGCCGAGGTAATAGGCTGTGGCCAGCCCGTGGCCGCCCGCGCCGACGATGATGACGTCGTATCTGGCACGCGGCTCGGGCGAGGCCCACGCGCGATTCCAACCCTGATGCTGGCGCAGGGCTTCGCGTGCGATTGCAAAGACCGAATAGCGTTTCATGGCGAATCCCCTTGGGCACTGCGGCTGCCGTATCGGACCTTAAATGACGCCGATACGCGTTGAAATGGATACTGGCACCGCCGCCCTGCACGTCATTTGCGACATGGTGCCACGCGGATGCGAACGGTGGGGACTTTCCCTTTGATCCCAGCGGTCATAGGTAGGGGCAAACAAGGGGGATCGCCGTGCTGTTTTGGCTAATTTGTGGTGCTTTGACCGTGCTGACCGGGCTTTATATCGGCCTGCCGATGGTGCGTGCGCGCCGCGTGGACGAGGCTGCGAACCCGGATATCGCGCTTTACAAGGCGCAGCTTTCCGAGCTGGATCGCGACCTTGCGCGCGGCACGATCGACGCCACCGAGGCCGGAACAGCGCGCACCGAGATTTCACGTCGCTTGCTGGCCGCCAGTCATCGCACCGACAGGCAAAGCGCGGGCGGACCAAAGATGGTCGCAGCTCTTGTGACCTTTGCCGTCGTCGCCGGCATCTCGCTTGCCACCTATATCGGCATCGGCTCGCCTGACACGGCCGATCAGCCGCTTGCGGCCCGCTTGGCCGAGGCAGACCAGCGCCGCGCCGAGCGCCCGTCGCAAGCAGAGCTGGAAGCCGCAGCGCCCGCCCCGCCCCCTGTCGATGCGGATCAGGAGTATCTGGCTGCCGTGGCGCGGCTGCGTGAGGTCATGGAGACCGACACCGGCGACGCACAGGGTTGGAACCTTCTGGCAGAACACGAAGCGCAGTTGCGCAACTATCCCGCCGCCAGCCGCGCGCAGGCGCAGGTCGTTGCGCTCAAGGGGGAAAACGCCAGCCTGCAGGATCTGCAGATTTGGGCCGATCTTCTGGTCGCGGCGGCCGACGGCTATGTTTCTCCGGAAACCGAATCCGTGGTCCGCCAGATCCTGAACCGCGACCCCCAAAGCGTTGCGGGGCGATACTACATGGGATCGCTCTACAACCAGACCGGGCGGCCCGATGTCGCCTTTGTCACCTGGCGCAGACTGGTTGAGACGGCACCCGACAGCTTTCACGTGGCCCTTGCGCGCGCGCAGATCGAAGGCGCAGCGCGCCGCGCGGGCCTCGACTACACCCTGCCGCCGGAAACAGGTCCGAGCATGGACGACATCGCAAATGCGCAGGACATGGACGAAGACGACCGCCAGGCGATGATCCAGAACATGGTCGCAGGCCTTGCGGCCCGGCTGGCCAACGACGGCGGGCCACCTTCGGAATGGTCCCGCCTGATCCGCGCCTATATCGTGCTGGGCGAGGAACAGGCCGCGCAAGCCGTGCTGGACGAAGCACTTGGCGTATTTTCGGACGTGCCCGAAGCAGTGGCCGAATTCGAAGCCCTGCGTGCCGAAATGGCAGACTCCGAATGATCTGCCCCGACCCCGCCAGTTTCCGCACCACCCTGCCCACCTTGGGCGCTGTGGCGGGTCTTGACCTTGGCACGCAGACGATCGGCGTCGCGATCTCGGACCGGATGCGCGGTGTCGCCACCCCTGTCGAGACGATCCGCCGCAAGAAGTTCGGCGTCGATGCGACTGCTCTCCTGTCGCTTCTGACCAAGCGCGAGGTCTGCGGCATCGTGCTGGGCCTTCCGCTGAACATGGACGGGTCCGAAGGCCCGCGCGCCCAGTCCACGCGGGGCTTTGCGCGCAATCTCGAAAAGCTGACCGACCTGCCGATCACCTTCTGGGACGAACGCCTGTCCACCGTCGCCGCAGAGCGCGCGCTGATCGAGGCGGATACGTCACGGGCGCGTCGCTCCCAGATCATCGACCACGTCGCGGCCAGTTACATTCTACAAGGGCTGCTGGACCGGCTGGCGCACCTGGGGCAAGCAACATGAGCGACGAGATCTGGAATCGGGCCGAGATCGAAAGTCCCTGCGTCAAGACCTGCGTGATAGAGCCTGCGTCCCGGCTTTGCATCGGTTGCCTGCGCAGCATCGATGAAATCGGCGATTGGGGCCGCATGACCCCCGAAGAACGCCGCACCATCATGGCAGACCTGCCAAACCGTCAGGGTCAGTTGAGCAAACGGCGCGGCGGACGACGCGGGCGCGTGGGCTAGGCCGGCTTACGTTCGCGGAAAGACAAAGCAGCGGTCGCGCCGGATCATGATCCATAGCGGTGTGCCCGGCTTGGGCAGGAAGACCGATGGCACAGCCGCCGTCAGCACCGATCCGTCAAATTCCATCTTCAGATCGACAAGGCTTTCCGACCCAAGGAATCGCGACCGCTTGACCACGCCCAGTGCCGCAGTCCCTTCCACCGGGGTCGGACTGGGGCCGCGCCCGCCCCTGTCGAGGTCGATCTTGATATGCTGCGGGCGAATGCAGATATCGACCTCTGTTCCGTCGGGCACACCTGGCGCCAGGAACTGCCCGAAGGCCGTCCGGGTCAAGGCACCGTTCACAGTGCCCTTGATCGTGTTGATGTCGCTGAAGAATGCGGCTGCCGCCCGATCGACTGGCGTATTGTAGATGTTGTAGGGCGCGCCGCGCTGAACGATTTTGCCATCCCGCATCAATGCGATTTCGTCCGCCATCCGCATCGCCTCGGTCGGCTCATGCGTCACCAGCAAAACCGCGGTGCCCTCAGCGGTCAGGACGTCAAGCGTCTCGTCACGTATATCGTCACGCAGCCGGTCATCGAGGCCCGAAAACGGCTCGTCCATCAACATGATCTTGGGACGCGGGGCCAAGGCGCGTGCAAGGGCCACCCGCTGTTGCTCGCCACCCGACAATTCATGCGGAAACCGGTCGAGATAGGCCGACATGCCGACCTTGCCCAAAAGCTCTGCCACCCGGTCTGATGCGTTGTCCGACCGTCTGAGACCGAAAGCCACGTTCTGCGACACGGACAGATGTGGAAAGAGAGCAAAGTCCTGAAAGATCAGACCGATAGAGCGCTGCTCCGGCGGGCGCATGGTCGTGCCGTCCGCGATCAGCTCACCATCGACATGAAGTGTGCCGGTGTCCTGTTCCTCGACACCAGCCACGATCCGCAATGTCGTTGACTTTCCGCAACCCGACGGCCCAAGCAGGCATGTCACCTGCCCCGGCATCACATCAAGCGACACGTCCGACACGACCCTTCGTCCATCGTATGACTTGCTGATGTCCTTGAGGGACAGGCGGGGGTGGGACACGGGACGGCTTCCTGAGTAAATTAGTCAGTCCGCCCCCTCTACCCCCCCGCGCCACGCAGGACAAGACGGGTGCCTTTGTCAGATCGTCGCGTTGACCGCACCGCCATCCAGCACGATGTTCTGCCCCACGATGAAGCCCGCCTTGTCCGAACATAGAAAGGCGCACATGGCACCGAATTCCGCCGCAGTGCCATAGCGGCCTGCAGGGATCGTTGCCTCGCGCTGGGTCCGCGCCTCTTCGACCGTTATGCCCTTGGCCTTGGCCACGCCACCGTCAAGGCTGTCAGCGCGGTCCGTCGCATGGATTCCGGGCAGCAGGTTGTTGATGTTGACGCCCTTGCCTGCGACCTGACGCGCGGTGCCCGCGACATAGCCGGTCAGGCCCGCGCGTGCCGCGTTGGACAGACCCAGCTGCGGGATCGGCGACTTGACCGACTGCGAGGTGATGTTCACGACCTTGCCCCAGCCCCGGTCGATCATCCCGGGCATCAGCGCCTTCATCAGCGCGATCGGCGCAAGCATGTTGGCGTCGAGGGCGGCGATGAAGTCGGCCCGCTCCCAATCCGACCACAATCCCGGCGGCGGGCCGCCCGCGTTGTTGACCAGAATATCGACGTCGCCCGCAGCCTTGAGCAATGCGTCACGCCCTTCTTCGGTCGCGACATCGGCTGCGACCGTGGTCACGGTGACGCCGTAGGTGTCGCGGATATGGGTCGCTGTGGCCTCCAGCGCGTCAGCCCCTCTTGCATTCAGCACGATGTCGCAGCCGCCTTCGGCCAAGGCCTCGGCACAGCCGCGCCCCAGCCCCTTGGAGCCTGCGCAGACCAATGCCCGTTTTCCCTTTATACCCAAGTCCATGATCGTTCCCTTCTGTTCATTTCCTGATCGTTAGCATGCTCGTGCCAAGACCGGCAATCGTTGACGCCTTCACGCCCCCGGCATAGGGTCCGCCAACCAGCTGAACCGACGTGCAAAGCCCTTTTGATGAACGCCCACGATACCACGACCCAGACCGTCGTCGTTTATTCCGCCGATGCCTTCACGGTCACCGACGGTGTCGCCGAAGGGGATGGCATGTCCTTTGCGGACGAACTGGTGATGGACGACGTCTACCAGCTTGCGACGCGGGCGCAGCGACATCCCATCACGCTTGCCGCATCGGACAAAGCGGGCATCTTCACGGTCGCCGAACAATCGAAACTGGGCACCCCCGGCAATCAGGCGGTTCTGGACTGCTGCGTCACCCTGATGGGCACCGACGGCAAGACGCTCGAGGCGCTGGTGCTGGTCGAAGTCGAGAACGGTGGGGTCGAAGCGATATACCTGTTGCCACTGGCGACGCTTGTGCCCGCGTCGGACTACCGGCTGGTCGGGCTGGACCGGCACGCCGCCACGACCCGCTTTGCCGAGGTCGCCTGCGTGTCCTTCACGCGCGGCACGCATATCACGCTTGCCTCCGGTCAGCAGGTCAGGATCGAGGATCTGAGGGTCGGCGACAAGGTTCTGACCCGCGATGACGGGCCACAGGCGATCCGCTGGATCGGAGAGACGACGCTGCGCGCAGTCGGGGATTTTTGCCCCGTGGTCATCACCAAGGGCACGCTGCACAACGAACACGACCTTGTGGTCAGCCCCGACCATCGCCTGTTCGTCTACCAGCGCAAAGATGAACTGGGTGCGGGCCGGTCCGAGGTTCTGGTCAAGGTGCGCCACCTGATCAACGGCGACACCGTCTACCAGCAGGACGGCGGCTTTGTGGATTACTTCCAGCTGCTTTTCGACGAACACCAGATCATCTACGCCGAGGGTATCGCCGCCGAAAGCCTGATGGTCGATCCGCGCACCCGCGCCGCCCTGCCCACCGATCTGGGCAGCGATCACAGCCGCAGGCCGCATATGGATTACGAAGTGCAGGGGACATTGCTCAGCCAGCCGGATGCCGCCGCCCTGCTGCGCAAGGCATCTTCCAGCTAAGGCGCTTATTCTTCGATCTGGCGCTCGGCGGCGAAACTGCCATCAAAGATTTCTTCGCCCAGAGTCGAGGCGACATCACCGAAGATGACGCCCTGCAAGCCTTCCTGACCAAGGCCCCTGAACTCTCCTGCCATGCTTCCATCAATCAGCATGGCACCCACGTCGGGGTGGTTCAGTCGCCCCGTCACGGCCCCTTGCAGCGTGTAGTTGCTATCAGGATCGTTGCCGCGGAAGATCGCGCCCGCGCCAAGGTCCAGTTCGCCGTCCAACGTCACGTTCAAACGATCTGTAAAGCCACGCGCACTGCCGCTGACCGGCTCGGCCCGCTCATCGAAGGCGATCACCATCGTCATCTGACCGACATAGGCCGTCTGCAGGGTGGGGTCGTCTGGCGTGACCGGCAGGTCGACGAACATGAAGCCGTTGTAATCAGCCGTGCCCATTGTGGGCAGTTGCGCGGGTGGGCTGACAGGGCTTTCTTCCAGACTTTTTCTCAAAGCCGATGCCGCATCGGCGGTATCCGCCGGCTCGGTCACATCGGACGCCGAACCGCAGGCGGTGAGGGTGGCCAGCAAACAGCCTATGGCAGACAGGCGCATGAAACATCCCCTTGGTCGATGCCTCATGATGCGCAAGATTTGGTTAATTCGTAGTTAACACATTCATTTTAATCAATCGGGGGGCGTCTTGGGACATGAGACACCACTCGGACATTTTTGACTGCGTTTTCAAGGAAACCGCCGCCCGGACGGCGGCGGCCCCTGATATGGTCGATCTATTACCGCTCAAGCGCGGTCAGGCCCGACAGGGTGCCCGGAGCCCCGTCGACAGAAACACGGCCGTCGAGGTCAGCGCCGATATAGCCAACGTCGCGTCCGGCGAAACCGCCCGACAGGTCACCGTCCACGTCGATCCGCTCGCCGCCCGGTCCGGTCAGACGCCCGCCAAAGTCGGAAAAGATCGCGACCTCGCTGCTGTTCACGCGACGGTCAAGCCGCCCGTTCTGCAGGCCCAGCGTGCCGGTGATACGCTCACCGTCGGCCTCGACGAAGTTGCCCATCGCACCGCTGACGCGGTCGCGTCCGAAATCGACGTTCATCTCGATCAGACCCGCGACATCAGACCGTGCGCGCGCCGTTTCGATGTCCATCTGCATCGTGCCAGCATAACCCGCGCTGCCACTGAGCGGCACGTCGGACTTGGCAGTCGCTGATTCATTGCGGACACCCTGAAATATGTCCTCCGAGACCGCCGCGATTTCCGCGCGCGTCCAGTCCGTGTTCGATCCGGGCGACGTGTCGATCTGCGCCGAGGTTCCGGCACCACCGTTGCAGGCGGTGAGGGCCAACAGGGCAACAGGCAGGATCATCATCGGTTTGTAGAATGTCATGGCAGACTCCAGTCAGTGCAACATCCGCTACGGCGTATCCGTGCGGTTCTGCGTTCAGACTGGTCAAAGCGCCTGCGCTAAACAAAATCCGGGCCCTGCTATGAAATAACAGGGCCCGGGAAAACACGTTATGTGCAGATCACTCGGTGGCTGCGAATTCTGCCGTGAAAGACGTACTACCAGATTGGCCATTTTGCACTAGCTCAGCTTGGCCTTCTGCGTTTCCCTTGATGATGTCGCCAGTATCTCCGTAGAAGCCGGCGGATAGGTCTCCATCGACGGTGAGAGAGTCGCTACCCTGTTCAAGCCGTCCGGACAATGTGCCGATGATGCTGGACTTGGGATCTGCTGCTTTTTGATCGTAGGAAGCAGCAATCGACAGCGAACCATCGAACTCATCTCCGTTCTCACCCGCGGTAAATTGATCCATCGAACCCGTAACGCTGTTGGTCGCAAAGTCAGTTGTCATTGCAACTTTTCCGTAGCCGTCAACACCCCCGTTGCTGAAACCTTCGCCCAACGTTACTTCCACAGCGCCTTGGTAGCTGGCCGTTCCACTGGTGGGAATTTCTGCCGCATCGGACAGTTCTGCGCTTTCCACCTGCTCTTCAAAGGCTTGGGAACCTTGGGTTCCCCCGCAGGCCGACAATGCGAGGGCGCTTATCGCGGACAAAAGAATTTTATATTTCACTTATGGTAATCCTTGGTTCTACCGACCTCAAAAGGCTTCGTTTTTTCCATATCGTCAACTGAGCCCATGGCCAGCTTGACCTGAACGAATGGCCAGCATTGCCACCGGTCGGACGACCGTCTATCTCCGCGCCATGACAAATCGCCCTGCCCTTCCTGCCGAAATCGCCCGTCGTCGCACTTTCGCGATCATCTCGCACCCAGACGCGGGCAAGACGACGCTGACCGAGAAATTCCTGCTTTATGGCGGTGCCATCCAGATGGCTGGTCAGGTGCGTGCCAAGGGTGAGGCGCGGAGGACGCGGTCGGACTTCATGCAGATGGAAAAGGACCGTGGGATCTCGGTTTCCGCCTCGGCGATGTCCTTCGATTTCGAGAACTACCGCTTCAATCTGGTGGACACGCCCGGCCACTCGGACTTTTCCGAGGACACCTATCGCACGCTGACGGCGGTGGACGCCGCCGTCATGGTGATCGACGGGGCAAAGGGTGTCGAAAGCCAGACCCGCAAGCTGTTCGAGGTGTGCCGGTTGCGCGATCTGCCGATCCTGACGTTCTGCAACAAGATGGACCGAGAAAGCCGCGATACCTTCGATATCATCGACGAGATTCAGGAAAACCTTGCCATCGACGTGACACCCGCCGCCTGGCCCATCGGCGTCGGGCGCGATTTCATGGGCACCTACGACATCCTGCGCGACAGGCTGGAACTGATGGACCGCGCCGACCGCAACAAGGTCGCCGAAAGCATCAAGATCCAAGGTCTCGACGACCCCAAGCTGGCCGAGCACATTCCGGCCCATCTTCTCGAAAAGTTCCTTGAGGAAATCGAGATGGCGAAAGAGCTTTTGCCAAGCCTCGATCCCGCAAGCGTTCTGAACGGGTCGATGACGCCGATCTGGTTCGGATCGGCCATCAATTCATTCGGGGTCAAGGAACTTATGGACGGCATCGGCACCTTCGGGCCGGAACCGCAGATCCAGTCCGCACAGCCGCGCAACATCGCCCCCGAGGAAAAGACCGTGTCGGGTTTCGTCTTCAAGGTGCAGGCCAACATGGACCCCAAGCACCGTGACCGCGTGGCCTTCGTGCGCCTTGCATCGGGGCATTTCGAGCGCGGGATGAAACTGACCCATGTGCGGTCGAAAAAGCAGATGTCCATCTCGAATCCCGTCATGTTCCTGGCCGCCGACCGCGAACTGGCGGAAGAGGGCTGGGCTGGCGATATCATCGGCATCCCCAACCACGGGCAGCTGCGAATCGGCGACACGCTGACCGAGGGCGAGGCGATCCGCGTCTCGGGAATCCCGTCCTTTGCGCCCGAACTGCTACAAGCCTGCCGCGCTGGCGACCCGATGAAGGCCAAGCATCTGGAAAAGGCGCTGATGCAATTCGCCGAGGAAGGGGCCGCCAAGGTCTTCAAGCCCACCTTTGGATCGGGCTTTATCGTTGGCGTGGTCGGTGCATTGCAATTCGAGGTTCTGGCCAGCCGGATCGAAATGGAATACGGACTGCCCGTCCGTTTTGAAGCGTCGCAATTCACAAGCGCACGCTGGGTGCATGGCGAAAAGACCGCTGTCGAGAAATTCGCCGCAGCCAACAAGCTGCACATCGCCGAGGATAACGACGGCGACATCGTCTACATGACGCGCCTGCAATGGGACATCGACCGGGTCGAACGCGACTATCCCGACATCACCTTGTCGAACACCAAGGAAATGATGGTCTGACGCAGGCGTTCACAAGAAAGCGGAGGTGACGTGGTCACCTCCGCCTTGAACGTCCGTCGAAAAGGCAGGCGCTGCCCCTCTTTGATCAAACCAGTTTTGCGTCCAAGCTGATCTCCGCGTTCAACAGCTTGCTGATCGGGCAGCCGGACTCTGTCGCCTTGGCCAGTTCCATGAACTTCTCTTCGGAAATCCCCGCTACCGTGGCCGTGACCTCGATATGCGCTTTCGAGACCTTGAAGCCACCGTCGGCAGGGTCCTTCTCTAGCGACACTGTCGATTTGGCGTCGATGTTCTTGGCCTCGAAGTCGTTTTCCGTAAGGTTCAAGGACAGCGCCATGGCAAAACAGGCGGCATGAGCGGCCCCGACAAGCTCTTCGGGGTTCGTGCCCTTGCCGTCTTCGAAACGGGCCGTAAAGCCGTACGGCTGATCCTTCAACGCGGCAGTTTCGGTTGAAATCGTGCCGCCCCCGTCCTTGATGGTGCCCTGCCAGTTTGCGGTTCCGAACTTGGTGATCATGGTGGTCTCCTTTTGATGTTGCCAACAGAACGAACCAATCCAGCGCAAGTTCCTGTAAACCTTGACCCCAAGACGATTTCATCCTATCCCGCGTGGTGTCGAAAGACGGGTAATTCGACCTGTCTGGCCGCGCAATACCTGCGGCCTCAGATGCCGCAATGTATTGAAAGGGCACCTTTGACCAAATTTACCGATATGAACCTCGATAAAAAGGTTCTCAAAGCCATCGAAGAAACTGGCTACGACACGCCCACTCCTATTCAGGCCGGTGCCATCGGGCCCGCGCTGGAAGGCAAGGACGTTCTGGGGATTGCCCAGACGGGCACCGGCAAGACCGCCGCTTTCACCCTGCCGATGATCACGCTTCTGGGCCGGGGTCGTGCGCGGGCACGGATGCCGCGCAGTCTGGTGCTGGCACCGACGCGCGAACTTGCAGCGCAGGTCGCCGAAAACTTCGATACCTACGCCAAATATACCAAGCTGACCAAGGCGCTGCTGATCGGCGGCGTGTCGTTCAAGGAACAGGATGCGCTGATCGACAAGGGCGTCGACGTGCTGATCGCCACACCCGGTCGTCTGCTCGACCATTTCGAGCGGGGCAAGCTGATCCTGTCGGACGTCAAGATCATGGTCGTGGACGAAGCCGACCGGATGCTCGACATGGGGTTCATCCCCGACATCGAGGAAATCTTCAAGAAGACCCCGTTCACCCGCCAGACGCTGTTCTTCAGCGCCACAATGGCTCCCGAGATCGAGCGGATCACCAACACCTTTCTGTCCGCACCGGTCAAGATCGAAGTGGCACGGGCCGCGTCGGCCAACGTCAACATCGCGCAGTCCGTGGTCATGTTCAAAGGCTCGCGCCGGGAACAGGCCGACAGCGAAAAGCGGGATCTGCTGCGCAAGCTGATTGAAGAAGAAGGCGACCGCCTGAAAAACGCGATCATCTTCTGCAACCGCAAGTCCGACGTCGATATCGTTGCAAAGTCGCTGAACAAGCACGGCCTTGATGCGGCCCCGATCCACGGCGATCTGGAGCAGAGCCAGCGCATGCGCACGCTTGATGGTTTCCGCGGTGGAACGCTGAAATTTCTCGTCGCATCTGACGTGGCCGCACGTGGTCTTGATATTCCGGATGTGTCACACGTCTTCAACTTCGACGTGCCCAGCCATGCCGAAGACTATATTCACCGTATCGGCCGTACCGGACGTGCGGGCAAAACCGGCATTACGGTGATGATCTGCAATCCGCGTGATGAAAAGAACCTCGCGGATGTGGAACGTCTGATCGAAAACGAAATACCACGCCGCGACAACCTGATGGGTGGGGCCACCCCCACAGCCGATGCCGGGAAACCGGCCGAGCCGACCGAGGACAAGCCCAAGCGCACCCGCACGCGCAGCCGTAAAAAGGACGACACGCCGAAGCCGGAAGAAGCTGCGCCCAAGACCGAGGGCACGAAAGCCAAGGTCGAGAGCACGAAAGCCGAGGCCGAGGCCGAGGCAGAACCTGTCGCGCAAAAGCCTGCAGCGCCTGCCCCTGCTGCGGCTGAAGAAAAGCAGGAAAGCCGTCCGGCCCCGCGCCAATCCAATCCGCGCCGCGAGCGTGGCGGGCGTGGAAACGATCGTCAGGATCGCGGACAGGATGTTGTGGGCATGGGTGACGATGTGCCGTCCTTCATCGCCAAAAGCTTTGTCGAACGCGCCAAGGACTGACACGTCCCACCGCCGACGGTCCATCGTGATCATTGGTCAGACACGAAAAAGCCGGTGCAGCCCTGTCGCAGCACCGGCTTTTTCATGTCGTGGTCCGGGGACGTCAGCCCAGGCGGCTGACGATCACCATCACTTCGGGTTTCTTGCCGATTTCCGACTTGGCGGCGCGGCGGGCGACGGCCTTCAACTCTGTCTCCAACTTGTCGTCATCAGCCAGTGTTCTGGTGTCGGCGCGGTTCACGAACTGGCTCAGATCTTCTTCCATGACCTCGACCAAGGACGCGTTCGACCGGCCTGTTTCGGCCATCCCCGCGATTTCGACCCAAGGATCGCCTAACGGATCGCCCTCTTCGTCGATGATCAGCGTCACCACGATAAGGCCGTTCATCGCCAGCTTTATCCGTTCGCGCACAATGCCGTCGAACTGTCCGACCATCACGGACCCGTCAAGATAGGTGCGTCCCGTTTCGATGTATTCGGCCACGCTGGGCCGGTTGCCCGACAGGTCGATCATCATGCCGTTCACGGCGACGATACCCGCCAGCCCCTTGGCTTCCCCGATCTTGACGTGCTCGCGCAGGTGGCGGTGTTCACCATGCATCGGGATCAGGATCTGCGGTTTGACGATCTCGTGCATCACTTCCAGATCGGGCCGGTTCGCGTGCCCCGAAACGTGGAACCGCTTGTCGTCATCGACGATGTCGACGCCCATCTCCGAGAACTGGTTCATGATCCGGATCACGCCACGCTCGTTCCCCGGAATGGTCTTGGACGAGAACAGGAAGGTGTCGCCTTCCTTGAGCTTCAGACCCAGATAGGACCCCTGCGCCAACTGGGCCGAGGCCGCACGGCGTTCGCCCTGCGATCCGGTCACCAGCAGCAACACATTTTCGCGCGGCAGGCTTTGTGCGTCTTCCGGAGAGATCGTGCTGGGGAAATCAGGCAGCACGCCGGTTGCTTTCGCCGCCTCTGTCATCCGCTGCATGGCACGCCCCAGAAGACAGACGGACCGGCCAGCCCGGACGCCGGCTTCGGCCAGCGTCTTGAGGCGGGCGACGTTGGACGCGAAAGTCGTCGCGACCACCATGCCCGGTGCATCCCTCATCAGGCCCTCGACCTCTTGCGCGATCGAGGCTTCCGACCGGCCCGGAGCGGGCGAGAAGATGTTCGTGCTGTCGCAAACAAGGGCGCGCACGCCGGACTTGGACACCTCGGCCCAAAGCTCGCGGTCGAACGGATCACCCACGATGGGCGTCAGGTCGATCTTGAAATCGCCGGTGTGAAGCACGCGGCCCTCGGGGCTGTCGATGCACAGGCCGGAACTTTCGGGAATCGAGTGGCTGATCGGCAGAAAGCCCACGGTAAAGGGACCACAGGTCACAGTCTGGGGCCACGAATCGACGACCGTCACGACCTTGTCGGGGTGACCATATTCAGCCAGCTTGCGGCGCGCGATATTGGCGGTGAACTTGCGGGCATAGACGGGCGCGCCCAGACGTTCCCAATAATGGCCGATGGCGCCGACATGGTCTTCGTGGGCATGGGTGATGAAGATGCCGTCGATCTGCGACTTGCGCTGTTCCAACCATGCGATATCGGGCAGGATGATATCCACGCCCGGTGTGCCGTCCATGTCCGGAAAGGTAATCCCAAGGTCCACGACGATCAGTCGCTCTTTTCCCGGTGCGCCATAGCCATAGACATAGGCGTTCATGCCGATCTCGCCGGCGCCCCCGAGGGGAAGGTAAATCAGCCGATCGGCGGCTTTCTTGCGGCTCATGCGAGCTCCTTGTTGTGTTTGTGTATAACGGTCAGGCCGTGCATTGTAAGGTCGTCTTCAAGGGCATCAAATAGCGTGTCCGCCTGTTGAAACAACGGCGCGAGCCCACCCGTGGCGACGACCTTCATGTCGCGACCGCGTTCTGATTTGATTCGTGTGCATATCTCGCGCACAAGACCGACGTAACCCCAGAACACCCCTGACTGCATGCAGGCGACAGTGTTCGTTCCGACGACCCGCTGTGGCTGGGTGATGTCGACATGCGGCAGCGCCGCCGCCGCGTTGTGCAGGGCTTCGAGCGAAAGGTTCACACCGGGGGCGATCACACCGCCCACATAGGCACCGTCACTCTCGACCACGTCAAAGGTCGTGGCAGTGCCGAAATCGACGACGATCAGGTTGCCACCGTGCCGGTCGTAGGCCCCTGCCGTATTCACCAGCCGGTCTGGCCCCACGATCGTTCCTTCGTCCACGCGCGGCTGCACGGGTAGCGCGCAGTCGGGCTTGCCCACGACATAGGGGCGTGTATTGAAATAGCGGTCGGTCAGGACCCGCAGGTTGAAGACCACGCGCGGGACGGTCGAGGACACGATGACCTCGGTGATGACCACCTCGAGTTTCTGGAAGCTGATGAGGCTGGACAGCCAGACATAGTATTGGTCTGCCGTGCGCTGCCAGACGGTGGCGGTCCGCCAGGTGGCGACCAGATCGTCTCCGTCATAGATCGAAAACACCGTATTCGTATTGCCGCAATCAATGGCCAGAAGCATTCGTCACTCCTTGAAATAGATTTCCGCGGCGGGAACCGCGGTGGGACCGTCTTCGGTTTCCAGCACCAGATTGCCGTCGGCGTCGATGGTCTGAAAAAGGCCGGTCAGCTCTTCGCGGCCCGTTCTGGCGGTAATGACCTCGCCCAGACGCGCCGCGTGGCGCAGCCATTCGTGGCGGATGCGGTCGAACCCAAGGGCGTCAAGTTTCTTTTCCTGCGTGGCAAAAGCGCCTGCGACATCGGCCAGAAAGGTGGCTGGGTCAAGTTCCGCGCCGCCCTCGCCTGCCAGAGAGACCGGCGGGAAGGCCGCGTCACGCACACCCTTGGGGGTCATTGCAAGGTTCACCCCGACACCCACCGCCAGCCAGTCGACGAAAGGCCCCTGCCCCTGCGTCTCGAGCAGGATACCCGCAACCTTGCCACCGTTCAGCAGCACGTCGTTCGGCCATTTCAGTGAAAGCTTGGTGCGATCTATATGCAGAGCCAAGGCCTCGAACAGCGCGAGGGCGGCCATGAAGGACCGCTGTGCCGCGACCTGAGGCGTGCAGCCGGGATGATAGATCAGCGTGGCATTGAGGTTGCCCTCGGGCACTTCCCACGCACGGCCACGGCGCCCACGCGCATCGGTCTGTGTTCTGGCGATGATCCATGTCGGGCCGCTGATCCGGTCGGCCTGTCGCTGGGCCTCTGACATGGTGCTGTCCACCGTGTCGAGGTGCAGGCAGGCGTAGCCCTCCGGCCAGGCCGGAAGCGTGGTCGGGTCAGTTGACAAGCGTCAGCGCCGCTTCGGCGGCAAAGGGTTCAAGACCGAAAAGGTTGATCCCTGGCACCCAGGCCAGTGCCACGATCACGGTGGACACGACCGCGGCAGTCCAAAGCACCGGCGGCAAACGTCCCGCCGCACCGTCGTCCCGTTCGGCAAAGTAGACATAGTAGACGATCCGAAGGTAATAGAAGGCACCGATCACGGATGCGACGACACCGGCGATAGCCAGCCAGCCCAGCCCCGCATCGTAGGCCGCGCGCAAAACGTAGAACTTGCCGAAGAAACCCAGAAGCGGCGGCACACCTGCAAGGCTGAACATCATGACCAGCAAGACGAAGGCCATCAGGGGTTCGCGGCTGGAATAGCCTTTCAGCATGTCGATATCGGTCGTCGGCTTGCCGTCGCGGTGCATGCCAAGGATCACCGCGAAGGTTCCGATGTTCATGGTCACGTATATCACCATGTAGATCAGCATGGCCTGCACACCCAGTGCAGTGCCAGCAGCCAGACCCATCAGCGCAAAACCCATGTGGGCAATCGAGGAGTAGGCCATCAGGCGCTTGATGTCACGCTGACCGATCGCAGCGATGGACCCCACGAAGACCGACACCACTGAAAGGAAAGCCACGATCTGCTGCCAGTCCCCGATGATTCCGCCGAAGGCATCGAACACCACGCGGGCGAAAAGGGCCATCGCCGCCACCTTGGGTGCGGTGGCGAAAAAGGCAGTGACCGGCGTGGGCGAGCCTTCGTAGACGTCCGGCGTCCACATATGGAAAGGCGCTGCCGAGACTTTGAAGGCAAAGCCCGTCAACAGGAACACCAAACCGAACAACAGGCCGATCGACGCGCCGTCGGACACGGCAAGGATGATGCCGGTGAACAGCGTCGTGCCTGCGAACCCGTAGACCAGCGAGGCACCGTAGAGCAAAAGACCCGAGGACAGCGCACCAAGCACGAAATACTTGAGGCCCGCTTCGGTCGACTTGATGCTGTCCCGGCGCAAGGAGGCGACCACGTAAAGAGCCAGCGATTGCAATTCAAGACCCATGTAAAGAACCATCAGATCACCGGCAGAGACCATGACCATCATGCCCACCACCGCCAAGGCGATCAGAACCGGATACTCGAACCGCAGCAATCCCCGTTCCGCCATGTAGCCTTCCGACATCAGCAGGACGATGGCGGCCGAGATCAGGATCGTGATCTTGGCAAAGCGCGCAAAGGCATCTTCGACGAACATGCCGCTAAAGGCGGTATCGGTCCCGACCCCGTTGATTCCGATCCAGACGGCAAAGGCCAGGAAGACGCCAGCCGTCAGCCACGTCAACGTAGAGGCCAGATCGTCCTTGCTGGTGTAGACTGCCACCAGCAAGGCCAGCATGGCGTAACACGCCAGCAGGATCTCGGGCAGGACAACTTGGATATCGGCAGAGATCATTCGCCTGCTCCGTTTTCAGCTACCATGGTGCTGGCCTCGTAGGCCGACAAGGCAACGTCGTATTCTCCGATCAAGGCCGAAACGCTTGGCCCGATGATGTCAGTGACAAGGCTGGGGTAGACACCCAGCAAAAGGGTCATGACGACAAGCGGCGTGAACATCAGCCGCTCGCGACCGTCCATGTCCTTGATGGTCTTGAGGCTTTCCTTGATCAGATCCCCCATCACGACCCGGCGGTAAAGCCACAGCGCATAGGCCGCCGACAGGATCACGCCGGTCGCGGCGATTGCAGCGACCCAGGTGTTGACCTGAAAGACCCCGACAAGCGTCAGGAATTCACCGACAAAGCCCGACGTGCCCGGCAGGCCCACATTCGCCATGGTGAAAAACAGGAAGACCAGCGCATAGGCGGGCATCCGGTTCACCAGACCACCGTAAGCCTCGATCTCGCGTGTGTGCATCCGGTCATAGATCACGCCCACGCACAGGAACAGCGCGCCGGCAATGAATCCGTGGCTGATCATCTGGAAGATCGCACCATCCAGCCCCTGCTGGTTCACCGCAAAGATACCCATCGTCACAAAGCCCATGTGGGCGACCGACGAGTATGCGATCAGCTTCTTCATGTCCTGCTGCACCAGCGCCACAAGCGAGGTGTAGACGATGGCGATGGCCGACAGCCACAGCACCAGCGGCCCCATGACCTCGGACCCCACCGGGAACATCGGCAGGCTGAAGCGCAGGAAGCCATAGCCGCCCATCTTCAGCAGGATCGCGGCCAGAACCACGGACCCCGCCGTCGGCGCCTGCACGTGGGCATCCGGCAGCCAGGTGTGAACCGGCCACATCGGCATCTTGACCGCAAAGCTTGCGAAGAAGGCGATCCACAAAAGCGTCTGCATCCCGCCCACGATCTGCACGCCGAGGATAGTGAAGTCCTCGGAGCCGAAGTCAAAGGCCATCAGCGTCGGGATATCGGTCGTGCCCGCTTGGCTGAACATGGCGACCATCGCGACCAGCATCAGCACCGAACCGAGGAAGGTATAGAGAAAGAACTTGAAGCTGGCGTAGATCCGGTTCGCGCCACCCCAGATGCCGATGATCAGGAACATCGGGATCAGACCGGCCTCGAAGAACAGGTAGAACAGCACGAGATCCAGCGCCATGAACACACCCAGCATGAGCGTTTCCAGCACGAGGAAGGCAATCATGTATTCCTTGACGCGCACGTCGACTTTCCAGCAGGCGCCGATCACGATGGGCATCAGGAAGGTCGTCAGCATCACGAAAAGAACGCTGATCCCGTCCACGCCCATCTTGTATTGCAGGCCCAGCAGCCATGCGGCCTCTTCCACCATCTGGAACTCAGGGTTCGACGGATCGAACTGGCCGATGATGAACAGCGAAACGATGAAGGTCGCCGCAGTCGTGGCCAAAGCCACCCACTTGGCGTTGCGCTGAGCATCAGCGTCGTCGCCCCGCAGGAAGATCGCAAGGATCACGGCCCCAAGCAGCGGGATGAAAGTGGTGAGCGATAGAAGGTTGCCCATCAGTTTGCCCCCCCAAAGAGCGTCATCCAGGTCAGGAGAACCGCCAGACCCAGCACCATGGCGAAGGCGTATGTAAAGAGATATCCGGACTGCGCCCGATTGAGCTGACGGGTAAAGAAGGGGATGATCCCCATCGCCACACCGTTGATGCCACCGTCGATGGTATTTTCGTCACCGCGCTTCCACAGGAACCGGCCGATCCAGAATGCGGGACGCACGAAGATGAAATTATAGAGTTCGTCGAAATACCATTTGTTCAGCAGGAAATTGTAAAGCGGACGCTGTTGCACCGCCAATATCCGCGGCAGGTCGGGGCGGCGAATATACATGACGTAGGCCGTCAGCAGGCCGATCAGCATGGCCACGAAAGGCGAGACCTTGACCCAAGTCGGGGCACCATGCGCATCATCTATGACGTGGTTGTCGGGACCGATGTAGATCGCGCCATCACCTGGTTGCCCACCGAAGGCGAAATGATGATCGCCGTCATCTGCAACCGGTTCACCCGCCTCTTCGACAGCAGCGTCTTCGTCAACCATTGCGACAGCTTCCGGGACGCCGAAGAACTCTGCCACCCTGTCCGAGTATCCGAAAAAGACATTGTACCACACCATCCCCGAGAAGACCGCGCCGATGGCCAGCACACCCAGCGGAACCAGCATGATCGTCGGGCTTTCATGCGCATGTTCATGGGTTTTCTTGTTGCCGCGCGGCTTGCCGAAAAAGGTCAGGAACATCAGTCGCCAGCTGTAAAAGCTGGTGAACATCGCCGCGATGACCAGCATCCAGAAGGCATATCCGGTGCCACCGGCCCAAGCGCTTTCGATCACAGCATCCTTGGACAGGAATCCCGCGAAACCGATATGCGTCAGCGGGATACCAACACCGGTGATCGCCAGCGTGCCGATCATCATCGCCCAGAAGGTATAGGGCAGTTTCTTGCGCAACCCGCCGTAGTTCCGCATGTCCTGTTCGTGGTGCATCCCGTGAATGACCGAGCCTGCACCGAGGAACAGCATCGCCTTGAAGAAGGCGTGTGTGAACAGGTGGAACATGGCGACCGAATAGGCACCCACACCTGCGGCCACGAACATGTAGCCCAGCTGCGACATGGTCGAATAGGCGATCACGCGCTTGATGTCGTTCTGCACCAGCCCGATGGTTGCGGCCACGAAAGCTGTCGTCGCACCGAGGAAAACCACAAAAGTCATGGCGTTCGGAGCGAATTCCATGATCGGCGACATGCGGCAGACCAGAAAGACGCCTGCCGTGACCATTGTGGCCGCATGGATCAGCGCCGACACCGGGGTCGGGCCTTCCATTGCGTCCGGCAACCATGTGTGCAGGAACAACTGCGCCGATTTGCCCATCGCGCCGATGAACAGCAGGACGGCCACGACCTCTGCGGCGTTCCAGTCGCGCCACAGGAAGGTCATCTGGGTCTGCGCGATCTCGGGGGCGGCGGCGAAGATGTCGGAAAAGTTGATGCTGTCGGTCAGCAGGAACAGCGCAAAGATACCAAGGGCAAAGCCGAAGTCGCCCACGCGGTTGACCACGAAGGCCTTGATCGCGGCGGCATTGGCCGACGGCTTGCGATAGTAAAAGCCGATCAGAAGATAAGACGCGAGGCCCACGCCTTCCCAGCCGAAGAACATCTGCACAAGGTTGTCGGCGGTCACCAGCATCAGCATCGCGAAGGTGAAGAACGACAGATAGGCGAAGAAACGGGCCTTGTAATGCTCGCCTTCGCGGAAATTGTCGTCATGCGCCATATAGCCGAAGCTGTAGAGATGGACGAACGCCGAGACGGTCGTGATGACGATCAGCATGATCGCCGTCAGGCGGTCCATGCGGATGGCCCAGTCCGTCGACAGGCTGCCGCTTTCGATCCAGCGCAGGATCGGGATGATCTCGGTCGTGCCGTTGAATGTCAGGAACACGACCCATGACAGCAGGGCAGCAAGGAAAAGCAGGCCGGTGGATATCCACTGCGCCGCGGCTTCCCCGATGAGTTTCCAGCCGAAGCCCGCGATCAGCGCCCCGACGAGCGGGGCGAAAAGGATGATGGTTTCCATGTCGTCTTAGCCCTTCATCACGTTGACGTCTTCAACGTCGATGGTTCCACGGTTGCGGAAGAAGCACACAAGGATAGCCAGTCCGATCGCGGCCTCGGCGGCAGCGACGGTCAGCACGAACAGCGTGAACACCTGCCCCACCAGATCGTTCAGGTAGGACGAGAAGGCCACGAAGTTGATGTTCACCGCCAGCAGCATCAGTTCGATGCTCATCAGCAGGATGATGACGTTCTTGCGGTTCAGGAACAGGCCGAAGATGCCGATCACGAAAAGCGTGGCCGCGACGACCAGATAATGCTCGAGTCCGATCATCTTAAAGCCCCTGCCCCGGTTTCACGTCTTTCAGTTCCATCGCCTTGGCCGGATCGCGGTGCATCTGCGCGATGACATTCTGACGCTTGATATCCACGCGGTGGCGCAGGGTCAGAACGATGGCGCCGATCATGGCGACCAGCAGGATCAGACCTGCAAGCTGGAAAAGGATGATGTACTGATCGTAGATCAACAGTCCCAGCAGAGCCGTATTTTCACTGTCTCCGACGGGCGCCAGACGGTTGGCCATCGCCATGTCCGAGGTATTCCATGCGCCGAAGGCCAAAGCCAGCTGCATGATGATCACGACGCCAATCAGCAGCCCCAGCGGCAGGTAGCGGACCATCTCGGCCTTCAGTTCGGCGAAATCCACGTCAAGCATCATCACCACGAAAAGGAACAGCACCGCGACCGCGCCCACGTAGACGATGATCAGCAGCATTGCGACGAATTCGGCCCCCAGCGTGATGAAAAGCCCCGCCGAAGACAGGAACGCAAGGATCAGCCAAAGGACCGAATGGACGGGGTTGCGGCTGACGACGGTCATCAGACCGCCCAGAATCGTGCTCAGCGCAAAAACATAGAAGGTGAAGGCGAACACGGTCATGCGTCGGCGTCCTTGTCCAAAACTTCAGTGGCGATTTCCATCGCCTTGGTCATCGCCGGTACGCCGCCAAAGACCGCCGCCTGCGCGATCGTCTCTGCGATTTCCTGCTTCGTGGCCCCTGCCTTGGCGACGTGGCGCACGGTCAGCCGGATCTGGCTTTCTGCCTGCGCTCCCATGATCGTCAGGCCCATCAAGGTCAAGAGCAGTCGGGTCTTTGCGTCCAATCCTTCGGGATTGATCCCCTTGCCGAACCACATCTCCATCGTCTCTTGCGGCATGGTGGGCCACATCGACTCGAACCCCTTGGGCGTGAAGGATTCCAGCGCAGGGTTCATCTGCTTGGCCCAGTCCTGGCCCATCTTCATCATGGCTGCAAAAGGGTTTTCGTCACTCATCGGTACGGCGCATCCATTTCCAGATTGCGGGCGATTTCGGCTTCCCAGCGATCCCCGTTGTCCATGAGCTTTTCCTTGTCATAGTAAAGCTCTTCACGGGTCTCGGTCGAAAATTCGAAGTTCGGACCCTCGACGATGGCGTCGACAGGGCAGGCTTCCTGACAGAACCCGCAGTAGATGCACTTGGTCATGTCGATGTCGTAGCGCGTTGTGCGGCGACTGCCGTCCTCGCGGGGTTCTGCATCGATGGTGATCGCCTGCGCGGGGCAGACCGCCTCGCAAAGCTTGCAGGCGATGCAACGCTCTTCCCCGTTGGGATAGCGCCGCAATGCGTGTTCACCGCGAAAGCGGGGCGAAAGCGGCCCCTTTTCATGCGGATAGTTCAGCGTGGCCTTGGGGCGGAAGAAATACTTCATCCCCAGACCGAAGCCTTTCCAGAAATCCAAAAGCAGAAAGTATTTGGCAGAACGGGCGTAGTCCATATCAGCCTCCGAGCAGGGTATAGCGGGCCCACATGGCACCGCCGATTTCGAATTTCGCAAGGAACGCCACGATCACGACCCAGCCCAGCGACAGCGGCAGGAAAACCTTCCAGCCGATACGCATCAACTGGTCATAGCGGTAGCGGGGCGTGACGGCCTTGACCATCGCGAACATGAAGAAGCAGATCAGCATTTTGCCGACCATCCACAGCACGCCGTCAGGCAGGCCGGGGATCGGCGACAGCCAACCGCCAAGGAACAGCAGGCTGACCAGACCGCACATCAGAACGACGGTCAGCAGTTCGCCGATCATGAACAAGAGAAAGGGCGTGGACGAGTATTCGACCTGATATCCCGCAACCAGTTCGGATTCAGCTTCGGGCAGATCGAAGGGCGGACGGTTGGTTTCGGCAAGTGCGCTGATGAAGAACAGGAACAGCATCGGGAAATGCGCGACCCAATACCACGACAGCAGTCCGGCACCGCGCTGTGCTTCCACGATGGCGGTCAGGTTCATCGACCCGGTCGAGATGATGATCCCGACGATGATCAGGCCCAGCGACACCTCGTAAGAGATCATCTGCGCCGCCGACCGAAGCGATCCGAGGAACGGATACTTCGAGTTCGACGCCCAGCCGCCCATGATCACGCCGTAGACCTCGAGCGACGACACGGCAAAGATGAAAAGGATGGCCACGTTGATATCCGCAAGCACCCACCCCTCGTTGAAGGGGATCACCGACCACGCGATGACCGGCAGCACGAAGGACAGCATCGGTGCGATGAAATAGACCGGCTTGTCCGCACCGGCGGGGACGACGATTTCCTTGACGATGTATTTCAAAAAGTCGGCAAAGGACTGCAGCAGACCGAAGGGCCCGACCACGTTCGGACCCTTGCGCATCTGCACGGCGGCCCAGACCTTGCGGTCGGCATACATCAGCATCGCCAGCGCCAGAAGCAGCGGGATCAATACCAGAAGGCATTGCAGCAGGATCAACAGGACCTGACCGAACGGGTTTGTGAAGAAAAACGACATAGGCAGTCCTCAGACGGTTGGGATGCCCGCAACGCCACAGGCGCCGACGGTCACTTCCGCATCGATGGTTCGGGAACCGGCGGGCAGACCGGCAGAGATGACGTAGACGGCATCGGCAATCACGACCTTGCCTTGGTTGGCATAGGTGGAACGGACGAAACGCGCAAACCCGAACCCGCGGATCAGGGCATATTGCGCCGCGGCACATTCGGCGTAACGGTCAATTTCGCCCCGAAAATCAACGCCTGTCATAGAGACCTTGAAATTCACAAGATCCCCTTCCAGAAGCGCTGTCTGCACACCCAGATAAGCGTTCTGCGTCACGTCGACCGGCGCGCCAGCGGCCTTTGCCGTCTGCCCCGTGGGACTACAGCCTGCAAGCGCCAAAAGCGCCACACCTATGATCCCCGGGTGGACCAACCCTATTCTGCCGCGATCTTGTCGGCAAAACGCAGTTTGGCATTCGCCGACAGTTCAGCCATCAATTCAGATGCCCGCGCAATGGGGTTGGTCAGGTAAAAGTCCTTGATCGCGGTATCGACATGGCCGGATGCAAGCTTGGTCGCCTTGATCGGCGCAATCTGGTTTTCGGGAACGGTGTCGATCTCGGCCAGGTGCGGATGCTTGGCGACAAGTGCCTGACGCAGTTGCGTAAGGCTGTCGTAGGGCAGCTTGGCATCCAGCTCTGCCGAAAGCGCCCGCAGGATCGCCCAGTTTTCCTTGGCCTCGCCGGGGGCGAAACCGGCACGCATCGCCAATTGAGGACGGCCTTCGGTGTTCACGAAAAGCCCGTTTTCCTCGGTATAGGCGGCGGCCGGCAAGATCACGTCGGCGCGGTGCGCGCCACGGTCTCCGTGAGAACCCTGGTAGATCACGAAGGCATCACCCTGAATGTCGCCTTCGTCCGCACCGAGATTGTAGATCACATCGGCCCCGTCCAGCGCGGCCATCAGGCCACCCTCGGTCACGGCACCGATATCCATCGCACCGACACGCGACGCGGCGGTATGCAGGATCAGCACCTTGGCATCCAGATCAGCGGCCGCCTTGAGCGCATTGGCAAGGACGTTTTCGCCATCCTCGGCCATCAGGGCACCCTGCCCCACGATCACGATGCTTTCGCCTTCGCTCTCGATGTCGGACAGCTTGGTGAAGGCATCACGCCCCGCACCCAATTCCTGCACGTCGAAGGTCAGGTCCAAAGGCTCGCCGATGCGGCTGACATTCGCACCCCGCAACCAGGCTTTGCGAATACGGGCGTTCAGCACGGGTGCTTCCACGCGGGGGTTGGTGCCGATCAGGACGATCGTTCCGGCGTAGTCGATATCCTCGACTGCAGCGGTGCCGACATAGGCCCCACGGTTTCCCGCAGGCAACTTGGCACCATCAGTCCGACACTCGACCAAGCCGCCCAGACCTTCGACCAGCTCCTTCAGCGCAAAGGCGGCCTCGGTCGGGGCAAGGTCACCGACGAGACCGGCGATTTTCTTACCCTTCATCGCAGATGCGGCGGCGCTCAGCGCCTCGGGCCATGTGGCGGGCCGCAGCTTGCCGTCGACCCGCACGTAAGGCGTGTCGAGCCGCTGGCGGCGCAGGCCATCAAAGACAAATCGGGTCTTGTCGGATATCCATTCCTCGTTCGTGCCATCGTGGTTGCGTGGCAAGATCCGCATCACTTCGCGACCTTTCGTATCCACGCGGATCGACGACCCCAGCGCATCCATCACGTCGATGCTTTCGGTCTTGCTCAGCTCCCAAGGGCGGGCGGTAAAGGCGTAGGGCTTGGACACCAGCGCACCCACAGGGCAAAGGTCGATAATGTTGCCCTGCATGTTCGAATCCAGCGTCTCGCCCAGATAGGACGTGATCTCGGCATCCTCGCCACGACCGGTCTGGCCCATCTGGTGGATGCCCGCGACCTCTGTCGTGAAGCGCACGCAACGGGTGCAGGAAATGCAACGGGTCATATGGGTTTCGACCAGCGGGCCAAGGTCCAGATCCTCGGTCGCGCGCTTGGGCTCGCGGAAGCGGCTGAAATCGACGCCATAGGCCATCGCCTGATCCTGAAGGTCGCATTCGCCACCCTGATCGCAGATCGGACAGTCCAGCGGGTGGTTGATCAGCAGGAATTCCATCACGCCTTCGCGGGCCTTCTTGACCATCGGTGTATTGGTCATGACCTGCGGCAGCTGCCCTTCGGGTCCGGGGCGCAGATCCTTGACCTGCATGGCGCAGGAGGCCGCAGGCTTCGGCGGGCCACCCTTCACCTCGACAAGGCACATGCGGCAGTTGCCCGCGATGCTAAGCCGCTCGTGATAGCAGAAACGTGGAATTTCGATCCCGGCCTCTTCGCAGGCCTGGATCAGGGTCATTGCCCCGTCGACCTCGATTTCGATACCGTCGATGACAAGTTTGCGCTGATCGGACATGGAACGCCTATCTTTCCCGGATGGCACCCCGCGCTGGGGGCGCCTAGCTCAGGGCGTTCTAACCCCTTGTGCGCGGGGTTGCCAGCGGGTCCGGCGATTTTTTCGGGTCGCGTGCTGCGACTTACCGCATCAGGCGCCCGATGGGCGTATCAGAGGCAATTTCACTGCGTCCGACCGAACAATAGGTTTCGGATTGACCGGCGATAGCCCCCATATCCGCAAGCCGCTGACGGGCGATGACCTCTAGCCGTGCCTTTTCAGTCTGGTCGTCGACATAGGCCCTGATCTGATCGTCCGAAAAGCCTTCGCGTCCGGCATAGGACTTCAATTCGTTCAGAAACGAATTCGCGCGGAAATACCGCGGGCTGATCGATCCGCATTTCTGGGTAATCTCGTAGGCCATGCCGATGGCGATGATGCCTTCCTGCACACGGGCCACATCCTTGAGAGCAGACTGCGCCGACAAATTGCCGGCAGTGAGAACGACACCCAGAAGGGCGGCGATAACGAAAGGGGATCTGGACATGCGGGGCACCTGTTTTGTTGTTGCACCCGACATCGCCTTGCCGCGCGCGCTATACAATATCAGTGCTACAGGCTGGGCCGATTGCCGCGCATATCATGCCCCATTACGTGCGAAAGCCCCCGACCGGGCAGAGGGGGGCTTTCGAAGATCGTCTTGGCGCGTCGTCCGGATTTACTCGGCCGCGACCGGCACCCTCTTGTGCTTGATGCGGTCCTCGATCTCGTCACGGAAATTGCGGATCAGTCCCTGGATCGGCCATGCCGCCGCATCGCCAAGGGCGCAGATCGTGTGGCCCTCGACCTGCTTGGTCACGTCAAGTAGCATGTCGATCTCTTCCGGCTGGGCGTTGCCTTCGACCAGACGCGCCATCACGCGCATCATCCAGCCGGTGCCTTCGCGGCAGGGCGTGCATTGGCCACAGCTTTCGTGCTTGTAGAACTTGGCCAGACGCCAGATCGCCTTGATCATGTCGACGTCCTTGTCCATCACGATCACTGCCGCTGTCCCGAGACCCGATTGAAGATCGTTGCGCAGGTAGTCGAAATCCATGATCGCGTCGCGCATGTTCTCGCCGCGCACGCAAGGCACGGACGATCCACCGGGGATCACGGCCTTGAGATTGTCCCATCCACCGCGAATTCCGCCACAGTGCTTTTCGATCAGTTCCTCGAACGAGATGCTCATCGCCTCTTCAACGACGCAGGGGTTGTTGACGTGCCCCGAGATCGCGAACAGCTTGGTGCCCGCGTTGTTCTGGCGGCCAAAGCCGGAAAACCACGACGCGCCACGGCGCAGGATGGTCGGCACGACGGCGATGGATTCGACGTTGTTCACCGTCGTCGGGCAGCCATAAAGACCGGCACCCGCCGGGAACGGCGGCTTCATGCGCGGCATCCCCTTCTTGCCTTCAAGGCTTTCCAGAAGCGCCGTTTCCTCGCCGCAGATGTAGGCACCGGCGCCGTGCGCGAGGTAGAGGTCGAAATCCCAGCCCGATCCCGCAGCGTTCTTGCCCAACAGCCCTGCGTCGTAGGCTTCGTCGATGGCGGCCTGAAGCGCCTCTTTCTCGCGGATGTATTCGCCACGGATGTAGATGTAGCAAGCCTTCGCCTGCATCGCGAAGGACGCGATCAGGCAGCCCTCGATCAGCGTGTGCGGATCGTGGCGCATGATCTCGCGGTCCTTGCAGGTGCCCGGCTCGGATTCGTCGGCATTCACCACAAGGTAGGACGGACGCCCGTCACTTTCCTTGGGCATGAACGACCATTTCAGACCGGTCGGAAAACCCGCCCCACCACGACCGCGCAGGCCCGAGGCCTTCATTTCGTCGACGATCCAGTCACGACCCTTCTTGATGATCGTATCGGTCCCGTCCCAATGGCCGCGCGCCTGAGCACCCTTCAGGGTGCGGTCATGCATGCCATAGATATTTGTGAATATTCGGTCCTGATCCTTGAGCATCGGTGCGTCCTTCTTCGTCAGTCGCGCGTCTTTTGCCACAGTCTCCAGGTGACGACCAGTGCCCAAAAGAACGCACCCAGAGAGATCAGGTAGAACAGGATCTCGAACCGCGGGGCCAAACTGAAGAGCCGGACAAGACCGGGCGCAAAAATACTCAGCAGGCCGGCAAGGGCAATCGTGATGGCAATCGTGCGTCCCTGACGGGCGATCTCGGTGTCACGGTTATCGGTCATGGGCCTCTCTTTCGTGGTGCCACTCTATTTGACCGCGCGGCCAGGGGCGTCAAGGCATGGTCCGTTGCGATTGCGGATCTTGAACGTCGCGGGCCCGCGCCCGCGACGATGTATCCGGGGGGCAGGCTCTAGTACGTGTCGCCCTTGTCCACCTTCTTGGAAAACGCAGTATCGCCACTAACGGCAAGGAGCCTGGCCTGCGGCACCCAGTCGTCACGTGTCACGCGTCCCCGGAACCCTTTGAGGTTTTCGTTGACCCACACAATTTCCGCCGCTGTCCAGTTGGCGATCTGGTCGAAATGGTAATAGCCCATGTCATGCAAAAGCTGCTCGAGCTTCACACCGACCCCCTTGATCTCCTTGAGATTGTCGGCCTGACCATCGCGCGGCGCGTCAAGCCCGACGGGCTTGGTGCCGACATCGGCATCGCCCGCCATCGGGCCGGCCTCGGGTGCCGGCGCTGTGGGGTCCGGCGTTCCGGCTGGCTTGGATTGCGCGTCGCTTTGAAGATGTGACTCGTCATGCGTCGGTGCGGGGTCGGCCACCTTGGACGGTGCAGGTGTGGTGACGGGCGCAGCGGCGGCGCTGCCTGTCGTGACGACATGACCGGGTGCATCCGCTGTCTCGACCGAACCGGTTGACCCTGCAGCCGGCGACGCATCGTCAGGCGCGACGGAAATACCAGGCTCGGCAGGCGCCATGGCAGCCGAAGTGGCAGGCGCAGTATGAGTCGCCGCCGACGCCGCGCTTTCGGTCCGGTTCGCACCTGTTGGCGCATCCTTGTCTGCCCCACCGGGGGCGACCGGCCCCTTGTTCGCGGGTTCACGCCACCCCAGCCACAGGACCAACGCCACGATGACAGCGACCAGAACCGCAATGACAGCAGCAGCCGTCCACGCATAATCAAAAAGAACGAGGGAAATGCCCCCGCCGATGAAGCCGAAGAGAACCGCGATGACCACGATCCCCTCTTCCTTCGGTGCAGATTTTGGGTCGAACATCCTTCGGACTCCTTACTATGCGTCGCAACGACGCGACATGATGCCGGGCCAATGCCCGATGCCGGACACAGGCAATCGGGCATCATCCACTCGGCACCAAGCATAAAAGGATAAACACGTTCAGGTGAAGGGTTTTCACGAGAAATGCGCTACAGCGCGGATTTCAGCCCTTGGCGAATTCGGCAGCCTGCGCCACCCAATTATCCCGCACGATCCGCCCCTTGAAGCGCAGACGCGAGTCGACCCAGGCAATTTCTGCGTCGCTCCAGTCGGCTATCTGGTCGAAATGGTAGAACCCCAATTCGTTCAGCGCCGCTTCCAGCTTTGGGCCGACACCGGAAATCCGCTTGAGATCGTCAGCCCCTTCCTGTCGCGGCGCGTTCAGGGTGGCTGGTTCCTGTTCCACGGTGCCTTCAGGCAACCCGCTAACGGTGCCTGCGGGCGCGTCGGGGGCGTCGGCATGGGCGGATTTCACGCGCTTGTCGGCGTTCGCTTTCGGTGTCGCGTCGGTTTTACGCTTGGCACCCTTACTGGGGGTGCCCTCCTCCGGCTTGCCCGTCGCTTCCACGTCAGGCGCCTCGCCCGGTGCTTCCGACACCTTGTCAGAGGCTTCCCCCCTGCCGCGCGGGGCATCCTTGTCACCGGCGACCCGTCCACCCTGCTGGCCATCCGGCCCTTGCGGCGAAAGTTTCTCGTCACGGGCGGCGGCCGTCGGATCAGGATCGGCGGCATCAGCGGCTCGCCACGGCGTCAAAAGCGGCACTTCGGTTCCGTCGATACGCTTGACCGTATCCCCGACATCGGTCGCCAGCTGGGCAGAGGCGTTGTATTGCGTCTTGCCGCTGTCGTATTCGGTCAGGCTGGTCAACCCGTTCAGCGGTTCGGCGGCATAGCGACCATTCTGCGGACCGGGCGTCGGCACCTTGCCGGCCGCCAGTTCATCGATGATCTCACCCAGACGTTCGGTGGTCAGATCCTCGTAATAATCCTTGCCGATCTGGGCCATCGGCGCGTTGGCGCAAGCCCCAAGGCATTCGACCTCTTCCCACGAAAACTTGCCGTCGGCGGACAGCGCATGCGGTTTTTGGGCGATCCTTTCCTGACATACGGACATCAGGTCTTCCGCACCGCAAATCATGCAGGACAACGTGCCGCAGATCTGGATATGCGCCACGGAGCCCACGGGCTGAAGCTGGAACATGAAATAGAACGTCGCCACTTCGAGCGCCCGGATATATTCGAGCCCCAGCATCTTCGCCACGCCTTCGATCGCAGGACGGGTCAGCCAGCCTTCCTGTTCCTGCGCACGCCAGAGCAGCGGAATAATCGCCGAGGCCTGACGACCTTCGGGATATTTCGTCATCTGTGCCTCGGCCCAGGCCCGGTTGGCGGGCGTGAAGGCGAAAGTTTCGGGCTGGTCGTGATAAAGACGGCGTAGCATCAGAAAGTCATCCGGTCAGTATGGCCGCGCCGGTCAGCGCGACGGTCAAGGCAAGTGGCGGTATCTGCGTCCCGAAGCCGGTTAGCAAGACCGCAAGAACGATCATGCCTGCGTCGCGCAGGTATCGGTCAGCACGCTGATTGCACCCGATCCGGAAACCCGCACGCGCCCCTCGGCTTCGAGTTGGGGGGCAAGGCTGGACAGTTCGCTGGAACTGATCGTCGCGTCCGTCAGCACGTTCGACACGTTGTCTGCCGTCAGCGTGCAGCCGTTGGCCTCGATGGCATTTACCAGCCGCTCTTTGGCGGTCATTGCGACGGGTTGCGGTGTCGCCGGAGCAACGGCTGCAGGTGTTTCAACCGGTTCAGGCTGCGACAGGTTACGCAAATCGGCGTTGCAAGCGGACAGAACGACGACGGCGGACAGTACAAATATCAGTTTCATGACGGGACTTTCTGAAGGTGAAACGGTTAGCGATCAATCTCGCCGAAGACGACATCCATTGTGCCGATTATTGCGGAAACGTCCGCCAGTTGGTGACCTTTGCAGATGTGATCCATCGCCTGAAGATGCAGATATCCCGGCGCGCGCAGCTTGGCGCGGTAGGGTCTGTTGGTGCCGTCGGCCACAAGGTAGACGCCGAATTCGCCCTTGGGCGCCTCGACCGCAGCGTAGACTTCGCCGGCGGGGACGTGGAACCCTTCGGTGTAAAGCTTGAAGTGGTGGATCAGGCTTTCCATGTCGGTCTTCATCGCGTGCCTTGTGGGCGGGCTCATTTTTCCACGGGTTATCACTTCGCCCTTTTCGTGACGCAGCTTCTCGCAGGCCTGGCGGACGATGTGCGTGGACTGGCGCATTTCCTCCATGCGGACAAGGTAGCGGTCATAGCAATCGCCGTTCTTGCCGACAGGCACCTGAAATTCGAACTCGTCATAGCATTCGTAGGGCTGGCTCCGACGCAAATCCCAAGCCAGACCGGACCCGCGCACCATCACGCCGGAAAAGCCCCATTCCTGAATCTCTTGCTCGGTCACCACACCGATGTCGGCGTTGCGCTGCTTGAAGATCCGGTTCTCGGTCAACAGCCCGTCGATGTCATCAAGCACGGCGGGGAAAGCCTGCGCCCATGTGTCGATATCCTCGACCAGTTGGTCGGGCAGATCCTGATGCACACCACCAGGGCGGAAATAAGCCGCGTGCAGGCGGGCGCCGCAGGCCCTTTCGTAGAAGATCATCAGCTTCTCACGCTCTTCGAAGCCCCAAAGCGGCGGAGTCAGCGCACCTACGTCCATCGCCTGTGTCGTGACGTTCAGCAAGTGGCTGAGAATACGTCCGATTTCCGAATAAAGCACGCGGATCAATTGCGCGCGGCGCGGCACCGGCGTGTTCGTCAGGCGTTCGATCGCCAGACACCAAGCATGTTCCTGATTCATCGGAGCGACGTAATCGAGCCGGTCGAAATAGGGCAGGTTCTGCAGGTAGGTGCGGCTTTCCATCAGCTTCTCGGTGCCACGGTGCAACAGTCCGATATGCGGGTCGCAGCGTTCGACGATCTCGCCGTCAAGCTCAAGCACCAGCCGCAAAACACCATGCGCTGCAGGGTGTTGCGGGCCGAAGTTGATGTTGAAATTGCGGATCTTCTGCTCGCCGGTCACTGCGTCCGTCGTGCCGTCGTCGTAGGTGTTGACCCGAATATCGCCGTCCATCATGTGCTCGCCCTTTGCAGGTTGTCCTGCCACCGTTGTGGCAGTGGGCCCATATGCTGGGCCACCCATTCATACTGGTCTCTCAGGAAATCCGCCACCCGTGGACGCAAAGTTTCATCCATTTCCTGTGCGGCACTTTCGTTCACGACCTCGGCCGGTCCGGCGCGCTGTGCAATGCCGAGAAACGCGTTGATCCGTCCCAACCCCGGCCCCGCGAACATGGCCTCGCAGAACTCCACCATAAACCGCTCTTCCGGCACCACGGCGCGTATCCGCCCAATGGCCCCGATGTAGTCACCCATCCGCGCGATATGCGCCTCACCACCGTCCAGCACGGACCGCAGCACAGCATCGGGGGCCTGTTTCGTGCGCGTGGCATGCATGCTTGCGTGACTCCAGAGCCGGTCGACGGGGTCGCGCAGCAGATAGATGGAGTGGTTGCCGCCCTCCCTGACGGCATCACAATGTGCCAAGGTCGTGGTGTTGAAAGCCACGCGAACAGGAGGACGGCGAGATGACGGATAT
>Ga0307940_1000079_pt1 | contig 57478 bp, 53 predicted proteins | sample OrgLakmetagen124_FD_201835 | JGI IMG/M metagenome (GOLD analysis project Ga0307940, IMG submission 201835) | Saline water microbial communities from Organic Lake, Antarctica - #124 | ecosystem: Environmental > Aquatic > Non-marine Saline and Alkaline > Saline | place: Antarctica: Organic Lake... | reverse complement strand
TGGTCACATTGCCTCCCAATAATATGAAGTTTCAGTAATTGACGATCTTGATTGATTATTTGATGAAGATTGCACTAGGCCAGAGGGTGCTTGAGACACTGCTTTCCAAAACTGTGCGGAGCCATGGGTGAAAAGCGAACCGCTTTTCACGGGCTGGCCACGGATGGCCTGCCCTGGACCCTCAGTGCGACGCAGGAGCATCAAGCACTGAGGGGCGGAGCCCAAGCGCCACAGGGATGTGCTTGAGCGTGTTTTGGAAAGCAGTGTCTCAAGCACCCGTACACCCAAGTAAAAAATTAAGGACATATAGTAACAGATTCGAACAATCGCGGGAGGGCCCAAAACACTGAAGAAAAGCAAGAAAGGCGCCGCCGGAGCCCCGATGGTGCCTTGCCTGAGGGGGTGCTCACTGCTAGAGTTGCGGCATCTTTTCCGGACTGCAACTCTCAGGTTGAAACTACACGAATGTTGATCAAAAGACTCCGAGGCTTATTCTCAAGCGACCTGTCCATCGACCTGGGCACCGCCAACACCCTTATTTACGTGCGTGATCGTGGCATTGTTCTTAACGAGCCATCCGTTGTGGCCATCCGCACCAATGGTTCCCAGAAAATGGTCGCCGCCGTTGGCGCTGAAGCCAAACGCATGCTGGGTCGTACCCCCGGCAACATCACTGCGATCCGTCCCATGAAAGATGGTGTCATCGCAGACTTTGTTGTCACCGAGAAAATGCTTCAGCATTTTATTCACAAAGTGCACGAGAACAGCTTTATCACGCCGAGCCCTCGAGTACTGGTCTGTGTGCCCAGCAAATCCACACAGGTAGAGCGCAAGGCCATTCGCGAATCCGCTATGGGTGCCGGTGCCCGGGGAGTTTTTCTGATTGAAGAGCCCATGGCCGCGGCCATTGGTGCCGGTTTGCCAGTTGAAGAAGCCAGCGGTTCGATGATCGTGGATATCGGTGGCGGCACGACTGAGATTGCCATTATCTCCCTGAACGGCATCGTTTATGCTGAGTCCGTTCGTACCGGCGGCGACAAGTTTGATGAAGCCATCGTTACCTATGTTCGCCGAAACTACGGCAGCCTGATTGGTGAGTCCACAGCAGAGCGTATCAAACACGAAATCGGCTGTGCCTACGAAGGCCTGGAAATTCGCGAGATCGACGTGCGCGGCCGCAACCTGGCCGAGGGCGTGCCCCGCGCCTTCACTCTGAACAGCGAGGAAATACTCGACGCACTTCAGGAGTCCCTTGCGCAGATCGTTCAGACGGTCAAGAGCGCGCTGGAACAGTCGCCGCCGGAACTGGCCTCGGATATCGCCGAGCGTGGCATTGTGCTGACCGGTGGTGGTGCACTGCTGCGCGGTCTGGATAAACTGATCAGCGAAGAAACCGGGCTGCCTGTCATTATTGCCGAGGACCCGCTCACTTGTGTCGCCCGTGGTGGTGGGAAGGCGCTGGAAGTCATTGACCGCGGCGGAATCGGGATGTTCTTCCAGGAGGGTTAAGCCCGTGGGGAGCGTTCGCTATTAAGACCCTCTTTGTTCAGGGCACTGTCCCTGGTCTTCGTCTGACCATTGTGTTCGTGCTGTCGGTAGCAATGATTGTTGCCGATGCACGCTTCGATCAGCTCACGCCTGTAAGGAGCACCATCGGGACCGGACTTGCCCCGATCCACTGGCTCGGCAACGCGCCGGGGAAGTTCAGCGACTGGGTGGCCAGCCTGTTTATTACCCGTGGTGACCTGTTGGAACAAAATGAAGCACTCAATGCCCGCCTGCTGATACTTGAGCGTCGTGCCCTGAAGTACGCAGCCCTTGCGTCTGAAAACAATGAAATGCGCCAGCTGATGAACTCGTCGCAAGTGCTGGATGACCGCGTTATCCTCGGTGAAGTGGTCGGGGTGTCACCCGATTCGTTTTCCCACGAGATCGTCATTAACAAAGGCAGCTGGGACGGCGTCGAAGTAGGGCAGGCAATTCTGGATGCAAACGGGTTAATGGGGCAGGTTCAGCAGACCAGCAGATTTACATCCCGCGTTCTGCTGGTGTCTGATAGCAGCCACGCAGTGCCTGTGGAGGTCGTTCGTAATGGTTTACGGGCGGTACTCCTTGGCAACGGCGACACCGATGCGCTTGAGCTGGTCCACGTGCCGGACACAGCCGACATCCGCGAGGGCGACCTTCTGGTTAGTTCTGGACTGGGCGGGCGTTTCCCCAAGGGTTATCCGGTCGCTGAGGTCGATAGCATAACCAAGGAGCCAGGTGAGCCCTTCGTGGAGATTCAGGCCAGCCCGAAAGCCGAGTTGAATCGCAGCCGCCTGGTGCTAGTGGTATTTGCGCCAGAATCCGAGAACGAAGCCGAGGCAACCGAAACGGATAACGGCGAGATTGAAGCAGACGCTCCGGTGCAGAAGGGAGGAACTCCCTGATGTTATCGGTGATCAGCTACCCTGTTTTTATTTTCAGTGTGATTATTGCGCTCGCACTCAGCAGTTCCCTGTTTCCCGTCGACTGGTTTGAGTACCGGCCCGAGTGGTTGGGTCTGATGGTGTTTTACTGGACGTTTCGGGCGCCTGCACAATTCGGGGTTCTGCTGGCCTGGTGTCTGGGGTTGTTGCTTGATGTGCTTGAGGCAACGCCGCTGGGCGTTAACGCCCTGGCCATGGGCCTGATTGCGTTTCTGGTGCTAACGGTGCACCAGCGCCTACGCATGTATCCCTTGCCACAGCAATGCCTGATGGTGTTTCTGCTTCTGGGCATCAACCAGATGCTTGTCCACTTTATCAAACAGACTCTTGGCGCAGAGGATTCCGGTTTCGGCTATCTTTGGCCGGCTTTGACCGGTGCGTTTGCCTGGCCAGTGCTGTGTGTTTTGCTGGACAACCTGAACCGCAAACTGGGTTAGAGCAATGTTGCGTTCCGTGCACTGCGACCGGATGAAATATCCGCCTATGTGCGCTCCGGTGAACCCATGGACAAAGCCGGAAGTTATGGTATTCAGGGTCTCGGTGGTATTTTTGTAGAGAGTTTGCAGGGTAGTTATAGCGCTGTCGTAGGTTTGCCACTTCGCGAGACCGCTGATCTTCTGGCGCAGGCAGGCTACCCGGTCTGGACAGCGTGGCAATCAAGGCAGGAGAGCCTTAATGAGTGAAGAGATTCTGATCAATGTAACGCCGGTTGAGACCCGTGTCGCTCTGGTTGAAAACGGTATGCTTCAGGAGGCCTATATTGAGCGGGCCAGCCGCAAAGGCAACGTTGGCAACATCTACAAAGGCAAGGTTGTCAGGGTGTTGCCGGGCATGGAAGCGGCGTTTGTCGATATTGGTTTGCAGCGCGCAGCCTTTATTCATGCGTCTGATGTTGTGACCGAGCAGCAATCGGCAGCGGATTCAGTTGAGGGCTCCAGAGCCGTACCGGACATTCGCACACTGCTGCGTGAAGGGCAGTCGCTGGTGGTGCAGGTGACCAAAGACCCTATTGGCACCAAGGGCGCGCGCCTGACGACCCAGTTGTCTATCCCCTCTCGTTATCTGGTGTTCATGCCGGGCGTGTCCCACATTGGCATTTCCCAGCGGATCGAGGACGAAACGGAGCGGGCCCGTCTGAAAGCGGTCGTAGCAGAGGGTGCCGCAAAGGAAACAGAGGTCAATGGCGGATATATTATACGAACGGCCGCTGAAGCGGCGTCGGCGGAAGACCTGATTAACGACATGGTGTATCTCCATCGCCTCAGCCAGGCGATTGAGGAGCGCATTGACCGCTGTCAGGCACCTGCGGTGGTGTACCAGGATTTACCGCTATTTATCCGTACCATCCGCGACCTGATTCGTCCCCAGACTGAAAAAGTCAGAATCGACAGCAAGGAAAGCCACCAGCGGGTTATGGAGTTTGTTGACGAGTTTGTCACCGAGTTCTCGGACAAGGTGGAGTACTACCCGGGTGAACGCCCTCTGTTTGACCTTTATTCCGTTGAAGATGAGATACAGAAAGCGCTGAGCCGTAAAGTGCAGCTCAAGTCCGGCGGTTACGTGATTATTGACCAGACCGAGGCGATGACCACGATCGATATCAATACCGGCGCCTTCGTAGGCCACCGCAACCTGGAAGAGACGATTTTCAAGACCAACCTTGAAGCCGCCCGCTCGATCAGCCGCCAACTTCGCTTGCGCAACCTCGGCGGCATCATCATCATTGATTTCATTGATATGGACGACCCGGAGCATAAGCGGCAGGTTCACCGCATGCTGGAAAAGATGCTTGAGCGGGACCATGCCAAAACCAAAATTACCGGTGTGTCCGAGCTTGGCCTGGTCGAGATGACCCGTAAGCGAACCACCGAAAGCCTGGGCCAGGTGCTGTGCGAACCTTGCCCGATCTGTGATGGCCGGGGGTTTCTCAAGACCAGCGAGACGGTCTGTTACGAAATTTTCCGCGAAATTCTGCGGGTTAACCGCGCTTACGATGCTGAAAGCTATCTGGTGATGGCGTCACAAAGCGTGGTCGACCGGCTGCTGGATGAAGAGTCGGATAACGTGGCTGACCTTGAGACTTTCATTCGAAAGGCCATCCGCTTTCAGGTCGAACCGTTTTACAGTCAGGAGCAATACGATGTGGTTCTGCTCTAGTAGTCTGACTGGCCCCATGTTTTAACCTCCGCGGCGCCTCTGATGAACGCTCCTGCAGCCAAAGAAAAGCCAAGAGGGATTGTAGTCGGGATCCTGGCCAAGCTTGCCAACCTGTTCTGGTGGCTGCTTCTGGCTGTGCTTGTACTGGCGGCACTCTATGCCGGGCTCGGGCGGCAGATTACCCAGAATATTAATGACTACCGACCGCAGATAGAGCAGCAGCTCTCGGAGTTTCTGGGCCAGAATATCCTGATCGGTTCCCTGTCATCCCGCTGGAACTGGCTTAACCCGACCATTATTGCCCGGGACCTGGCGGTGACGTCGGACGCAGACAGTGAAGAGGTGATTGGCTCACTCCAGAGCCTGCGGGTTGGCCTGGATTTTCTGGCCTCCCTCAGGCGTTTCAGAATCGTCTTTTCGAATTTCGACGCCAACGGGCTGGAACTGGTTATCAATCAGTCTCCACGTGGTGCAATCGAGGTTGAGGGGGTAGACCTGCCCGAGCCTGTCGCTAACGATCTGAGCCAATGGATTGATCTGGCTGGCCGCTGGCTCTCGAACCCCTCTGTCCGCATTACGCGGGTAGCGCTGGGGCTTCGGGATGGCAGCGGGGAGTTGCGGCAGGTCGAGATTCCCCAGCTGGATCTGGTATACCGGCGGGGACTGTTCCACGCGTCCGGACGCGCAATGCGGCCCGGCACCACCCAGCAACTGGCAAGCTTCAGGCTGGTTGGCCAGCATTTTTTCAGGGGTGATTTCACCGGCCAGTTCTATGGCGATATCAATTCCGGGCGTTTGTTTGATGGCCTGGTCCAGGAATACGGCTGGCAAGGTATTCGTGCCGAAGGTTTTGATATTGGCGGTCAGGTCTGGCTTACCTTCCGTGATGGTCTGATGGCGCAGGCCAGTGGCACCCTGCAAACACCCTATCTGCAGCTGGGAGTCGGCAACGAGTCGCTGGCGCCTCTGGAAGATATCCGGGTCAAATTCGGCTGGCGCCGTAAAGGCCCGGATAATGATCTGGACAACGGCTCAGAAGATAAAAGCGCCGTCCAGGCTGATACACCTGACCAGCTGCCCTGGTATGCGACCGGCGAGTTTCACCTGAACGACCTGACCTGGCGCTGGAACGGGGAAACCGTCCCCGGCTTTGACCTGCGATTTCAGCCCGGTTCTCAAGCAGACTCTCTGGTCGCTGATAAATTCCCGATTGCGCCGGTCAGCGGCCTGCTCAGTCGCCTTCAGGTTCTTCCCAGCCAGCTGTCCACGGTACTGGAACGCTACAGCCCCACCGGCTCGCTGGATCGGCTGCTTCTGCACATGCCGGCGGACGACTCCGGCCAGTTCCGCCTGACGGCCAATCTGCGCAATATCAACGTCAAGGCGCTCGATGGTGCCCCAGCGGTGCAGGGGCTGGATGGATCATTGGTGGTCAATCAGCAGGGTGGGCTTGTTCAGGCGGACTCGGCCGCCATGACCTTTGGTTTTCCCTCTCTGTTCCGGGGACTCTGGGATGTTCGCAATTTCAGGGCGGGTGTTGCCTGGCGTTTTGAGGACGACGCGATACGGGTCTATTCCAATGACATTGCCATGGGTGTCGGGCCAGAGTCCAAGCTGACGGGTGCCTTTGATCTGAAAATGGTGCAAGGTGGCGAAGATGTTCTGAGCTTGCAAGTCGGAGTTGAGGACGGGAATGCCGGAATGCTGGGGGAATTCGTGCCCGTTCACCTTGTGGACCAGGGATTAGTTACCTGGCTCACAACGGCGATTAAAGAAGCGGATATTGTTCAGGGCACCTATTTTGGCCACGGCCAGATCGGTAGCGATTCGCCGTCTGGCTCCTTTGTGTCCTCCATGGTCTACGACTTTGACAATTCCAGGGTGCAGTATGATGAAAGCTGGCCTGAAGTCACCGGTGCGTCCGGTCGCGTTTTTGTTCACCAGGGGCGCACGCAGATTGACCTGGCCTCTGGTCAGACCGGTGGAATCGAACTGCGGCCCGGACAGGTTCGGGTAGAGCCGGGTGGTGAGGGTGAAAGCACCATGGTTTATATAGATGTAGCTGCGCCGGTATCCGGCGACGCATTGGCCTATTGGATGGAGCGCAGTCCTCTTGGTGAAATGGCCGGTGCTGCATCGGAAAGTATTCTTGTAGAGGGTCAGTTTTATCTGGACCTGGGGTTGCACTTTGCCCTGGATTCGGATCAAACGCCCGATGTTGAGGCCAGGGTGCGCACAGAGTCGGGTTCCCTGACCTTTGCGGCGGCTGATCTGCAATGGACTGAGGTGTCTGGCGAAGTCAGCTACAGCACCACGACCGGGTTTTCCAGTGACCCGGTCACCGCCCGTTTTCTGGGTAACGCCGTATCGGTTTGGTTTCGGAAAAGCCAGTTCGGCGATGGGCTGACGCTGCACCAGGCGGGGAAGGTTGGTGTATCAGTGTTGCAGAATCGGTTTGGCCTGCCTGAGAGTATTTCGCAAGGCATTGATGGCAGGCTCGATTACAAGGCGATCATTGAGCTGCCGTCGGACAAAGCGGCGACTATACGCCTGATGTCTGATTTGACCGGCGTAACGGTTGACTGGCCTGATCCCCTGGGGAAAACGGCCGAAACCACCGCGCCTCTGGATATAACGGTTCAGCCCGGCCGCGAGAAAGGCATGGAGCTGAATGTAGACTGGCAGCAGCGGATGAATCTTGATATCGACCTGCAGCCCGGCCGCGTTGAAGTGGCCGTGAATGATTTGCAGGTTGGCGAACGACGGTTTCAGGATGTTCGCGTTGAAGCGGTTCAGGGGCCAGAGAACTGGCTGATCCGCATCGCCGCCGAGTGGATTCGAGGTATGACAATTTGGCCGGTTGCAGGAACGGGTACGGGGGCCAAGACCGAAGATAGCGTGGTCAATGTTGACCTGGAAAAACTGTCCCTCGCGCGGGATGAAGATCAGTTGGCCGAAACTGAAGCGCCACTCGAGGCGGAAGACCCTGTAAAGGCGTTCAGGGAGCTCGACTTCGCAGGCTGGCCGGCCGTCAATGTGCGAATTGCGAACCTGCAGATCAACGATAAGGATGCCGGTATCTGGTCGTTCGAGCTGAAGCCCGTTGCCAATCGGCTAGACGTGGAAAACATTGAGGGCCAGCTTAAATCATTGACGTTGGCAGGTGCTCTGAGCTGGCGAATCGAAAATAACGAGGTAAGGACTGGCTTCAAAGGTACACTCAAGGGCGAGTCTCTGGCGGATATCGGCGCCCTTGTCGTTGCCGAAATTCCTTTCCGGAGCGATAAAACCGTGATTGAGCTGGATCTCGACTGGCCGGGCCGCCCGGATCAGTTTGCCGTGGATGAACTCAGTGGCAATGCCAGCATGCGCTTTGACGATGGTGTCATTCTGGAGGGTAACAGCACCGCTCAGCTTTTCAGGGTATTCAATCTGCTTAATTCAGATACGCTGTGGCGAAGGCTGCAACTGGATTTCTCTGACCTTTACGAGGCCGGTGTCGCGTTCGACGCTATTTCAGGCAAAGCCAGGCTGGATAATGGCGTGCTGGCTTTCGATCCGGAACTGCAGATTGTCGGTCCCTCCGGAGCCTTCAAGTTCAGTGGTACCACCAACCTGGCGCAGGAAACGCTGGATATGAACATGGTCGTGGTGCTGCCGCTGACTCAGAACCTGCCATTGGCGGCGGTGTTGCTGGGAGCCGGGGCCCCCATTGGCGGTGCGCTTTTTGTATTGGATAAGGTGTTGGGCGATCCGTTGAGTAAACTCACCAGTGCGACTTATAGTGTGAGGGGGTCCTGGGATGAACCAGAGGTCCGTTTAAAGGGAGTCTTTGATGATGGCGAGTAATCTACAGACACAGAACGGGTAAACGGAGCAGGCCATGTCAGCAGTTTCAGTGCAGGAAAACCGGGTCGCCGCTATCCAGATGGTCAGCGGCGGGGATATTGACAGGAATCTGGAAGAAGCCCGTCGGCTTCTGGTTGAGGCGGCGGGTATGGGGGCCAGGGTTGCGGTTTTGCCAGAAAACTTTGCGGTACTGTCTACTCGCAAAATGCTTGAATGTGGCCTCCGGGAAAGCGGTTCTGATGCCCCTGTCCAGGCATTCCTGGCAGAGCAGGCGGCTGCGCTGGGGCTCTGGATTGTGGGTGGTTCCCTGCCGATCGCAACCCGGCCCGATGGTTCCAGCGTGCCTGAGCATGTCCGCGCCAGCTGTATTGTCTTTAACGACAAGGGGCAACAGGTTGCCCGCTACGACAAGATTCACCTGTTCGATGCCATGGTAGAAGACGCGCACGGACAGTACCGTGAGTCCGACACGTTCGAACCGGGTAAGGATATTGTGGTGGTGGATACTCCCGCTGGTCGGCTCGGGCTGGCCATCTGTTACGATCTCCGGTTTCCGGAGCTATTCCGTAAGCTGCGGGAGCAGGGTGCTGAGTGGGTGTCCCTGCCCAGTGCGTTCACCTGGAATACCGGCGATGCGCATTGGCATGCGCTGATCAGAGCCCGTGCGATTGAAAATCAGGTATGGCTGGTGGCGCCGGGGCAGGGCGGATACAACAGTGAACGTCGCCGTACCTATGGCCACAGCCTGGTGGCAGACCCCTGGGGCCGGATAATGTCTGAGCTGGACGAAGGGCCGGGCGTGGTTACGGCGGAACTGGACATGGACCGGTTAAAGGAAATCAGAGCCCGCATGCCGGTGTGGGAACACCGGCGCCTGTAAAATTTCAGTCCTGCGCGGACTCTTAAGTTTTCAGTCCTGCGCGGACTCTGCGTCATCAATGCATTCCCGCAGGTAGCGGAACAGTTTCCGCGGCTGGCCGGTGGCTTGCTCTTTCAGGCCGTCACGCTGGGCATTGCGCGCCAGGTTTCGCAGATGCTGGATGTCTGCGGTGGTGCAGTACTCCAGGAACTCGCCAACAGCGCTGTCGCCCTCATCGATCATCCGGTCGCGCCAGAGCTCGGCAAGGTGATGACGCCGGGTGTGCTCTTCGCTGCCGGAATAAAAAGCATCAATCTGCCGTGACAGGCCTTCCGGATCATTTTCCTGGCGGATGACCTTGCCAATGTATTGCAGGTGTCTGCGACGGGCTTCCTTCTGGCGGATACGCCGTGATTCTTCGATAGCCGCTCTTAAAGTCTCGCTGATCGGCAGGGTGCCGAGCTGATCGCTGTTCAGATCCAGCATGCGTTTGCCCAGATCCTGCAGCGCCAGCATCTCCCGCTTGAGCTGGGATTTACTTGGGCCATCGTATTCCGGCGCGTCTGTGTTGTCGTGATAGTCTTTCATAAATCCAGCTCTTATGTCGGATTACGCGTAAACGAGTGTGGCAAGTCCGAGGAACGACATAAAGCCAACAACGTCAGTCACCGTCGTCAAAATCACACTGCCGGCCAGGGCCGGGTCAATATTCCTGGATTTGAGAAATAGCGGCAGTACCGTGCCCACCAGCGCTGCGGCGATCAGGTTGATCACCAGTGCCGCCGCTATGATCGCCCCGATCATCATGTCGTCGAACCAGAATGAAGCAGCCGATGCCACAACCACCGCCCACAGCAGGCCGTTCAGCGCACCCGAGACAAACTCGCGGTTAAGCAGCCAGCCCACATTGGCTCCGCTGATCTGGCCGACTGCCATGCCGCGAATAACCAGCGTTAGCGTCTGGCTACCGGCAATACCGCCCATGCTGGCAACGATGGGCATCAGCACGGCCAGCGCCACCACTTTTTCGATGGTGGCTTCAAACAGGCCGATAACGCCAGAAGCAGTAAATGCCGTAAGCAGATTGATGCCCAGCCAGACGGCGCGGCGGCGTGTGGTCTTGAGAATGGGGGCAAAGGTATCTTCGTCTTCGTCCAGGCCTGCCATGCTCATCAGAGAGTGGTCAGACTCCTCCCGAATAACGTCAACCACGTCATCGATGGTGATCCGGCCCAGCAGTCGGCCGTCTTCGCTCACCACCGGAGCTGAAATCAGATCGTAGCGCTCGAACAGGGTTGCTACCTTGTTGTCCGAGAGAGTGACGGGAATGGGGTCGATATCCGTGTCCATGACTTCCCGCACCGTAGCGGCAGGGTTGGATACCAGCATCTTGGTGATCGGTAGTATGCCGATAAACTCATCCCGGCGACTGACGACAATGAGGCTGTCGGTCATGGTCGGAAGATTGCGGTGCCTGCGGAGGTAACGCAGCACAACGTCGATACTGATGTCCGGCCGCACCGTAATGGTGTCGGTGTTCATCAGGCCGCCGGCGGTATCCTCCGGGTAGGACAGAACTTCCTCAACCCGCTGCCGGTCCTGCTCGTCCATGGTATCCAGCACTTCCTGGATAACGGTATCCGGCAGTTGCTGCAGGAGGTCAGCGAGGTCGTCCGACTCGAAGTCCTCGATGATATCCGCCAGTTCCTGAGCGTTCAGCTGGCTCAGGAAATAACTACGGATGTCATCGTTAAGGTACTGAAGAACTTCGCCTTCAAGCTGCTTGTCGACCAGGTTCCAGAGCAGGGCACGCTGGCGCGGTGGCGACGATTCCAGCAGGTGGGCAATATCGCTGGGGCTCAGGCCACCATTGAGAATACGGGCGACCTGCTTGAGCGCACCACTGTCCAGCGCTTCGCTCAGTGAGCGAAGGCGTTGGCGAGCCTGGCTTTTTTCAAGGATATCGGTCATAGAACACCCGCAGTCTTAAAACTTCCGCATTATAGCGGAGTTAGGCTGCCCTGGTGAGAAAGAGTTGTAGGTGAATGCCGTTTATTAAAGTACTGATTCGGCATCTTATTCGCCTTCACCAAAATAGTCCTCGATCAGGGCGGCCAGTGCGTGAATGGCTTCTGCTTCGTCATCGCCCTCGGCGATCAACTCGACTTCCATACCCTTACTGGCGGCCAGCATCATCACTGGCATGATGCTTTTCGCATCCACCTGCTTGCCGTTGCGGGTGATGTGCAAAGTGCTTTCATATTCGGAGGCCGTGGCCACCAGTTTGGCAGCGGCCCGGGCGTGGAGTCCCAGCTTGTTGATGATCGTGACAGTACGCCGGACCATAAATTCAGGATTCCCGGCTTTGCAGGTGCGGTAATTCGGTATGGCGAACCTGCAAGTTGCTGTACTGGCTCTGGAAATAGTGGCCCAGCTGTTCACAGACATAGACCGAGCGATGCTGCCCACCCGTGCAACCGATCGAAATGGTCATGTAGCTGCGGTTGCTGTCAGCAAAGGACGGCAGCCAGGTTTCCAGATAGCTGGTCAGATCTGCAACCATTTTGCGGCTGAGCGGATCTTTTTCCAGAAAATCGATGACAGGCTGGTCGGTACCGGTAAACCGACGAAGTGACGTATCCCAATAGGGGTTCGGCAAACAACGGACATCAAAGACGTAATCGGAATCCAGGGGCACGCCATGCTTGAAACCGAAAGACTGAAACAGCAACGCGAGTTCCTGCTCCCGGCGCCCGGCTACCCTTTGCTTTACCATGTCCCGGAGCTCATACATCGACATGCCCGTGGTTTCGATATACAGGTCGGCAAGTCTGGAGAGGGGCTCAAGCAGCAGCTTTTCGCTACCGATGGCTTCCCGCAGAGAGGTTTTGTCGTCGCTCAGGGGGTGTTTGCGGCGTGTCGCGTGAAAGCGTTGTAGCAGTGACTGTTCGTCAGCGTCGAGGTAGATGATTTCCACGGTGACACCGGCTTGCTGCAGACGGTGATACAGGCTTTCGAAGTTGCTGAGTTCACCGGAAAGGTTTCTGGCATCAATACTGACAGCCATTTTCGATAGCCTGCCGGGTGAAGACTGGCCGGTTGCTTCCTCGGTCAGGGGTGCCAGCAAACCGATTGGCAGGTTGTCTATGCAATAAAATCCCAGATCCTCAAGCACATGAAGAACCGTACTCTTACCAGATCCTGAACGGCCACTGACAATAATCAGTTTCATGCCGGGTTACCTCAAAAGCGAGTGTTTTCAGTGGCTTTCAGCCAGCATCTGCCGGTAAAGCGTCTCGCCATCCGTGCACTGACGCAAATGATCACAGAATGCACGATCATTGAACTTTTCGGCAATCTGGCTGAGCAGTTCAAGGTGTTCGCTGGTTGCTTCTTTCGGCACAACCAATGCAAAAACCAGGTCCACTGGCTGGTTGTCGATGGCGTCAAAGCCCACGCCGTCCTCCAGCGTCATCAGCACCCCGACAACGTGATCCAGGCCGTCCAGGCGACAGTGGGGGATGGCGATGCCCTGGCCAATGCCAGTGCTCCCCAGGCGCTCTCTGGATACCAGATTGTTGAATATCTGGACGTCGCTGAGGGTTTCATCCCGATGTTGAATCTGTTCTGCGATCGTTTCCATTACCCGCTTTTTGCTGGAGGCTGGCACTCGGCAGAGCGTCAGTTCCGGCGCGAGAATGTTCTCAATTGTCAGGGTTGTATCGGTCATGAATTGACGCTAGTTCCGTAAAAAAAGGCTGCGGCACTTTTCAGCTTGTTAGCCAGCGCCGCAGCTCGATTAGTGACATACAGGGATGGGCGCTCCTAGCGGGCGCCGTTTCCGTGCATCCGGTCTACATTCTTCTCTTTGTGCTTGAGGACCTGCCTGTCCAGCTTGTCGATCAGTGCATCAATAGCCGCGTACATGTCCTCGCTTTCAGCCTTTGCATGAATCTCACCACCAATCACGTGGAGGGTGGCTTCCGCCATTTGCCGCACTTTCTCGACCTCGAGGGTCACCTGACAATTGCTGATGTGATCAAAGTGACGCTCAAGTCGTTTAAACTTATCAGCTACATAATCTTTCAGTGCGGGGGTCAGTTCTACGTGATGGCCGGAAATATTGAGTTGCATAGACGTCTCCTGTTTTCAGCGTGCCGGTGCGTTCTTACACCAGTCGCTTGCGCTCGTTGGATGGAGGAATGTGCATTGCTTCACGGTATTTGGCCACGGTCCGTCGGGCCACCTTGATACCCTGTTCTCCTAGCATGGCTGCAATTCTACTATCGCTCAATGGCTTTTTTGGCGTTTCGGCAGAAATCAGTTTTTTGATCATCGCACGTATGGCCGTTGAGGAACATTCGCCGCCCTCGTCAGTGCTGACATGACTCGAAAAGAAATATTTCAGTTCGAAAATGCCACGGGGTGTGTGCATGTATTTCTGCGTGGTCACCCGGGAAATAGTGGACTCATGCATTTCCACCGCCTGAGCGATGTCCGACAGAATCAGCGGCTTCATCGCCTCGTCGCCCTGGTCCAGAAAGCCCTGCTGGTGCTCAACAATGCGTGTAGCCACTTTGAGCAGGGTCTCGTTCCGGCTTTGCAGGCTCTTGATAAACCACTTTGCCTCCTGCAGCTGATCCCGCATGTAGGTATTATCGGCGCTGCTGTCCGCACGCTTTATAAATGAAGCATAGCTGGCATTTACGCGAATGCGCGGTGCAATTTCAGGATTCAGTTCAACGCGCCACCGGTCTTTGTATTTTTTGACGATCACGTCGGGAATGACGTAGTCCGGCTCTGCTTGATCAATGGTATCTCCGGGGCGCGGATTCAGTGTGGTAATCAGGGCCAGCACGTCCCGAAGCTGGTCTTCTTTTAATCGGCTGCGGCGCAATAGCTGTGCGTAATCCCGGTTGCCCAGAAGGTTGATGTAATGGGTAATAACCAGTCTGGCCTGCGCCAGCCAGGGTGTTTCGGGGGAAAGCTGATTAAGCTGGATCAACAGGCAATCCTGCAGATCCCGGGCGAAGACGCCGGGCGGGTCAAAGTGTTGCAGCCGGTGCAGAACGGCCTCTACTTCGTCGAGTTCCAGCTGATCTTCATCGATTTCTTCCACCATACCGGAATGAATTTCGTCCAGCGATGACGTGAGATAGCCGTTATTGTTGACGGCGTCCAGCAGGGCATGGGCAATGGCCTGGTCCCGCTCGCTCAGCGGAGTAAGGTTGAGCTGCCATTCCAGATGATCCCGCAGGGTTTCGGTGGGAGAGTTGCGGGTCTCGAAGTCGTGGTCGTTTTCGTCGTCGTTGCGGGCGGCCGGGCTGGGGGCTGACTGGTAAATATCGTCCCAGGCTGTGTCCACGGGCAGATCGTCGGGGATGGTGTCAGGGCTGTCCGTCTCGGACGACCAGTCCGGGCCGTTTTCGGATTCATCCCACTCGTTTGAGGCATCCGTATCGGCGGCACTGACCTTATCACCGTCGGAGCTTGCTGTGTCCTGGTCTTTGGTGTCGGACTCTGACGCCTCGGCGGCCTGTTCTTCGTCCTCGGATGTCTCCAGCATAGGATTGGTTTCCAGCGCCTGCTGGATTTCCTGCTGAAGGTCGAGTGTAGAGAGCTGCAGAAGCCTGATCGCCTGTTGCAGCTGGGGCGTCATGGTCAGGCTCTGACCCAGCTTTAACTGTAATGAGGCTTTCATAACCATGATTCAGGATCCGTCACTGAGTCCCTCGCGGGCAGGGCGTTGACAAAAACTCGTTGTATGCTGGCTACTTGCCATGCCAAGCAATTTCTCTGCCGAGTGTACTTGCTTGCGAATGGCAAAACAATCGGGCCGCGGCCCCTGGCTCATCTGCTATTCCCCTAAAGCCGGAATTCATTGCCCAGATAGACCTCTTTGACCTGCTGGTTGGCCAGAATCTGATCGGAGCTGCCGGATGCGATGATATAGCCGCCACTGACGATGTAGGCGTTTTCACAGATGTCGAGTGTCTCGCGCACGTTGTGATCGGTGATCAGCACGCCGATACCCTTATCGCGCAGGTGCCGGATAATCTGTTTGATATCACTCACGGAAATGGGATCAACGCCGGCGAACGGTTCGTCGAGCAAAATGAAAGCTGGCTCCATGGCCAATGCCCTCGCAATCTCGACCCGGCGGCGCTCACCGCCGGACAGGGACATGCCCACACTGTCGCGGATATGGGTAATGTGAAACTCTTTCAGCAATTCCTCTGCTTTGGCTTCCCGCTCATCCCGCTTCAGGTCCCGTCGGGTTTCCAGAATCGCCATGATGTTATCCCGCACGGTCAGCTTGCGAAACACCGAGGCCTCCTGGGGCAGGTAGCCGATGCCCTGACGCGCGCGACCATGCATCGGCAGCGGCGTAATGTCCTTGCTGTCGATGGTTATGCGGCCATTGTCGGCGGGCACCAGCCCTACAATCATGTAAAAACAGGTTGTTTTCCCGGCGCCGTTGGGGCCGAGCAGGCCTACGATCTGGCCACTGCGGATTTCCAGTGACACGTCGATAACGACTTTTTTCTGCTTGTAACTCTTCGCAAGTTTACTGGCTCTCAGAACTGCCATCCGGTTCCTGCTCGTTTCGGTTGTTTCGTGGCTGAATGATCATTTCGACCCGTCCGCCGCCGTCACCCTGGTCTGCGGAGCCCTCGGCGGTTACAACGCGATTGACGCTATCATAATGAATGACGTCGCCGCGAAACAGGTTGCCATCCTGCTCGATGACCGCCTCGCGCTCAAACGTGACCCGATTGTCGTCTGCTGACCACACGATTTTCAGGGCCTGGGCGTTGGTTTCCCCTTCGCCCTTTACGGCAGGCTGAAGGTAACGGGCGGGCTGGCCGTTGGCTTCAATCCGGCTCACACCCTTGTCGCTGCGATGGAGCACAACCCGGTCGGCGGTCAGCCGAATATTGCCCTGGCTCATTTCCACAGCGCCGGTGTAGGTGGCAATGCCCTGGCCATCATCGAGGCGGGCTTTGTCGGCACTGACGCGAATGGGAGTGTCGGAATCCAGTTCAAAGGCGTTTGCAAAAGGTGCCACTAATGCCAGCAGCACCGGTATCAGTGTGCGATGTCTCTGGCCTAAACGGTTACTTGCCGGTTTCATAACGTCCTTCTACCTGAGCGTTGAGTTCGAGTATGCGTTCGTCTAACCACGCTTTCATGCCGGTTGCTCTGGTAATGCCCAGGGCGTCAATGATTTCGACCGGTTCGTTGGTGTAAATCGTACGGTTTTCATTGTCCAGAGTCAGGGCCTGTGTGGAAAGCGACATGGGGCCTTGCGGATCTGTCAGGCGGACAATCCGGACTTCGCCGGTCAGATGCATCAAGCCCCTGGCCTCCAGAAACTCACCTTCTTCGGCTTCAACTTCCCAGGAGCCGTCCTCGGCGTTGCCAAAGAGCGTGGCTTGCGGTTGTTGCATTCTGATGAGTTTGTCTGACTCGAATTGTTCGATGCGCTGGCTCTTGATCCGGGTGACCAGTCGCCCGGTTTCACTGAACGACAGGTACCGGCCGCCGACCACAAAGGAATCGGGCTCTGCTTCACCCCGCAGTGCGGCGGCTTTCATGGGTATGGTCGGCTCATCACTCTGCCAGAGCACGGCAACCAGAGCGATCACGGTTGCCGCCAGCGCCAGTGTACGCAAGGTCGGGCTGCGGATCAGTGCCCCCGCTGTCATGGATTTGGCTCCCGATAGGGCCCGAGAGCAGCGTCCAGCTGGCCGCGGGCGGTTAGAAGCAGGTCACAGATTTCGCGAACGGCGCCCCCACCACCGGCGGCCCGGGTGCAAACGTCCGCCGATTCGCGAACCGCCCAGTGCCCGTTAGGCACCGTGATACCAAGCCCGGCGTAAAGGACAGCAGGCAGGTCAGGCAGATCGTCACCCATGTAAGCAATTGCTTCCGACGCCACGCCTAATGCACTCGCAATCTCCAGAAGTGCCACTTTCTTGTCTTCACGGCCCTGCATCAAGTGCTGGATACCCAGGCTGTTCATGCGTTTTTCGGTCAGCGGCGAGCGCCGTCCGGTGATGACCGCCACTTCAATGCCTGCGGCCATGACCTGCTTGATACCCAGACCATCGAGCGTATGGAAGCCTTTCATCTCGTCACCGCTGGCTGTGAAAAACAGCTTGCCGTCAGTCATGATGCCGTCAACGTCCAGCGCCAGCAGCTCTATGCCCGCGGCTTTTTTTAGATCAGCTTCTGGCCATTGGGGGCGAAGGTTTTCAGACATCCGATAGCCTCTTTTTAAATTACACCGGTCAAATTACACCGGCCCGCAGCAGATCGTGCATGTTAATAGCGCCCGTCAGCAGGCCGTCGCGGTTGATCACAGGCAGCGCGTTAATCTTCATCTCTTCCATTATATTCAGCGCCTCGGCGGCCAGCTGATCGTCGCGGATTGTCCGGCCGTTGTGAGTCATCACGTCACGGATGGCAGTCGTATGGATGTCGATAGGCCGGTCCAGGGTTCGACGTAAGTCACCATCGGTGAATAAGCCGCACAATTTACCGCTGGCAGTCACCACCGTGGTCATGCCCAGGCCCTTGCGGGACATTTCCAGCAGAGCACCGCTCAGCGGCGTGTCTTCCTGCACACTGGGAATCTGGTCGCCGGAGTGCATGATGTCGGTAACGCGCAGCAGCAGACGCCGACCAAGAGTGCCTCCGGGGTGGGACATGGCAAAGTCTTCGGCGCTGAAGCCACGGGCCTCAAGCAGAGCGACGGCCAGTGCATCGCCCATCACCAGAGTGGCGGTTGTGCTGGAGGTAGGCGCCAGGCCGAGCGGGCAGGCCTCCACGTCCACGCTGATGTCCAGATTGGCGACGGCCTCTCTGGCCAGAGTGGAATTGGCATTTCCGGTCATGCTGATCAGCGGTGCGCCCATCCGCTTGAACAGAGGCAGAATGGTAAGCACTTCACTGGTGTTGCCGCTATTGGAAATGGCCAGCACCACATCCTGCCCGGTGATCATGCCCAGATCGCCATGGCTGGCTTCGCCCGGGTGAACAAAAAACGATGGCGTACCGGTGCTGGCCAGTGTTGCCGCAATCTTGTTGCCAATGTGGCCGGATTTGCCCATGCCGGTTACCACCACTCTGCCTTTACAGGCCATGATGACTTCGCAGGCTTTTACAAAGCTGTCATCGACCCGTTGAAGCAGCGCATCGATGGCGTCCCGTTCAATTTCGATTGCTCTGAGGGCAGACTCTCGGAAGGTTCTGCTTGTATCGCTGTTCATTCGGCTTCCAGATCCCGGATTGGCGGTGCATTCAGGTGTGGCAAGAGTATATCACTTCACATCCGACGCGGGAGGCTGCATTGACATCCGTTCATTTTGGCGCCGTTCGATTGAGGTTCCTGCCAGCTTGGCATAATGTAGCGCACTGAATCGAATGCCGGGCCAGGGTATGAGCGTAGCTGTGAGCGTAAAGAAAGAACCCTACATCGAATTGAAAGACGTGGTTTTCTCCCGGGAAGAACGTCGTATCTTCGATGGTGTCAGCCTTAACATTCCACGGGGCAGAATCACGGCCATCATGGGCCCGAGTGGAACCGGAAAAACCACGCTGCTGCGGCTGATCGGAGGTCAGCTTAAACCTGATTCCGGAACCATAATGGTAGCCGGAGAGTCTGTGCCGAACCTCGGGCGCAAAGCTCTTTACCGGTTGCGTGAGAAAATGGGCATGCTGTTTCAGAGCGGTGCCCTGTTTACCGATCTGAATGTTTTCGAGAATGTCGCCTTTCCGATCCGGGTACACACCAGACTGCCCGACGATATGATCCGCGACATTGTGCTGATGAAGCTGGAAGCGGTTGGTCTGCGGGGCGCGCGGGATCTGATGCCTGCTCAGCTTTCGGGCGGCATGACCCGGCGCGTGGCACTTGCCCGCAGCATTGCGCTTGATCCGGAGCTGATCATGTACGACGAGCCATTCACCGGCCAGGACCCGATTGCCATGGGCGTGCTGGTCAAGCTGATCCGCGATCTGAACCACTCCATGGGGATGACCAGCGTTATTGTGTCTCACGATGTGCCGGAATCCCTCAGCATCTGCCACTACGCCTGCATCGTATCTGACGGCCAGGTTATCGGCGACGGCACGCCTGACGAATTACGCAATCATCCGTCAGCAAAGGTTCAGCAGTTCCTGAAAGGCGAGCCTGACGGACCGGTTCCGTTTCACTATCCCGTGGTCGGTGCCGATAAAGACTGGGGCATTGCAGGGGGAAGGCAGTGATGCAATGGCTTATTAATCTGGGCGGCCAGGGCCGTGAACTCATCGAATCGCTGGGGCGTTCCGGTCAGTTTCTGTTCGGCGCTCTGGCGGGCGTTCCGAATATCAGAGTCGGCTTTCCATTACTGGTCAAACAACTTTATTTCGTTGGTGTGCTTTCGCTGGCCATTATAGTTGTTTCCGGCCTGTTTATTGGAATGGTGCTGGGGCTTCAGGGCTACACTATTCTAAGTGATTACGGCTCGGAAGCGGCAATCGGGCAGATGATTGCCCTAACGCTGGTTCGTGAGTTGGGGCCAGTGGTCACCGCGCTGCTGTTTGCGGGCCGGGCCGGGTCTGCACTGACGGCCGAAATTGGTTTGATGAAGGCCACCGAGCAATTGTCCAGTATGGAAATGATGGGGGTGGACCCCCTGCGGCGGGTCATTGCCCCTCGGTTCTGGGCGGGATTTCTGGCCATGCCAGTGCTTGCGGCCATATTCTCGGTGGTCGGTATCTGGGGCGGTATGCTGGTCGGGGTGGAATGGCTGGGCGTGTTTGAGGGCTCGTTCTGGGGCAACATGCAGTCGTCTGTGAGCTTTACCAGTGACGTGCTGAATGGCGTCATTAAAAGTGTGGTGTTTGGTTTCGTGTGCGCCTGGATTGCGGTGTATCAGGGTTACGACTGTGTTCCAACATCGGCTGGCATCAGTTCCGCGACCACCAAGACTGTGGTGTTTTCGTCGCTGGCGATTCTGGGTCTGGATTTTGTGCTCACGGCGGTGATGTTTGGTGATTTTTGAGCAGGCTATAATAATCAAAATGGATGAGGGTTAATTCATGGCGCAACGAAAGGCTGACCTGGTAGTAGGGCTTTTTATGGTGGCCGGCATCGCGGCTTTGCTGTTCCTGGCGTTGCAGGTTAGTGGGTTGACGCCTAAATCATCCGGCGAATCCTACACGCTCTACGCCAACTTCAATGACGCCGGCGGCCTTACCCGGCGCGCCAACGTATCCATGGCGGGGGTCACGATTGGCAGCATTCGGGATATCACGCTGAACCGGGAAACCTTTCAGGCCCGGGTGGTGATAGACGTGAACTCCAGCATTGACAATATACCGGCTGACAGCGCTGCAGTTATACGTACATCCGGATTACTGGGTGAGCAGTATATTGACGTATCGGTTGGCGGCGATACGGCGTCACTGTCAGACGGAGACACCTTTTACACAACTCAGTCAGCCATGAATCTGGAACGGCTGATAACCAATTTTGCGTCTGGCCAATAGAGAATTTCAGGGCGACGTTGATTTCACAGGAGACACCGATGATCGTATTCAGAAACGGCCTTGTGGCCTTGGCAGTCATGCTGTTTTGGGCGTCAATGCCGGCAAACGCAGAGACGGCAGAAGATCTGCGCCAATACGTTGAGCGCAATACTCAGCAGTTGGTGAACAAGCTCAATGCCGAGAAAGGGCTGTACGAGGAGGACCCTGAAGGTTTCTACGCAAGCATGGATGAAGAGCTGAGCGACTTTGTTGATTTCCGCAGAATCGCAGCGCGGGTCATGGGCCGCTATGCGCGCCAGACGACGCCGGAGCAACGGGATGACTTTGTTGCAAAGTTCAAACGCAGCATGTTTGACAGCTATGCCCAGGCTCTGGTCAGTGCGGACGACTTCGAGATCAGGGTGAAAGAAGCGGTTATCAATCCGCAAAATGATGGCCGCGCTTCGGTACAGATGGAAGTGATCAGTGCGTCCGGCAATCGTTACCCCGTCACCTACTCCATGTACAGGGCCGATGAAGGGCGCTGGATGATGGAAAATATCATTGTCGAAGGCGTCAATATCGGCCTGGCATTCCGTGATCGCTTCAGTCAGGAAATGGAACAGAGGCGCGGCAAGGTGCAGGCGGTCATTGATAACTGGGGTGGCGCCATTGAATCGCTCAATCTTGAGAAGGAAGCGGATAAGTCATGAGTCGGTCGCCCGGTCTGACGCTTGCTGGCGATCGCCTGAGTGTGAGTGGCGATATAATCCCTGATAATGTTGTTGCCATTCGCAGTGAAGGTGAGCGCCTGATTGCCGGGCAGGGTCAGGATATTGTGGTTGATCTTTCCGCGCTTGGCGCTGCCCACAGCGTTGTGTTGTCACTGCTGCTTTGCTGGATGCGCCTGGCCCGCTCGAATAATCTGGGCCTCCGTCTGGAAGGGGCGGGGGAACGGCTCACATCTCTGGCTGCCCTGAGCGGCCTGGATGAGCATTTGCCCGGGCTATCCCCAAAGCTGACCCGACGTTCTTAATTGGTTACAATCCCGCTCTTGGTTCACAAACGCCTGAGGAATTTTTATGGAAGCCCCCGAAGTCGTCGAGTTGGTTAAAGAAGCGCTGCCTGACTGCAAAGTAGAAGTGCAGGTTGATGGCAACCACTACCTCGTCGTTGTGGTGGGCGAGGTGTTTGAAGGTTTGCCGACGATCAAACGGCAGCAGATGATCAATAAGGCGCTGTTCCAGCATGTTCTGGACGGCACCATTCATGCCTTGCACCCAAAAGCATTTACCCCCGCTGAATGGGCTGCTCGCCAGGGCTGACAGGCCCGATAACAACAGGATTCAATCGTGGATAAACTTCTGATCAGAGGCGGAAAGCCGTTGGCTGGCGAAATCCGGATTTCGGGTGCCAAAAACGCTGCGCTTCCCATTCTGGCTGCAACCTTGCTGGCGGATGAACCCGTCACCGTCGGGAATCTGCCGCACCTGAATGACGTCACCACCATGATCGAGCTGCTTGGCCGCATGGGCGTTGAGTTGATGATTGATGAGAAAATGAGTGTTGAGGTTCACGCCAACACCATCAAGCATTTCCACGCGCCTTATGATCTGGTCAAGACCATGCGGGCCTCGATTCTGGTGCTTGGACCATTGCTGGCACATTTCGGGGAGGCCGAGGTCTCTCTGCCCGGCGGTTGTGCCATTGGTAGCCGCCCGGTGAACCTTCATATTCATGGCCTGGAGGCGATGGGTGCCGAGATAACGGTTTCAAACGGGTACATTAAAGCCAAAACCAATGGCCGCCTGAAGGGCGCTCACATCTTTCTGGACACGGTGACGGTCACGGGCACCGAGAACCTGATGATGGCTGCGGCGCTGGCGGATGGTAAAACCATCCTTGAAAACGCGGCCCGTGAGCCGGAAGTCGTGGATCTTGCCGAATGTCTGATCGCCATGGGCGCGGACATCAAGGGCCATGGCACCGCAACGATCGAAATCAACGGCATGGAGCGCCTGCATGGGTGTCACTACAACGTACTTCCGGACCGGGTAGAGACCGGTACGTATCTCGTCGCAGCCGCCGCGACGCGAGGTAAAATCAAGCTGAAGGACACCCGCGAAGATCTGCTTGAAGCGGTCCTGCTCAAGCTTGAGGAAGCAGGCGCTGAGATTGATACCGGGAAGGACTGGATTTCCCTGGACATGAAGGGCAACCAGCCAAAGGCCGTCAGCATTCGCACAGCGCCTTACCCGGCTTTTCCGACAGATATGCAGGCCCAGTTTGCCGCCATGAATGCGGTTGCGCAGGGTACCGGCACTATTGTGGAGACCGTGTTCGAAAACCGTTTCATGCACCTGCAGGAACTTGTCCGGTTGGGTGCTGATATAACTCTGGAAGGCAATGCGGCGATTATAAAAGGCGTTGATCATCTGACGGGTGCGCCGGTTATGGCCACCGATCTTCGGGCCTCAGCCAGCCTCGTGATTGCAGGACTTGTTGCGGATGGCGAGACAGTCGTGGATCGTATTTACCACATTGACCGTGGCTACGAATGTATTGAAGAGAAGCTGCAACTGCTTGGCGCGAGTATCCGCCGGTTGCCAGCGTAAAGACACTGACCGGAACAAAGCATGACCGAATCCATCACCATCGCATTGTCCAAGGGCCGAATTCTTGATGAAACACTGCCGCTGCTCAAGGAGGCAGGTATTGAGTTGGTCGACAATGTAAAAAAATCCCGCAAGCTGGTGTTTCCCACCACCGATCCCGATGTCAGGATTCTGGTTCTGCGCGCCACGGATGTGCCTACTTATGTCCAGTACGGTGGGGCGGACCTTGGGGTGACCGGCAAGGATGTGTTGATGGAGCACGGCGGTGAGGGGCTTTATGAGCCGCTGGATCTGAATATTTCCCGGTGCCGCCTGATGACCGCTGGTCTGAAAGGGCAGCCAGTTCCGACAGGTCGAATCCGGGTTGCCACCAAGTTCGTAAATCTGGCTCGGCGTTATTATGCGGCTCAGGGGCGACAGGCGGATATCATCAAGCTCTATGGTGCTATGGAGCTGGCTCCGATTCTGAATCTGGCTGATGAAATTGTCGATATTGTGGATACGGGTAATACGCTGAAGGCCAATGGTCTTGAAGCCAGAGAGCTCATTGGGCATATCAGTAGCCGGCTGGTGGTGAATCGCGCGTCGATGAAGATGAAACACCAGAGGCTTAACCCCATAATTGAGAAGATGTCGGCTGCCGTTGAAAGGCGCCGGGTTTCGGAGTAGTCGGCCCTTGGGGGATGGCTGTCCAAAACACGCTCCTTGCGGCACATCCATGTGACGCTTGGGCTCCGCCATCCATGGCTCCGCACAGTTTTGGACAGCCATCCCCCAAGGGCCTCCCGGGCCAACGTGTGGCATCAGCATCAAAGAAAAACAATCCCGTATAGGATTTGGAAATGACCGACATCAGCATCAAACGACTGAATGCCTCCCAAAGCGACTTTGACAGCGAGCTCTCCCGGTTATTGGCCTGGGATGACAGTGTTGATGATCAGGTAAACGAATCGGTTCGTCATATCCTGCGTCAAGTCAAAACCCGCGGTGACGAGGCGGTTCTCGAATTTACGGAGAAGTTCGACCGTCTGAAGGTTGGCTCTGTCGCTGAACTGGAAATAAGTCAGGAGCGCTTGCAGCAGGCGCTGAAGGCGATTCCGGAAGGCCAGCGGGTTGCGCTGGAGAAGGCCGCCGAGCGGGTTCGTGATTATCACGAGCGTCAGAATCAGAAGTCCTGGCAGTACCAGGACGAAGACGGCACGGTGCTGGGGCAGAAGGTGACGCCTTTGGATCGGGCAGGGCTGTATGTGCCGGGAGGTAAAGCTGCCTATCCATCGTCGGTGCTGATGAATGCGATTCCGGCCAAGGTTGCCGGTGTCGGCGAGATAATCATGGTGGTGCCGACGCCGGATGGGGTTGTCAACGATCTGGTCCTTGCGGCTGCTGCGATTGCGGGTGTGGACCGGGTGTTCTGTGTGGGCGGCGCTCAGGCTGTGGGCTCTTTGGCGTATGGGACTGAAACCATTCCGGCGGTGGATAAGATAGTCGGCCCCGGAAATATCTTTGTGGCGACGGCCAAACGTGAGGTTTTCGGCACGGTTGGTATTGATATGATTGCCGGGCCTTCGGAAATTCTGGTGATCTGCGATGGTCAGACCGATCCGGACTGGATTGCCATGGATCTGTTTTCTCAGGCAGAGCACGATGAGCAGGCCCAGTCGATTCTGATCAGTCCGGACGCTGCGTTTCTGGATGCGGTCGAGAAGAGCATTAACGCGCTTCTGCCGACCATGGAGCGCGCTGATATTATCCGCACCTCAATGACGGACCGCGCGGCTCTGATTCAGGTCGCTGATTTGAAAGAAGCTGCTGCGGTATCAAATCGAATAGCCCCGGAGCACCTCGAGCTGTCAGTGGAAAATCCGGAGGCTATGCTTGAAGACATTCGCCACGCCGGGGCCATCTTTATGGGGCGTTATACGGCGGAAGCGCTGGGCGATTATTGCGCCGGGCCGAACCACGTGCTGCCCACCAGCGGAACGGCACGATTTTCGTCGCCACTGGGCGTGTATGATTTCCAGAAGCGTTCATCCATCATCGGGTTCAGTGCGCCCGGCGCCGACAGAATGGGCCGGGTTGCCTCGGTTCTGGCCAGGGGTGAAGGCCTGACCGCCCACGCGCGCTCAGCGGAATACCGAGTCAACGATTGAAAAGGGCTGCAAGCGATATGAGTAAGTACTGGAGCCCATTGGTTAAGGATCTCGTGCCTTACGTGCCGGGTGAGCAGCCGAAAATGGCGAACCTGGTAAAGCTCAATACCAACGAGAACCCTTTCGGGCCGTCCCCTAAGGTCGCGGAAGCGATTCGTGAAGAGCTCACGGACAACCTGCGGTTATATCCGGATCCGGAAGGGGAGGCGCTGAAAGAGGCTATTTCCCGTTATTACCAGGTGAATACCGATCAGGTGTTCGTGGGTAATGGCTCCGATGAGGTGCTCGCCCACATATTTTACGGGCTGTTCCAGCACGGCCAGCCGGTGCTGTTTCCTGACATTACTTACAGTTTTTACCCCGTTTACTGCGGGCTTTACGGCATTGATGGCAGCAAGATACCGCTGACGGAATCGTTCGAGATCAATCCGGATGATTATGCCCAGCCTAATGGTGGCGTGATTTTCCCCAATCCGAATGCACCCACGGGCCGTTTTCTCGAGCTTGCAAAGGTTGAGGCTATTTTGGCCGCCAACGCTGACCGGGTGGTGGTCGTTGATGAGGCTTATGTGGATTTCGGCGGCGAATCGGCAATCAGTCTGGTGGATAAATATCCGAACCTGCTGGTCAGCCAGACGCTGTCCAAAGCGCGGTCACTGGCAGGGCTGAGAGTGGGCTTTGCGGTGGGGCATCCCGACCTGATTGAAGCACTGAATCGCGTAAAGAACAGCTTTAACTCCTACCCTCTGGACAGGCTTGCACTGGCAGGTGCTGTCGCGGCGTTTGAAGACCACAGTTGGTTCAAAGCAACCTGTGAAGGCGTGATTGGCGAGCGTGATTGGGTTACTGGCAAGCTGGAGAAGCTTGGGTTTGAGGTGCTGCCATCAAAAGCGAACTTCGTATTCGCACGTCATCCTGATCACTCTGGTGAATTTCTTGCCAAAGCACTGCGGGAGCAGGGGGTGATTGTGCGTCATTTCAACAAGGCGCGAATCGAGAACTTCCTCCGCATCACCACTGGCACAGCGGATCAGAACAAGCGCCTGATTGAGGTGCTGGGCACTCTGCTCTGAACCGTCTTTCCATGAGAGTATCAGGCCTTTTTCTGGTTTTCCGGCAGCCCGAAATCTTCTGCCAGTGTTCCCTTTTCTTCCGGATCGCTCTTGGGGGCGTAGTCTCTGGGAGGTTCAGCGCCGTCTTCGTCAGCGGAGCCGCCTTCAAGGCGGCCGCGGGCGGTTTCTTGCTGGAGTTCGTGTAGCCATTCCTCATCGTTGCACAGCCGGTTTGCGCCCCGGGCCATATGCTGATTGACATCCCGGTAGCTGTCGTTGAAACGGCGAAGCAGGTGGGCTGACTCCATGAAATGTTCGTTGACCTGTGCCTGATAGCGGGTGTATTCGTTCCTGATCTCTTCAATCTGTTGCTCGGCCCGGCGCTGTCTGAGCGTAGAGCCCTGGCGGGAACGGCCAACAAGTACGCCAATGATCAGGCCGACAATCAGTGCGGCGATGGCTGCCAAAATCAGATTGTTCATAGTTTACATCGTCCTTTCAGTGAATCTGTTGTGTTCGTAATCGGAATGTCTCAAGTATAACGGCCAATCCGCGGCCTGGCACTCTCTCATCCGCTGCCGCAACGTGGCGACAGTTTTCAAAATCGGCCACAATACGCCGCCGAGATTAATGAGCTCAACCCGGGATCCGCATTCATGAACGTTCAAAAGCGCACTCACATGACCCCATTGGAACGCTACCAGAAAGACCTGGAACGCCCGGAGTTTCAGCGCGACTCCGCTCAGGAAGATGCCGTCCGCCGGTTACAGTCACTGTACGACAAACTGATCGTGGCGGAAAGTGAGCGCGGAAAGCTGATGGTAAAACTGCGCCTCAAGCTGAAAAAAGGCCAGGAGACTCCAGTCAAAGGCCTCTATTTCTGGGGGGGTGTTGGCCGTGGCAAGACCTATCTGATGGATACGTTCTACGAAGCACTGCCGTTTGAGCGCAAAATGCGGGTTCATTTCCACCGCTTCATGCAGCGGGTTCACAGGGAACTGAAGGGCTTGAGGGGCGAAAAAAACCCGCTGGAGCTGGTGGCCAAACACTTTGCAGGCGAGGCTCGCGTCATCTGTTTCGATGAATTTTTTGTGTCTGATATTGGCGATGCGATGATTCTGGCGACCCTGATGGATGCCCTGTTCAGCCGCGGCGTCACCCTGGTCTGCACCTCCAACATTGTGCCCGATGGTCTTTATAAAGACGGACTTCAGCGGGCCCGGTTTTTACCTGCTATTGAGCTGGTCAAGAAACATACGGACGTAGTGAACGTGGACGGTGGCGTTGATTACCGGCTGCGGTCACTCGAGCAGGCTGAACTCTTTCATTTCCCACTGGACGCAGAGTCAGACATAAGTCTTCAGAAAAGCTTTGGCAGCCTTGCCATCGAGGGCGGCAGCCACAGCCTGGAGCTGGACATTAATGGCCGCAAGCTGACGGCCATCAATCACGCCGACGATGTGGTCTGGTTTGATTTCAAAATGCTCTGTGACGGCCCCCGGAGCCAGAACGATTACATTGAACTGGCTCGTGAATTTCACGCCGTCATCATCAGCAGCGTGCCGGTGATGGGCAAGGATAAAGATGATCAGGCGCGACGGTTTGTGAACCTGATCGATGAATTCTACGATCGTAACGTCAAGGTCATCCTGTCTGCTGAGGCAGCCATTACCGACTTGTACGCCGGTGGCCGCCTCGGATTTGAATTTGAACGCACCGAATCGCGGTTGCTGGAAATGCAATCCCGGGAATACCTGGAAGCGCCGCACAAGGCCTGAATTAAACGCGAAAAGAGGTTTCAGAATGAGTAGTGACAACGTAGTGATTGTGAGTGGCGTACGCACCCCGATGGGTGGATTTCAGGGCAGCCTGGCGGCGGTATCCGCGCCGGAGCTTGGCGCAATCAGCATTGCCGAAGCGATTCGTCGTGCCGGCCTGCAGCCCGCGGACGTGCAGGAAGTGATTATGGGTAATGTACTGCCAGCCGGCCTGAAGCAGGGCCCCGCAAGGCAGGCCATGCGTAAGGCGGGGCTACCCGACAGCACAGGCGCCACTACGATCAACAAGCTGTGCGGCTCCGGCATGAAGGCAGCCATGTTTGCCCATGACCTGATCAAGGCTGGCACCAACGACATCATGGTGGCCGGTGGTATGGAGAGCATGTCCAACGCGCCTTACCTGTTGCTGAATGCCCGCAAAGGCTACCGCATGGGCCCGGGCGACGCAGCACAGGACCATATGTTCCTGGATGGGCTGGAAGATGCCGAGACCGGTCGCCTGATGGGATCTTTCGCTCAGGATATGGCCGATCAGAAGGGCTATACCCGCGAGGATATGGACAGTTATGCCATTCAGTCCCTCAAGCGCGCCAGATCCGCGATTGAACAGGGCTTGCTGAAGGGTGAAATCATTCCGGTCACGGTCAAGTCCCGCAAAGGCGATGTGGTGGAAGACGACGAGCAGCCGTTTAACGCCGATATTGAGAAAATCCCGGGCCTTCGTGCTGCCTTCAAAAAAGACGGCACTGTGACTGCGGCCAACGCCTCATCGATTTCCGACGGCGCCTCAGCACTGGTTCTGATGCGCGAGTCTGAAGCAGATAAACGTGGGCTCAAGCCGCTGGCGCGAATTGTTGCCCACAGTACTCAGTCTCAGCATCCGTCCGAGTTTACCTGTGCGCCGGTTGGCGCAATCGAGACCCTGTTTGCCAAAACTGGCTGGACCAAAGACGACGTGGATCTGTTCGAGATTAACGAAGCCTTTGCGATGGTCGCCATGATGCCGATCCGCGAGTTGGGTCTGGACCCCGAAAAGGTCAATATCCACGGCGGGGCCTGTGCCCAGGGGCACCCGGTTGGCTCTACCGGCTCGCGCCTGCTGGTGACGCTGATGCATTCCCTGAAGCACTATGGCAAGCGCACAGGCGTGGCAGCGCTGTGTATCGGTGGTGGTGAGGCGACGGCCATGGCCATCGAAATGCTGTAAGCCGAATCGGCGGATTAGTAGAAAAACCCCCTTCGTCGGGTGGTTGCATCGGGATTTGTTGACTATATTGAACCCGTGCGAGGGGAACCTGCCGTTCAGAGGGGTGTAATCGTAAAATCATACTTTTGACTGATCAAAGCGCCCGATGGCGTTAGCTATAGTGCGAACATCACGAGCACTGTGCATGAAGCCTCCAAACATCGTGAATACCAATAATCAGAGCAGCGACTCAGAACAACAATGGAGTAGCCTTCCAATGACAAGAAAAACACACCAATGGCAGCAGTGGGTAAAATTGCCGCTGGCCGTCGCAGTCGCAGCCGGTATGTCCGGCCAGGCAACTGCCTATTCATTTTATGTCGGGGATGTGGAAGCTTCCCTGAATACGACTTTGTCGGCAGGTGCGACCTGGCGGACCACCGACCGAGACAGGCGTTTAATCGCAGAGGGTAACCTGGGCCCTGAGTACGCCCCGAACCCGACTTCTGCAGGGGCAAACCCGGCCTCTGATCCAGCGCTGCAGAACGTGGCGTCTTCATCCAACAACTTTGACGACGGTAACCTGAACTTCGAAAAAGGTGACACGGTTTCCAAGGTGGTCGCGGGTAATACCGCTCTGTTCCTGAACTACAGCGTCGACAGCGACGTGCTGACGCGCGTTGGTAGCTTTGTTCGCGGCCGCTACTACTATGATTTTGAACTGAAAGATGAAAGCCGCGCTCTGGATCCGGTTGGCAATCGTGGTGTATTGAATGACCGCGTTAAAGGTAATGCCTCGGGCGCAGACATTCTTGATGCGTACGTGTTTTCAGACTGGTATTTCGGCAATGTGCCGGTAAGCATTCGCTACGGTAAACAGGTGGTGAGCTGGGGCGAGAGTACTTTCATCCAGGGTGGTATTAACACCATCAGCCCCATTGACGTGCCGGCATTCCGGGCGCCTGGCTCCGAACTGAAAGACGCCTTGCTTCCGGTCGAAATGTTTTATGTATCTGCCGGTGTGACCCAGAACGTAACACTGGAAGCCTTTGTTCAGACTGACTGGGAACCGGTTAAGCCAGACGACTGTGGTACTTTCTTCTCGACCAACGACTTCGCAGGTGATGGTTGTGGTCCCGTACTTCTGGCCAGCTCAGCTCCCCAGGATTTCTACACCGACAATGGCGCAGGACTGGCCACTCGCCTGCCTGACAGGGATGCGGATACCAAGGATCAGTTTGGTGTTGCTATGCGCTGGTACGTGCCAGCCCTGAACGATTCCGAGCTCGGCTTTTACTACATCAAGTACAACAGTCGCCTGCCACTGGTCAGCGGTAGAGTTGGTGATTTCATTGGTGATGCTCCGCAGTACTACATCGAGTATCCGGAAAACATAAACCTGTATGGCATCAGTATCAACACCACCACGCCGGGCGGTTGGTCTCTGGGTGCGGAATACAGCTTCCGGGATAACGTGCCACTGCAGTGGACTTCTTTTGAGCTGATTCTGGGTGGTTTGCAGCTTGAAGACTCTGAGGGCCCTTTGAGCCTCCTCCAGATCCAGCGTGAGGCAGAGGCGGGCGGAGCCAACCTCAGCGGTGAGAACATTGACGGCTATGACCGCTTCAAGGTGTCACAGGCTCAGATGACACTGATCAAGTTCTTTGACCAGGTGATGGGTGCCAGCCGGGTGTCCTTTGTGTCGGAAATCGGTGGCACCTTCGTCCACGGTCTTCCGGGCTACGACGAAGCCAGATACGGCCGCTCAGGCACCTTTGGTATTGGTACGATTCCTCGCTCCTCAGGCGCGGATGCGTGTGTCACTGGTTCGGACATCCTTGGGGGTGCCGGAGCAAACTCCAATACCAACTACTGTAATAACGAAGGGTACACCACCTCCTTCTCCTGGGGTTATCGCGCGCGGATGGTGTGGAATTATACCAACGCGTTCGCCGGTGTGAACCTGAATCCGCAACTGGCCTTTACTCACGATGTGGAAGGCTTTGCTCCTCAGCCTGCCGGGAACTTTATCGAAGATCGCAAATCGATCGGTATCTCTGTCGAGGCCGTATATCAGAATGCGATTACAGGCAACCTTGGGTACACAAACTTTTTCGACGGCGAGCCGTTCAACGAGGCGACCGACCGGGATTTCGTCAGCGCAAGTGTGTCCTATTCGTTCTAAATTCGACGGTGCCTGAATCCGTTTAACGAGGTAATTTACATGAAACTGAACAAGAAAATCCTGGCGACCGGCATTCTGTCGGCAGCCATGTTCACCGGCAACGCCTTCAGCGCGGTCTCGGAGAGCGAAGCCGCCAAGCTGGGCGACACGCTGACCCCGATGGGCGCTGAGAAGGCCGGAAACGGTGGTGTGATTCCAGCCTGGGACGGTGGCCTGAAAACGCCGCCTGCGGGTTACAAGAACGATGGTATCTATGTGAACCCGTTCCCCAACGACAAGCCCAAGTTCACGATTGACCAGAGCAACTTTGATCAATACTCGGACAACCTTTCTCCTGGCCAGATTGCGATGATCAAGCGTTATCCGGATTACAAAATGCCGGTTTATGAAACCCGTCGTACCGCTGGATATCCTGATCAAGTCATGCAGGATACAGTTGATAACGCGACCAATGTCGAGTTGATCAAAGATGGTAACGGTCTCGGGAATTATCAGACGGCAACACCGTTTCCGATCCCTAACAACGGTATCGAAGTCATCTGGAACCACATTACCCGCTATCGCGGTGGTTCAGTCATGCGGAATGTTGGTCAGGTAACTCCGACTGAGGACGGAGCCTTCAGTGTGGTGACGTTCCAGGACGAGCTCACCTGGCGCGCCTATCTGACAGATTATGAGCCCGGTGAAGATTCAAACGTGCTGTTTTATTTCAAGCAGGCCATTACCGGCCCAGCCCGCCTGGCGGGTAACGTTCTTCTGGTTCATGAGACCATTGATCAGGTAAAAGAGCCACGACGTGCCTGGGTTTACAATTCTGGTCAGCGTCGGGTTCGTCGAGCGCCTCAGGTTGCTTATGACGGCCCGGGTACCGCCGCTGATGGTATGCGTACAACTGATAACTTTGACATGTTCAACGGCGCACCTGATCGCTACAACTGGGAGTTGGTCGGCAAGAAAGAGATGTACATTCCTTACAACTCTTACAAGCTGCTGGACCGGGATCTGGATTATGATCAGATCATCAAAGCCGGACATATCGAGCAGAACTATACTCGCTATGAACTGCACCGCGTCTGGAATGTCCGTGCGACCCTGAAAGACGGTGAGCGCCACATTTATGCTGAGCGTGATTTTTACTTCGACGAAGACACTTGGCAGGCGGCGGTCATCGATCACTACGATGGCCGTGGCGAATTGTGGCGTGTAGCGGAGGCTCATGCTCTCCAGTTTTATGACCAGAATGTACCCTGGTATGCGATCGAGACGCTCTATGATCTACTTTCAGGCCGGTACCTGGTGCTTGGTCTGACCAACGAGGAGTCAAATCCATACACCTTTGGTGTTGAGCGGGCCTCACGTGAGTACACACCGTCGGCGCTTCGTCGCGCGGGTGTTCGCTAGGAGTTACCCGGCATCTGTCGGATAAAAAAAGGCGAGCCAGTTGGCTCGCCTTTTTCTTTTCTAAATACCCTCTGAACGACTCTCTGCCGTGCTCTCTGCATTATTCTCTGCAACAACCTATGCTTTTTAGTGCTGTTAATTTGCCGCCGTTTCAACTGTCTGGGGTCAAAATTTTGCAGGCCGACCCATAATTGGTTTAACCTCTCCCTACTCATACTAAAGGCGTACCCAATGCAGGACGCCAGTAATAACTGATCAGTCCAAGATCACTTTTGCCGGATAGGGTAGAACCACCCTGAATGTCCGGATTTCAGCGGGGCAAAACGTGAAACCATTTGATGATGGCTGTGCCGCCAACGATGAGTTCCAGTCTGTTCTTGGTGGATCTTATCGGGGTGAGCTCGTTAAAGATTTGTTGCGCCAGCGTGTCAGAATGCCAGAGCCGGTGACAGGCTACCTGGCTCGTCCTGACGTTACTGAGAAAATAGCGCGTGCTTGTGAGCCGGGTAAGGTACTCTTTCTCGAGGCACCGCCTGGCTTTGGTAAATCCCATGCACTTTGTTCCGCTTTCCATGAGTCGGAAACTGCCGTCGATTGCTTCAGGTGGTTGTCTCTGACAGGGCAGGAAAATGATGCAGGGCGGCTACTTGCACTGATCGAAATTGCGCTGACGGACCAGTCGGCAACCCGCCTCCAGGGGCAGCAGAATGCGTCCAGCTTTACAGACGCTTTATCGGTGCTTTTGTCCGGAGTGGGATCTGCCAGACCGGAAGAGACGCGTATTCTTGTGATTGATAATGTCGGGATTATCGCGCATCCGGCATCCACTGCTCTTTTGCAGCAAATGGTACTGGAGACGCCGAAGAATTTGTCGCTTGTGCTGGTATCCCGAAAGCCACTTCCGTTTGAGACCCACTCGCTGGAACTGGCAGGCCGCTTCAGGCGTCTTGGCGCCGAGGATCTTGAGCTGACGAGAGCTGAGACCTTCGAACTCTTTCGCGAGACCCTGTCCGATCAGAAGCTGACTACCGTCACCGTTGAGCATCTTTTTGCATTGACGGAAGGCTGGATCACACCGCTGGGGCTCTACCAAAGAGAGTTGAAGGAAGCGACTGAATCGCGGCTTCCTATTCAGGATTCAGCCAGCGTCGAACGTTTTCTGAAGGACGCGGTACTAATCCCGCTCACGCCGGGGCAACAGTGTTCGCTGCGGATCATGGCAGAGCTTGATGCGGTGTCAGATGAGCTGTTCCTGGCCCTGGCGAACTCGGCCTGTGATCACGCGTTCAGGCCTTCTGCTGCCGCCGAAGCCGGAATTCCATTGCGCGCGATCCCGGGAAGAGGGCGCTGGTACCGTTTCAACCCATTGGTTCACGAGTGGCTCCAGGCGCCAGCGATGAAAGGCGCAGAAGAAAGAGCTCTGAAGGCGAGCCGCTGGTTCAATCGCCGGGGCCGTTTCCCTGAGGCCCTCAGGTACGCGCTGATGGGCGATGCCCACGAAGAGGCCGTCCAGATTGCATCGGAAGCCTCGGAAGCGCTTCTTATCGGCCAGGATACCGCCTCGCTGCTGGCTTTAAGGGATAGTCTGCCAGCGGACCTTTTTGATCAAAGCCCCCGCCTGAAAATCGTGTATGGCTGGGTTCACGCGATCGGTGGTCAGTTTTCCCAAGCGAACTCGCTGATTGAAGATCTGGAGAAAAACTCTGACGGTTCTCTTCAGGGCAGGATCGATGCTTTGCGGGCTTTTATCCTTCGCGGCGAAGGGGCAGTTCTAGCGGCGCTTGAAGTTGCCGCTCGGGCTCTGAATTCGCCTGATCTGTCGGCTCAGGGCAGGCTGGTGACAGAACTCGTCCGCTCCAGTGCTTTGTGTGCTCAGGGTAATTTCAGTGAAGCAAGAGCGGCTAACCGCAATGCTGCGCGCCTGGCCAGGGAAGCCGGCGACAGCGGTTCGGAAGCACTGGCAGTGTACGCCCATGCCAGAATAGAACTGGGCAAGGGCGCGCTCAGGCACGCCGAGCAGTTGCTGAGGACCGGCCTCGATATGGCAATCGACGAGGCAGCGCGGTCCGCGAGGGTTGGCGAGGTTCGGTTGCAGCTTCATCTGGTGATGGTGCTCTGGCACCAGGGCAGAGAAAGGGAAGCTGACCGCCTGTTGGTAACCTGTATCCGGCATGCCGAGCAAACCCGCGATTTGGCCCTGCTGCTGGCTATGGCGCTTCGGGTTCTGATTTGTCGAACCCATGGAAGGCTGGATGAAGCCTTCACCTGGATAGGCCGAGCAGAGCGCACCATGCAGGCCTGGAAAGTGGATGCTGCCGTTTATGTGCCGGTACTCGAAGCGCTTAAAAGCAGTACCTGGCTGGTTTCGGGACAGGTAGAGGCCGCGTCTCAGGCTCTTGATCGGCTCGGGCCCTGGCGCGCTGCCAACTGTATTCCGGATATGTTTCCGATGATGCCGGGCCTGTTGGATTGCCTGCAGGCCCGGCTTGAACTGGCGAAACACGAGGATGACTGCGCGGCGAAAACCCTGAAAACCATCCGCGACAAACATCACGAAATGGTGCCCTTTGGCCTGGAGCTTCATGCCCGGCTGCTGGAAAGCGTGATTGCCTGGCGGCAGAAAGGTCTGGCCGCCGGCCAGAAAGCGTTGCTGGATGCGATCGGGATGGCCGCTGAAGAATATTACGTCAGCCCGTTTGCCGAGCTGAGGCGAGAGTTGCAGCCATTAATGGAAAAAGCCTGGGTGTATCTGCCTCGCTCCCCGTTCGTTGAAGAAATCGGGCGCCTCTACGGAATCAACACTGCGCCTATTGCTGACGTATCCGTGCTGGCGGAGCCGATCAGTGAGCGGGAGCGGGGGGTTCTTGAGTTGATCGCCCAAGGGTTATCGAATCAGGATATCGGGGACAAGCTGCATATCTCGCTGCATACGGTGAAGACCCATGCGCGAAGAATCAACGCCAAACTCGAGGTAAAATCGAGAACCCAAGCGACCGTGCGGGCAAGGGAGCTCGGGCTGCTATAGCTGGCCCGGCAACAGAGCTGTTTCTTCGCTGCTGGAGGCAAGCTGAACCAGCTCTTTAGTGCCATTCTCAAGCACGACATTGCGGAATTCGCGGTCGTATTCCGATAGCTTGTTAAAGCTGATCATGCTGCGAATCTCGCTGATGTACTCTTCGCCCCGCTCAGAATAACTGATCAGGCCCGCAGCCAGTGCGGTACCGCTGGCAAAACGGCCGTTTTCACGGGCCGTGCGCCGAAGGTCGCGAACCAGCTGATAGCTCGGGTGGCGGTTCAGATTCTGGATATAGCCGGTGATTGAGCGATAGGGCGAGGCAAAATCTGCAACCTCATGACTCTTTCCTTCCCCCCTGCTGTTAGGAACAATGCCGCAACCCTTCGAGAAGCACCACTGGCCGAATAGATTGTTACCCTTGAGCGCGAACCTCGATGTGCCCCAGGCGGATTCATTAGCGGCCTGCGCCATAACCAGAGACGGTGGAATAACATCAAGCCGCGAGCGCAAACGACGGAACATTTCATCACTGCCCGGCTCTTCATCCACACGCAGACGTTCCGCTTGCCGTTCCAGCCAGGTGATTTCGGATTCAGACAGCGTGTCTTTGCGACCGAGGGTTTCCAGGTACTGACGTTGGATCAGAATTCTGGAATTTGCCAATACGATGCGGGGGTAAAGAAAAGAAAAGAACTCTTTTTTCTTTTCGCTGACATCCTGATAGCTGGCAAAGTCCGGCAGTTCGGCTTCCGCCCAGCGTGGCAGCGAGGGCAGGGCGTCAAGCGTGATGTCTTCTCCGGCGCCTGGGAGCCGGTTGCCTGGACTCGGCACGTGCAAAGCGCCCCAGATAGCAAAAGCAACCAGCGGGAAAACCAGTAAAAGAGCCCTGATACCAGTGGACATAAACCCTCTCATTCTTCTGAATTAAGTCAGAATTATAGCAGGATCTACGTCGCTTTTGCCCGGATGGCCATTTTTCCGGTTGTTGGTTTAATCGGGAATCCGTGTTGCCAGCACCAGCCCCAGCAATTCATCGTCTGCGGTGGTCTGACGGACCTGAAGATAGAACTGGTCCTGGTCGGCGGTATAGAAGCCGGTCAGGGTGAGGTTGGTGGCGGTGAAGCTGGCAGAGCCGGATGTGTCGCCAGTGTAACCAAGTGACACAGAGCTTGAGGCGACAGCAGCAGGCTCTGAGACCGTCTCTGCGCTTACATCGTGCACCACCTCAAGCCGGCTCAGCGTAAGGTCCGCATTGCTCAGGGAGTTGAGTGTGAGCACCGCCTTGTCAAAATGCGCCAGCCGGTTGGAGTTGTATGTCATTGCCATGCCAACACCCTGTAACCGGAAACGTCCGGTGCCCGGCCGGGGGGTGCTTGTTTGTTCTGCCACAATCAGAATGCCTTTACCGATCGTGGCGGTGTCGATATTGAATGCCATCAGCGTTCCGTCGGGGGTTGAAGCGCCCATGCCGACCTGGGGCTGATCATCCGCGTTGGAAAGCGTGTCCCGGTCAAGGTTCAGTCTACCGAGGCTCTGCTGCACCTGGCCCGCACCGGCACTGAACACACGGGAGGGACGCTCGCTGATTAGCCAGCTATCGTCCCTGAGCCCTGGATTATCCGCCGGCTCACGAGCCGTTACATTGCCGTTGTTGTCTCGCCTGACAGATCGCGAATCCATGGTCTGAGTAATAGTTTGACCGGATACGGCCCAGTCGCCCACACCGGATTCAATGACCATCACTTCTGTTGAGCACCTGACCGACGAGCATTCATTCATCTGGGCAGACAGGTAAACCACGTTGTAATCGCGGCTATCCAGAGTTTCGATCTGGAAGTCCTCTGATCGCAACAGGTTAAGCTCCAGCACTGAGAGGTAGTGATCCTCAAGGGTGTCTTCGCGCTTGAGCTGGCGGTTTTCAGAGATCAGTTCAATGGCCTTGCCAGCGGTAAAGTATCCCCCGATGACCCTGTCAGGTTTGTCGGTATCGCCTGCGATAAAGGCATCGAGGTAGTAGGGGTTTCGCGTCCAGCCGATGGTCTGGGAACTGCCTTTTCCGGTGATACTCTGGAACAGCGCCCGGCCTGCCAGCAGGCGACTGTCATCCTCGATTGTCGCGGCGCCCGGCGAGGACGAATGGGTGTTGAGTTCCCAGCCATTGCGCTCGAAAAATTCATTGTTTGCGCTGTGAATCAACGTTTCGCGGTTATAGGGGATGTCGCTGGCCAGTGAGGTGACCAGGATATTAAACACGTCAAACGTCGTCAGCGTCAGGCCCGGATAGAAATAACCGGTTCCGTTGATGTCACTGACGGTTTTTTCGGCGGCGAACCGAACGCCCCACTGCCCGGAGCCTGCCAGGCTGGCTTCGCGGAACGTCTGGCCAAGCTCCGCTATCCACAGCACGGTGTTGTAATCGGCGGAGCTGGCGCTGATCTTGCCGGAAGATTCTCGCCCAAGCAGGGCGTAATCCGCCATTGATGCGACATAGCTGGCAAAATCAGCGCGCTCACCAAGAAATTCGACGGCCTGTTGAACGTTGAGATTGTCCGGTATGTCGATTTCAAAATCGTGAACCTGATCGGCCAGGGTGCCCCAGACATATTTGTTCAGGCACAGACCGCCCTCAGAATCATTGACGCAATCCAGAATCTGGTCGAATTCGGTGGCCGAGTAGGAATTCAGGGTTTCTGCAGCCAGATACTCGGAGAACGGGTTAATTTTGACGTCCCGGTCAGCGTCGGCTACCAGAGAGCGGATTCTCTCGCCACCATAGTTGGCTTCTACGATCACATCCGGGCCGAGAGGCAGGCCATCATTGAAAGTGATGATCGTGCGATTATCTCCTTCACTCTGAATGCGGACTGACGGAAATTCTATGGGACGCAGGGACTGATCGGTTTCGTAAACTGTCAGGCTTTCAGGCTCGACAATCCGCAGGTTGCGGCGGGTTTCCCGGCCTCCGGCGCCAACGGCTTCGGGCACTTCAAGCGTCACACGAATCTGGTTGGGTTCCAGCCTCGCCGAGGTGCTGCTATCACCCGTGCTGCTCTCAGTGAAATTATCCAGCGCATTTTCGCCGGGCGGGAAGCTGTTGCCACGGCCTGCCGCATCGTCCAGGGCGTCGTTATCCAGGCTGCAGCCGGTGAGCAGGATGGCTGCGGCAAGCAGTGAACCCGATGAAAACCAATAAAATGCTGGGTGAGACTTGTCCCTGGTCATACCGAACCTTTCGTTTCTGAAATCCGGGGACAAGTCTATCAGCCAGGTACGTTTTAAAGAGTGAGGCGCGTCAAAGAGTGAGACGTAGCACGAAGTTAACCTAGAAAAACAGCTTCATGCCGGCAAGTACACCTTCGTCCAGATCGACATCACCGCGGCCTTCAAAATCCGTGTTGAGGTAACGATAACCCACAAACACTTCCGCGTTGCGTATCACCCGGTAGTTGGCGCGCAGCTCAAGGCTGGTCATGTCGTCCGAATCGCCGAACGACAGAATGCTCGGTGCATAGTGCAGGCCACCGGTGAAGGACAGCCCCGGTGCGTCCGGAATGTTGACGGTGGCAAAACCGCCTAGCCCGACGGCGCCGCCATCCAGTTCATTAACTTCCCAGCCCAGTGCCCGAAACCCCAGGCCAGCAGTCGTTGGCAGGTTTCCAAGCGCCGTGCGGCCCTGAGCGTGAAAGTCGATGTTGCCAATGTGGCGGCTGCCTTCGTGATAGGTATAGCCAGCCCCGAGCTGCATGTCGGAGTTGGTCTCAAAAAAATTGACCTGGCCTTTTGCGGAGTTATTGGTGAGGCTGATGTCCAGATCAGCCGCAAAGGCTGTTGGGCTGGCCAGCGACAGCAGAACCAAAGGAATACGAAACGCTTTCATGCAACTACCTTTCAATGGGAATTTGGCAAATGGTAACGACCCTGGAAGGGGCGCTCAACTTAAAACGGGTTAAGGGAGCCGAAAGAAACCGGATATCAGTGGCCGGTGGTGTCGCCACCCTGATCGAGATCGTCAGGAGAGGCATTTTCCGCCGGAACGCGGTATTCCTCATTGGCCCAGGCGCCCAGATCAATCATTTTGCACCTTTGTGAGCAAAACGGACGGTAGGGATTGTTTTCGTTCCATTCGACGGACTTTCTGCAGGTGGGACAATCTACGTTCATAAAACCCTTGTCAGATACGGCGTTGATAAGCTCAGGATGAGGTCGACTTACAGTATTGTTCCAGAACTGCCCTGAGCATTTCAATGTTTACCGGCTTGGCAACAAACGAGTCCATGCCAGCTTCAAGGCAGAGTTCTTCGTCCTTTTCCATGGCGCTGGCGGTGAGCGCGACCACCGGCACCCGGTGACTACCCTGAACTTTCTCCCAATGACGCAGACGCCGCGTGGCCTCAAAGCCATCTACCTTTGGCATCATGCAATCCATAAAAATCAGATCAAAGGAGTGCAGTTGCCACAGACTGGATGCTGCCTCGCCATCGTTGGCCGTCATCACGTCGCAGCCCAGCTTTTGCAGCAGTCTTTGGGTCAGCGTCCGGTTGACCGGGTTGTCCTCAACCAGCAGTACGTTCATGCGGCCGCAGGGCAGCTCCTGGCGCCGGGTGCTGTCGCTGTTCTTCTGGAGTGAGAACCGGGTGAGAAAGTCTCGTTTGTTCTTTGCCACATCGGCAAACAGTTGGTGAAGAATGGGGGTCAGACAGGATTCACGGAGCGATTTGCTCACGAAGGCATCGGCCCCGGCCTGACGGAAGTGCTCTGCGTCACCCCGCTGGGGATTTGACGACAGAATCAGCAGCCGCGTGTGCTCCCATTGCGGGTTGCTGCGAATCTGACGGCAGAGCAGATCGCTGTCCATATCGGGGACGAAGCCGTCCAGCACAATGGCATCGTAGGCTGCGCTGGCATCCGCCGCCTGCCTTAATGACGTCAGTGCTTCGCCGGCGGATTTCACGGCCTCAATGCTCAAATCGTGCCGGGACAGCATTTCCAGTGTGATTTTTCGGGATAACTCATAGGAGTCCACCACCAGAATTCGTTTGCCCCGGGTCATGCTGGTGTCTGGCCGGGTTCGGGTTCCGCTATCGGCTGCGACGGTGAGCGAAAGCTCTATCCAGAAGGTAGAGCCTTCGCCGGGCCGGCTTTCCAGGTCCAGTGTGCCATCCATCAGACGGACCAGCTGACGTGAGATAGTCAGGCCCAGACCGGCCCCGGGCAGTTGCCGCTGGAAGCGCTGACCAAGCTGTACATAGGGTTCGTAAACCAGGTCGACGTCTTCGGGGTTGATGCCCACGCCGGTGTCCTCCACGGACATTCTGAGCCTGACGTTATTGTCTCGCCGTCCCAGAACTTCAATGCTGACCAGAACGTGGCCGCTATCGGCAAATTTGATGGCATTGGATGTGAGGTTCAGCAGAACCTGCCGCAGCCTGACCGGATCGCCTTCCAACGTCCACGGCAGGTTTTCGTCGATCCTGAGCTCCAACGCCAGGCCTTTCTCACGTGCCCGGGCGCCCAGCATGTGAACCAGATCGTTCAGCGTCTCGCGCAGATCAAAGGGGATGTTTTCCAGCACCAGTTTGCCTGCCTCCATGCTCGAGATGTCCAGCAAATCATTGATGATAGAGGAGAGGCCTTCAGAGGCGTTCAGAAGGGTATGGACGTATTCTTTCTGATCTGGGTCAAGAGGCGTATCTGACAGCAGACTGGCGTAGCCCAGAACCGACTGCAACGGGATGCGCAGTTCGTGGCTTACATTGGCCAGAAACTGGCTCTTGGCATGGTTTGCGCGAACCGCTTCATCACGTTCGTCCTGAGACTGGACAGTATTCTGGCGCAGCGACTGGGTGTCTTCCAGAAGTTGCAGGCGCATGGTGTTCAGGGCCAGTTCAAGCTCACTGAGCTCGTCGCTCTTGCGGGGTGGCCGTCGTTTAAGGCGCAACGGCTCGATCAACGCGTCCAGATTCAGCCGGGCGGCGTAGTCCGCAATGGCCTCCAGGTGTCGCGACAGAGTGAGCCGCACAATTATTAGCAATCCCAGGGTGCCAAGCATGACGAACAGGGACTGGAACAGCAGCGTGATCAAAGCCCGTTCCCGGGTGTCTGCATAGACCGTTTCCACTGACGAGGTAACGGTAAGCGTGCCCATGGACTCCTGGTTTTTAAGGGATGCGCGATTGAATACCAGCGGAAAAGACCGGGTGATAGCGCGGCCTTCCGGGTAGGTGCCGGTACTGAATTCTTCGCCGCTGGTGGTGATAATCCGGGCGTGCTGGATGGCTGGAATGGCCCGCATGTCGTCCAGGCTGTTGGCAACTTCGGGATAGTTCATGAGCCAGAGGTTGTTGCTCATGCTGCCGGCCACCAGTTCGGCGGCTTTTTCCTGAGTGCTTCGCAGTTCGCTGGTGCGCCGGTCGACCTCGCCGATCATCTGAACGCCGGTCGCCGCCAGGGATAGCAGCACACAGAACAGCAGAACGTACACCAGCAACCTTGCCGCCAGTGGCCGCACACCTATTCGTCTGTCAAAGCGGATCGGAGGCAAGGCACGTTTCCCTGTGTCGTGTGAACAACCGCCACGCAGTCTAGCAGACCGTCAGCACTTGGACACGTTCGGCGGAATCTCCGTGCACAAAACGGAAGCGCACATTCAGATCATACAGGTGTGCACCGTAGATGCGGTCTTCATCTCGGCCCCGGCGAAAAGAGGGTCTTGGGTCGTAACTGACAACGTCTTCAATCAGGGCTCTCAATTCCGGATATTTGTCTGGCGGCAGGTCTGTGAGTTGTTGTTCTGCCTCGGGCAAAAACTGCACGGCGAGCTTTTCCGTTGGCGCTGAATCTGCCCAGCCCAGGCTTGCCTGGGGAACCGAATCGGCAAACGGCAGGTAGGGTTTGATGTCGAGTATCGGCGTGCCGTCGATAAGGTCGTGATCGCTGATGTTAAGGACCAGCTTGCCTTCGCTGTCATGGCTCATTCCATGGTTGCGCACCACAGAGAGCCCAAGACTGTTCGGGCGAAACGGTGAGCGGCTGGAAAATACGCCCATCTTGCGGTTGCCCCCCAGCCGTGGTGGCCGCACCACAGGGCGCCATTCCGCTCGAACGGCCTCATGAAACTGAAAAATCAGCCATAAATGGCTGGAGGTTTCGAGGCCCCTGAATGCATCTTCACGATTGTACGGCGGCGCAATCACCAGTTGCGCGTGGGCATGCCGGGTCAGGCCTGGCTGGCGGGGTACGCCGAACTTGTCTCGAAAACATGACCGCGCCGTGGCGATGGGTGTCAGTGTCAGTGCGTCGGCGGCTGGCCGGGCGTGGTGTCGGCTCATAGTATTGGGTGTAGTCGGTGAGTAGAAGGCATCAGTAGTGCCGGTCAATACTGCCAGAAAAATAGAGCTCAATCCTCAGAATCAGCGAGCCGCGATCCTTAAAGTTCTCCGTTCGTGGGAACTCCACGGCGGGAATGATTTCTCCGAAAAGCCAGTCACTGTGCAGGCGGTAGCGCCAGGTCAGGTCCGCAAACGCGGCGGTATGGCGCCAGTTTGGCTGACTCTCGCCCAGGATGCCGAGCCTGGGGTTAATGGTAGACCTGTTGTTCAGCCGTTTATGGACGCTGAGAACCTGAGAGAACTCGAATTTCCGGTCCGAGTGCAGCCACTCAATTTCAGACGTTAGCAGGGCTTGCCACCCGCTCCCGAGTTTGCGCCCGGCCGCAAACGAGCTTCGGGCTCCCCAACCGTCCTGGTGGAAATAATAGAGGCGTTGTTTTACAGCAAGGTTCCAGGGAGACGTTGTCTGCCACTGCTTTTGTGCTGTCGCACGCCAGAAGGCGTCTGCAGGAATCCTGAGCCGCACGCCCAGATCGTTGCTCAGATTGATGGCGTCACCCACATTTGACAGAAAACGCAAAGCACCGGTTGCCTGCGTTTCACTGCGTTCATCGCTCGTCAGCTGCCGGCTTCTGCGACGCTCAGCGAGGGGGATCAACTCGTCGCTCTCGCTTTCGACCACCAGCCGGAGTTTGCGTTCTACGGTCGGGATATCCAGACGAAATCTTATCTCGGGGTCGAATTGAGCAGGGTCGCCATATTCAGATTCTGTCGCGAACCCAAGGCGCAGATAGCTTTCATTACCAGGCAATGCCTTCTGGCTTCCGGAAAGAGTCCGGTCAGCCCACTCGCCGATGGATTGAACCCGTTGACCCTGCATTTCTTCCTGTCTGATGACCCAGTTAGAAAAATTCAGCCAGTAGGAATCTCTCGGCTCACGCCAGTATTCTTCGGGGGCAAAACTGTAGAAGGATGCAGGCAGGCTCTCTGGTAGAAGACTATTTCTTTCTGTATCAACGCGTTCGGGTGGATTCTGGGCGGACCAGGCCGTTGCCGCATTCAGTATTATTGCAAGGGCTGCGAAAGCCCGCAAAGCGGTAATAAAATGGCGAGAGCAGTCATTCAGCGTCAATCATTTCGTCCGTTGAAATTCGTCCATCAGTTGGGCGTGGAGTGCATTAACCTGCGTTTTTGCACTCTCAACGCCCGAGGCATTGTCGATAACAAAATCAGCCTTTTGCAGGCGGTCATCCCGTGACATCTGGGCGTCAATAATCCGCTGAACCTGCTCATGGGTATTGCTGTCTCTCGACACGGTTCTTGCGATCTGCACCTCAACGGGCACATCAATCACGACGATTTGGTCCACCAGTTCGTGCTGATCTGTCTCCAGTAAAAGCGGAGACACCAATAGAGTATAGGGCAGATGATAGTCCCGGGGGTGAAGCTGCTCAAGCATAGCTTCCCGAATGAGCGGATGCAGCAACTGCTCCAGCCATTTTCTTTCGTTTTCATCCTGAAAAATCAGGGTGCGCAGCTCCGCGCGGTTCAGCCCACCGGATTCCAGCAGAATCTGGTCTCCGAAGTGGCGCGCTATGGCCTTCAGCGCCGGTGTACCGGGCGCCACCACTTCACGGGCCACGTCGTCCGCATCAACCCAGTGAACGCCCTGCGCTGCAAACAGACGCGCTACTGTGGATTTGCCGGACCCGATGCCGCCAGTCAGCCCTACAATCTTCATCAGACCCCCAGGTAAGCGTACCAGGCGGTCAGTATTTCAGCGCCAAACCAGAGGCAGAGCAGGCCCGCAGCGGCCAGATAGGGGCCGAACGGGATTGGCACTTCACGGCCATGTTTGCGGAAGACGATCAGGCTGATACCGACCACCGCACCCACCACCGAAGAAAGCAGGATGACCGCAGGCAGAAGCTGCCAGCCAAGCCAGGCGCCCAGTGCTGCCAACAGTTTGAAATCACCATGCCCCATGCCTTCCTTGCCAGTCACCAGCTTGAACAGCCAATAGACCGACCAGAGTGAGAGATAACCGGCCACTGCGCCCCAGAACGCACTGCTGAAGTCGGTAAAGGTATTGAAATAGTTCAGCACCAGGCCGAGCCACATCAAGGTCAGGGTCATGCTGTCTGGCAGCAGCTGGGTGTCGAAATCAATGACCGTCAGGGCTACCAGCGTCCAGACCAGTAACAGCGCCCAGAGTGCGGCATAGCTGGGGCCGATCACCATCACGGTGACCACGGAGAAAAGCGCCGTGACCGCTTCGATAATGGGATAGCGGGGCGAGATGCCCGTCTTACAGGACGAGCACCGGCCTTTCAGAACCAGATAGCTGATCACCGGAATGTTTTCCCGCGGCTTTATGCCATGGCCACAGGAAGGGCAGGTGGATGCGGGCGAGGACAGGGTGACGGTTTTCGCCTTTTTCCGTTCGCCGTCAGGGAGTTCCAGAAATTCCTCACACTGGCAGCGCCAGTCCTGCTCCATCATTTTGGGCAGGCGGAGGATGACGACGTTCAGAAAGCTGCCGATGCAGAGAGACACAAAAATAACAAGGGAATAAAGCAGCCATGGGGTGGCAAGCAGAGTTTCAAGATTAAACATTACATGCCCGAAGCAAAAGAAAAGTAGGTCGAATTAGGCCCAAAAAGGGCCGTAATCCGACACTGTTGAACTGGCATCAACCAACAACCTGACCCATCTGGAAGATTGGCAGATACATGGCTATGATCAGGCCACCGACCAGAACGCCCAGAACCGACATGATCATTGGCTCCATGAGTGCGGTGAGGTTGTCGACCATGTCGTCGACGACCGCCTCGTAATGCTCTGCCACTTTTTCAAGCATCTCATCCAGGTTGCCTGATTCCTCGCCGATCGCGGTCAGCTGCACAGCCATAGCGGGAAAGACATCCTGTTGGCGCATAGCAGCCTGAAGCTGGGTGCCGCTGGATACCTCGTCCTTGATGCGCTGAATGGCGTCGCGGTAAACAGCATTGCCTGTGGCGCCGGCAACCGAATCAAGAGCATCAACCAGAGGCACACCTGCGGCGAAGGTTGTAGACAATACTCGACCGAACTTAGCGACAGCAGATTTGTCGAGGATTTCACCCATTACAGGCAGTTTCAGGACATATTTATCGACCAGGTCAGAGAATTTTTGAGATCGTCCGACGGCCTCCTTGAACAGGAAAATCGTTCCCACAATCCCAAGAAGAACAACGAACCACCAGGTTTGCATCCAATCAGACAAGCGAACGACCATTTGAGTGAATACGGGTAGTTCTGCGCCAAATCCCTGAAACAGACTTTCAAACTGAGGCACCACTTTGACCAAAAGGATGGCTGTTACGACGATCGCCACAATAACCACGGCAATCGGATAAGTCATCGCTTTTTTGACTTTCTTCTTGAGCAATTCCGTCTTTTCGAGATAAGTTGCTATGCGATCCAGCATTGTTTCCAGTGCGCCTGCTTTTTCACCCGAATCGACGAGGTTGCAGTAAAGATCATCGAAGTGCTTTGGATGTTTTCTGAGAGCCCCGGCAAAACTGGTGCCGGAAGCAATCTCGTTCCTTATTGTCATGACAAGCTCTTGCAATCCTTTGTTTTCCAGGCCGTCAGCCACAATATCGAAACTCTGCACCAGCGGAACGCCCGCTTTCATCATCGTGGCCATCTGGCGGGTCAGCATGGCTATGTCGAACGGGGTGATTTTCTTGCTGCCGCCGAACAGCGGTTTCGGCTTTTTCTTGACCCTGTTCGGAATAATACCCTGTTTGCGCAGCTGCGCCTTTACCAGCGCAAGGTTGGTGCCGGACACCTCCCCCTTGGACTTGTTGCCCTTGCGGTCTTTACCTTCCCACACAAATGCCTGAATTTTTTCTGCTTTCTGAGCCATACTTCTTAATCCTTCGTCACGCGGTTGGCTTCCTCAAGACTGGTCACACCCTCAACAACCTTTCGAAGGGCGGAATTTCTCAGGTTGCGAAAGCCTTCGGCCTCAGCCTGCTTGGCAATTTTAATGGAGCTGGCCTCTTCCATAATCATGCTGGCCAGGATTTCGGTAATCTTGACCACCTCGTAAATACCGACGCGGCCTTTATATCCATTAGTGCATTTATCACAGCCCTTGGGGCGGAACAACGTGAACCCTGTATCAATTTGTTCCTGTGTGAACCCTTCGGTCAAAAGCAGGTCTTTTGGAACGTCAGCGGCTTGCTTGCAAGCACTACAAAGACGACGGCCAAGACGCTGAGCAATTATAAGGCTCACCGATGTGGCAATGTTAAAAGCAGGAACGCCCATGTTCATCATGCGCGTCAGTGTTTCTGCCGCGCTGTTGGTGTGCAGCGTAGAAAGAACCATGTGACCCGTCTGGGCGGCCTTGATCGCGATGTTCGCCGTTTCCAGGTCCCGTATCTCGCCCACCATGATCACATCCGGGTCCTGGCGCAGGAAGGCCCGAAGCGCTTCAGCAAAGCCCAGCCCAACCCTGGTGTTGACGTTGACCTGGTTAATACCTTCCAGATTGATCTCCGCCGGGTCTTCCGCCGTTGAGATATTCAACTCGGGCGTGTTCAGAATATTCAGGCCGGTATAAAGAGAAACCGTTTTACCGGAACCGGTAGGCCCGGTGACCAGAATCATGCCCTGGGGCTGGACGAGCGCATCCATAAACAGTTGCTTCTGATCTTCCTCATACCCCAGGGCATCGATGCCCATCTTCGCCTGGCTGGGGTCGAGAATACGGAGAACGATTTTCTCACCCCACAAAGTCGGGAGCGTATTGACCCGGAAGTCGATCGCCTTCGTTTTGGACAGCTTCATCTTGATCCGGCCGTCCTGCGGGACTCTTCGCTCGGAAATATCGAGCTGGGCCATAATCTTGATCCGGGCCGAAATCTTGGGTGCCAGTTTGATCGAGGGCCTGGACATCTCTTTCAGAATGCCGTCTGTGCGAAATCGCACCCTGTAGGTCTTTTCATAGGGCTCAAAGTGAACGTCCGACGCCCCGCCGCGGATGCCGTCCAGCAGCATCTTGTTCACAAATTTAACGATGGGCGCGTCATCCACATCGCTGGTGGCAACAACGGCCTTATCGTCTTCCGGGTCACCACCTTCGGTTTCAACGCCCTCAAGGTCGGCATCATCGAGGTTTCCCATCGTTGTATCCTGGGATTCAAGATACTTGTCGATGGCCTCACGCAGCTTGGCATCATCCACCAGAATCGCATCGGTACTCAGGCCGGTGTTGAACTTAATCTCGTCCAGCGCCTGAATGTTGGTGGGGTCCGACACTGCAATAAAAAGGCGGTTGCCCCTCTTGAACAGAGGAAGAGCGTTGTGCTTGCGCACCAGTTTCTCGTCGACCACCTTATCCGGCATCATCTCCAGCATAAATGATGAGAGATCCAGAACCGACACCCCGAACTCCATCGCTGCCGAAAAGGCCAGCTTGGAGCTGTCTGCCAGTTTATTTTGGGTAAGGTAGGTGATCAGTGGAATCCGGTTCTGAGACGCCTGCAAAAAGGCATCCTTGGCGATCGCCTCGTCAAGAAGCCCGTCATCCACAAAACGCCGGGCTAAGCCGGTAAGCGTGATGTTACTTTGATTAGTAGCCATAAATGAGGTAGAGAGCGCTGCCTGTGTGACTGAAATGAGGTTTTGTTGGTTGGGGAGAGTTTAGATGGCTGGTCTGGGTTTGGGAAGCTGTGTGGGTGATTTGTGGGTTCAGTTTGGTTAGCTTCGCAGACGAGTTTGGGTGGAGCGAGGCAGTTGAGTGACAATTTTTGTCACCGAGTGACAGGGAGCGGCTCTAAAGTCAACGTGCTGATATGTCGCGTTAGGCATGTAAATTTTTTTAGTCTGTTGATTCATATTGGTTTACCGTTTTTTTTGTAGTTGGCACGAGGTCTGCTTAAGAATATTCAGGCTCAAAAAACCGGTTGCGGGGCAAGGCTCCACCGGCCCCGGGCCAATTCGAGTTGATCAACGACAACTATAGAGGTCGAAATATGAAGAACATGAAAATCAACCACGCCCAGAAGGGTTTCACGCTGATCGAACTGATGATCGTTGTTGCGATCATTGGTATTTTGGCGGCTATCGCTATTCCGCAGTATCAGACTTATATCGCTAAGTCCCAGGTAAGCCGGGTTATGGGTGAAGTTGCCTCGATCCGCACTGCTGCTGAAATGTGTCTGATGGAAGGGACGGGTGCGGATACGTGCGACTTTGGATGGAGTGGAAGCGACCTGCTAGGTGCAACAACGGTAACCCTCACTAAGGGTCCGGTCATTACGTTCACTGGAACTGAAGCTACAATGCTAGCTACATTCACAGGTAATGCCTCTGCAGCTCTTACTGAAGACAGTGCGAACCAGCTGGTTTGGACGCGCACCGATGCTGGCAACTGGTCATGCACAGCAAGCGTGCCTGAAAAGTATCGTCCGGCAGGTTGTAGCGAAGCGCTCTCAATGTGATGTTGTTCGTGCGCTGATAGATGGTGATAAAGGCCCCTTCTCGTTAAGGGGCTTTTTTTACATTAATAATAAGTTGTGCAGTGCGTGGAACCTTAAAAATATCTGCAACGTTCTGGCTTTTTGGGTGGTCGATGACTTATTTATCTAGGCAGAGTTATAATTCTTCCGTCTATTTTTCAGGTGCCTTTTTTTTATCTGCATCGCTCACAATTGCCTGCCTATTTTCTGATTTTTTTAATCTGGAAAGTCGTTATGACTTTCAAAGATTTGTCTTAGTCATTGTTATTTCCTTCCTGCCATCTTTAATTCTGATGCTAGAGCTTTTCAGGAATGCTTATTTAAATAAGTACGTATCAATTATTTGGCTTGTTCCGGCTCTGACAGTTTTGGTTTTTAGCTTTATAAATATTGATCGTTATGCTCTTTTTTCATTGGAAGGGTTGATGTTCGCGTTATTTCTAATTTTTGTTTCGATAGTAGGAGTCTGGGTTAATAAATCTGGGTGTTTTTTCGGTATTGTTTTGGCTGTTATTTATGGTCTTACTATTTCCTCTTTTTTTTACTCAACGTCAACAATTCTCGAGTATTTATTTATTATCGCCGATGGTCTCGATCCAGAAAAAATGCTGCCTTTCGGTTTTGGTAATGTAAGGCAGTGGAGTCATATAGCTACATGGCTTATTCCACTCTTGCCAGTTACTATCATGGTAGGGCCGCTTCGTTCTTATAGGATTTGGAAGGCAATTGTTATAGTGACCGCTACTGTGTGGTGGTGGCTCATTATATTGAGTGCAGCGCATGGCAGTTTTGCTGCCCAGGCATTGAGTTTTGCTGCAGTGCTTTTGATTTTTAGGCGCAAAGCCATAAGGTGGGCAAGGATCTATTTGACATTTTTCTTTCTGGGTTTTGGAGCATGGTTTCTTCTGTCGTACTTATTGCCCAACATACTATTCGATAGTGCTTCAGAAATGGAGGCAAGCATGGCGGATGGTTTGCCCGCGAGGTTGATCTTATGGAAAGAAGCATTTTCCATGAGTTTAGCCAATTTTCCTTTTGGAATGGGGGGGCAGTCTTGGTTGACACACGAACCAATAACAGAACCCTTTGTGAATGCTGAGGTAAAAAGTTTTGGGGCTCCTCATAATATGTACCTACTCTGGGCGTCTGAATATGGCTGGATTTTTATACTGACGTTGTTTTTTCCAGCTTACTTTATTATTAGAGGGGTTAAACGATGTTATGAGGTTTATTGTGCTCAGTCGAATCCTTTGGCTCATGTTTTAGTTGGGGTAGTTGCATCGCTACTTGCGGGGCTACTTCACTCTGGTGTTTCATCGGTTTTACTTGCGCCAGCAGGTATGATTTTTGGCTTGATGGTATTCTCTATAGCTTGGGCATTCGCAGTAAGCTATGACGATAATATTCCAAGCCAAAAAAATAAATCATTTTGGGTTTTGATGACAACATCGACATTTCTCTTGGGTTTGTTTTTTTTATCAGGCGTCGTTGACTACAAAGTCGAAAGTGATCGGGATCGAGAGTGCTTTGAAAAGGTCGGAATGAGTGGGTACATGCCGCGTTTCTGGTATCATGGCTATTTCCCGAATCAAATCAATTATCAATGTGATTAGTAAGCGCATTAGACCATAGGCAGGCACCTACCAATGCAAAAGAAGTCCCGAATCAAAGATCTGTTTATTGTTGTGTGCTTGGTGTTGGTTGTCACAGGGGTATCCCACTTCGTAATCACCAACCCTCTGGGGCCGTCTCGCCTGCTTTATTATGCGCAGGCACCGGTTATTCAGTGGACCACTCGATGTTCGCCTGGGGCACCGGAATGGATGGCGGGAATGCAGCGTTATGGCACCCACAAGATGGCGGCTCCGGCGAGTCAGTTGGCCTATATTGCTCCCACTGGAGAGCTTAGCCATTGCGAAACAGGCTGGAAGGATGGAATGTTTGGGGACGAGTTACTCTCTGCTTCAGCACGGTTTCGTTATGCCAGCGCTACGAAAACGGTAACCGCCATCGCGATCATTGATCTGGTTAATCAGGGGGAGTTGTCCCTCGATGACAGTATTTCCGACATCCTGGGTGTCGGGTTGGAGCTGAAAGACCCCCGGGTAGCAGAGATCACCATTGCTAACCTGCTTTCGCACCGGGGCGGCTGGGATCGTGTGCGGTCTCAGGATGTTATGTTCATGATGAACCATAAGCCTTGGTGTCCGGAAAAACCTGGCAGGCTCGCTGAAACTAGCCTGATGTATGCGCCCGGTGAAAAGGAGGCGTACTCGAATTTAGGGTACTGTCTCCTGGGGCTGGCGGTAGAGAAGGCCGCGGGAAAGCCCTTCAGACAGCATCTGGCTGATTCGCTCGATTTTGAAGCTACGACCCTGCGGTTTATCGACGGCCCCTACCTGGCCGATGAAGCACCCTATGACACCCGTCATGAAAACTTCTACACCAGTGAATACTACAAGACCTACGATTTTGAGGCCCTTTCATCATCTGCGGGCTTGTCAGGCAACGCCACAGATTTGGCGAGCCTCGTCAAAGCCTCGTTGGCCCGTGGCCCGTTGACGATATTGAGTGGTGACATGGCGCATGATTGCAATCCAGCTGAAACTCAGCAGTGTTACGGTTTTGGTGTTCACCGTTTCCAGCCGTCGCTGGAGCAGGCGCCGCTTTATATGCACGGTGGAAAATTGCCCGGAGCAGCATCATTGATAGGTGTTACTGCTGAGGGCGCGGTGTTGGTTTGGCTGGGTGCGGGCACGCCAAGGCGGGGAACTAATGCGCTGGCGAAGTTCTATGAATACGTCCGGAATGAGTTGGATAGGTGATCTCAGATCTGGGTTATGGATGCTCATCAAGAGGCGCGGCATGATTTGTCCCGTTTCTGTGCTGGTGAGCATTATCACCGCTCTGACCGGCATGAGAGTTATCAAAAAATCAAAAGGGGCGCAACCCAGTCGGGTTTCCGGCTCAGAATTTGCATGGCATAGAGTATAATTTAACTGCCAGAACCCGATCACTTATGACTAAAAATGCCGGTTTTACCTTAATAGAACTGATGATTGTCGTTGCGATTATCGGCATCCTTGCTGCCATTTCTATTCCTCTCTATCAGGGATACATCTTCAAAGCTCAGAAATTAATCAAATTAATCGTGGACAGGCACAACCTAGCCCGGGCGCAATTTAGCCCGCCCGGGACGAATTGGGAGTGCGGCTGATCATCATAATAACCATGGACAGGCACAAGCTAGTCTGACTTGATTGTTAGAGTTTTAAAGTTAATCATTAATAATTATGGACAGGCACAGTATAGCCTGACTTGATTTGCAAAGGCCCGGAGGTTTCGATCCCCGGGCCTTTGCTGTTCTGGTGCGTTTAATCCACATATTTAATCCACATAATGATCATAAAATAATCATGGACAGGCACCGCTTAGCCTGACTTGATTCCCAAAGGCCCGGCGGTTTCGACCCCGGGCTTTTTTGTGTCCTGCGCCTTGTGAATGATCATGGACAGGCACAGCTCGTCCATCGAACGCGGTGATGCGATGGTTCAATAGACCTGAGAAGTAAAGCCTGTAATGTTGAACAATCATGGACAGGCACATCTTAGCCTGACCTGATTCCCAAAGGCCCGGAGGTTTCGACCCCGGGCCTTTGTCGGTATCCTCTCTCTCATAGATAGGCACAGCATAGTCCGGTCTAAATATTAGCAGCGCCCAGGCTGCCCGTCGTTGCGATTGATCATGGACAGGCACAACATAGCCTGGAATAGAATAGAATAATCATGTAATAACCATGGACAGGCACAAGCTAGTCTGACTTGATTGTTAGAGTTTTAAAGTTAATGGAAAATAATCATGGACAGGCACAGCCCGCCCATCGAATTCGATCATTTGATCGCCTATCAGTTCTGCGAGGTTAAGGATTTTAGTCCCAGCTAAGGTTTTGGCGCATATCTTGCCGGTCAGAGGCTACCTAAACTGTCAGCGCCCGATCACTTATGATTAACAAAGCCGGTTTTACCCTAATAGAACTGATGATCGCCGTAGCAATCATCGGCATTCTTGCTGTTATAGCAATTACCTCCTGTCTGCTGAGTGGCAGTCGTAGTATTAATATCGGTATCCTCAGTCCTGACCAATCTTGTCAGCTTAAGGCGACAATGGGCGGCAACGCTCACCCTGATTTGTCAGACTTGATTCTGCCCCTTGATCGTAATATTGCAGGGCAGCGGGGGCGGTTGATAGCAAAGGCGCTGTATCATCTTAGAAGCCTTCCTATATCCGCTCCAGGTTTGCTGGCAGTGAGCGTATCCGTTGGGCTCCTGAGCCCAGATAAACGGCTTTAGACGGTTTGTCTGAACTCAACTGTTTTCTTATACGCTTGAGGAAATAATGCGAACAACCTGGAATGCAGCTTTTTGGCTATTAGTTGCTGCCGTATTTGTCTGCGTTTTATTTGCAGACTTTTTACCGCTGCCATTCGGTGGCTATGCTTCACAGCGGTTTATATTGGTAGGTCTGCTGGGGTTGGTCGTTGCTTTTTCTTTGACGGTTTTAGTGTACCGATACGGTTGGGCGCTGGTCAGGTATGTGTGGCCTGTAGCCCTAATTGCAGGCGGGTTCGTTCTGCTTGCGCTGCCGTTTGGTGAAGCTTCTTATAAATGGGCAGAGCCCGGAATGTATGCTGCATTCTTTTTTGGTTTCGTGCTGTTGGGTTGTTTGCCGAGAAACGATGAGCAGAGGCAGTATTCGGTAGTTGTTCTGGTTAGTGTAGCGGCGGTCGCTGTCGCTTTTTATGGTGGTGCCACTATAACGGTTTACATGTTTGCGCTTTCTGATCAGGTAGCAAATATGTCGAATTTTATCCCCTGGGGCTTTGTTAATATTCGCTACTGGAGCCACACCGCAACCTGGCTGCTGCCTCTTTTGCCGCTGGCGATCCTTATAGGGCCCCTCAAAGATGAGAGGCTCTGGCGCTTCTTCGTGGCACTTGGCGCAGCGCTGTGGTGGTGGGTCGAGTTTCTTTCCACCTCGCGGGGCAGCATGTTGGGCATTGCTTTCGGTGTGGTGTTGGCAGCTGTGCTGATAGGGCGCCCCGCCATGCCTTGGCTGCGAGTGTTTCTACGCTATCTGGCTTATGGTGTGCTGGCATGGTTGCTGCTCTCGGTAATCATCCCCTCGATCTTTCTGGACGAAGTGAGCGTGCGCTCATTAAAGTCAGATTCGTCTGGTCGAATGCCGTTATTTATTGAAGCTTGGCGCATGAGCTTAGAAAACTTCCCCTTCGGCATGGGGCCGCAGTCGTGGCTGACCCACGAAGTATTGACCGAAGGATACCAGCAGTCTCGTAAATTTGGTCATCCCCATAATATGTATTTGATGTGGGCCGCAGAATACGGATGGCTGTTGATCGGCGCACTTATGCTGTTTGTTGGCCAAGCTGTGCGATTGTTCTGGCAGCGGCGGGCAGAAGTACGTGTTGCTGGCGGTGGTGAGCTGGCACTTTCGCTGGCGGCGTTCACGGCGTCAGTCTCCGCTGCGCTGTTGCATGCAGGTGTTTCAGCCGTATTTATGGCCCCGGGCTCAATGTTGATTGGGTTTCTCGTGCTTTCTGTATTCTGGGCGCTCATTACTCCTGATTTATTGCCTGCCGCCCAGAAGAAACGCTCAGGCAAAAGGTTTGTAGCTGCAGCTATGGTTGCACTAGTGATGGGTGTTTCATGCGTCTATTGGTTGTCTGAGGTGTCGGCCTACCATGAAGCGATGGAAGACGATCTGGAGTTCTATTATGAGAGCGTGCCTGCGGGTACTCTGCCGAGATTCTGGTTCCATGGGAATTTTCCTCGCCACCCCAGTCAAATGCCCTTGTGATGATTGCGGTGAAGGTTATCAAGGCTGATGAGGGCGCAGCCAAGTCGGGTTCTGGCTCAGAATTTGCTTTGCATTGAGTATGTTTTAACTGATAGAACCTGATTGCTTATGACTAAAAATGCCGGCTTTACCCTAATAGAACTAATGATGGTCGTGGCGATCATCGGCATCCTTGCTGTCGTTGCTATCCCTGTCTATCAGGATTACATCGTAAAAGCGCAGATAAACCGCGCTGTAGGTGAACTGTCAGCTTATAAAGCTCCGTTTGAAGAGCGTGCTGGTTCGGGTGGTAGCGTTACCAATAATGATATTGGCTATAACCCATCCAGTCTTACTACCGGCAGCCAGGCTATCAATATTGGAACACTCAATCCTGACGGATCAGGTCAGCTTCAAGTGACCATGGGGGGCAACGCCCACCCAAGATTGTCAGGGTTGATCCTACGTGTTGATCGCACCTCTTCTGGAGCATGGAGCTGTGTGCTTGATAACGCAGCTGTAACTGGAGGTTGGAAGGCCTCATATCTGCCTGCCGGCTGCCGACTGTAAGGCTAAGAAGTTATATTTCTTATTGGCTTGGCAGGATCATGGACAGGCACAACATAGCCTGGGTAAGTGTTGAGCCAGCTCAAGCATGTTGGCGCGATTGCTTTATGTAGTAACAATAGTTCTTGCGCCGTATAGTTTTTGTTACTACAGTAATTGGCATGAAAATCGAATTTGATAACGCCAAGAACGAGCGCAACATAGAGTTGCGAGGGATCAGCTTTGAGCTGGCGGCAAAGTTCGATTTCGATGGAGCGATTGAGGTAGAGCAGGAAGTAAACGGCGAACAGCGTTACTTTGCACTCGGCCATATAGGCCCCCGCCTTTACGCTCTGGTTTATACGCTGCGCATAAACATTGTTCGTGTGATCAGCTTGCGCACAGCCAATAAACGCGAGGTACGACGCTATGAGCAATTCACCTGACCCAGAAATGACAGATACAGACAATCCAGAGTGGTCTGATGCTATGTTTGCCAAAGCCAAGCAAGGCACGGCGGCACGACGGGCAGGGCGGCCAAAGTCGAAATCCCCCAAGCAGTCCACTACGCTGCGAATTGATGAAGACGTTATCGAGTTCTTCAAGAGCGGTGGTAGTGGCTGGCAGACGAGAATGAACGAAGCCCTGCGACAATATGTGTCGGAGCACAGTTAAGGGGCATTTATAAGATCATTAAAGATCATGGACAGGCACACTCCGCCCGGTTCACGAGTGCCTTTCGTGAGTTCGCAGGCGAAGTGGCTGAAGAAAGTCAGGTCGCGGTAATGCTTGCTTTGTGAATGCACTATGATAAATTGAATGCAGTCAGGGCGCAGCCGCGCTCACGCATGCAACAGGAGGTAATGGGCGATGGGCATGATGACAATCAGGGGCATCCCTGACGAAGTGCACAACGCACTGAAAGCAAGAGCCAAGCGGCACAATCGCAGCGCCGAGGCCGAGGTGCGCGCCATTCTGGAAGAGGTCGCTCTGCCAG